>Ga0137418_10002475_pt1 | contig 16929 bp, 13 predicted proteins | sample CZODoug3_1_2_16f_FD_122242 | JGI IMG/M metagenome (GOLD analysis project Ga0137418, IMG submission 122242) | Vadose zone soil fungal communities from Angelo Coast Range Reserve, California, USA - CZODoug3_1_2_16fungal (Hybrid Assembly) | ecosystem: Environmental > Terrestrial > Soil > Vadose... | reverse complement strand
CATGGCCCGCATTTCGCTCGAGATCCCCCCTGCCGCCGGTACGTAACATTTCAACGTGTAGTCCATCACCATGCGGTCCGCATTAAACCGCCATCCCAAGGTCCGAATCGTGCGCTTCATGCGCTTGATCCACCCGCGTGGTAGCCCATCATGATCGCGCTGGTAGTACAACGGAATCACTTCTTCGCGCAACGTCCCGTGCAGGTCTTCTCCGTCCCGGGTATCGTGCACGTCCATGTTCGAGTGCGTCCGCCCCGTCCCAATGGCGAAACCGTTCAATCCGTCGTAGGCCTCGGCCCACCATCCGTCCAGCACTGACAGGTTGAGTCCGCCGTTCAGCACCACTTTCTGCCCACTCGTGCCGGACGCCTCCAGCGGTCTTCGCGGATTATTCAGCCAGACGTCCACACCCTGCACCAGGTACCGGCCTACGTTGATGTCGTAATCCTCGATGAACACGAACTTATCGGCGAAGCGGGGATTTCGCATCAGCTCCGCGATTTGCTGCAGCACGCGTTTTCCGGGTTCGTCATGCGGGTGCGCTTTCCCCGCAAACACCAATTGCACCGGCCGCTTCGGATCGTTCACCATGGAGGCAAGGTTCTCGACGTCCTGCAGGATCAGGTTGGCCCGCTTGTAGGTTGCGAAGCGCCGCGCGAAACCGATAGTCAGCGCGTCCGGACTCAAAACCGTCGCGCGCCGCTGCAGATATTCCCGGGGTTCCCCGCGGCGTTCCGCCTGTTCCACCACGCGCCGCCGCACAAATTCGAGCAGCCGCGACTTTAGGTTGAGATGCGTCTCCCACAGCTCCCCGTCATCGACGTCTTCGATTCCTTCCCAGATCTTCGCTTCGCTGCTGTGCTCGTGCCAGCCCGTGCCCAGGTGCCGGTCGTAGAGGCGAAACATCTGCGGCGCTAGCCAGGAAGGAACGTGTACGCCGTTGGTGATGTGCCCGATCGGCACTTCGTCTTCTGGCTTTCCCGGGCAAAGCCCCGTCCACATGGCCCGCGAAACTTCCCCGTGCAGCGCTGAAACGGCATTCGCTCGACGCGACAGCCGCAGCCCCAGCACGGTCATGCAAAATGATTCTTGTGGGTTGTTGGGATTCTCGCGTCCAGTCGCCATCAGCGTGTCGCAGGAAATTCCCAGCTTGTCGCGCAGAGGACCCAGGTGCTCCTCGATTAGATCCGCACCGAACCGGTCGTGTCCCGCCGGTACCGGTGTATGTGTGGTGAAGACTACCTCGCGCGAAACACGGGGAGCTGCCTGATCGAAAGCCAGGCCTTCCTCCTCCATGCGTATCCGGATCGCCTCCAGCACCGCGAAACCGCTGTGGCCTTCATTCAGGTGCAGAACTCCCGGCGTGATGCCCATCGCCTTCAGTGCCCGGAACCCGCCAACGCCCAACAACAATTCCTGCCGGATGCGGGTGCGTGCGTCGCCGCCGTATAGACGCGAGGTCAGCTCGCGATCTTCCGGAGCGTTTCCCTCAACGTCAGAGTCGAGCAGCAGCAAATCACAGCGGCCCACCTTCACGCGCCACACTTTTGCGCGAATACATCCACCGCGAGTCTCGATCTGAACAACCACAGGCCGCCCATTCGTCCCGATCGCGGGAGCCATGGGCAGCTGGTTCACGTCGGTCTCGAGATACTCTTCCTGCTGCCATCCAGCTCGATCGAGGCGCTGCCGGAAGTATCCCTGCCCGTAGAACAGCCCAATCCCGATCAGTGGAATATCCAGGTCCGATGCGCTCTTGATGTGGTCGCCCGCCAGCACTCCGAGCCCGCCGGAATACACCGGAAGCGACTCGTGCAACCCGAATTCCGCCGAGAAGTAGGCAACCGGCCGAGGTCGCAGCACACCCGCATGGCGCGCTCCCCAGGTGCGGGACGCCTGCAGATATTCCCGCATCCGCCGATAGGCGTAATTGATCCGGCTGTGCAATACCAGTTCTGCGGCGCGTCGCTCCAACCGCGCAAGCGGAAACTCCGCCAGCAGCGAGACCGGATTCTGATTCAGCTGCCGCCAGCGTACCGGATCCAGATCCAGAAACAGGCTGGTGGAATCATGATCCCAACTCGACCATAAATTTCGCGCCAGGGCCCAGAGCCGCTCTTGCACGGGAGCGATGAAGCGATCAAGCGTCCGTGCTTCGCTGACCACAGGCGCGACTTGGGCCGCCGCCTCAGTCAGCATAAGAATTTCGCTTTCATGGAAAACCCGCGGCTCAACCGTCTGCACGACCAGAACTCCCTGCAGAACGCCGCGATCAATAAGGGGAACGCCTAGAAAGGACTGATACTCGTCTTCACCGGCCTCGCTGAAATACTTGAAGCGCGGATGCTTCTTCACCTGCTCCACGGCTACCGGCCGCACCTGTTCGGCCACCAGCCCGGCCAGCCCCTCGTGAATTCCCATCCGCAGGCTACCGATGCATTGCGGCCGAAGCCCGACTGTGGCCGCCAGCACCAGGTGCGCCCGATCCGGTTCCAGCAGGTAGGCGGAGCAAACGTCGGTCTGACATCGCCGGGCAATCAGCGCGACCACGTTCATCAGCGTCTCCGCCGGCTTGCCCCCGTCGTGCGCCAGATTGCCGATTTCATCCAGCGTCAGAACGTAGGTGTCGTCCGGACCCGGTTCTGTCTGACCCGTGTCCTGAAACTCCTCGTCGTGCCGATCCAACCTGAGTCCGGAAAGCGCCATGGCCGACTTTCGAATCCGCGCCAAACGTTTTGCGGCGGGTTCGCTCCCGCTTTCACTCTAAGTACGGCCTTTGGCGAAGTCCAATCGAAATAATGTATTGCGATCATTGAAATAGATTTTCTTCGACCGGAGGTACAGAGATCGGATGGTTTGGTTTAGAGTAGACAGGAGAATCCCGACTTAGAGGCTCTGCACAAACCTACGCGACAATATTCCGCCACCAGGGCTTCTTCACGGAAGCTGCTGGTTTTCTTTGGACAGAGGCGGCGGACAAGGGCGTGCTACGAAAACCGGGACGCGGTTCTGCCGACGTTGGAGCCACACTGCGGTGCGTGAAGCGTGCGATCAACAATCTCCCGGGCGTCGACGAGGGCAGCACGATCACCGAGGGATGCTCCGTATGGAGAGCCGCGTCCACTGGGCTGTTGTTCTGGATTTCCGCCGCGCCGCGGCGCAATCGACTGACTACGGCTTCAGCAGTATCGTCATCAAAAGCGATCCAGCGAACCATGGGAGACTCCCGAGATGAGCCGTGCGAGCCTTACGGCGCACGAGTGCGTAATTGTACCGTGAGATTCCCCCATGTGGGGAGTCGTTTCGCGATTTTTCTATCGCAAATGGGCCGGAATTCGTCGGCTGCAGGCCTCCCCCGAAAGCGGTCTGGAAGGTCGGTCCCCGCTCGACCGCGCTAAGTTAGGGGTGTCGCGATGCCGGGCGAGTTTTCAAATTCCTACGCCCGCCCGCACAAGCCGGTGTCGCACCGGCTAATTCATGGAAGGTTTCTGCGAACGTGCTGCAGGGACTACGACCGCCTGCTCAACAGTTGGAACGTTGGTGCCTCGAAGGCGTGCTTCTACTTCGTGCATCTTGTCAGTGGCTCCTACTTGGTAGTACGCGCGCGACAAAAGCTGCATCGAGAAGGGATCGTCGCGATCTTCTTCGAGGTGCGCAATCGCGTCTTGCCATTTTTGCTGCGATGCCAACAGGGCGCCGGCCGCACCGTGATAGGAATCCTGAATCACCAGGTTGCGGCTGGCGCTGGCCAGGGATTCCAGCGCGTGCAGTGCCTTCTGCGCCAGTTCTTGGTTGCCGCCATGCGCGGCCCGCACCGTGCGGTACCGCAAGATTCGCGAAAGCTCTTCATCACGATCGAGCGGCGAAATGTCCTGGCGATGTCTGAGAGCGTCCTCAGCCGCTTCCAGATGCTTCAACGCGGCGTCGTCTTCGCTCTGATAAGCCGCCATGCGCTGGTGCGCCCATGCTTCCTGCAGGTCCAGCCCGAGTTCGTGGGCCTTGCGGGCCGTCTCATCGAACGCCTTGTCCGCTTCGGCGGGATTCGCCTCGCGCACCCAGGTCATGGCCCGCTGCATCATGTAGTCAATACGGTCGGCGTCGTTGTGGGCTTGCGCAATCGCCTTGTCATACTCGACGCGCGCTTGCGCCTGGTTGCCCATCAAAGCATAAGTATCGGCAAGGCCGAGCTGCGATGAAGTAAAGGTCGGATCGATTTTGAGAGCTGCACGATAGTGCTCCAACGCTCCGTCAAAGTGTCCCGCCATGCGTAGCAGTTCGCCGTAGGAGTCATTTGGGTTGGGCTCCTTCGGCAGCAGCACTACATAGCGATCCATGGCGGCGAATGCCTTGCTGTACTCCCGATTGCGGGCATAGACGTAAGCCAGGTCGTTCAGCGCTGCGGGAAAATTTTTGTCGATCGCGAGCGCGCGCTCAAAAATCTTTTCGGCCTGCTCGCTGCCGTTCTCGGCCATCAGCCAGTTTCCTGCCAGGTAGAGCAGGTGCCTGTCTTTAGGGAACATCGCCCGGAGGTCGTTCATGGCGGAAATTCCCGCGATGTAGTCCCCTGCCTGCACGTCGGAAATCCAGCGGATCATCAACTGCTCCCCCGGCGTCACTTTCGAAAGCAGCGCCTTGGCCTGGTTGCGAGCCGCGGCCACCTCGGTAGGATTTCGGCTGTTGAAGGCAATCCACGCCCATGCAACCGCGATGCCCGGATCTTCCTTGACCGCCCGGCGCCAATCTTCGTTGCAGCGCTCCAGGTAAAGGTTCTCGTAGTCCTCCATGCCCTTCTTATAGAGTTCGCGAGCTTTGGCCGAAGACGTGGTGACCGGCATCGATCCGGAAAAAGCCTTTGGCTTGGAAGCTTTGCCCGTGGAAGACTTTTCGGCGGCGCAGGCAGATACGCTCAACGCCAGGCCAATCACGAGCACGAAGGAAACAGGGCGGTGCATGTTGGTTCTCTCAGAAAACAAAGATTTTGTCACTGATGCCGCAAAGCCTAGCACCCTGTTGAACTTAGACCCAAGTGACGGAAGGTTTAAGACGGCCGGAGAGCAGGGGCTTCGTGGGCGGTGTGCACCTGGACTTTGGGACGTGGGAATCGCAGAGCGGATTCCATCGCCTGGAACAGATCGGCCCCCACCGCTCGTTGCAACTCCTTAAGAAGACTTTCGGCCCGGGGACTGTCCCAGCCGTCGACCTTTCCGGCTTCCCTGACGGCGTAACGCAGATAGGAAAGGCGCAGGAGCCACAGGCCGCGCTCGAGATTCGCGGCATTGACATGGAAGGTAGTCCACCCAGTCTCCGGCAAGAAACGATGCCTCTCGACCATCCCTTCCGCGATCAGTTCGTTGCGGACCGAGATGGGATAAGGGATATCTAGCGTGCCGTCGCTGTGGATGTGTCCAATTTCTGCCTGGTCAAAACGGTATCCGTGCCGCCAAAAGCATGGGGACCAGCCGTCACCTGGGGCCAGCCCGAAACCTCATCTGAAATCTGCTGGAGCAATTCGCGCATAAGAATTAGATTCATCCCGATCAAAAATGGTTCTTTCGGAGGACGTCGCATGAAGAGCCTTACCTGGCTGGTGTTCACGATCGCAGTCGGCTGCGCCTCGCTTGCAGCGCAGACGACCCCCGATCCGGACCTGCTGTCGCAAATCAACCAGATCAAGGCGGTCGATAATCACACCCATGTGAGCAAGTTGGTCGCGCCCGGAGAAGTGGATGATGACTTCGACGCCCTCCCTTGCAACATCCTCGAAGGCGGGCCCGACCCGACCATGGCCCGAATCGACAATCCTCAGTTTCTCGAAGCATGGCAGAAACTTTACGGCTACCCCTACAGCGACCGGGACCCTTCCCATATGCGCGAGTTGATCGCCGCGCGCGAAAAAGTAATGCGCGAGCAAGCCGACAATTTTCCGACCTGGGTACTCGACCAGCTGGGAACGGAATACCTGTTCGCAAACCGCGTGGCCATGGGAAGAGGACTGAACGGACCCCGCTTTTTGTGGGTGCCCTTCGACGATGCCCTGATGACGCCGCTGAATGGAGAGTCCGTCTCCGACACGCCCGATCGAAAGGCCTTCTACGAGCGCGAGGCGATGATTCTGAAAAACTATATGACGGCTGCCAATGTGGCCGCTCTTCCACCCACACTGGACGAGTACATCGCCAAGGTTCTGACGCCAACCCTGGAGCAGCAGAAGAAAGCGGGAGCTCCGGCGATCAAGTTCGAAGCCGCCTACTTGCGCGCGCTGAACTTCGGAACGCCAGAAGAAAACGAAGCCCGTAGGTTTTACCAGCGCTACGCGAAAGGCGGCACACCCGGCAAAGTACAGATCCTCAAGGTGCAAGACGTCCTGTTCCGAGTAGTTGCGCGCGAGGCAGGACGCTTGGGGTTGGCCGTTCACATTCACACCGGAACCGGATGCGGAACTTACTTCGACCTGGCCGGATCGAATCCCACGCAGTTGGAGTCGGTGCTGGACGATGCGTCGTTGCGCAAAACGACTTTCGTTCTGATCCATGGCGGATCGGGTCCGTACACGCACGAGACTTCCTTCCTGCTCGGAAAGCCGAATGTATATGCTGATTTCTCCGAGCAGGACGCTCTGATTCCGCCCCGTGCCTTGGCCGTCGTTCTCCGCGAGTGGTTGGAGTGGTTTCCAGAGAAAGTCCTGTACGGCACCGACCTGGCACCCGGCCCTCCGCAGTTGGATTGGGATGTGGTGGGATACGCGACCAACCTTACCGCTCGCCGCGGCTTGGCGATTGCCCTGACCGGCATGATCAGCGATGGCGAGATCACCCGAGAGCGGGCCCTCGAGATCGCGCAGATGGTGTTGCGGGGAAACGCCCTGAAATTGTACGGACTGAAGAACTAAAGAACGATGGCCACATGTTCGTGGGCTCATCAGTCGGGATCTCCGCAGTGGTAAATTTGATCAAAATCTCCTCGCAAGGACAGCTTCCATGGCGATTCCCCTTTCCAGCGAAATCAGAGCATTGCTCGATGGCCCCAACTTTGCCCATCTCGCTACCCTCATGCCCGACGGCTCACCGCAGAGCGTACCCGTTTGGGTAGGCCGTGAAAATGACCGCGTCCTGATCTGTACTGGGGAAAGCTCACTCAAAGGAAAGAACACGAAGCGCGATCCGCGTGTCTCACTCTCCATCGTCGACTTCCACGACCCGTATAAGGAAGCCCAGCTTCGAGGACGCGTGGTCGAGCGTCGCCCTGACGCCGACTTGCAGCACATGGACCTCGTCTCGCTCAAGTACACGGGCAAGCCATTCCCCTTTCGCAGCCCGGAGGGGAGAGTGGTCCTCGTGATCGAATTCGAGAAGGCGCGTTACACCAAGCTCCCTTTCGAGCATACGCCGCCCAGATAGCGCGGACTCTCTGGGCGTTCCTTGTGACTGAGGCAAAGTCTGGAAAAACACGCCGCGGTCATCGCTTAAGAAAAGGCTACCCGAGGTGACAATGTGGTCACCGATCGACCTAGCGGATGCGGATGGGGATGTACGCTTGGAAGTCATTTTGGAAGGTGACTCCTACGACAATCATTGGTTTGAAGTGATTCGCGTTCGCGATAATTCTTTCAAGACAATCTTTTCCGGTCTTGGCTACTACCTCTAAGTCCTGACTGCCGTAACCAGCGCGTTAGCAAGACCTTACATCCAAACACTTGTTAACCGATCGTCACCACATCCATTGGCACTTGCCCCACGGTGCCTGGCGTGACTCCCAGAGTTGAGCCGTCCAATAGAGGTCGTTGAGAAAGAGACAAGGCTTCGGGGACTTGAAATCAGAGAACCGAAACGTAAACGAGTGCTGCGCTTTTTCCCCACGATAGACCACGCGATGTCGGCCCCTGGACCTCAGCCCATCGATCTTCATACTCTCGGACTTCGGCCACGACTCAATCGGACGGCGGTCAACTTTAAGCGACAGTCTGCCCAAACCACAAAGTCCGGGTGCGCACCTCTGTGGCGTTTCTCCGGAGTTGGGAGCAACGCACAATGAACTCGTCTTAGGTTGCCCGAGCAGACAAACCCTGCGTAGAAGAACGATCAGCACCAACCAAGCGGTGGGAGCCATCCTCGTCCAAAAACGCATAATCCACAATCATTGCACGGTAGCGAAGGACCCCCAGCGCGTCGACCCGCTCTCGCGAATCCTACGGAGCACGCTGAAGCGTGTTCGTCAGTTGCCGATATTCCGCTCCCCCGCCATCGGACAACAGCACCCAAAGCGTATAGATGCCCAACGCCGTGCCGAACGGAGGATGAAATAGCGCGAGGATTCCGAGCACAACTGCGATCGTGCGAGCCCATGGCTCAAGATTCCGCAGGCCCCAGCCGACCAGAATGCCACCAACCGCAATCAGCAACAGGCTTCCGCCCAGCGCCGACATGACAACCGGCCCGAGCGTCCTGCCAACCACATTGTCGTCGACCACGAAGCGTGCGGCGCTCCCCACGAACAGTATCAGGAGAGATGGAAGCAGGAAGAGGACCCCGACCGCAATCCAAAGGATGCCGAGAGTAGGCAGATGCTTCTGAAGGCGACTGCAGGCTACGGGGCTGCCCGGGTTGCCCAAACCTGCCAGGGCCCCGACCGGCTTGCCGCACTTGGGACAAACGTTGAACGTGGGCTGGAGTTCGGTCCCGCAAGCGTTGCAGAACATAGCTCGCCTCCGACGGCAGGCGCCGTCATTTTACTGTACGCAAACCACCCCGTAAAAGTTGCCGAAATCGGACCTGCCCGCCAGCCAACTCCTTGATTGTCTCTAGAAGTACATGACCTTTCTGACGTTGAGCCCACCGCCGAGTTCGAAGAGAATCAGCAGAGATTAGAGGGAATCCCCGACGGAGAACGCCGTGTTTCTGCCACGTGTATTGCTAATTGCGTTTCTGATGCTGAGCGGAACGACACTCGCCCTCGCCAAGGACATCGCAGTCGTGTCGAACAAGGCCGGCAGCGTGGGGGCCGTAACGATGGTCGAGCTGGTGAAGCTCTGCAAGGCGCAAACCAATCGCTGGCCTGACGGCAAGGCCGTTACGATTTTCGTACGGGATCCCGCGTCTCCCGACATGCGGATAGTGCTGGAAAGAATCTACGCAGCCTCAGCCGCGGAACTGAACGACCTGATCGCAGCCAACAATGGCCGTGCCAATCATGCCGCAATTGTCGTCGTTGCCTCCGACGACGAATTAGTGCGCAAAGTGGCAGCTACTCCCGGCGCGATTGGATTAGTCGACGTGTATGCCATTAACAGTTCCGTCGAGGTGGTCAAAATCGCCGGCAAATTGCCGTTCGAGCCCGGATATCCGCTGCACGGCAATTGAATTCTGCGATGGACAGCTGAGTATCGAGTGCCGGGCGGTCAAAGAGGAACATGCACATGAGCGGAACCGCACCCCGCCAGAAGAAGACAGCGTCCTACACGCGCCGTTATCCGCGCTATCCCATGGATACCCGCATGAACGTGCAGGTCTTCCGCGAAGGAAACACCAGCTATTTCTGGGGACGTTCCACCGAACTGGGCCTGGATGGGATCGGCGGAACACTCACCGGCGATTTGACGCCCGGTGAGGTGGTGTCGATGGAGTTCCCACTCCCCTTGCACCCCTTTCCACTGAAACTGCGCGCGGTCGTGCGTTATCGCATCGGACTGCATTACGGATTCGAATTTCTGACTCCAACTTCAGACCAGCGAGCTTCGCTGGACCGGGTCTGCCAGATGCTGGCCGCCGGTGCCTAGATCGCACCATCCTTGAACCTCGAACCTCGTCCTCCCGTCAGATCGGAAATTGGTTAAAAGCAAAGGCTGATCGCCCTCTTTTCCCGAATTACCTCCGTAACTTTCTGGTAATCGTTCTCCGCCTTACCATTTGAATTCAAGGCCGGTGGCTAGGAAGGGGGCCCCTGCAATGGGTGACGACATCACCCAACCTACTCATTCCGGGGAGGTCGTGCGCGCGAAGTACCTGCAGGATGCGCTGCGGAGCGGGTCTTCGCCTGCCTTGGTTCCGTCCGATGAATCATTCTTGCCCGACAGAGCGTCTGCCTGGGACGAAAACGATCCTGCCGTCCAAAAAGCCTATCTGGATCAACTCGTAGATTGCTCCCCTGATTCGATCAGCGTACTGGATACGCGTTACCGGATCATCCGCATCAATTCTGAATTCACCCACATGTTCGGATTCACGCCGGACCAGGTCCTTGGCCAGAATCTCGTGGAACTGATCGTGCCCCACGACCGCAAGGCGGAAAGCCACTGGATCAACGAGGTCTTGCATCAGGGTCAGAAGGTCACCCTCGAGACGCGACGGCAGCGCAAGGATGGCACCCTGATTGATGTGTCGGTATCGTGCGCGCCCGTGCTGGTGGAAGGCAAGCACGTCGCTTTCTACGCCCTCTACCGCAATATTCAGGAGCACAAGCGCGCCCAGGCCGTCAGTTCCGCGTTGTGCCGCATCGCGGAGCGAACCAGCGCAGCCGAGGATCTGCAAGGCTTTTACGCGTCCATCCACAATATTGTCGACGAGCTGATGAACGCGCGGAACTTTTACATCGCCCTTTACGATCACGCGACCCAGTTACTCAGTTTTCCGCACTTCGTCGACGAGCGCGACTCAGCTCCCGCGCCCCGGTCCCTGGGACGCGGTCTGACCGAATACGTCCTGCGCACGGGCGAGCCTCTGCTGGCTACTCCGGAAGTATTCGCGGAACTGGTGCAGAGTGGAAAAGTCGAATTGATCGGGGCCCCTTCCCTCGACTGGATGGGAGTGCCTCTGCGCGCGGGCAACCAGATGTTTGGCGTCCTCGTCGTACAAAGCTATTCCGAAGATGTGCGCTTTGGCGAACGAGACAAGGAAATCCTGACCTTCGTTTCGCAGCAGTTAGCCAGCGCCATCGATCATAAACAACACGAGGAAGCGCTCCGCCGTTCGGAAGCGCGCTATCGCTCCCTGGTGCAGAGCGCGGTGTACGGCATCTACCGGTCGAGCGTGGATGGCAGGTTCCTCGACGTGAATCCTGCACTGATTACGATGCTGGGTTACGAATCTGCAGAAGACGTGCTCGGCCTCGACCCCGAGCGCGAGGTGTTCCTCGATCCCGGAGAACATGCGCGCCTTATGCAGGAATTCCACTGCAAGGGTCGCCTGGAAAGCGCTGAGGTGAAGTGGCGCCGCCGGGATGGAAGAGCGATCACCGTACGCCTGAGTGGCCGGGCGGCGACCACGGCGGAAGAATTCGACCGCGTGCTCGAGATCATTGCTGAGGACGTCACCGAACGTCGGGCGCTCGAAGATCAGTTCCGCCAGGCGCAGAAGATGGAGGCCGTCGGGCGGCTGGCGGGTGGCGTCGCGCACGACTTCAACAACCTGCTCATGGTGATCAGCGGATATACCGAGGTTCTGGTGGACAGTCTCAAGCCCGAGGATCCACTACAGGCCAAGGCCCAGGCGATCCAGCAGGCAGCGGATCGAGCCACCACCCTTACGAGGCAGCTGTTGGCCTTCAGCCGGAAACAGTTGCTCGAACTGAAGGTCGTGGACGTTAACGCGATCGTGGCCGACATGGAGCGCCTGCTGCGCCCATTGATCGGCGAAACTATCGAGTTGGCTACCCGGTTGGCGCCCGACGTGGGCCACACGCGCGCCGACGCCGGTCAACTCGAGCAGGTGATCATGAACTTGGTGGTGAATGCCAAAGATGCGATGCCCCAGGGCGGCAAGATTCTCATCCAGACCAATTCAGAGACTTTGGATCCCAGTCAGCGCGAACACTCCTTGATGCAACCTGGAGCCTATGTGGTGCTTTCCGTGTCGGACACGGGTGCGGGCATGGACCGCGAAACGCAGTCGCGCATCTTTGAGCCTTTCTTCACCACAAAAGAACAGGGCAAAGGTACCGGCCTCGGGCTATCCACGGTCTATGGGATCGTCAAACAGAGCGGTGGTTATATCTTCGCAAATAGTGAACCGTCACAAGGAACAACCTTCCGCATCTACCTGCCGCGGGTAGAAGATCCCCTCCAACGCGCCGGCCCGACCCACAAAGCACAGGTTGCCATGGGCGGATCCGAAACCGTTTTCCTGGTGGAAGATGAAGAATCCGTGCGGGAACTTGTTCGTGAGATCCTGGTTGGCAAAGGATACAAGGTAGTGGAGGCCGGTGACGGTGAAACTGGACTCCGCTTGGCAAATGCATATGAGGGAACCATCGACCTCCTGATCACCGACGTCGTGATGCCGGGTATGGGTGGATGCGAACTCGCGCAACGCGTGGCCGCAAGCCGCCCTCAAATCAAGGTGCTCTACCTTTCCGGCTACACGGAAGATGCCATCGTCCACCAGGGCGTCCTCGAACCCGGAACGGCCTTCCTGCAAAAGCCCTTCACGTTACAGGTCCTCGCCCGCAAGGTCCGCGAAGTGCTGCGCAGCGAGAATGTCTGATTGGGTGCGGATCGCGTCGTACCCTTTCGCAATGCCGAAAGCAACTCACTCTCCTAGACTGATCTTCCCCTCGTGGGACAGCGGTAAACTGGACCGATCTCTCATCGGACACAGTGGCGAAACACAGGCCGATCATCGGTTCAGCAGTAAACTGGAGCCGTCATCATCAAGCCCTCAATGAAACCGGACTCCGTCATTGAGCCCGGAAGGGCGACTGACAATAGCCCGGCGATTCATCGCGCGGGTCCGCCATGCAAGAAATGCGCGTCCTCTAGGGACGCCTGAAACCCAGGCAAAGTGCCAGGCCAACTTTGTGGGAGGTTCTAGGACGGACCGCCTGCAAATCTGCCATGCCACGGCCGACATCAACCCGCGCGCGGCACTGCAGCCACTAAATCGAGTTTTCCACGACCAAGCCTCTTTTTTCCTTCTAGACAAACGAAAGTAAACGATATAAAAAGAAAGTCAAATGGAAAGCTTCTCCTACGGCCTTCCAGGGAGCTTGCTTGCTGAACGAAGAACGTCGCCGTGCCATCCTGGAAGTTGTCAATCGCGAAGGCCGGGTCCTGGTTCTCGATCTAGCCAATCGCTTCCAGACTTCGCAGGTTACGATTCGCAAGGATCTGGAAGAACTCCATGCCCACGGACTCATCCACCGCACGCACGGCGGAGCGCTGCCGGCGCGCGAAGGCGCCCTGGAAGATCCTACTCTACGGGAAAAGGAGAAACTGCATCGCAAGGAAAAGCTGCAGATCGCAGAGGCCGCGGCGCGCATGGTGCAGGAAGGGCAAGTGGTAATTCTCGATTCCGGGACGACCACCACCGCGATCGCCCGTGCCCTGCGCAACTTTCACAACCTCACCATCGTGACCAACGCCGTGAATATTGCGGCCGATCTTTCGGGAACAGCGGTCGAGGTGATCTTGACGGGCGGCACTCTTCGCAAGAATTCATTTTCCCTGGTTGGCCCGATCGCGGAGGAGACTCTGCACCGGCTCAACGCAGACATCCTTTTCTTAGGAGTGGATGGCTTCGACGTTTACTACGGCTTAAGCACGCCCAACTTGCCCGAAGCCAAAGTGAATCGTGTGATGGTCGACGTGGCCAAGCGAACTGTGGCGGTGTGCGACTCCAGCAAGTTTGGACGGAGAAGCCTCTCCCTGATTGTTCCGCCGTCTTCGCTGCATGGCGTAGTAACCGATCGAGGCGTGCCTAAGTCGGACGTGCGCGCGCTCAAGAAAAGCGGGATAGAGGTGACCCTTGTCTAATATTTCGAGCGACGAAAAGGCGACGTCGCCTCCGGCGTCTCCCGACGGCGCGTTCACCTTGGAGGAAATTCTCAGTCAGCCCACGTGTTGGGACGCTTCGTTGCAGGAGTTGGAAGACGATGGCGGACTGAAAACGCTGGCTCATCAGTTTTCGAACCCCCAGGCATGGATCTTCATTGGCTGCGGTTCAAGTTTCTACGTGGCCCAATCGGCGGCTGCAACCATGACGGCACTGACCGGAAGACGCGCTCTGGCGGTTCCGGCGTCCGAACTCCTGCTGTTCCCGGAACTGGTGTTGTCGGCGGAGGGCCCATGCGTTCCCGTGCTGATCTCGCGCTCCGGACGTACGTCCGAAGTCCTGAAAGTTGCCGGGTTCCTGCGCGAGCGCGGAATTGCAACTCTCGGTGTCAGCTGTGCGCCCGGGCAAACCCTCGAAACCCTGGTCAGCAGAGCAATGGTTCTCCCCGCAGCCGACGAACAGAGCATGGTGATGACGCGCTCCTTCACCTCGATGCTAATGGCTCTTCAGGTCCTGGCCGCCACCATTGCCGGTAATGAGGAATTCCTGGCGGCTCAACGCCGCCTGCCCGCGAACGCCGAGCAATTGCTGCGTACTCTGCCGCGCCGGGTGCAAGATTTCATCACTACCCGTACTTTCGCGGATTATGTCTGCCTGGGACAAGGCGCCCTCTATGGCATTGCCTGCGAGATGGCCCTGAAACTCACCGAGATGTCGGTCTCTTACGCGCAGAGTTTTCACACGCTGGAATTTCGTCACGGCCCCAAGTCGATTGTGAGCGAGGAAACCTTGATCGCATTCCTATTTTCGGAAACGGGATACTCCGAAGAACTCGAGGTTCTGGAGGAGATCAAGAAGCTAGGCGGCACCACGCTGGTCATCGCAAACCGCGCGGATTCCCGGGCCCGTGCCTCTGCGGATCTGCTGGTTGAACTTGGCGCCGACGGCCCGGAAGCGGTGCGATTGCCACTCTATCTCATCGCTGGGCAGTTGATGGGCCTCTACACCGGCCTCAAGAAAGGCCTGGACCCCGACAAGCCACGCAATCTCAGCCGCGTGGTTGTGCTCGCAGACGAGGATTCCTCCGAAAGACCGGAACATGCCGCAATTTGACGTCACGATTGCCGGGGAACTGAACCTCGATCTCATTCTGTACGGTTTGCCGCAAGAGCTTCCGCCGGAACGCGAACTTCTGGCCGAGCGCATGATGCTGACACTGGGAAGTTCGTCGGCAATCGTCGCGCACAATTTGGCCGCGCTCGGACGCAAAGTCGGCTTCATCTCTCGCATCGGAGACGACTCACTCGGACAAATTGCGGTGGAGGGGTTGGCGGCAGGGAATGTGGATGTATCGAAGGTTCGCCGCCTTGAGGGCGCGACCAAGACCGGGCTGACGGTGATCCTGCAGCGCGAGAAGTTGCGCAACATTCTGACCTATCCCGGGACAATCTTTGACCTCACACTCGAGGACCTGGATTTTGATTACCTGACCTCGTCGGGCCACTTCCACCTCTCCTCCTTCTATCTGCAGCGTGGTCTCACGAAACATGTAGGCGAACTGTTTCGTAAGCTCAAAGCGACAGGCCTCACCATTTCGCTGGATACGAACGACGATCCGGAAGACCAGTGGGAAGGCGACGTTCTGGATGTCCTCCGCTACGTCGATGTCTTCCTGCCGAACGCGCGCGAGACCAAACGGATCGCCGGCACGGACGATTTCGAATCCGCCCTGGCCCGCTTGGCAGACCGTGTCCCCCTGCTCGTCGTAAAAATGGGAGAAGAAGGCGCGCTGGCGGTTCGCGGTCAGGAACGCTTTACCAGTCCTGCGGTCAAAGTGCGATTCGTCGATCCGGTAGGAGCCGGCGATAGCTTCGATGCGGGGTTCCTCTCCCAATACGTGCGCGGCGCGGACTTGCCGACGTGTCTCCTCTGGGGAAATCTGGCCGGAGCGTTGTCGACCACCATGCCCGGAGGCACGGAAGCCTTCCGCGACCGTGAGCACCGCGAAGCGTTTCTACGCGAACACCGTCCCGCCTAATGACCCAAGAATTGGTGCTAGTCCTTTGGTCATCCGACCGCGCAACCCTTTGGGCTTGGTTCTCCTCTATATATGGAAGAATAACCGTATCTATGGAAGGAATAACCGGGGACTCGTGTCTTGGGTGATTGGCGAAACTTTAGGCCGAGTCCGGTGTTTGTAGTCCTTGAATTCCCAAGAAGCGGAGGCTCGTCGTGACCAGTCCTGCCGAAGTGTCAGAAGCGTCTTCCTGCGGTGTCTTACCTTCTACTTTCCAAAACAAGTTGTTGTTGAGTCTGAGTTTGAGCTCGCTGTTTTTCGCCTTGGCCTGCGGATCAAGCAGTTCCAACAACAACTTTCCGATCACGGGCGGCTTTAATGACGCGAGTTTGAATGGGCAGTATGCCTATCGGCTCACAGGTTTCGACACCATGAACGGGTCCTTTACCGAAGCCGGCACCTTCACAGCAGACGGAGCGGGACACATCAGTAATGGCGTGGACGACTTCAACACAGCTAGCGGGTTTTTCAGCACACCTTTTACCGGCAGTTATCACATGACGAAGGACGGGAATGGAACAATGACATTGAACATTGGTAACGGATCTTCCAATCTCGCATTCACCATGGTGAGCGCTTCGAAATTTTATCTCACCGAACGAGATGCTTTTGTGAACTTCAGCTCCAATGCAGTAGGGGAGGGCGCGAAGCAGAACACCAGCGCCTTCACGGCAGCTCCCAACGGAACGTTCGTATTTCGCGTGCACCAGACTTTTCCAACTACGGTTTCAGAAGGGACGGTGGGTGCCCTCACTTCGACCAACGGAGCCATCACCGGCAACCTCGATGTCGTGCGGAACGATACCTTCTCTTCGCTGACGTTTACGTTGGGCCTACTGTCCGTCCCGAATTCCAACGGCCGGGGAACGCTCTTCTATACCGATAGCCAGGCTGTAACCACAAATTTTCAGTACTACGTGATCGACGCCAATACTTTCTGGTTCATGGAGACCGACCCGAACACCTTGGGCATGGGCACCGCAGAGAAGCAATCGGGTGGATCTTTGACCTTGGCCGGCAATTACGCCTTCGGCAGCAGCGGCGACACCAACGCGAATATTGGAGGCGTGCGCACGGTCGGTGTATTCACGG
>Ga0137418_10002474_pt1 | contig 16934 bp, 12 predicted proteins | sample CZODoug3_1_2_16f_FD_122242 | JGI IMG/M metagenome (GOLD analysis project Ga0137418, IMG submission 122242) | Vadose zone soil fungal communities from Angelo Coast Range Reserve, California, USA - CZODoug3_1_2_16fungal (Hybrid Assembly) | ecosystem: Environmental > Terrestrial > Soil > Vadose... | reverse complement strand
CAAGGTAGGCAATGCCGCGCCAGAAGCCACAGACGCGCCAATCAGCGCGTGCTCCAAGTCTGGAAGCCGTCTCGCCACGACAGAGCAAGAGCCGATGGCGACACGCGCGTCTGTTACCCGACCACCAGAGTCCGTCTGGATGACCGCGGCAACCATGGCAATGGAGATCACCAGATAACGCCGAGTTCCCAGCTTCAGAAATGTTGATGCCGCATTCTCAGCCGTACGCGGCACCAATATCTGGGAGAGGATTTCGCCCGGCCGCCGCAAAGTTTTCCGATTGCCCACAATGAAGTCCGCCAGTGCAACTCGGCGTACCCCGGCCTGCGAAACAAGTTCGACGTCAGCGTCGAGCGTGAGCAAGGGCGGAACGCTATCAGCGGCGGGGGATGCGTTGCAAAGATTCCCAGCCACAGTCGCACGATTCTGAATCTGAATCCCACCGATTTCCCGCGCAGCCGCCTTCAACCCGTCACAGCACCGCGGAAGCGGAGTCTTGACGACTTCGGTCCAGGTAGTCAACCCGCCGATGCGGATATATTTCGGGTCCTTGACTACACCTTTCAGTTCACCGAGCCCCGAAATATCCACCACGGTCCCGGCAACCGGCCGATCACCAAGGGAAGGGAAGAAGTCGGTGCCGCCCGCCAGGACCTGGCCTCCGGAGCTGGCCAGCACGTGAACCGCTTCGTCGAGTGTGTTGGGCCGGAAGTACAAGAAATGTCCCTAGACCGCAAAAATCTAATGATGAAGCCGCGAACTCGCGGCTGAAAAGTAATTCTTATACAAGCGGCTGGGTTTGTACAGGGGCAGTGAAAGAGGGAAAACACTTCACACCCCTCTCCGATCGGATCTTTCATTCCGTTGTGAAGTCTGGTGATGGGAGCCGGCTCCCGGGCACTAGGAGCCACACCGTGCCGCCCACTCGGCATCGTAGCGTGCGCGATCATAAAATGATTTTTGAGTCCCCACACCGGTGGTCGAGAGTCCGGCGTAGAGATTGGCGCGGCGGATGGCTTCGCGCTCGGGCAGGCCCTCTCCGAGGAACACGGCAAAGCTGCCGATGAATGCGTCGCCCGCGCCGGTGCTGTCAATGCTCTTCACGCTGAATGCGGGAACATGCTCCATGCCGTCGCCGCCTGCCAGCAATGAGCCGTTCGCTCCCAGCGTAAGAATGATCCGCTTGACGCCGCCAGAAAGTAGCTTTTTCGCACATATCTTCGCCTCGTCAACGTTTCGTACCGGCATTCCAGTGATGCTCTCGGCTTCACTCTCGTTGGGAACGAAATAGTCGAGTCCAGCCAGAGCATTTAGATCGACCGGTTGGGCGGGAGCTGGGTTGACGACACAGCGAATGCCGTTCTTGCGCGCGAAACTGGCGCTGTAGTAAACGGTTTCGAGCGGGATTTCGAACTGGAGAACCATGCAATCGACGGTCTTGAGCAGGTCGGCGGCGGCATCCACGTCCGCAGGCTTGAGCAGGTCGTTCGCGCCTTTGACCACTAAAATCCGGTTCTGGCCGTTGGGATCAACAAAAATCGGGGCCACCCCACTGGAGACTCCTTCAATCTGCTTGACGTGAGTGGCATCGATCCCAAGCTTCTTGAAGTTCTCAATCGTCGCCGGACCGAACAGGTCGCTACCCACCCGGGCAACCATAAAAACGTCAGCACCACACAGTCGGGAAGCCACGGCCTGATTCGCGCCCTTGCCTCCAAAGCCGAGATCGAACTTCTGGCCAAAAATTGTTTCACCGGCCTTCGGGAAACGATCACTGAAGGTCGTCAAGTCAACGTTTGCGCTTCCAATCACCGCGATGCGAGGACGCTTGGCCATAAGGTTCACAGAACTCTGTTGAGGAAGGCCGAGTCTAGTCAGCGTTCTCGATTCTTGTCAATGGATTTCAGAAGGCGGTTCACTACAGAGACACAGAGAAAACCTTCCCGGTTTTTTTCTACTTCGTGCCTCTGTGATTCTGTGGTACAGAAGGGTGTCCCGATCACTCGCCATACGGAACCCAGATATTCTTCACCTGGGTGGCGTGCTGCAGAAACCATCGGCCCTCGCCTTGCTTTACGTCGAACCAGTCAATCAAGCGACCTTCGTTGGTGAAAACCTGCTTCAAGTTTCCCGTTGAGAACGCTTTCGCTGCGGATGCGCTGGCTTCGTCGGCGAAGCACCAAACAGCATCCACATCATCGTGCTCGGCAAGAGTCTTAAGAAGTTGGGACCCGTACCCAGTGACAATGTTAATTACACCGCCCGGCAGATCGCTGGTGTCGAAGAGCTGGTACAAGTCCCCGGTAATGAGCGGATAAGTTTCCGAAGGAACAACGATTGCCGTGTTGCCAGCGGCGATCGCGGGCATCACCAGGGACAGGAAGCTCAGCAGAGGTGCTTCCCGTGGGCAAATGATGCCCACGGTCCCGATTGGCTCATTCATTGCGATCGCTATGCTGCGGAATGGCGGATTGTGCACGGCACCCTCGAACTTGTCGGTCCACGCGGCATAAGAGAAGATGCGCTCAATACTCGCGTTCACTTCAGCCGCGGCTTGCGGTTCTCCAACGGCAGCCGCCAGTCGATGCTCGATCTCTCCGCGACGCTGCGACAGGTTCTCCGCCATGTAATAAAGAATCTGGGCACGGTTATGCGCCATGGTCCTGGCCCAGCCCGAGGCTTTACGCGCGGCTTCGACCGCGTTGCGAATGTCCTTGCGGTTGCCCAGACCTACTTCGCCGATTAGTTGGCCACCCTTATTTCGGACTTCCATGCTGTAGCCGGAATCCGGTCGCGCTTGTTTGCCCCCGATGTAGAGTTTTATGGTGCGGTCAATGTCAAGGGCCGGAGTCGCGGACTCCGTTTCGTCGCTCGAAGCTTCAGGTGGGGCGGGCTTCGCGGTAGGTAATGCCGTCGCGTTCTTGAACCATGCCGGTTCCAAATATTCCAGCAAGCCTTCCCTGCCGCCCTCGCGGCCGTAGCCGCTTTCACGGTAACCGCCAAAGCCGCAGGAGGCGTCAAACAAGTTAGTGCAATTCACCCAGACCACGCCGGCTTTGAGCTGCGCCGAAACGTCAAGCGCAACATTGATGCTCTCGCTCCACACGCACGCCGCAAGGCCGTACACGGTGTTATTGGCTAGCTCGACTGCTTCACTGGGAGTACGGAAAGTCATCGCTGCCAGCACCGGACCGAAAATTTCTTGCTGTGCGACGATCGACGTGGGATGAACATTGCTGAGCAGGGTCGGAGGGAAGTAAAGCCCGCGGGATGGCATTTCCATTGGAGGCTGCCAGCAGGTTGCGCCGTCAGCCACGCCTTGATCCACTAGTCGCCGAATACGATCAAGTTGGACCTGAGTGACAATCGCACCAATGTCGATCGCTTTGTCGAGTGGCGGACCTACACGGAGGGTGCTCATGCGGGCGCGTATTTTTGCGATCAGAGGTTCGACGATACTCTCCTGCATGAGCAGGCGGGAGCCGGCGCAACAAACCTGCCCCTGATTGAGCCAGATTCCATCCACCAGCCCTTCGACAGCACTGTCGAGGTCCGCATCTTCAAACACGATAAAAGGAGATTTGCCGCCCAGTTCGAGAGAAAGCCGCTTGTGGCTTTGTGCGGTCGAGCTCCGGATCGCACGCCCAACTTCCGTTGAGCCGGTGAACGCGATCTTGTCGACGTCAGGATGTTTGACCAGTGCCTCGCCGGTGGAACCGTCTCCGGTGACGATGTTCACCACGCCGGCAGGCAGCCCGATCTCATGGCAGATTTCGGCAAACGCAAGCGCGGTGAGCGGGGTGAACTCGGCTGGTTTCAGCACGACAGTGTTTCCCGTGGCCAAAGCGGGCGCAATCTTCCAGGCCAGCATCAGCAGTGGAAAGTTCCATGGAATGATCTGTCCCACAACACCGCAAGCCGTGTAATCCGGAAACTCCTGCTGCAGTAGTTGCGCCCAGCCGGCATGATAGTAAAAATGCCTCGCCACCAGCGGAATATCGATGTCACGGCTCTCACGAATTGGTTTTCCATTGTCCATGGTCTCGAGCACGGCGAGGCGCCGAGAATGCTTCTGTACCTGTCTCGCCAGCGCATACAAGTAACGAGCCCGCACATGAGGAGTAAGCGCCTGCCACTGGGGAAGCGCAGCACGCGCGGCTTTGACCGCGGCGTCAATATCCGCGGCTGATCCTTGCGCCACACTTGCAAGTTTCTCACCGGTTGAAGGGTCAGTCGTCTCGAAATATTCCCCGGCAGAAGGCTTCACCCAAGCTCCATGGATAAAATGGCCGAATCGACGCTTGTGCTGGTCGAGCCATGCCAGCACGTCTTTCGAGTCTTCCGGCGCTGGGCCGTATTCCATGGCTACGAATTTTTCAGCGATGCTCATGAGAGTCTGTGGTCCCTCTGTCGCTAACCACTACGCCATGGGATGGCGATAATCTGCAGAATAACGCCCGGTCGCCTGATGCTCCAGTTGCCGCTCAATATCGTTTAACAGCCCGCTGGCCCCCAAGCGGAAGAGTTCTGCCTTCACCCATGACACTCCGAGTTCTTCTTTCATCAAGGCTAGCCATTCGATGGATTGCTTGGCGGTACGAATTCCGCCGGCGGGCTTGAAGCCGACGGCCATGCCGGTTTCCTGCGCATATTCCCGTATCGCGCGGGTCATCACGAAGCCAACGGGTAACGTGGCGTTGGTGGGCTCCTTTCCAGTCGAGGTTTTGATGAAGTCGGCGCCAGCCATCATGGCAACGAAGCTGGCGCGGGCAACATTGCGAAGAGTGAGCAGATCTCCCGTCCCGAGGATGACTTTCATATGGGCAGCGCCGCTTGCTTGTTTGAACGCGGCGATCTCATCGTAAAGTTCATGCCATCTGCCGCCAAAGACGTGCGCGCGTGTGATCACAACATCAATATCCTGTGCCCCTGCTTCCACGGAGCGGCGGATTTCGCCTACGCGCTCGGGCAACGGCGAAAGTCCTGCGGGAAATCCTGTGGAGACAGCGGCAACTCGCACACTGCTGCCTTCAAGGGCCCTTCTGGCTGTTTCTACGAACCGGTGATACACGCAAACCGCAGCGACTTGGACGTTGAGATCTTCGATACCCAGGCGTTTCACGAGTTGGTGCTGTATCGGTTGCCTGGCCTTCGCGCACAGGCGTCGGACGCGCTCGTCTGTGTCGTCTCCGGAAAGGGTGGTAAGGTCCATGCACGTGATGGCTCTCAACAGCCATGCTGCTTGCCAATCTTTTTTCACCGTGCGACGCGCCACATGACTCTGCTGCCTGCGTTCCACGGCGCTGGTATTCACTCGAACCTGCTTCACCCAGTCCAGATTGAGTGGTATGCCCTGGTTGGATAAGAGTGGGCGCCCATACAGCGTCGCCAGAGGAGCGCTGGACTCTGGCAGCAAGCTGTCGGTTACGACGCTCTCGGCGCGCCCATTGCCAGTCGCGGCGACGACTCTGTGAGCTTTGCTGTTCTCCACCGACACTTAGATGTTCTCCGCCAGAACTGCGATTCTTGCCCTCATCGGCCGGGACCGCAAGCCTAGCAAAGGGCCGATGTTGAGAGGCAATTGTACGGCAGAATAGGGAAAAAGGAAGTGCAGGCACGTGGAGAAACGCGATTTCAAATAGGGGACACGTCGTGCTCGAGTGTCGGCCGGCATTGACTTTGGCACTTAGTTTGGACATTTACTTTGGTCTAGGCGTTTACTTTGGTCATTTACTTTGGTCATTTACTTTGGTCTTGACACTCACAAATCTCGACGCTAGGCTTCGCTAGTCTTTCGGGAACAAATGAGAATCCCTCAATCTGCCACACTCGCAGGTTTGCGACGCTCAGTCTTCTCTATTTCCCCCGTACTCGTGCTGGCGCTTCTAGCCAGCTTTTCTGTGCCAGCATCGGCGGCAAAAAAAATTATCTTCGACACTGATCCGGGTACTGACGATGCGCTGGCGCTGATGCTGGCTCTCAACTCGCCGGAACTGGATGTGCGAGCGATCACCGTCGTGCCAGGAAACGTCACGGCGGCAATGGGCCTGGAGAACGCGTTGCGCATGGTATCGCTGGCAAACCGATGCGACATTCCAGTGGCGCGGGGCGCGCAACATCCTCTATTCCAGAAGTTGATCACGGCCGAGTTCTGGCATGGCAAGAACGGGCTAGCCAACATCGAATTACCTCCGAGTAAATGTAAGGTTGATCCCCGTTTTGGCCCCGACGTCATCATTCAACTTGTCCACGCCTCGCCACATGAGATCACTCTTGTTCTCGTTGGTCCGCTCACCAACATCGCACTCGCGGTGGAAAACGATCCTTCCATCGTGCCATTGGTGAAAGAGGTCATCCTCATGGGCGGTTCGATCAGCGGCGGCAACGTGAATGCCGCCGCTGAAGCCAATATCTATAATGATCCCGAGGCCGCGCAAATCGTCTTCCAGGCGGGATGGCCGTTAACCATGGTGGGTCTTGAAGTCGGCGATAAAGCGCTCTTCACGCACAAATATCTGGATCAACTCGGACAAACTCACGGCCAGATCAATGACTTCGTTTATTCGGTTCTGAAATTCCTGGTGAACCTTTCGGGAACGTTTGGCGCTCCCGGATCCCCAATGTACGATCCGTCCGCGGTCGCAGTGGCGGTCGATTCAACGCTGGTCAAAGTGCAGGAGATGCACGTGGACGTCGAGACTAGGGGAGAGTTCACGCGCGGCGAAACGGTGGGAAATCGCCGCGGACAAGTTGAGCGCAATGTCGTTCACGGAGACCGCTATGTGATCGAGGGCGTCGACAAGATTACGCCCAATGCAAAAGTCTGCGTAGATGTTGACGCTGACCGCTTCTTGCAGCTTTTTGTATCGAGAATTCGCGGTAAGTAAGTCCGACGATTCGCACACTTCGCAGAGAAGTGAGTAGCAGCGTTTCCCACAACAACCGCTCAAGGAGAACCGATGTTTACACCGCATAGTCTGGGCATCGCTTTGATGATGATGATCACCAGCGCCATCTGCTGGGGCTCATGGGCCAATGCTTACAAGGGCGTCAAGAATTATCGCTTCGAGCTCTTCTATTGGGACTATGCTATCGGCATCTTTCTGATTTCTCTGATTCTGGCGCTCACCATGGGAAGCATGGGCGACCCGAGCACAAGTTTTCTGGCCAACGTGCGCACGGCCGATCACAGCAACATCGCATACGCCCTGATCGGAGGCGTGATTTTCAATGCGGCGAATCTGCTGCTAGTTGCTGGGATCGAGATGGCAGGCCTGGCCGTGGCCTTCCCCGTAGGTATCGGGATCGCGCTCGTGGTTGGGGTCGGGTTGAGCTACGCTCTGCAGCCGAAAGGAAGTCCACTTTTGGGGCTTGGAGTGTTGTTCGCCATAGTGGCCGTAATCATGGATGGCAAAGCGTACGCTGCTCTGAGTTTGGCGGGGCGGGTGACCACGCGGAAGAGCATTGTCATCTGCGTAATTTCCGGCATTTTGATGGGGCTTTTTGCACCCTTCGTGACGCGCGCTCTCACCACCGGCAATGCTCTAGGAGCTTACAGCATCGCTGTATTCTTCACCTCGGGAGCACTGCTCTCCTGCTTCGTCATTAACGTGTATTTTATGAAGCATCCGCTGGCCGGCCAGCCCGTGCAGTTTGCGGACTTCTTCAAAGCTTCCGGACGCGATCACCTTCTCGGCCTTCTCGGTGGATTCATCTGGGGCACGGGCACAGTTTTCAATTTCGTCGCCGCCAGCTTTACGGGTGTGGCAATATCGTATGCGATTGGGCAATCCGCGCCCATGGTTGCGGCTCTATGGGGTGTGATGGTGTGGAAAGAATTCGCCGGCGGTGGCCCGAAAGCGACGAAGTACCTAGCGCTGATGTTCCTCTGCTACGTTCTCGCCATCGTGCTGGTGGCGCGGGCGTATACGATCGCGTCTTGAGCTGGGTCTGTTTATTCGGCTCTCAAGTTCTTGGGATGGCGTCTTCCCTGCTCTCCTTTTCCCAAGCTGGCGGCCACCCGTCAAAAAAATGCCTTAAGCAGCACGGCTGCTGCAAACTGGATACTTCCCAGCGGCGACTGAAGCCTATTAACTCAGCCCTGGCGATGAGGCCGCGACGCTCGGATTGGCTGCGGCTTATCGGAGTGTCTAGCAATGCCTGCCCGTCAGCGCGGAGCGCAAGAATTACACAAGCTTCGTTGCTTCAAAAATGCTCAACGCCTTCTAAATCAGTGAAGTACATGTTTGGCATTGTCTGTGCTCACTAGGCTGCTAACACCATACATTTCAATGACCCGAGATCGGGCGCAGCCCGCCCGGATTTTTGTTGCGGCAGCGGGCTTGCTGCGCTTTTCCACAAGAGTTTCGCGAAGTGATGGAAGTACAATGTTCAGAGGATGGTAGCCGAATGGTCAGCAGCCAAACGAAGCTAACTGGCATCAAATGCAGGTCGGGAAAAGGGACGAGGCACAATCACTTTTGAGAACTGGCCAGCTTTTTAGATAATGCAATAGCGGGGTGGGTAAACTGGGCGCGTGCACTGCTCGCGTGAATCGCCGATTACTGCAGTTCCCAGACCCTTGTGGCCTTTGCCAGACGGATGCCGCTAGCCCGTTTGGAGGAGCTGTCGCATGCGACTGTTGAGCGCTCGGCTAATAGTCTCTCTCATTATCGGCGTGACGCTAGTGTCGCTATCGTCCTCGTACTACGAGGTCTTGGTGCAGAAGCAGAGCCTGCGCAGAGATCTTCAACGACGCGCCGAGGTGTTGGGGGAGAGTCTGGCGCGGAATGTTGAGCGCGAACTTGACAGGGATTCAATTCAGGCCCTGCAACGGACGGTGCAGCGCTTCGGAAACCGTGAACACTTGCTGGGCCTGGCCGTATACGACCGTCAAGGCCGCCTCATCGCAATAACCAAAGATCTCGCTCCACTCATGCCCACCGCTCCACCTGTAATGTCCCAGGCGTTAAACGAGAATCATGGAGCTGACGTCTTCCAGCGGTTGGGAACTGCCCCGGTGAACATCTATGCCTTGCCCCTGCATCGCCAGGAGGACGTCAGTGGCGTACTAGCGATCGTGCATGATGCCGGCTACATCAAGGATCAGAGTCTTCGTATCTGGCGAGAAACATTCCTCAGCGCCTTGGCCCACGTATTTCTCATAGTCCTCATCACGTTGTTGATAGTCCGTTGGAGCATCGCAGGACCAATTGCCCGCACCGCGCAGTGGATGCGAGCCCTTCGCACCGGTCGCGCATCTTCGACGCGCATCAAGGTGCCGGACATGGAACTCTTCCGCCCGCTGGCACGCGAGGTCGCAACCTTTGCGGAAACGCTGACCACCGCCCGATCCGCCGCGGAAACCGAGGCTCGGCTACGCGAGGAGGGACAATCCCAGTGGACGGCCGACCGGCTCGCCGTTCATATTCGCTCCCGTTTGGGAGACGGGCGACTTTTCGTCGTCTCCAATCGCGAGCCCTATATGCACACCCGGCGTGGCAAATTCCTGGAAGTTAGCGTTCCGCCCAGCGGACTGGTAACGGCGCTCGAACCGGTGCTCTGCGCCTGCGACGGAACATGGATCGCTCACGGCAGCGGTGATGCCGACATGGAAGCGATTGACCACCATAACCGTTTGCGCGTACCGCCAGAGGATCCGCAATACACGCTGCGGCGCGTGTGGCTCACCAAAGAGGAGGAGGAAGGCTACTACTACGGGTTTGCCAATGAGGGTCTTTGGCCCCTCTGCCACATCGCGCACACCCGGCCGATCTTCCGTGCCAATGATTGGCAACATTACCAGGCTGTCAACCACAAGTTCGCTGACGCTTTGCTCGAAGAGATGGATGGCACGACAAACCCCGTCGTTCTGGTGCAGGACTACCATTTCGCGCTGCTGCCCCGGCTTATCAAACAGAAACGACACGATGCTCGGGTGGCAATTTTCTGGCATATTCCTTGGCCCAACCAGGAGGCATTCGGCATTTGCCCTTGGCAGCGAGAACTAGTGGATGGACTCCTGGGCGCCGACCTGATCGGTTTCCATATCCAGTCGCACTGCAATAACTTTCTCCAGACAGCCGATCGAATTGTGGAATCGCGCATCGATCGCGAACGTTTCTCCGTACAACGCCACGGTCATCTCACCATGGTGCGACCATTCCCGATCAGCGTGGACTTCGCGGACGCAGGTGGAGAAACGGCGCCGGAGCCACCCTATGTGGAGCGTTCGGCCTTGCTAAAGGCCTTGGGAATTGAAGCCGCGTTTCTGGGTGTGGGCGTCGACCGTTTGGACTATACAAAGGGCATTTTGGAGCGCTTCCTGGCTATCGAGCGGTTTCTCGAGAAGTATCCACGGTACCAGGGCCAGTTCACGTTTATCCAGATTGGCGCTCCCAGTCGCAGTCACATCAAGCGTTACCACGATCTGCAAGCTGAGGTCGAGGCAGAAGCCGACCGCATCAACTGGCGCTTTCGACTCGACAGGTGGAAGCCGATCGTCTTACTGAACTGGCAGCACAGCCATAAGGAAATTCAGGCTTACTACCGGGCCGCCGATCTCTGCCTGGTAACCTCGCTCCACGATGGCATGAATCTAGTGGCGAAGGAGTTTGTGGCGGCACGGAGCGACGAGCGGGGGGTTCTGATCCTTAGTTGCTTTACCGGTGCGGCCCGAGAATTGACTGACGCGTTGCAGGTAAACCCCTACGACATCGACCAAACGGCAGAGGCCATTCACGCCGCCTTGGAAATGGAACCGGAAGAGAAGCAGTTGCGCCTCCAGCGTATGCGGAAGATAGTCCGAGAGCGCAATGTCTACCACTGGGCGGGAACTCTGATTGCGGATCTTTGCGAACTCCGTTTGGAAGTTCCTGAAAAGGCCCGTAAGGCTCACCGGGGCGCATCTGTCGTATGACTGTAAGGAGGAAATGTTGTTGAGCACTGTTGATGAAAACGAAGTTGAACCGTTCCTGCGCACTGTCGCGCAATCGCAGAATTCTGCGCTGCTGTTGGATTATGACGGTACGCTGGCGCCATTTTCTATTGATCGCAAACGGGCTCTTCCCTATGCAGGGGTGACAACCCTGCTTCAAGAACTTGTGGATACTGGCCGCACTCGCGTTGTGATTATCAGCGGCCGAAATGCTTATGAGGTGGGTCCTCTACTTGGCGTCAAGCCGTGTCCCGAAATCTGGGGGTCTCATGGCCTGCAACGCTTGTTGCCCGATGGAACCTGTGAGATGCCGGAGATAGATCAGGACGCCATGCAAGCCTTGGCTGATGCGGGTCGCTGGTTGACGTATCAGGGACTGCAGCAAATGGCAGAGCCCAAGCCCGGAAGCATCGCGGTCCACTGGCGCGGACTCGACGAACCATCGGCGATTAAGCTTCGTGGAAGAATTTTGCTGGGCTGGTCCCCTCTGGCGGACCGCGCTTCGCTCACTCTTTTGGAGTTCGACGGCGGGGTTGAACTTCGTGTTCCCGATCGAGACAAAAGTGATGCCGTTCGAACCATCCTTGATGAAATTGGGCCCGACGCTCCCGTTGCGTACCTGGGGGATGATGCAACTGACGAACTTGCTTTCCAAACTCTTCAGGACCGGGGCTTGACTGTGCTGGTGCGGCCTCAGCGTCGGAATACTGCAGCCCAAGTGTGGCTCAAACCCCCGGCGGCATTGCTGGAGTTTTTGTTCCGTTGGCTGGAGGCATGCCATACCGGTGAGTTGGCGGCGAGCGCAAATTTGAGGTAGGAGTCATGAGCGCGGAGCAGAGGCAACCAGCGCCTCCTCGCAAGCCGAGAAAACCCTTCTCCTTCAACACGTCCGAACACCTGATGCGCATCGGCCGCGAGCGAGCCAGCACGCTCTCCGAGTTATTGGAGACACGGCGCCAGTGTCCTTGATGATTCGATCTTTCAGCACACCTTCAGGACGCTAGTCTTGCAAGAGGTCAAAGAAGTCGGAGGCGGTGACCCCGACATAATCATTCTCGATCTTCCCCCTTGGTGCGCACTCGAAATCAACGCCCTTCAGCAGGCGTCCAGGTTGGTGATTCAGAAGTCTCTAAAGGAAGGATTCGGTCTGACGGTGACAGAAGCGTTGTGGAAAGGAAAACCCATAATTGCTAGCGCCGTAGGAGGCATGCCCAACCAAATCATTCACAACCTCACCGGTGTTCTGGTGCATTCCGTGGAGGGATGCGCCTTCCAGATGCGCGATCTGCTTACGCATCCTGAATTTGCCCGCCGCATCGGCATGAACGGCCGAGAACACGTAAGAGAGAATTTCCTGATTGATGGGGCAACCGGATAGACAATTTCTTGACCGAGCTCACGTCGTCGATTTTGTTGTCATCCCTTCCGAGCTTCAGAATAGCCCGTCGGTCTGCTTTCGACTGGACAAACGAAAGAAAGCGATATAAAAGGAAATGGCAATCAAAAGTCGCGTTGAATTCCGAACAATCCTGTCCTGAAGAATAATAATGTGCTAAACGAAGAACGCCGCCGTGCCATTCTCGAGATTCTTGGCCGCAATGGGCGGGTGCTGGTCACGGAGATGGCGCAACAGTTCGATACCTCTCAGGTCACCATTCGAAAGGATCTCGAGGTTCTGCACGCCCAAAAACTGGTCCATCGCACTCATGGGGGTGCGCTACCGGCCCGCGAGGGGGCTCTTGAAGATCCAACGCTTCGAGAAAAAGAACACCTCCAGCGACAGGAGAAGCTCCGGATCGCAGCGGCTGCGGCACGTCTGGTGAAAGAAGGCCAGGTTGTGATTCTCGACTCCGGTACTACCACGACCGGCATCGCCAGAGCTTTACGCAACTTTCATAACATTACGATCATCACGAACGCCGTAAACATTGCCGCAGAGCTGTCAGGAGCCCCGGTGGAAGTCATCCTTACTGGTGGTACGCTTCGCAAGAATTCGTTTTCTCTGGTGGGTCCGATCGCGGAAGAAACCCTCCGCCGGTTGAACGCCGACATACTTTTCCTCGGCGTGGATGGTTTTGACGTCCACTATGGCCTGAGCACGCCAAACCTTCTTGAAGCCAAAGTCAACCGGGTGATGGTTGAAGTTGCAAAGCGAACCGTGGCGGTCTGTGACTCGAGCAAGTTTGGCCGTCGAAGCTTGTCGCTGATCGTTCCACCAAGCGCCGTGCAGGCAGTTATTACTGATCGCGGCGTCCCTAAGTCAGATCTGCGGGCGCTCAAGAAAGTCGGGATCGAGGTAAACCTTGTCTAATCGAAAAGGCACGAACTCCTTAGTTTCGGCCCCTGGCGCGCATTCCCTCGCCGAGATACTTTCCCAGCCACAATTCTGGAGCGGTTGCATAACTGAGCTGCAGCGCAGCGGTACGATGGCAAAGCTGCGCCGGGACTTCGGCTCCGCAACGGAATGGCTGTTCATTGGCTGCGGCTCCAGTTACTACATCGGCCTCGCAGCAGCGGCAACCTGCAGTGCCATCACAGGAAAAAGAGCACACGCCATTCCAGCATCTGAGCTCCTGTTGTTTCCGGATATCGTTCTTGCGGGTTCACAGGAGATTGCGGCCGTTGTGATCTCTCGTTCCGGTCGTACCTCCGAGACGTTGAAAGCGGCCCAGTTTCTGGAACGCGAGAAAGATGTGCGTACTCTTGCCATCACCGGCACTGTCGGTCAAACTCTCGAGCAGATTGCTACCAGCACTCTCCCCCTGCTTCCTTCTGACGAGGAAAGCACGGTGATGACGCGTTCTTTCACTTCCATGGTACTGGGGTTGCAGTATCTATCAGCGTTCTTGGCGGACGATCATACATTTTCCAAATCGCTTAGCGCTCTGCCCGCCTTGGCGGCCAGCGCCTTGGCCGCTTTGCACCCACGAATCCGGGAATTTCTCAGCGCGCGGCAGTTCGCCGACTACGTCTGCCTGGGGCAAGGCCCTTTCTATGGCTTGGCCTGCGAAACTGCGCTTAAGATTACTGAGATGTCAGCCTCTTACGCTCAGAGTTTTCACACTTTGGAGTTCCGTCACGGGCCGAAGGCTATTGTGAGTCCCGAGACTCTTGTGGTTTTTCTGCTCTCCGAACGAGGCTACGACGCCGAGTGTGACGTGTTGGAGGAGATCAAGAGCTTGGGTGGGACCACTTTCACGCTCACCAACCAGGCGGATGAGCGCGCTCGGGCTGCATCCGATCTGCTAATCGAGTTTGGTTTCGAACTACCCGAACTGGCGCGGCTGGCGCCGTACGTTTTCGCAGGGCAACTCATAGGTCTGTATACGGGGCTGAAGAAGGGCCTCGATCCTGATAATCCACGCAATTTGAGTCGCGTAGTCATCCTCAACGAATAGGATTCGGCATGCGGTACACTTCAGGCCTTTAGGTCGATTCCCGACGAAGTAAATCCTGATGCTGCTATCTCGACACTTCCAGCAGCAGATGGTCCTTGAAATCGGCTCTTAATCGTGGTGCATTGTCGGCTGTGGCCTCGACCGTACCCCAGTCTTTGCCGTTCGTGTAGTCAATCACGTGATATGAACCGGGTTTAAGGCCGCGCAATTCTACCTCGCCTCTCCATCCTGCAGCGGTAGGAGCGAAGAACGCGTAATACATCTTGCCGTCCTTCTCAATCGCGTAGCCCTCGGGCACGTCATAACCGTCGATGTAAAGATTGCGGAAGATGCCTTTGGAAAGCATCTTTTCGTTGTAAATCCCGATCCATTTCTTCCAGCGGGCCTCTTTGTCAGCAGTAAGTAGCACAGGTTTATATTTCGGGCCGGGATCAGGCCACACGAACTTCGTTCCCACCACGCCGCCGGCACCGATGGTCGAGGCAAAATCACTGCCATGTTCTGACCATTCGTTGCCCACCCGCGTCATCTCTGAAAGCTCCACATGGTCGCCATATACCGCAGCTTCGGGTCCGAGCAGCGCTTTGTACATCTTGATGCGGCGACGCACCTGCACGGCACCGACCGGGTCAGCAGTCACTGCCTGGTCCATGTAGGGCAACCACGCCAGGGATGGCGGAGTTCCACAAGGGCAGCTTTGCGTCACACTCTCAGGTTTTATTGAGCGGGTGGTCTGAAAAATGACCTTGTACACGTCAGCCATTGCATTGACTGAGTCCTGCGGCGACTTGTGATGATGCGCCGGGTTGTAGCACAGGGGCACGCTGTAGATGTTGTCAAGCTTGGAGCCGTCGAAACCCCAGTCGCGAATAAATTTCTCAGTCAGCTGCCTGTAGTAGACCTGTACCTCGGGCACTGCCGGACACAGCGCGGCCAAGTTGCGGGTCATGCGGGCACGCTTGCCGTTCTTGTCGAGGATGAACCAATCAGGATGCTCCTGCGCCACCTTTGAAAAGACATATTTGTGCGACTCCCACTTGCCCCGACCGTCTTCGGCGGCCAAAGGTAGCCACCACAATTGAACCAACTCTCCCTGCTTGTGGAAATCGTCGGTCATCTTCTTAATGGAATCGCCCGGAAATGTGTCCGGTCGCGGATTCCAGTCGCCATACGTGTCGAACCAGCGGTCATCCAACGTTGCCCACTTGATGCCGAATTCCTTGAGCTTAGGCACAGTGCCCAACATTTGTGCCGGCGTAACATTGAATTCGTATCCCCAGCCGCACCAGCTCACGTTGTATGCCTCGCTCGAGGGCTTAGGAATCTCCCAGCCTTCTTTTTGTAGAACGCTTGACCACAGACGCAACGGTTCATAAAAGTCCCCGTGATAGACCGCAACGAAACTGCGCGGTGTCGAGTAGCTCTCACCTGGCTTGAGGGTTGTGTCCGCCGGAATACGAACGGCAGTGCTTACTCGTCGGTCGCGCTCCACTTTGACCGGCAACGAGAGCGATAAAGGAAGCGTTTCGACGTGGCCAATGGCTTCTCCGACCGATGCTGTCCAGAACGCCACCACTGGAATGCCCCCGCCGTAACCGCCCTTGACCATTCCACCCATCAGGTTTGGCTGGGAGAATCCACCAGTCAGTTTGACGACGTCGTCCTTGCCCCATTCGTAGCTTGAGCCCTGGTACGACCAGATATCGTATGGATTCTCTTTCCCCATGTGGGAATTGAACCTATGTTGCTGTTCGACAATGTGGTCAATGTGATACTCGGACTGCCCCGTGTTTGTGTAGGCGACACTGCTGAGCAGAATATTTGGGAAGTCGTCATAGACTTCGACACGCAATGTCCGTAGAAGACTTGTGCCAGAAGGCCCGATGGGCTGGGCTGGAATTTCTACTTGCTTCCCGCGTCCGAGCTTCCCGACAGCTTCGGTAATTTTTGTTTGGCCGAAATCCATCGTGAAATGAACCTCTTTGCCATCCCGCACGAGGTAGTCGCTCTCCTCGGGGTTGCCTTGGCCAGGGTCATCGAGACTAAGTTGCTGTCCAGCTTTCAATAGCAAGGCTTGGATATATCCAGAGGGCAAAATTTGAAATTCGGCGCTCCTGGTGGTGAGCGCAACCGGGCCGCCAGGTGTTACCACGACCGAGATCTTGGACGGTTCTGAGGGAGGTTCAGCCCGCTTCTTCGCGGTCCGTGCGCAGCCCGCGTGGAGCAACATGGTTCCAATCGCGACAACGATGAGTTTCCGCGAGCGAGCGCACCGTATAGCCCGATAGTAGAACTGTTTCATTGGGTTCCCCTTCGTTCCTGTGCCCCGCCTCTAAACTGATGGAAGAGCCGTTCCGCATTGAGGTGATAAACCTTCTGCAGCACGGTGTCAGGCAATTCCATCCCGTATATTTTCCACCGCCCTTGGCCGGGATATCCCCAATAATCAAAATATTCGTCTGCTGTTTCCAGCCAGCGAAAGTGATTTCGGTACATTTCTTCGTCCATGCCATTGTCGGTGCCGAACATGATCCGGTCCTGGTACTTCAAGAAAAACTCTCGCGCCCTCCGCGGTTGCCGGCCCAGTTCCGCCTCGCGCG
>Ga0137418_10002473_pt1 | contig 16938 bp, 12 predicted proteins | sample CZODoug3_1_2_16f_FD_122242 | JGI IMG/M metagenome (GOLD analysis project Ga0137418, IMG submission 122242) | Vadose zone soil fungal communities from Angelo Coast Range Reserve, California, USA - CZODoug3_1_2_16fungal (Hybrid Assembly) | ecosystem: Environmental > Terrestrial > Soil > Vadose... | reverse complement strand
AGCGCGGCGAGCCGCGATATGCGAACCGGGCGGTTCAACGGGGCGCCGGTTTCGGCAGCGGGCGGCGGGCTTTCAAGTCGGCCAGCACGTCCGTCGCCGACCGCGCGGTCTTTGCGTCTTCGTCGAACGTCTCAAGGCGCCGGCGCAGCTCCGCCTCGACCTCCGGGCTCACCGGGGTGTTCTCCCCTTCTGGACTGGTTGGGTCGTGGGCGGGGCGGTTCACGGAATCAGGTTAAGCCTTTGGCTCAGGGTCGGCGAGGGATGGTTTTGTGGCTGCGTGCCGCTACACTTCCTCGCGCGGGAGGCATCCGAACCATGATGAAGGCGCCTGATCCGGACGACCAAATGCGCGATGTCGGCGCGGCGTGGCCGAGCGACAAGCGTGCGGGACTGCGAGAATCCACGTCAGTGACGCCGGTCGCCGGCTGTAGTCCAGACGTAGTCCAATTGCGCCCAAACACCAGGCAAAACGGGGTAGCGGCCTTGACCAGAGACCAGCACGAGACAACACCCTGTACGACCCCGTTAAATCTGCAAAACCTCGATCCCCGGTTCAAATCCGGGCGGCGCCTCCAATCCAATTTAGAACTTCACCCGGGCGGTCAGTTGGAGTTGACGCGGCGCTCTTGCTGACACCGGACGTCCGAAGAGCGGTGAATCGACCGTCCCGACGAAGGTCCCATAATTCACCCGGTTCAGCACGTTGAATCCGTCCAGCGCGAATGTGACCGTGCGGCCCGCTTTCCCGGCTTTGACATCTCGAGAGAGCCGGAGGTCCAGTTGCGAGAAGCCAGCGCCGTCCAGGCTGTTTCGCGCGATTCCGAGCGGGCGCGCGCGGCCGCGCCCGTTGCCGTAAATATCCCCGCCAAGCGTTTCTGTGTACGGGCCTGCGGAGTTCAACGTCAGGCCAACGCCAACCGCTACGAAGTGGCCCGGGTTCACACCGCCGAGCAGCAGCAGACGGTGCGCCCGATCGAAGTCCGCCCGCGACCATTCCCCCGTGAGGTCGTTGTCGTTAGCCGGATAACTGTTGAGACCATTCGTGTCGTTGTAAGCGCGGCTCCACGTGTACTGAGTCTGTCCATTGAACCAGCGGCCCGTCCTGCCGCGCAGCGTGACCTGCAGCGAGCGGGTCGACTGACGGCCGTCCGACTCGATCTCCCGTACGGCGCCATATGCCGGATTCGGCCGCGACGTATAGAAGGGCGGCGTCGGTGCGTTGATGTCGCGCGAGCGCAACAGATGGTAGCCACGCGTCCCCGTATACGCGATCGAGAGCGTCAGCGTCTTGCGGAGCTGATGGTCAATCGCAACGCTGTACTGCACTGTCTGCGGAATCTGCACGTCGCGCGCGAGCTGCACGATACTCGGCGGTTGCGAGGCGACGGCGACACCTGAGGGAAACGGCTCTGGATAGGCGGGGTTCGAGATGACGTAGCGAACGAGCTTCCCCTGCCGGGTATGGAGGAGATCGGCAATGACGGCCGGACCACTGCGGTCGTTGAACAAGCCCAGACCCGCTCGGATGACATTGGCCTTGCTGTTGCCGGGCGCGAAGGCGATCGAGCCGCGCGGCGCGAAATTGTTCGAGTCGTGAAAGTAGTTCTGCCAGTCGTAGCGGACCCCCATCGATGCCGAGAGGCCCGGTCGCACCTGCCAGTCGTCCTTGACGTAGGTCCCGACCTGCTTCTCCAGAAAGGCGAGGTCGCCGTTACCCTGCTGCTGGACGAACGAATACGGCAGGCCCGCCGCATACGTGTCGAGACCGCTGAAATAGTACGTGCCGTTGAAATTGGTCCGATCGAAGAAGCCGCGACGGCTCCAGTCCGGCAGCTGGAAGCCGGTCTGCACCTGATGGTGACCCTTGATCCACACGAGGCTCTCGGTCATCTGCGTGTGCACTTCGGTCAGTACGAGATCGCCCTGGCCACCGCTCGTGAAGGCGCCCGCGACGACGATGCCGCGCGCCTGCGAAGCGCTGAGGGTCGGTTCGCGCTCGTGCCCGAACAGGATTTGAAACTGGTTCAGCAGCGACTGCCGCAAGGTGGTTTGCTGGGTGTAGGTGACCTGCTGTTCGTGGTGGGTGAAGGTCGTACCCGCCGAAGCGAGAGTCGTCCCACCAACCCCGCGATTCTGATTTTTTTCGTACTCGTACGTCGGCCGAACCGAGATCATCGTCTTGTCGCTCACCTGATGGTTGATGCTGAGCGACACCAGCGCCTCGCGACGCTGCTGCGGAGCAATGTCACGGATCGGACCGGCAGGGCCAATCGCGAACACTTCGGCACGCTGATCGTCGGAATTGTCGTTGGCCGAGAGCACGAAGGAGGTCTTGCCGCGGTGTCCAACGGGGCCGCCAAACACACCCTCGAAAATGCGCTTCTGCTCGGGCGGCTGGTTCAACGCGAACGCGTTGCGCGCGTCGAATCGTGCGTCGCGTAACACGAGATTCCCCTCGCCTTCGTACTCCTGCCCGCCAGGTTTCGTCAGGATCTCGATCCGGCCGCGGCCCGGGCGCGCGTACTCGGCGGAATACGGATCCTGGTTGATCTTGATCTGCTGGATGGCTGACGCGCTGACGCGCAAGGCGCTGACTTCCATGCCGTTGACCACAATCGTCGGACCGCCTGAACCGATCGAACCGCTGTCGAGAAAGCGGGACATCGTGGCAATGACATCCTGGTCGAGGACGGGCAGGCTGTCGAGCGCCTCCCTGTCGAGGCCCACGGCATCGAGGTTGTTGGACGCATTGGCCCCGACCTCGGCACCGCCCGAGCCCACCGTGATTTCCTGCCGTACATCCGTGAGACTCAGGACGAGTCTCTGCGGTCCAGGAGCGCGCGCACCAACTCGCATGCGGGTCGATCGGTCTTTGAAGCCGGTGAATGCCGCGCGCAGATCGTACTGACCAGCCGGCACGGCATCGAAATGAAACTCGCCCCGCCCATCTGTTGTCGTCGACCGCACCACGGCACCCGCGGCGTCGGCGAGGTCGACCGCGGCACCCGGCAGCACGGCGCCGGTCTGATCAAGGACGACGCCGGTGACCGCCACGCCCGGCCCGACGGTCTGGGCGAACGCGCCGCCCGAAGGCAGGGACAGCAGGAGCAGGACGCAGGTGAAGATCAATGATTTCAAGGTCATGTGGACATGGACTCGTGGCGGATTGTACCGACGCCTTGATGAACAAGCCGTGACATTCAGACTCGTCTGTCACCGGCCCCCGGCCGGCTGAGGAGCAGCCATGCCACGACTACACAGCCGGCAACGATGGCGCCACGCGTTGCCGTCGTCCATCGCCAGTCAATAGTCGCCGCCGGTGCTGGGGGCGCGCCCCCTTCGGTTCGGATGATTGGATTAAGGAACAGCGTCGTCCGCGTGCCATGCACGACCGTCCGAACGTAGGAGTCATCTGGCGCGAACGCGTAGCTCGCCGACGTCGCGTCCATCACGCTCTTGCGAACCCTGCCCTGCCGACCAATGAAGACAATCGTGGCTGGCGGGCCCTCGCACTGGACGGTGAGCGTCTGTCCGCTGATGCCAACGTCCGCGACCGTGAGATCGCCGGCGGTCATCGAAGTCTCCGGCGCCCTGACGACGACGTACGACCGACCCGCGCGCAAAGCGTTCACCACGTCACTGCGCGACGGCGTGGCGGCATCGATCATGTTCCACGCAATTCCCATCCTGTCCGCATCGGTGACATCGTGGCTGTCGTCGCCGCCGATGCCCCACACCGGATGACCGCTCGAGAGCGCCGCGTCCCATCGATCCTCGGCCGTCACGCGTCCATTCGCCACTTCGATCAACTCGTACCCGGTCAACGCCGTTACATCATCCGGAGTGTAGCCATGGCGTCGCGAGGGATGATCGATCGCGATGAGGTCGCTCGACGATCGCACCAGATCGATGATGAATTGCTTCTGATGACGGCCCTGCCAGAACGGGAAATCGAACCACTGCACATCGTGCGCGCCAATCGCCAGTTGATGATGCTTGCCGACGTTGAAGCCGTGCTCGTAGGAGGGAATGTCCGAGGCTGACGCCTGCGAGATGTCCTGGTAATCCGACACCGTCGCGATGTCGTAGCCGATCCTGCGATACGCGGCCAGAACGTCGGCATCGCTTTGGGCTCCGCTCGTCAATCCACCCCAGGCACGGCCGTGCGCGTGGAAATTCGCGCGACGCCAGCGATGTTCCAGTCCCGAATACGGATTCCACAGTTGCGACCCGGTGAACGGCTGCGGCGGCGGAAACCGGTAGATGGGGGATCGCGCGTACGGCAAGACCAGGAAGACGATGATGCCGGCCAGGATTCGCTTGTAAAACATCTGCGCCTATGAACCCATCATCATTCTTGCCGTGCGGCGCGGATCGCGGAGGTCGGCTTTGACCACATCCCACCCGATGTCCGCGAGGTGCTGGATGAGCACCAGAAACAGGATGGCCGTGGCAATGGACAGCGAGGAGTTGAAGTGGACGAACCGTGGCAGCAGATTGGGCACCCCCATGCCAAACGCCGCTGCGAGATTCCGGCCGCCCCGCTTGTCTGGAAGGAGCAGGACCATCAGAAGGTGACGTGCGACGTTCATCTTGAACGCCAGGAACATGGCAAATGGCACCAGACCCCATCCCACGCGATCCTCGAGGTCGAAATCACCCCGGGCCTCGACGTAGGCGAGCAGGAGCGCGAAAGGGCAACCAAAGAGAAACGCGTTCATCGTTTCGTGGGCGTTGCCCTTGAAGCTTCCGTGGAAGCGATAGATGTACAGGTAGTTGTCCCAGATGAAATACGGGACGACCAGCCCCACGACCAGGATGGCGACGAACAGAATGGCCGTGACGCGTTTCATGCGATGGAGGTTCTTGACGTAGTACAGCGGCGAGAGCTTCAGCGCGATCGCCACGGCGAGGAGGAGTTCCCCCGCCGTACGGTGCCGGGCGGCGGCAAACAACGCCACCAGGAGTACCAGAAGCAGGACCAGGTACGTTCCGTCCTGCACGTAGACGAATCGATAACCAAAGTAGAGGCCATTCAGATAGAGAAGGACGAACAGGTACCAGCGAGTCTTCAGGAAGTAGAAGGCTGAGAGCGCGACAAACAGCCCCGCAACGCCGAGTATGACGCCGTAGAATCCGATGCCTGTCCATTCCCCCAGGCGATACAGACCCGCTTCGACCAACAGCGCCGCCGGTGGGTACGGTCCCGACTCCTCGCGGGACCACGTAGCCGCCTCCTCGGCCGTCTGATCGGTGTGTGTCTTGGTGTACATGTCCAGGATATCGTGAAGAACGACCCGTGATTCATACATGTCCGACAGCGTGTCGGGACCGTACGTCCCGTACTGCCTGATCCGGTCGAAACCTGAGACGTGCGAGTAGTCCAGGTATTGGCGCGGAACGTATTGCGTCCAGAGGAGAGCAATCGCGACCATAGACAGACCAATGACGAGCCGTCGCGTGGTGGTCGAAACGTCCATGAGACGTCGATCCAGATCCGCGAGCCGCGATCGGACCGCGTTGATATGGGTCACGAGCGGAACGCTGGGCATTTGCGAAAGAGCCTATCAGCTTGTACCTGACGGAGGAATGAGCGGCATGGTCAGAGCGCGACGCGTGATGTGCTTTCCTAGTTGGCGAGGTATCCGCGTCGCGTGCGCACCTCGAGGTGGTCCTTGCCGGGGGATGCGGCGGTCACTTGGATCGCACGATATGTTCCGTCGAGCGCGGTGTTCAGCGGCGCGTAGGCGATGACGTACTGATTCCTGATCTGGCGGGCGAGATCGACGACGACGGTGCCGATCTGATCGGTAGCAACGGGAAAGTAGGCGTTTCCGCCAGTGTCACGCGTAAGTTGCTCGAGATCGCGGCGTCCGTGTACCGTTTTCGCGGTGTCGCCGCCGAACAGGCCGACGGCGTGAACGACGATCTCGCGGTGTTGCGCCTGTCGGACGACCGACGTCAGACGGGCAACGCTCGCGTTGTCATTGCCGTCCGTGATGACGAGCAGCGCCTTGCGCGGTCGCGTCGCGTGATCGCCCACATAGGACTGCGCCGTGTCGAGTGCGTCCCACAACGCCGTGCCGCCAATCGAGTCCACCCGTGCGATTCTCCGTTCCAGAACCGTGAGATCGCTCGTGAACGGCACGTCGAGATCGACCTTGTCGGCAAAGTTCACGACGCACAATTCGTCCATCGGGTTGGACGCGCGCGCGAACGCCAGCGCGGCAGCCTCGACCTTCGGACGCAGCGTGCGCATGCTCCCGCTGTTGTCGATGAGCAGTCCGATCGACACAGGAACATCCTCGCGGCGGAAGACCTCGATCGGCTGGCGTTTGCGATTCTCGTACACGGTGAACGCCGTGCGATCGAGATCCGTCACCGCGGCGCCGCGCCCGTCGACGACCGTGGCCTGCAGCAGAACGAGGCGGGTGACCGCGCGGAAGGTCCCGGCTTGCTGCGCAGCCAGGGCGACGGCTGACGCCACGACGAGCGCAACGGGCGCTGCCACGCGATTCATGGCACCGGATTCGTGACGGGAGCGGGTGCAAGCTGCAGCTGCAATGGCGTGTCTGCCTGGAACACGACCTCGCGTCCCTTCCCGAGCAGGTTCCGATACACCGTCCGTCCGACACCGAACACCGCAAACCCGAGGCCGACCGGGCGTGCGACCTGGCCCAGCGCTGTGCCGACCAGGCCGAATCCAAAGAAGGCGCCGACCCCGGGATTTCCCACGTGCGTCCCGGTTTCCGGCGCGCCCGTCACGTCGTTGAAATCGGCATCCTGTTCGCTGCGCGTCGCTGCGCGAAGCGCGATGACCGCCAGCGCCGGCGCAATGAAGCGTGTCTTCGAGTTGGTCACGGATGCCCCGCCCTCATCATCGAGCGCGATGTGGTCGTCCGCGCTGCTTTCGACGGAGTACACCGACGCGAGCAGGGGCGCCGGCGTCGAGGCCTCCGGGAACTCCACACGCTCGAAGAGAAAACGCAACGCGCCGTTTCGGTGGAGATGTCGGGCGGTTTTCGCGAACGTCACTTCGCCGATGAGGCGTGTCCCTTCCGGAACGACCAGCTGGCCGTCGCTCGACATCACGGGCTCGGTGACGATCGCCTCGACGGGCGTGCCGCGCGGCGTCTTCGACGAGTCCAGCGGCGTGACGAGCCGTGCCGACAGCACCGTGCCCGGCGCAGGCGTGCCGGCGATCGGCCGCGCAGCGTCGCCGGCGGCGCCCACATCGAGGGGCGACACAAGCTCCGCGGCGTACATCGTGCCCGCGTCGAGGAACTGCGGATGGTACGGCAGGAGGTTGATCGCCGTCGCCTTCAGCCGCTGCAATCGGCCCGGCTGCCTCATGGCGCCGACGGCCTCGTGCACGCGCGCTTTCGCTTCGGCGGCAGCTGCGTCGACGCGTGCTCGAATCGCGCCATGCTCGCCGTCGCCGCCACCGCCGGCTGCCGGCGTCACTTGACGAATTGGCCGCGCGATCGCCGCGCGTACGACCGTGGCCACTGGCGCTTCCCGACCATCGGCCAAGACGACGGAATCGAACGCGAGCACGATACGACGATGGGGCGAGAAATCGCCGCCGACAAGCGCCTGGGCGCGGGCGCGGCGGGAAGGCGGATCCAGCCGTTCAACATGGCCGTTCACACGCGCTCCCTTGGGAATCGCGAGCCGGTCGTAGACGAACACGGCGTCGGCGAGCGTGCCCGTAATCGGCTGCCCTACCCGCTTCACCGCCGTGCGCCGGTCGAGAAGCACGTGCAGTGGACGTCCAGTGGCAACAACTACATCAGGTTCGCCGTCGGCGGCTTCGGCGCCGCGCCCGCCTGTCGCCAACATCGCGACGAACAGCGACGCGGCGACTACGACGGTACTGGGGGTCACGGCTTCTTCGTGCCCTTCTTCGCGGTTGCCTCCTGGGCGGCTTCGGTGCGCTCGGTTGCCGCCGATTCGTGCTCGGTGGCGACCACCTTGCCGCTCGCGGCGTCAACGTTCACTTCCTCGACGCCCTTCTTACCGGTGACCGTGAAGTCGTACGAGTAGATCAGGCGTCCTTGCTCGCGCTCGAGTTCGACGCTGCGAATGGTGCCGTTCGGGACGCGAGCCCGCGCCGCGGCGGCGGCTGTCGCTTCGTCAACCTTTGCTTCCTTTGCGAGCGCCGAAGGAATGTCCTTCTTGTACGTCGTCTGGGCGTACGCGTTGAGGGTTGCCAGCATGAACGCCGCGATAAGTGCGATGGTCCACTTCATCAGAAACCTCCTTGGGCGGTAAGACGGCGAAGCGGGGGAAGCGGCTTGGGGAAAAGCCGCAGCGTGTTCAGAACGCTATCTGACGGCTCGTGACAGCCTGGTGAACCCCGGGCGGCGACATATGGCCGAGCTCGGAGGATTGTTCTGGCCGTGCGCGCGAAAGTTGACGCGCGACTGAGTCCTTTTGCCGCGAGAAAGCGTCATTCGATTCAACCGCGGGTATCTCGTTGGAATCGATTGTGGAGTTCGCCGAAAAGAAGCCTGCTCGAAAACTTCGGGCCAAACGTCGGGCCACGAACGCCCAAACACCACCGAAAACCGAGGAGCACCAGAGACCAGAGAGCAAGACGAATCAACAAGATAGGGAACCCAACGAAATCTGCAAAACCTCGATCCCCGGTTCAAATCCGGGCGGCGCCTCCAAATTCATTAGGGTTCAATGGAGAGGATTACGAGATCGACTCGTTCGGCAGGATCTTCGCATTACGACGCTTGTGGCCCGAAGTTCTCGCTGTAGGTTCAAAAAACCTCCGCCCCGCTGGTTGCCCGAAAGTCAGGGGCACGCTGCTTGGTGATTGGAGCAGCGGTAATTTCCTTCCTCGGCGACGAGACCTGGGCGTCGTCCAGGCTCAACTCATGGCCGGTGCCTGCAGTTGAACGATGGCCAGTGCCGTCGCCTCGTGGTGCTTCGCCGCGACTCGGGCGCCGCGTGCGACGATGGATCGCGACGATCCTCACGTCGGACACGATTCTCCGCAAATAACCGGAGCAAAGCCTATCGAAACTTGTCGAACAGCTCGGTCGTCGTGATGATCTGCGCGGCGTCGATGCTGGCCTTCATGGCGTCGACCAAAAACGTGAACGCATCCTTCAGGAATTCCTCCGCGGTCTGCGTCGCATGGTCGCGGTTCTTGATCATTGCCACGGCAACGAGGTCGTAGGCGAACTTCATCCGCACGTCCGCGCCCGCGCCGCGCCGGTAAATCTCGATCGCGCCGACCGTGTCGGCCTCGATGTTGTCGATAGCGAACTCCGCGGCCTTGTCGTGGAAATGGCCGCCGACATCGTTCCGCCAATCCTTCAGGAACTCGTGATTCTCGGCGAAGAACGCCACGACCTTGTCCCAGCCTTCGCGCATTTCCTTCGGCCATCCTGCCTTGCGGCGCTGCAACGTCTTGTTCGCGTTCAAGACGGCGACAGCACCACGCAGCTCCGCGAGCGTTCCGAGTTGGCGGCGCACGAAGTAGAAGCGACGCGCGTTCAGACCGCTGGCATCGAGGACGGGGATCGATTCTTCGTCGGCGCCTGCGTATTCGAGCATCAGGTCGTCGTAGAGCACGCACAGACGCGCGAACTGCACTTGCATCCGCTTCTCGTCATCGTCGGAATATCGGAACACGCGGGCCAGGTGCCCCACGCGGGTCGTCGACTTGATCATCCGCCGAGGATACTTGGACGAACTCCGAAACCGCCATGAAGCCGGGCCGTCTGGCGTGAGGCGGTCAGGCGCGAAGCCCGGTGGAACATATCGCACCGCCGATGCGGGCCCTACACGGAACGCCGGTTGTTCAGACCCTCAGGATTGCGCCTAAAGGGTTACGCCTAAACGGTTACGGCGCCGGGCGAGCAGGGAGTTCGGTCCATCGAAGCCAGTGTCGCGCCGACATCGATCCCTGCCGTTCGGTGATACAGCGCGTGACCGCCACGTCCGGCATGGCGGGATGGAGTGCGTCCGGCTGTTCAAATTTGGCCTCTCGCGCGTTTATTCAGGCAGACGCTTGATGTAGGCTTCGCAAGTTCACCCATAACAACTGGGCATACCCTCTGGAGGACCGCTATGCAGCTCCTCGTATTGGCCCCCAGGGTTCGACATCTGGTTGTCCTCGTCGCATTTACCAGCTTCACATTCGCGAGCACCTCGGTTTTTGCGCAAGGGCCGTGCACCGCCCCGCCACCGGCGCCTCCGACCGCGGCCGCTTCCGTCACGGCGCCGGGCAGTTCGGCGAGGCCCGCGACGATTACGGTGACATGGGCCGCCGGGCCGACGACGGGTGCCAACGACGCGTCGACGTACATCGTTGAAGTCGGCAACGCACGCGGCGCCACCAACATCGCAGAGATCGACACGCGGAGTACGCGGGTCTCAACCGTGCAGACGGCCACCAACGGGACGTACTACGTTCGCGTGCGCGCCGCGAATGCGTGTGGACGCAGCGCCCCATCGCCGGAACCCGTTGTGACCGTCGCCGGCACCATACCCGCCGGCGAGCCTGCCGCTTTGATCGTCTGGGCGTTTTTCAGTCACACCATCGAGGGATACCTCTACGCCGCCGGAGAAGTCCAGGGAAGCTGGGGTGCCCGGCCAACGGGGGAAATAAAAATCGAATCAACGTTCCTTGGGGCCGACGGGCAAACGCTCGGAACTGAATCGACGTACGCCTTCGGGCGCGCGCGGCGAGTTGTGTCCTCACGCATCATCGACGACACGACCCTTGCCGCTGGCGAAAGCGGATGCTTCCTGCTGTTCACCGAGATACCTTCCGTCAAGGTGGCGCAGGCGTTCGGAACCACTTCGTGGAGCCTCTCTCAGCTCGAACCGCTTCGAGGTAACGTCGTCGTCCAGGGCGTCGTGCAGGACGCCGATTCGTCCGGCAACCTCGTACTTCGCGGGCAGCTTCGAAACGGCGGTCCAGTCCCCACGTATTTCAATTCAGTGGTCGTCGACTTGCGCGATAGTGAGAACAGAGTCGGCTGGTGCGACTTCGAGCTTGTCCAGGGCTCGACGGTTCAGCTTCCGACCGGCATGGTGACTGACACAGCGTTGGCACCCGGACAGGTGGGCTCGTTCGTCAACTATTCTCCGGCTCCCCGCGCTGAGGTGGGAAGCGTCAACATGTGGACGACATGGGAGGAAACGGACGCTGCGCCGACCACGCAAACAACCAGACGCCTTTCATGGCAGAAGCTTGTTCATGACGTGAGAGCTGTCCCGGCGCTTGACGCGCGAGGCAGAGCGCGGATGCGAAATCTCGCGATTCAGCGACTGCAGGCGATAGGTGACGGGGGGATTCCGTTGGCGCCGTAGTGCGCGGCAACGGTAAGGCTGGCTCATCACGGCGATGGAGCCGACGGCGTGGCGCACGTCGCCCGCACGTTTGCGTGTCCGTCCGGCGCTTCTGCCGGCCGGTTGCTGCGATGCAGTCATCGACACCAATCTTCAGGAGGCGGGTCATGCGAAAGATGATGATCATCGGCGGGCTTTTGGTCGGTCTGGCAGGTCCCACCGTCGCGCAGAAACTGAGCGTGGAAGCGGACCAGAGGTATCTGCTACTCGCAGCCGAAAGAACCTCAACTGTACAGCAGGAGATCGACCAGGCGGCCGCGTTGGGGTTTCGCATCTTGGCGGGTTCCCCGACGAGTGGTTCCGAGATGGTTCTGTTTCTCGAGCGCGTGGCTCAGCCGCCGGACACCTACACGTACCGACTGATTGCTACCACGAGCACCGGCACATTTCAAAAGGAGCTCGCCGCTGCGGCGCAAGAGGGATTCCGACTCTTGCCCTCCACCATCGTCGCGAAGACGAGTTCGGCCGGGCGATTCCTCAACGGGGGAAGGCTGGCAACAGAAGTCGTCGGGGTTCTCGAGCGAGCACCGAAATCCAACAAGCGATACGAGTACCGGCTGCTGGCCACCAACCGCACCGCCTCACTCCAGAAGGAAGTTAGCGACGCCGCAACCGTAGGCTTCGCGTTGGTTGGGATGGTCAGCCGCGACGAGCACATGGTGATTATGGAGAAAGAGACGCCGTCACCCCAGTAGTCGACGCTCGCATTTTCAAAACTGGTGTTGATACGACTGAACGAATTCATCAGTCGTGGGCGGCTCTTTGGGGCGGCGCGCCACCTCCAGCGAGGCACCGATAGGGGTGCGGAACCGGAATGTTTCAAAGGAGGAACGGGCGAATCGGGTTGGTGGTGCCGCGAATCTTCCATCGTCGATCAACGTTCGTCGGTAAGTGTTTCGGAACCGCGTGCCCAAGCACCGCGGCGCTGTCCAGACTTAGAGACCGCCCGACACGAAGCAAAGGCTGGCCCGAGAGCGTACGTGTCCCGGTCGCGTTCGATGACGCCGTGGGACGCCAATACCCGCTTGACGAGGTATGCAACGACGCCGGGCCGGAGGCTCTCCATGGGCGGGAGGCGCTTCATCCGGCGGCTGCGTGCCGTGTGGAACGCGGCGATGATCTGATCGGCGTCGGCCGGCTTCGTGACGTGGCTGGCGGCACCGAGCTTGATGCTCTGGACGGCCGTGGTGATACTGGCCGTAACGGTTAACACTCACGATGACCGTCGAAGGATCGAGCTGGCGAAGATCGCGAGTCACATTCAGACCGTCATCTGCCAGCCGCAAGTCCACCACGGCCCCCTCCGGACTCTCCTCCGACGCAAGCCGTATCGCCGATTGGGTGGTCGCGGACACCCGAACTTCGGGCCAAACTTCGGGCCAGTAATGCCCAAACACCAGCGAAGACCGAGGAACACCAGAGACCAGAGAGCAAGACGAATCAACAAGATAGAGAACCTGGCGAAATCTGCAAAACCTCGATCCCCGGTTCAAATCCGGGCGGCGCCTCCAACCTTCGCTCCTCGATTCCGGCGAAGGTTGTCCCCGATAGCTCGCGAAGCGAGCGACGGGGGACCGGCCGCCGCGACTCGGAGAGCGCGGTGATTATCTCGTCCCTACCACCTGGCGGATCATGCCGTCGGTTTTCGTGTAGACGTATAACTCGCCTGCCGCGTCAACCGCGATCCGCGTATCTGCCCGCCCCATACCCGAAACATCCGCGCGGCCCGGCAAATCCGGATCCTTTCCACCGCGAGCATGGTACGCGGCCTGAGCGATCGGAAACATCGTGTCGTAGATCTGCGCGCCGACGTCGGGCGAATCGTTCGGATTGTCCCAGCTGATTTTCAGCTCGTAGAGCTGTGCCATGGTCTTCGGATTGCCATCGTCGGCCGCCAGCATGTCCTTGTAATCGGTGTACCAGATACGGCCGGTCGTAATGTCGGTGAAGACATACTTGCCCTGGAGCGCCGGAATCGCCTTGCCGCGGTACACGTAGCCGGTTCCAATCGCGTCGCCGCCACCGGGCACGTGTCCATACTGGGCGACCGGGTAGGTCGGAACCACCACTTCCTCGGTGGGGGAGTCGTGCACGTACACCAGAATCCTGTCGTCCGGGAGCAAAGGGCCGGTCGTATTGTCGTCCTTCACGATCTCGTTGCCCTCGCGTGCGGAGTACCCGTAGTTGGCGCCTTTGTGGATGATGTTGATCGTTTCCCACGTGTGTAAGCCAATCGAGTTCACGATCAGACGGTTGTTGGCGGCATTTGCCGGATCAACGGCCCAGCTCAGACGATGGGGATTGCGAAACCCGTACGCCCAGATTTCTTTTCGCGCACCCGGCTTGGAGACGAACGGGTTGTCGTTGGGAATGCGGTACCGGCCGTTGTCGCTGACCGTGCTCGTCGAGGCGTGCTCGTACAGGTCGGGGATAATCCGCAGAACCTTGCCGAGCAGCGTATCGAGCCGCTGCGGATTGCTTCGGAACGGGGTTTTCGACTCGCCCGACGCGCTGTCGCCCTGACCGATGTACATGACCCGCCAGTCGGCGTCTCCCGGACGGGCGGTTGGATTGAAAACGATCTCGCCCGTCGGGTGCGCCCGACCGGTAAGCTGCACGCGCAGGATCTCGCGGGCAGTACCCTCGAACGTGGAATTCGAAATGTTCGTGTCGGTCCACTCGACGATGACGCCTTCGATCACAGCCTGGCCTGGGGAGCCAATCATCGCCGTAGGCACGTATGTGGAAGGACGCAGACCAGGAAAATTCTTGTTGTCCGGCACGCTGGACCCGGCGAGCGAAGTTTCCTCGTCGTGCACCGTGTAAAACTTCCCGTTCCTCCGGTAATCAGGGTCGAACACAAAGCTGTTCAGCCCGACGCCGTATCCTTGTTCGAAGCTGAACCTGTGGAACATGCCTGGGCGAGTGTCTCGACCGTTGAAGTCCAGATACGTCGTCAGCTTCTGCGTCGCTTTGTCCAGGATGTATAGAGGCCCATTCTGATCGGGAACGAACAGCCGCGTCGCACCGCCGGGCTCCTCTTTCAGGGCGTTGACTCGTGCGAAGAACACGTCGTTCGCGGCCTTCTCATTGAGTAACCCGGTCTTGGGCATCGTGAGGTAATCCTTGACCTCGATGGTGACCTGTGCCGAAGCGGAGCCGGCCGAAAAGGCAATCACGGCGAGCGCGAAACCGACCATCTGCGTCTTGTGCGACATGTGTCCTCCAACGTTACCCGCGGGACAGGGCCGCGACGGCACGTTCGGTGGGTCGTCAGTCTAGCATCTGAATCTTTTGGAATGAGGATGTTCCTTCTGCTGTTGAAGTTCAGCGGCGGCTCCGGCCTGCAACCGCATCGGCTGGAGCGTCATATACGCTCGACCGATCCCGACTTCGAGACGAAGGTCGCCGATGTCATTGGGCTCTACCTTGATCCGCGGCAACACGCGGTGGTCTTCGGCGTCGATGAGAAGACCGCGATTCAAGCGCTCGACGAGGGCCGCGAGCCGCGATATGCGGACGGGTCGATTCAACGCGGCGCTGGGGTCGGTACCCGGCGGCGGGCCTTCAAGTCGGCGAGGACGTCCCTCGCCGGCCGCGCGGTCTTTACGTCCTCGTCGCACGTCTCGAGGCGGCGGCTCGGCCGGTTTCCAAAAACGCCATCGACGACGAGAAAGTCGTGACGTTGAGCGCGATTTCGTTCCGCCGCGCCGGGTTCTCATCGATCTCGCGCTCGAGCGGTTCGATAACGTGCTCGGCGAATACGATCCGCGGTGACCGCGCGACAAGCGTGCGAGATTGAGCGAAGCCACGTCAATGACCACCCGCAGGTCTGACCGTTACGTAACCGGCGTCGACGTCGTGGTCGATGGCGGCATGAAAGTCTGGTGATCTATGTCACGTATCGACCGCGCAGGTACCTACCACCTCGGCAACCTCCTGGTGAAGCGCCTTGGCTACGGCGCCATGCGGCTGTCCGGCCCGGGCATATTCGGGCCGCCCAGGGAGCGCGAGACAGCATTGGCCGTACTCCGGGAAGCCGTCTCGTCCGGCGTGAACCACATCGACACCAGTGACTACTACGGCCCGCACATCACCAACCAATTGATCCGTGAAGCGCTGCATCCGTACCCCGACGATCTCGTCATCGTCACGAAGATCGGGGCAATACGCGGACAGGATGCATCCTGGCTCCCTGCGTCATCGCCCGCCGAGTTGACGCGCGCGGTGCACGACAACCTGCGCAATCTGTCTCTCGACGTCCTCGATGTGGTCAACCTTCGCAACATGCTCGGCGCCGGGGCATCGATAGAGGGGCCGCTGACGGCGCTCGCCGACCTTCAGCGGCAGGCACTCGTCCGGCACATCGGGCTGAGCAACGTGACCTCCGCGCAGATTGCCGAGGGACGGAGGATCTGCGAGATCGTCTGCGTGCAGAACCATTACAACATCGCCCATCGACATGATGATGGGTTGATCGACGGTCTGGCTGGCGATCGAATCGCCTACGTGCCGTTTTTCCCGCTCGGTGGATTCACGCCGCTCCAGTCATCCACCTTGTCCAGCGTGGCGGAGAGTCTTGGCGCGACACCTATGCAGGTCGCTCTCGCGTGGCTGCTTCGCCGTGCGCCGTCCGTCCTTCTCATTCCGGGCACGTCGTCGTTGGTGCACCTTCGAGAGAACCTGGCGGCTGCGGAGTTGCATCTCTCAGACGACGTCATCAAACGGTTAGGCGGCCTGACAAGCCTGGCGGCTCCAGCGTAGTGGTGAGATGTCGTCAATGCCGAAACGCTGGACAACAAACGCCGGTCATCGGCGATAAGATGCAGGTGGATTCGGCTATGAAGAGCGATGGAACGATTCTCATCACGGGTGTGACAGGCCACCAGGGCGGCGCGGTGGCGCGGGCGCTGCAGGCCAGTGGGTTTCGTCTGCGCGGCCTGACGCGTAAGCCGGAAAGCGAGCGGGCGATGGCGCTTGCGCGTCAGGGCGTGGAGGTCGTCAAAGGCGATCTCGACGACGACTCGACGCTCCGCCGTGCATTGGCCGGCGCGTGGGGCGTGTTCGCCGTGCAGAACACGTGGGAAGCGGGCGTCGAGGGCGAGGAAGCTCAGGGTAAGCGTCTGGCGACGCTCGCGCGCGAGACCGGAATTGAACACTATGTCTACTCATCCGTGGGATCGGCGCACAAACGGACGGGCGTCCCACACTTCGAAAACAAGTGGCGCATCGAGGAAACCGTGCGCGTCCTCGGGTTTCCGTCACATGTGATCCTGCGCCCGGTGTACTTCATGGAGAACCTTCTGGCGCCCTTTAGTCTCCAGGGCGACACGCTGGCCGCGGCGCTCAGGCCCGATACGAAGCTTCAAATGATTGCCGTGGATGACATCGGCTGGTTCGGCGCGCGGGCGTTCACCGACGCCGTCGCCTTGAACCGTCGCGAGATCGATCTCGCCGGTGACGTACGAACGATGCCGGAGGCTGCGGAGATCCTGACCGAGGCGCTGGGTCGGCCGGTTGCGTTCGCGCAGACGCCCATCGAACAGGTCTGGCAGTACAGCA
>Ga0137418_10002472_pt1 | contig 16944 bp, 18 predicted proteins | sample CZODoug3_1_2_16f_FD_122242 | JGI IMG/M metagenome (GOLD analysis project Ga0137418, IMG submission 122242) | Vadose zone soil fungal communities from Angelo Coast Range Reserve, California, USA - CZODoug3_1_2_16fungal (Hybrid Assembly) | ecosystem: Environmental > Terrestrial > Soil > Vadose... | reverse complement strand
AGATGCCAGGCGTGGCACCAGTTGCAGCGGTAGGCGTGAAGTTCCAAGGGCGCGTCGGCGGTGGCGACTTCGTGCTTGGCTGTTGCCAGAGCGGCGCCTTCCGTGGGGTATTTGCGTTTGCCGCTGACCGGACATTTGGAGGCGTTGTCCATCGCGAGGCCTTCCGGGAAATCCCTCGCAGCCGCAGTTCTGCAGCGCGTCTTCGCCACCGGTGCCCGTGGCAGAGCAAAGCCATCATCTGCCAATGCAGCCATAGACGCAAATATCTGGTGACCGGAGTATTCTTACTGCGAGCAATTCGCGCGTCATGCAACAAAAAAAACGTTGTCATCCTGAGGGACGCGCCGTTCGCGTCCCGAAGGACCTCAACTTATACGTGATGCAGGTGCTTCAGTTGAGGTCCTTCGCCTATCCTTATCGGATAGGCTCAGGATGACACTTTCGAGTTGGCGTCACGCGCCCGAACTTGCTTGCGGTATTATCGTGGGGTGATGCTCACGTCAGCGGGTGGCCAAACATGACTGCTCCTTCTGCTTCACATCCAGGCGTGCAGATTCTGGCTCCGGCGCATCCGGCGCAAGAGCAGGTGCTTACGCCCGCCGCGCTTGAATTTATTGTTGAGTTGCAGCGGCGCTTCAATCCCCGGCGCGTGGAATTGCTGGCCTCGCGTGTGGAACGCCAGAAGCGCCTGGACGCGGGCGAGAAGCCCGATTTTTTGCCGGAGACGAAATCCATTCGCGAGTCGGCATGGACCGTGGCGCCGATTCCCGCCGATCTGCAGGACCGCCGCGTCGAGATTACCGGCCCCGTGGACCGCAAGATGATCATCAACGCGCTGAACTCCGGCGCCAAAGTCTTCATGGCGGACTTTGAGGATTCGAACACGCCGACGTGGTCCAACCAGATCGAAGGGCAGGCCAATCTGATGGACGCGGTGCGGCGGACGATCACTTACTCCGACCCGGCCACGGGGAAAAACTACAAGTTGAATGAGCGCACCGCGGTGCTGCTGGTGCGGCCGCGCGGCTGGCATCTGGAGGAGCGCCACGTTCTGGTGGACGGCACGCCGATGTCCGGCGCGCTCTTTGATTTTGGCTTGTACTTTTTTCACAACGCAAAGGAGCTGCTGGCGCGCGGCACTGGGCCGTACTTCTACCTGCCGAAAATCGAGAGCCACCTGGAAGCGCGCTTGTGGAACGACATTTTTCTGCACTCCCAGGAAGCGCTGGGCATTCCGCGCGGCAGCATCCGCGCCACCGTGCTGATTGAAACCATCCTGGCCGCGTTTGAGATGGATGAAATTCTCCACGAGCTGCGCGAGCATTCCTCGGGGTTGAACTGCGGCCGCTGGGATTACATTTTCAGTTTCATCAAGAAATTTTCGCATGATCCCAAGACTGTGATGCCGGATCGCGGGCAGGTCACTATGACCACGCATTTCCTGCGCTCGTACAGCAAATTGCTGATTCGCATCTGCCACCGGCGCAATATTCACGCCATGGGCGGCATGGCGGCGTTCATCCCGATTAAGAACGATCCAGTGGCCAATGAAAAAGCTATCGCTCAGGTGCGTGCCGACAAGGAACGCGAAGCCGGAGACGGCAACGACGGCACCTGGGTGGCGCATCCCGGCCTGGTTGGGGTTGCCACGGAAATTTTTGACCGCCTGATGCCGGGGCCGAACCAGATCGACAAGAAGCTTTCGGATTTCACCGCCACTGCCGCGGATTTGCTGGAAGTGCCGAAAGGCCAGATTACGGAAGCGGGGTTGCGGCAAAATATCGCGGTTGGCCTCGGCTACCTGGAAGCGTGGCTGCGCGGAACCGGCTGCGTTCCGTTATTTAATTTGATGGAGGACGCAGCAACTGCCGAGATTAGCCGGGCGCAAATCTGGCAATGGATTCACCAGAACGCGCAGTTGCAGGACGGCCGCAAAATCGATGTCGCGATCTGCGACCGCATCATCGACGAGGAACTTGCCAAGGCGAAACAAGCCGGGGATGCAGCGCGGTATGCGGCTTACGAAAAATCGGCGCAGCTGATGCGCGATTTGATCCGCTCGCCGCAGTTCGTGGAATTCCTCACCGTGCCCGCATACCAGAAGATTCTGAGCGAAGGTAACTGACCACGGCCGGGCATTTTTTTTTGCCGCGTATTGCCAGCGAATCGACGCTTCTTTGCCGCCCAAACGTAAAACAAAAACGAGTTGTCATCCTGGAGGAGCGCGTCGTTTGCGCTCCGAAGGATCTCAACTGACAGTCCTTGCAGGGGCTTCAGTTGAGGTCCTTCGCCTATCCTCGTCGGATAGGCTCAGGATGACAAGCCGTTTGAGGGTGCGGACACCAAAGAGATTGCGGGTACGAGCCAAATTAGCGTTCGTGGAAGCCGCCGGTCAAATGTGGCAGCTTGCCGCGCCGCGCTTTTCGAGGTAACGCTGGTGGTATTCCTCGGCGCGCCAAAACGGGCCCGCCGGAGTAATTTCCGTGGCCACGGGGCGACGCAGCTTGCCGCTCGCTTCGATGGCCTGCTTGGACTTTTTCGCTGCGGCTTCCTGCTCGGGCGAGTGAAAAAAGATCGCGGTCCGATACTGCGCGCCATAATCGGGCCCTTGGCGATTCACTTGTGTCGGGTCGTGAATCGTCCAGAAAACGTTGAGCAGTTGATCGTAGCTGAGTTTCTCCGGATCAAAAGTGACTTGTACGACTTCGGCATGGCCGGTCGTATCCGTACAAACATCCTGGTAGCTGGGGTTTTCCGTGCGACCGCCGCTGTAGCCCACTGCCGCGTCCAAAACTCCGGGCACGCGGCGAAACGCGGCTTCGATGCCCCAAAAACATCCCGCGCCAAAAGTAGCGATTTCCTGCATGTGATTCCCCCTTGTAGCCGCAGCCCTTCTAGAGAGGATACCGCCAATTTGCGATGTGGCAGAGATCGGGCTGGCTTGCGATGGTTCTTTGACTACCAATTAGAGTATAGACGACGCAAAAGGTTTCATCGGCCCCTTTGCCGTTCGCCCTGATTTTACACGGGTTACGACGCTTTCTTTGCCGGAGCTTTGGCCGCCGCGATCCCCTTGAGTTTATCCTGCGCCGGTCCCTTATAAGGACTGTCCACCGAAGCGGCGTCGGTGAAGGCTTGCTTGGCACCCGCGGTGTTCTTCAGATTGAGATACGCGAATCCCAGCCGGTATTGATTCCGCGCGTAGACTGCGGCGTTTAATTTAAGAAGGGGAGCGGCCTTGGTCAAGCTGGCAACGGCCGCGGGATTCAGCTTTTTCTGAAGGTCGATCTGCCCGAGCGCGCTGAAGGCGAGTCCCTTTTGCAGATTGATTTGCTTTTGCCAGTCGGCGTCACTTGCACCCTCGGGTTTCTTCGCGGTATCGCAGAGCGACGCTGCCTTCTTGGCGTACGCTTCGGCTTTGTCCAACTGCTCGCCCTTCTCGCTGTAGTCATCCGCGACCAGCAACAAGATGCCAATATTGTCCGGGTCTTTCGCCAGCGCGCTGTTCGCGGTTTCGATCATTTTCGGGCGATTCTGCGCCTGCTGGTAGGTGAGAGCCGCCGCGCCCAATGCCTGCCCGGCATTCGGCGAATCGGGGAACAGGTTCGCAAAACGCACCAGCAGAGAGGCTTTCTTGGCTGCGTCTTTCTGCTGGAATGCCGCGTTCATCAATGACTGTTCGATGTAATCCTGATTGTCCTTGATGGATTCGAGCTTCTGCTGCTGCTGGCCTTTCCACGCCTCGGGACTGGTGCCGGCTGGAGGGGGTTGGGCCTTGAACCTCTGCAGAATTCCGGCATCTTTTTCTCCCGCGGCGAAGAGGCGGTCGGTGTCGCCTTTTTCATTCGCGGCGCGCACCATGTTGACGGCGTTGGAAAAGTTGTCGGGGTCGAGCGCGAAAAGTTTGTCGCCATACTCGAACACTTTGTCGTATTGCTTGGCGTTCAGGTAGTAGTTTACATACTGCTCGTCGGCGAGAATTTGCAGGTCGCCCTCGGGATGCGCGGCGGAGAAGGCATCGATCAACTTGAGCTTGGCCGCGGGATCTGTGGCCGCGCTGATTTCATTCAGCTGATGGTCCACTTCGGAGCCGGCCGAAACGATGACGGTTTTCCCGAGTTGCGCGCGCACCGGAACGGCCGCGAGGAAACCAACGAGGAACAGGACAGCGAGAATTCGTATTCGAATCATGCGTGCCTCCTGTGGAACGGATTGAGGGGCGAACTTTGCTTTACTCCGCATCTTAGTGCGCGGCGGCCTTATAGCGCAAATTTTCAGGACGAACACAGCCCGATCATAGGGATCGGACCTCAGCCTCTTTTGCTTTTTCTCTTGGGCGTCCCGAGGCTATCTTTCGGCGCGCGTTTCTTTTTGCCCGTTTTGGCGCTCTTCTCGACGCGCAGTTTCCATGCCGCGTGCAAGGCGCCGTAGAGTACGTCCTCGCTTGCTTCGGCGAGACGGATGTGGGTCATGCCCATGCGTCCCCAACCACCTGGGATTGGGAGAAAGACTTCGGGCATTTCCTCGACGAAAGCGGTTTGCTGCTCCAGCGTCAGCATCAGATTGCCGTAGCCCTGCTTTGCCGAGGCCAGCGTCGCGAAGATCCTGCCATCCACGCGAAAGTCCGGCTGTCCCATGTGTGAGCTTTCCTCGGCACCGGGGAGGCTAAGGGCAATCCTTCGAAAGTCGGATACCTTCATTTATCCCTCAGGTAAAGTCCGTTGAGTTGCCGTGAAGAATTATTTCACAACCTTGCTCATTCTGCGCCGCGTCTAAGGGAGTAAAGCTGATTTGACGGGTCTGCGCCCTCCGCGAGAACATGAAAGATTGGACCTGGAGGCCGGGATGGACCTGGGGTTGCGCGGACGCGTGGCGATTGTGGCTGCGGCGAGCAAGGGGCTGGGACGCGCGGTGGCGGAGGAATTGGCCCGCGAAGGTGCGGAAATTGCCATTTGCGCACGCACCGCAGTGGACCTGAAGGCCGCAGCGTCTGTGATTCAGGCGGCGACAGGCCGCGAAGTTTTCTGGCAGGCGGTGGACGTCGGCAACGCGGCTGAAGTCACGCGGTTTGTGGCCGACGTCGAAAAGCGCTTTGGCCGCGTGGATATTTGTGTTACCAACACCGGCGGGCCGCCGTCTAAATTATTCAGCGCCACGACCGTGGAAGACTGGCGCTTGTGGACCGACCAACTGCTGATGAGCACCGTGTATTTTGCCCAGGAGACGCTGCCGCGGATGCAGAAAAACAAGTGGGGCCGATTCCTGACCATCACATCGTATTCCGTGAAACAACCGGTCGAAGGCCTGCTGCTTTCGAACTCCTTGCGCGCGGGAGTAACCGGTCTGGTGCGGACCCTCGCCAACGAGTACGGCGCGCATGGAATCACGGTGAACAATGTCTGCCCCGGTTACACGCGAACTGACCGCCTGGATGATCTGGCGGGAATGATGGCCGGGCGAACCGGCGCTACGACCGAAGAAGTGTTCGCCGGCTGGAAGAAGCTGATCCCTGCGGGACGCCTGGGTACGCCGGAAGAGTTCGCGGCGGTGGTGGCGTTTCTTGCTTCCGAAAAGGCGGGCTATGTGAACGGTGTATCGCTGGCCATTGACGGCGGCACGACGAGGAGTCTGCTCTAGCGCCGCATGCCGCCCGCGAATCGCACACTTACACTTTCTGCAATGGAAGGGCGGTACGCGATCGCGAAATTTCCTTGCGCCGCGACAATCCCCGCGTGGGCCACTGGCGCGGGATTTTTCTCTGTAACGCGCACGCTGGATGAGCTTTCCATAGTGACCGGCGAAGCGAGTGTTCCGGCCGAGGTGAATGCATCTCGTGGGTGGCGAATGCTGAAGGTGCACGGGCCGTTTTCGTTCGACGAAACCGGGGTGGTCTCCGCGTTGGCGAATCCTCTAGCGCGGGTGGGTGTGGGAATTTTTGTGATTTCTACGTTCGACACGGACTACCTGCTGGTGCGGCACGAGGAAATTCCTGTTGCCGTGGAAACTTTAGAGCACGCGGGCCATCGAATTCTTCATCTGGAACTGCTGAATTCATAAAGATCTCAAGGAGCGAACGGAATGATCAGGCGGAACATTGGGAACACGCGGCGGGTTTTTTTTGCGGGCGCAACTCTCTGCGCCTTGTGGCTGTTGAGCGGCGCGGGATTGCTGCGCGCGGATGAGCCGTTTGCGCGGAGCAAGGATTACGATCTGCAGCACTCGAAAATCGCGCTGCGCTTTCAGCCCGAGCAGAAAAAGGTGATGGGCGATGTGACCCACTCGCTGACCCTGTTGCGCGACGGCCTTGAAAATATTTCGTTTGATTCGGTTGGCCTGCAGATTGAAAGCGTGCACATCAACAAAGGCACCGCGAAATTCGCAACCACCGAAAGCAAGCTGGCGGTGACGCTGCCGAAGGGCGCGAAAGCCGGCGCGAAATTCGACGTGGAGATCAAGTACCAGGGCACGCCGAGCAAAGGCCTCTATTTTATTCTGCCCGACAAGGACTATCCCAACCGGCCGCTGCAAGTCTGGACGCAGGGAGAATCGGAGGACACGCGCTACTACCTGCCGACCTATGACTACCCGAACGATCGCCTGACGACCGAAACGATCCTGACTGTCCCTGCAAGCTGGCTGACAATTTCGAATGGCAAGCTGATCGGCGTCACGGACGCAAGCGACGGCATGAAAACCTGGACGTGGCGCGAGTCGCAACCAAGTTCGACGTATCTCTTTACCGTGGTAGCCGGCGAATTTGTGGAGGTAAAAGACTCCTGGCGAAATATTCCGGTGACGTACTACGCGCCCAAGGATCGCGGCGACCGGCTGAGCCTGAGCTACAGCCGCACGCCGGCAATGATCGAGCTGTTCAGCAAAAAGCTGGGCGTGGATTATCCCTGGGAAAAATATTCGCAGGCGATGGTGGATGAATTCGTCGCCGGCGGAATGGAAAACTCCAGCGCAACAACCAACACCGCGGAATCGCTGCGCAATCCGAAGCTGGTTCCGGAATACGAGCAGAACGAGGACCCTCTCATCTCGCACGAGCTGGCACATCAATGGTTCGGCGACCTGGTGACCACCAAGGATTGGGGCAATATCTGGCTGAACGAGGGATTCGCCACATTCATGGAAACGGTGTGGGCGGAATCGCATTTTGGAAAGGACACCGCGGACTATGACCGCTGGGAAGCCACGCGGCAGTGGTTTGCGATGCGCTCGCTCTACGGCAAGCCGATCGTGCGCTACAACTTTGAAGAGTCCGAGGAGTTCGATGGGAACGCCTATGGGAAGGGCGGCTGGGTGCTGTACATGCTGCGGCGGCAACTCGGCGAAGATGCGTTTTACGCGGGACTGAAGCACTACCTGGAAGTGAATCGCGGAAAAAACGTGATGACACCGGACCTCACAAAGGCGATGGAAGAAGCGACGCACACAAACGTGGACGCGTTTTTCCAACAGTGGATTTACGGAGCGGGCGCGCCGAAATTTGAGGTGAGCCACGCCTACGATGAAGCGAAGAAGCAGGTCGCGCTGACCGTGAAGCAGACGCAAAAACGCGAAGGGCATGTTGGTTTGTTTAATGTGCCGGTGGATGTGGAGATCACCACGGCCGGCGGACCGAAGCTTTATCCCATTCATGTGACGCAGGAGTCGGAGGTGTTCACTTTCCCGTCGGATTCCGCGCCGCTGATGGTGCTCTTTGATAAGGGAACGCAAATCCTGAAATCCGCGCAGTTTAAGAAAGAGAAGAAAGAGTTGTTCTACCAGTTGAAAAACGCCAGCGAAGTGGGGGACCGGGCCGATGCCGCCGAGGCGCTAGCAAAACTCAAAGGTGACGACGAAGTGGTCGCAGCGTTGGGTGATGCCTTGCGCAACGATAAGAGCAGCGGTGTGCGCAGGACCGCGGCAAGTTCGCTCGGAGAACTGGGCGGCGCGCCGGCCTCCAAACAATTGCTCGACGCGCTGAATACGGCGAAGGAGCCGTGGGTGCGCGGGAGCATCGTGCTGGCACTGGAAAATTTCAAGGACGACGCGGCCGTCGTTGCGCGGTTGCAAACCGTGGCACGCGAGGATTCCTCCTATCGCGCGCGGGGAGCGGCTTTGCGCTCCATTGGCCGTATCAAGGGCGCGGGAGCTTACGAAACATTGGTGGCGGCCGTGAACGCGGATTCACCCGACGGTTTTTTGCGCGACGCGGCATTGAATGGGCTCGGCGCGCTGGGCGACGACAAAGCTGTCCCGCTGCTCCGCGAATGGGCGGCGCCCGGCAAGGACATGGATTCCCGCCAAGCGGCGATCGGCAGCCTGGCGCGCTTGCAGAAGGACAACAAGGAGCTCACGCAAGTGATTGCCGGCTATCTGCAAGACTCGCATTTCCCGGTTCGTCGCACGGCGATCTACGCGCTGGGCGGCCGCGGCGATACTTCGGCGATTCCCGCACTCGAAGCCATGCTGCAAAGCAAAGGCCTGAGCATCGAAATGCAGCCGACCATCAAGGAACAGATCGAGAGGCTTAAGAATCCTCTGGCGAAAGGCGGTTCACACGGCATGATGAAGCCGGATGGGAACGCGAGCGAAAAGGCCGGCGAGGACGAACGTTTGATCCACGTAGAGCAGCTCGTCCAGGAGATGAATGACCGCCTGAAGGAAATCGAGAAGCGGCTGCCGCCCGCGCCCAAGCAATAATCGATCAGGGCTCGGCGAGAAGGATGCGCAGGTCGCGGAGGTTGTTGCCAGTGGGACCTGTGAGCAAAGCGTCGCCTAACTTTTCAAAAAAAGTGTAAGCGTCGCTTTGCTGGAATGCCGTGCCGGGATTGAGGCCGAGCGCTTTTGCACGAGCAAGAGTTTCTCCATCGGCTACGGCTCCCGCCGCGGGACTATTGCCATCCATGCCATCCGTGCCGGCGCTGAGAACTGTGATTTTGCGCCCGGCGATCTTGTCGACGCATGAAAGCACGAACGCGGAATTCCTGCCGCCGATACCGTTGCCCGTCACGGGTGAACTCAGCTCTCCATCCGCGATCAGAGCCACTCGTTGGCCTGGATTTTCAGCCCTCCACTCTTCCAGTTTCTTCAGTAGCGCTTCAGCGGCCTTCTCCACGGGCCAATCGTCGGTGGAATTGTCGCAGCACGTGACGTAACCTCGCGCTTCGGATGCATGATGCGCCGCGTGAAAGAGATCGTGCATTTCCAGCAGAAGTTGAAAATGCGCATTGCGAAAGGCGGGATCGCCGGGCTTCGGCGTTTCCGGCATTTTCCCCGCGTCCAGCCAACGCACCAGCACATCCGGAAATTTCTTGCGCAGACCGTATTGATCAATGATGCGATTGGTATCCGCGATTGTGGATGGATCGGGAACGGTCGGCCCGGAAGCGAGGGCATGTTCCTTGCCGACAGGGACGTCGGTGACCGCAAGCGTCACTTTTGTCGCGCGCGCCGCGGCAACTGCCAGGCGTCCGCCCTTCACGGCGGAAAGATGACGGCGCACGGTGTTCATCGCTTCAATCGGCGCGCCGCAAGTGACCAGCGCGTGATTCGCGGCTTGCAAGTCTTCGAGGCGCATTTCCGGAACAATGGGCAATTCGGTGAGCGCCGAGCCTCCACCCGATAGTAGAAAGAAAACCACACTGCGCTCATCGGCTCCTCGCAGGAGCGCGAGAATCGCTTCCGCCGAGCGCCAACTGTCTTCGTTCGGGTTGGGGTGTCCGGCAGCAAAATATGCCAGGCCGGGAATGGGAGTCGACGGTTTTGTGGGAGCCGCGACGACTCCCTTGAACTTATAGGAGTCTGGCAGAAAAGAACGCAAACCAGCTGCCATCGCGTGTGCCGCTTTTCCGATGGCTACTACAAACATGGAAGAGCAGTAGGAGAGATCGATCGATGCGTCATCCAGGATCAGTTTCGACCCCGCAAGCGTAAGCTTCAGCTCCATCACGCGCGGAATATCCAGCGCGGCCAGCGTGTCGCGAAAAATTTCCTGCGCGAGTTGCTTTCCGTGCGTCATGGCAGAAGCGGCATACGGGAACTCAGGATTTTCTAAGCACCGCGGGATTGATCATGTTCGGCGGCATCTGCCCCTGAAACAGCCCAACAACGTTGGTCGCCGCCATCACCGCCATTTTCGTTCGCGTTTCCAACGAGGCCGACGCCAGGTGCGGCGCCAGCACGACGTTCGGGCGTTTCAGTCCAGGATGGATGAACGGTTCATTTTCGTAGACATCCAGCGCCGCCCCCGCGATTTTCTTGGCATCAAGAGCTGCCACAAGCGCGGATTCTTCCACCACCGGCCCGCGAGAGGTGTTTATCAAAAACGCGGTCGGCTTCATCCGGTAAAATTTCGGCGAATTGAACAACCCGCGCGTTTCCGGAATAAGCGGAACGTGCAGGCTGATGAAATCCGATTCGGCCAGCAGCGCGTTCATGTCGCGATATTCAACATTCAGTGATTTTGCGACCTCTGCGGGCGCCTTCACCGCATCGGTATAAATCACTTTCATGTGAAAGCCGAGGGCTCGGCGCGCGACGGCTCGCCCGATGCGTCCAAATCCCACCAGGCCTAGCGTCTTGCCCCAGATGTCAGCGCCGCACAATTGATCCAGGTTCCAGCCTTTCCAGTTGCCGGAGCGCGCAAGTTGCTCGCCTTCCGCAAGCCGCCGCGCCACGGCCATCATTAAAGTCCAAGCGAAGTCGGCGGTGGTTTCGTCAAGCACGCCCGGCGTGTTCGTGGCAACCACGCCGCGTTTCGTGCAGGCGTCCACGTCAATGTTGTCGTAGCCGACGGCGACGTTCGCGGCGATGCGCAATTTAGGCGCGACACGGAGAAGTTCGTCGTTCACCTTTTCGGTGAGCAGGCAGACCAGGCCTTCCTTGTCTTTTACTCGGCGCAGCACTTCCTCGCGCGGCGGCCTTTCGTCGTTGGTCCAATATTCCACGTCGCATGCGGCGTCCAGGATTTGTCGGGCTTCGTCGAACAATTGGTGGGTCGCGAACACTTTCGGCTTGGCCATGCACGTCCTCTTACGATTTTGGTCCTCTTACACTAGCACAGCACGGGTCGCCGGAGAGCGGCATTGCCAGCCCGCCGCGTGAATTACTATAGTGGGAACGCCGCGCCAGATTGCCGCCGGCCCCTCATGGACCCTGCTCTCATTCGCGAACTGAAATCCCTTCTCGGACCTGAGAACGTGTTGTCGCAAAAAGAAGATTTGCTGCTCTACGAATTCGATGGATCGGTCGAAAAGGGGCGGCCGGAAGTAATCGTCTTCCCGCACACGTCCGAACATGTTTCAGGGATCGTGAAGCTCGCTGCGAAATATCAGGTTCCCGTGGTCGGACGCGGCGCGGGCACGGGGCTTTCCGGCGGAGCGCTGGCACGCCGCGGCGGGGTGATGATCGTTTTTGCGCGGATGAATCGCATCCTGGAACTTGATCTGGAGTGTCAGTTGAGATCCTGAGGCTATCCTTGTCGGATAGCCTCAGGAAGACAGTTTCTTGCTCAGTATTCACTTGTCGATAGTTATTTGTTGTCTAGGGATCGGGTGAACGGAAAGAATCAGCGCTCGGCAATCAGATAGCGGCAGCCCTGCGGTCCAGTCTTCGCCGAGTGCACAATTCCAGCTGGCAGATCGCAGCGGTCCCCGGTGCGGTAGGTCTTCGTCTCGCCATTCATGGTCATGCTCATCTCGCCGTTCAGAATAATGTGCGCCGATTCCACGCGATGCGTGTGCTCGCGATATTCCACGCCAGGGCCGTCTTCCCAGACGTACAAATGGGAGTAACCCTCACGGATCAGCTGTTCGGCGAGGTCTTTCTCTTCCATGGTGCCAATCTTAACGCTATTCTCAACCATAAAACCAACTCCTCAAATCGTCGCCTGAAAACGACTTCGCCCTCACTGCAGCAATGGGGGTAGCTGCAGCAAGGGCGTGCCGTCTTCAGGAGAGAAGATCGTTAACGCGCAGACTATTCGCCCGGCGGAGGCGGCGGAACTCCCGGGGGAGCCTGTCCGGCAGGGGCGTACATCATGTTGCCCTTGCCGTGAGGATGCCCTTGCCGGACGGTGTAGTCCGACGGCACTGTAAAGAGCGTGGCCGCGGGTTCCTGGCGTTGAATGTTCGTCAGCGTGTATGCGGTTGAGCCAAAGCGCGGATCGGTCCGCGTGCTCTTCACCACCACCTGGAGATCCGCCGAGTACCAGCGCTCGGTGACGGCGGTGATGGGCTTGTCGTTCCCGATCTGTCCGGCGGGAATCGTGTGCGTGTAACGCGTTCCCTGAGAGACAACACCGTTGATCGTCTGCGTGCCGAGGTCGTCCTTCTTCACCGTTCCATTGGCGATTTCCTGCTGAATGTGGGCCTCAAACTTGTCCCGCAAGGCGCCAGTGTTCTTTCCGGGGCCATGCGCGGGCAATTGGTCCGCGATTTTGGTATCGGGGTGAAGAATAAACGCGGTGCCGGCAACGGGATCGTGAATCATCACAAAGGAGTTGGACTTCCCGCTGGCAACCAGCGGACCGATCACCGGAAGCGTGGTCTCGCGGCGCACGCGTCCCTGACCATCGCGAAATACGTTGGCTTGAATTTTGCGGTCGATGGTGGTGCCGTCCGCAAGAGTCTGCGTAGTCTCGGTGACGGCCACGGCTGAATACGGCGCACCGGTGACCACTTTCCCCGGATGCATCTCTTCGAATCCCAGGATTTTCATGCGCGCGCCAAACGGCTCGCCCGGTATAAACCCATCTTGCGGGGGAGGACCAGGCGGCGGTTCCTGCGCGTTTAGAGCGGCGCCGCTGCAGAGCACGGCCGCCGTGAAAACCGATAAAATCCAGTTCCTGTTCATTCCAGTTTCTCCTCTACTCCTCTCCTGTTGCTTCTCTCCCAAACGCGGCGAGCGCGCCGCGCGAAACTCAATTGCTCGATTGCGGCAGGCGATAGGCTTGCGGCTGGCCATCCGCGCCGAGCAGCAAATCCACTTGCACCACGTCGTTCGCGTGCTCTTCATTGACCGACAAGCCCAACGCGCCAAGCGAGCCGCGTTCCATCTGCACCCGCACTACTGTCGTGTCGTCCAGCAGCCCGGGGATTGCTCCGGGTATCAGTGCGAATTCGTGGCCATCGTTTTCGGCAATCAAGGTGCCGCCGAGTTCAGGCCCGTTCGCAACAGCATGAGCGGTGACTGCCACTGATGGCTGCGTTTTGGCCGCTTTCACTTGGCCATGCTTTTGCCAGAGCACCAGCGAAGTGGCGACCAGAACCAGCGTCGCGGCGGCAAGCAGCCAGCTTGCCACCACCACCCTCCCGCGGCTCTTCTCCGTAGTGTGCCGGGTTCGAAATTCCTGGCGCAGCCGCATCTCCACTCGGGAAGGCGCCGTTGCATCGGAAGTCAGCTGCCCCAGTTCGCGCAGGTCCATGCGCAAAGCCAACGAGCTTTCATACAGCGCCGCGCAGTGCGGGCAATTCCGCAGGTGTTCACGAGCGCCGGCGAATTCAAGTCCCCCGGCGTCGAGATTCCGATCCAGCCCCGCGATGGCAAATTCTTCGCAATTCATTTTCACTTCTCCCACAAATTCTCAACTCCCGGCATTCGCCCGCTTCGGTGCTTCGCGCAGCATTTCCAGTTTCGCCAACAATAACGCGCGTCCCCGGTGCAACCTGGAACGCACCGTGCCGATTGGACATTCCAGCGCCTGCGCGGCCTCTTCGTAGCTCATTTCTTCCAACTCGCAAAGAACCACGGTTTCGCGAAACTCCGGCGGCAACGACAACACCGCGGAGCGCACCCGTTCGCGCCGCTCTCGAATTTCCGCCCAGTGCGCCGGTGTGCGTTCGTCGGCCACGTCCAGCACCATTGCTTCTCCCTCGCTGTTCTTTACTTCGAGCGAAAACTCGCGCGGCAACCGCTCCAGATGCTTCATCACCCGGTTCCGCGCGATTCCATAAAGAAACGCTCCCAGCGGGCCGCGTGTAGGGTCGTATTTTTTCGGCTCGCGTACCAGTGTCATGAAAACGTCCTGCACAATTTCCTCGGCTGCCCAGGCATGGCCCGTCATGCGCAACGCAAAACGATAGATCTGCGCCTGATTGCGCCGGTAAAGTTGCGTGAAGGCTTCTTCATCGCCCCTGGCCGAGCGCTTCAGCAGGACGTCGTCTCTCTCCTGTAGCTCGATGTGCATTTCTCCTGATGTGACGCCTGCCTTATCCAACTATTCCCCGGCGGGGCGGAGAAAGTTCCCGGGCAGACGTCTGTTGCCTGGCGCGGCCAGTATGCGCCTCGGGTTCTACTCTAAATCAAACCCCGTCAAAGGGTTAGAGTTGCGGAGGGGGAGCTGGGTCTGGTTCAACTACCACAAGCTGTAGGCATCTTAATGAGCGGACGGGGTCAGCGGGCTTTCTTGCCGGGACGAAACATGTTCGCGGCCACGCGCGTCACCAGGCGGCGCGGCACCAGCCGCTGCGAATGTGCGCCGAGATAATTGCCCAACCCGGAGATGACGTAGCTCTTCCCGGCCGCCAGCGCCCGCAATCCGGTCCGCGCCACCTTGTCCGCCGGCTCCTGATTGTGTGCGGTGAACTCCTCCTGATCCGCAACCGCGTGAAACTCCGATTCCGTCGATCCCGGGCACAACGCACAAACGCGAATCCCGTGCGGCTTCATCTCTTCCGCCAAACCCTCCGCAAAGAAAAGATCAAACGCTTTCGTCGCCGCGTAAGTGGAAATGTAGGGCACGGCTTGAAACGCAGCCGTCGAAGCAAGTATTAAAATGTCCCCGCTGCGCCGCGCCACCATCTCGGGCAGGAAGAGCCGCGTCAAGTGCACCACCGCGGTGCAATTCACTTCCACCATGTCCAGCAACCGCTGCGTTTCCACCTGCGGCACTTCGCCGTATTGCCCGAATCCTGCGTTGTTGATCAGCAGGTCGATGCGCAATCCCTTTTCCTTCGTGAACGCGAAAATTTCCTGCGGCGCCTCCCGCTTGGCCAGGTCCGCGGCCACCACGTGCGTCTGGATGCCATGCTTTTTCCGCAAGCCGTCCGCAACTTCCTGCAGGCGGTCCAGTCGCCTCGCCGTCAGCACCAGATTCGTGCCGCCCGCCGCAAGTTCCTCCGCCAGCGCCACACCAATGCCCGCGCTTGCACCGGTAACCAGCGCCCACTTGCCCTTCCATTCGGTTAGCATTCGAATTTTTCCTCGGGAAATATGCGTCTCATGCCGAATCGGCCGGACTCGTTTTGCGCGAGCGCAGAACCGAGTCTTTCAACCGTGCGCCCTGCTGCTTCATCCGATCCATTAATCGCCGCGCCCACACAAACTCCGCCGCCAGCAGCGTCAGTCCCAGAAAGATCACAAGCCAACCGGGACCCGGCGTAATTAGCATAACCGCTCCCACTCCCAGGAGCGTGAACCCTCCAAGAATTTTAGAGAAGCGCCGTACTTGATCAATGGTGTGAAAGAACATGTGCCCTCAAGGGCAAAGGTAGGGAACCCTCATTGTGACTGGAAATCCCGCTGCAAACAACAGCCACATTATTTGGATGCGCGGCCCCACGAAAAGGACATTGCAAATGCCTGACTCCCAAAAACCCTCCTGTAATCTCATCCGAGATAGGGCCTAAGACGTCAAGGTCTGTTACTCGGTCGAGAATTCCCCTGACAGCTACGCAAATATCCGAGATATGCGAGGTAGTTCTTACCGTAGCTGGGCTTACGACACGCACCGAAAGGTCATCTTCCAAGTGACGGACACTTACTACCGGCTGCTGAACGCCGTCGGGCAAGTCGACGCGGCCGAAGCCAGCTTGCTGAATGCGAAAACGGTGCAGGAAGCAGCAGAAGAGACAACACTGCGGCGCGTCCTGCGCCGCTCTGATTATGCGCAAGCAGCCCCCGGTCAGGCTGCAACCGATATTTTGCACGTTCCGGAACTCGACGCCGGTTTTCGCTTCCTTTACCAACTGAAATTTGTGGAAGCTCGCGCTCAATTTGAGATATGGCAGAAGTCCCATCCGGAAGCAGCCCTAGGCTACGCTTCGGAAGCGGCGAGCTATCTGTTTGAGGAGTGCTACCGGCAAGGCACCTTGACCTCTGAGTTTTTCCTGGACGACAAGCGGTTTCTCGGCAACGTCCCTCTCAAACCGGACCCGCAGCTACAGGCGGCATTCTTGGCCGCCGTCAAACAGGCGCAGGATGTGGCTCAGCTTCGATTGAAGATGAACCAGGACAACCCGAACGCTCTGTTCGCCATGTCTATGAGCCTGGGCATGCAGGCCAACTATGCCAGTATCATCGACAAGCGTCAGCTCGATAGCCTGAAAAAATCCGCGCAGCGGATAAGTACTCGAAGAAGCTGCTGAAGGTTGCCCCAGACGCCGCGGATGCCTACCTTGGCCTCGGCATGGGGAATTACATACTTGGGAGTCTGCCGGGATCGAAGAAGCTCTTTCTGGGGTTCGCTGGAATCCACGGCAACAAGAAGCAAGGCATCGAGCAAATCGAGACGGCCGCCAATCGCGGCCACTACCTTCGGCCGTTCGCGAAGATTCTGCTGGCACTGACAGCGCTGCGTGACGGCGCGGATACCTTGGCTTGATCGCAGCCTAATCTACGACCGATGCCACCTTTATCGAGCAAACGCACGGAAACCGTACCGACCGCCTTCTGAGGCGGGCTCTTTTCCTTCCCTCTTTTTCCTTAGGGGGTCTGAGCTTTAGCTCGGACATGAAGCTCCCACTGAAGTGGAATCTCATCCCATCTCGGTGCTCTCATCCTGAAACTCTATCGAGTGTCACCAATCATTCTGAACGAGCACAGTGTTGATGCGGAAGTGGTTGGGAAGAAATGGCACCACTACAGATAGACGCGGTATGGAAACGGCAACCACATTTTGCGTTTTTCACTTGACAGGAAATTTACATCCGTTGATACTGCGATTCCAGAGTCGGG
>Ga0137418_10002471_pt1 | contig 16945 bp, 12 predicted proteins | sample CZODoug3_1_2_16f_FD_122242 | JGI IMG/M metagenome (GOLD analysis project Ga0137418, IMG submission 122242) | Vadose zone soil fungal communities from Angelo Coast Range Reserve, California, USA - CZODoug3_1_2_16fungal (Hybrid Assembly) | ecosystem: Environmental > Terrestrial > Soil > Vadose... | reverse complement strand
ATCAGGTAGTAGGCCTTGCGCCGTGAATCAGGGAAACGCTTTGCCAGGAAGTCATCAAACGACTTCAGTCTCTCCAATCTCCAGAACTGCTTCGACCTCACCTCGCACAGATATTCCCCAAGCTCGACAAAACGCACGTCCTTCTCCAGCTCCTTGCTCTTCTCCCAGCTCAAGATCTCATCGATCTTGCCTAACTCGGTCACCACCCGGCGGCGCTTGAGTTCAGGAGCCACGGTCGCTTCCCGTCAAGCCAATCAAGATCACTCGCTCTCGACTTTCGGACAAGATTAATGTTGACCAGTGCCCTAATGTCGAGTCAAAGCCCAAATGAGGGCAAGTCAGACAGCCGTTCTGTGGAAAGCGGATGCCGCCGGGCTTGCGTGGGCAGCTAGAGTGTGCTGGCGTGGGCGCAAAGTGCCGTGCCGCCGGTGATTCCTGCGTTTTCGCCCTCGGAAGCCATTCCGACCGTCTTCTGGCTCCGAGGAAGTTGAAATGTTCTCAAGTGAATTAGGTTCGTTTACGGGTTCAGTCGCGAACAATCCCGTGAAGAAGAGCCTCTCAATACGCTCCAAACCGGTCTGGTGAACATTGAGTGTTTGGACTCAAATTAAGGTTGATTTATAGGTTCGAAGTCGAGAACGATCCGAGAACAGAACTCCCCAAGTACCCTCCCAAAACGTTGTCGGGAAATTAGGTTCGTTTACAGGTTCAAACTCGAGAACCATTTGAGAACAGAACCCCCAAAATACCCCCAAAAACGTGCTGTAAGACGCAGCTAGAGGCCAAACGAATCAACAACATAGCTTTTCTAAAAGCAACCGTTGGTCCTAGGTTCAAATCCTAGCGGGCCCACCAAAAATTCTGGTGCCGCGCGTTGAAAAGTTCGCGCTCAGCTGACTACCGACGATATCGATTCTCGTCGTGGCTCCAGGATCTGGCTGGTGGCGGGGACAGGGATGAGCCGGCCCTTCTTGACGCGGTATTCCAGGCCCCGCCAAATGATCTTGTCCGAGACGAAACCGGCTATCCAGATGATGAAGTTAATTGCATCGCGAACGGGCACGAGCCACAGGATCTTGCCAAGTCGTCGGTCCCCCATTCCCCATCTTCCTGTCAGCCAGGTTAAGCCCACCCGAAGAACTAGGTAGGCGACTATATAGGAGACGGCCATGGCCAGCGATCTGACCGACATCGCCGCCGCCGCTCCGACAAGCGCCCACGGCAATCCGTGAGTGAAGACGAGTCCCCAATAGCCCAACGGCCGTACGCTCCTTAATCCGATTGCCCAGCGTAGCTCATGACGGAGGTGCTCCCCAAGAGTTTCGCCGGGAAAGACCATTGTGACCGGGGTAGTCATGAGTTCGACGCGGTGACCACGCTCTGCGATGCGTTTGCCCAACTCGAAATCGTCGGAATGGTAGTTGGCCATCTCTTCCCAGCCGCCAATCTCGGCAAGGTGTCTCCTGGATGTCGCCATTGTCCAACCAAATGCAAACCGCATTTTGCCTTCGATTTTCTTTGCCACTAGGGCAGATGGAGCTGAATCCATGTAGATGCCTAAAGCATCCAGGTTCGACGCGAAATTTCCAGCGCTGAGACTTTTGTAAAACGCAGTCACAGCGCCCACTTCAGGATCAGCGAACGGAGCGATGACGCGCTTCAGATAATCGGGTTCTACACGCACGTCACTGTCGCTCATCACAAGAAGATCGTATTTTGCATTGTGAACTAACGCGCAAAGATTATTCACTTTGTCGTTCGTCCCGATTCGCGGAATGTCCGCAATTAGGCGGATGGTGCAAGCAGGGAAATCCGCACGCAATTTTTCGATGACTGCGCAAACACGGTCGTCGCCTTCCGACACCGCGAACAGCACTTCGTATTCGGGGTAATCAAGCCGACAGAAGCTGGCGAAATTCTCATAAGCCTCATGATCCAAGCCGCGCACTGGTTTTATGATGCTGGCCGGGGGCATGAAAGATGTTTTTTGTGCCTCGGCATTGCGCCGGCGGAAGTACCCAATCACGCAGTAGAGCGACAGTAGGTAGTAGACCAGCGGCGAAAGCGCAACAAACAATGCAGCAATGATTACAATCTGCAACATAACTCCTCGGATTCCACACTCCGCATTTAATTCGGTAACTTACACGATTATAAGCCCATTCGATTCGTCGGGAAGCGGAGAACAGAGGGTCATGAACTGATTGAATAACCATGGGCGCGGATGGTTTCCACAGCTTCACTTCGGCTGGTGGCGTCCACCTGCTTCAAAATATTATGGATGTGATTCCTCACCGTAAACTCAGAAAGATTTAAGTGAGACGCGATTTCTTTGTTTGTAAGCCCCTTGGCAACGAGAGTAACCAATTGCTGTTGGCGCAACGTGAGATCGGGTTTCGGAGGTGAGTCTGAGAGGGGCAGATCTACAGACATTTGAGCGACGAAACGGAAGAGCACGGAACAAAGTTGTCTAGGGCAAACAGCCTCGCCGCGGTGGACGGCACGTACCGCGGCCACGACGTCCGAAGCAGAGGCATCTTGCAGCAAGTAGCCAGTTACTCCGAAACGGACGGCAGCAATGAATTGCTCTTCGCTAGACTCCATGCCCAGGAGAATAATTCTACATCCGTCCGGCATTCCATCCTTGGCGGCAAAACTCCTAGGAAGGCGGCCGGGAAGGAAGGAGTCGCCCACCAAGACGTTGCATTGTGATTCAAAAATGCCCAGAGGCGTTTCGTCTGTGGGGGAAGCTTCGCCAACCACATCCACATCGGATCGCTTGCGAAAGAGGCGAACTAAGGCTTCGCGCAAGAGGCGATTTTCAATCAACAAGAAAGTGCGTACGCACGAACTGGGGACGCAGTCGGTCATGGTGGACCCAACCTCGGAATAGAATATCCAGCAAAAAACTGACGAATAGCCAACGAAACGAAGCCCTGGCCGAGGACCTTGGCCGCTGAGAGTAAGCTTTATCCTCCCTAAATGTCAATGCTTAATAGTAGTAATTCATACAACCACGAGAACAAGAAGTGCTACGTACCTAATCTTTAGGTGCTGCTCCCTTAAACAGCATTGGTGCGATTCAAATGGTTTGCTCCTGTCAGTTATAACAGTGCCGGTTTTGAGATGCTCTGTCGCCTTTTGATGACAGCAACAAACCCGCCCTTCGCCATCTCTTCGACGGGTCAATGATGGTACACGCCCCAAATTCTATAGTACAGACTGTGTCGTCGTACTAGGCCGAATCTATGGGTGTTTTTTGATTCTTACCGCAGATCGCTAAGTGGCTCAGACTGTTGGGGCACGGAGTGTGCCATGGAAAAATCGATTCGCGTCCTCGTGGCAAACCATCCTCGCCTCATGCGGGAGATTGTCCTTACGACTTTTGCGGACCAACCGGACATTGAAATTGTTGGGGAAGTCGAAGATGAGTCCGATATAAGCGCAAGCGTGAAGAAGACCTTGCCGAATGTGGTGGTCATCGCGCTCGATCAGCCGGGTACACGACCGCGCATCTGTGACGAACTGCTGCGCGAATATCCAGGAGTGCGCGTAATAGCAGTGGCGCCGGACAAGAACTACATCATGTACTACTGGGCTTCGCTGGAGATTTATTCGAACAACATCGAGGCATCTGAAGAGGGAATGTTGGGCGCTATGCGAAGGAACCTAGTTGCAAAGGGAGTGAACTAAAGAATTCCATGCCCAGCCCCAGGATGAAAATATGTTTAACGAAAACAAAATGAAAAAAAGTATCGGCTGGCTGAGTCTGACCTTTTTTTTCTGCGCTCCAGTCCTTGCGCAGCAGCAAAGTGAACGGCCACGGAGGCCGAGCGAACAAGGCTGGACCGAGTCTGGTGTCAAACAAGCTCCGGACTTGACTCAGGAAAATCTGGGCCGGGTAGCGGCTTCTGCAATTCAGATTCGAAGCGTCTTGGTTAAGGACGAAGGGCTGATGGTGGAATTGAAGCGCTGGGTAGCGAAGGAAGCCACAGATAACGGGCAGGTCGTCGAGGATTCAAGCCTGACAGATCAGGCTATTTTTGAACGGCTGGAGCAGGACGTCGCGTTCCGCTCCGTGGCTACGCGTCTTCTGCAACGCTACGGCTACCTGATGCCGACGCCGAATCCCGAGTCAGACTTTGCGAAACAAAGAGAATTGGTGTTTAAGGAACGGGCGAGGCGGCTAGTCCAGATCGAGTCACAGGAAGATACAGAATCGCTGCGGCCACAGAAAAACGATCGGGGCGTCGAACGCTCGGCAACTTGCGATCCGCGTCGCGACGAAGATTGTCCTCAGCAGTCCTCTGCAGGCCGCCGCCAAAATGTACGCACTCCCGACGGTATGTCTTCACCGGAGACGAACCCGCAAGCAGCGCCAGAGCAACAACCATCACAGAGCCCGTCGCGCATTCTGCGGGCGGACGGATTACCGCAAGCCACAGATCCGCTGGATGGTCTAAGCGGAACTGGTTCCGGGCAGAACTTCGAACTGACTCCGGCTTCGGCCAAGAGCGACACGAGTCCTTCGGCAGGTTCTCAATCTTTGGGCCAGGGAACGGTCGATGCCATGCCGGCAGGATCGAACCTGCCTACCACGGCTCTCGAACCCAATGGCGCCACGGATAGCTTTACACACAAAAACGGAAGGGAACTGCCTTCGCGCGCAAACTACCCGAGGGGGATGACCAAAGAGGAAGATGTGACGCCGGTGAGAATGGCACACCGTGCAAATCCCTACGCGGATATCCCATCGCTCTACGATATGTACGTGCAAACGTCCGTACACCAGCGGCCAAACGAGCGATTTGGCCTGGCGACTTTTCGCAACAATTCAAATGACCCGCGGGCCATTCCGATGGATCTTCCCGTCGGCCCAGACTACGTTGTCGGCCCCGGTGATGGCCTCGCGATCGATCTTTGGGGTGGAGTCACGCAGAGATTTGTGCGGGTCGTTGATCGGGAGGGGCGCGTGTCTCTGCCCGAGGTCGGACCGCTTCTCGTTAGCGGGCGAAGTCTGGCTGATGTGCAGCTGGCCGTGCAACAGGTACTGAGAACCCAGTATCGCGATGTCTCGGCGGATGTTTCCCTTTCGAGACTGAGAACAGTTCGTGTGTATGTGGTTGGCGACGTGACTGAGCCGGGCGCCTACGATATCAGCTCGCTCTCGACTCCCCTGAACGCGCTGTTCGCTGCAGGGGGAGTTACGCCTCGCGGTTCGCTGCGCGCACTGAAGCACTATCGTGGCAAACAGCTTGTAGAAGAAGTGGATGCCTACGATTTGTTGCTGCACGGAGTCCGCTCCGATATGCGGCGGTTAGAAAACGGAGACACGCTACTCGTTCCTTCTTTGGGGCCGCAAGTAACGGTAGATGGAATGGTGCGTCGAGCAGCGATCTACGAGCTGCATGGTGAAAGTTCTCTTGCGGAGGTGCTTGAGCTGGCGGGTGGAATCCTACCCACGGCGACGCTACGGCACATCGAGGTTCAACGTGTCGAAGCGCATGAGAAGCGCACCATGTTGACTCTCGACCTGATCCCTTCCGGGGACGCGGATTCCTTTAAGAAGCAGCTCGATGCGTTCAAGATTAATGACGGCGACGAAGTCCACATTTTTCCGATCGCTCCCTACAACGAAGACGCCATTTACGTTCAGGGGCACGTACAGCGCCCAGGGCGATATTCCTACAAACAAGGGATGAACCTGTCGGACCTGATTGGGTCGTATAAAGATTTATTGCCCGAGCCTGCGCCTCACTATGCAGAGATTGTCAGATTAAATGCACCGGACTTTCATCCGAGCGTCGAGAGTTTTGATCTAACCGCAGCGCTGGCGAATCCAGCTTCAGCTCCAAAGCTGCAGCCGCTCGATACCGTTCGCGTATTTAGCCGGTACGATTTTGAGCCCGCGCCAGAAGTGTGGATTGGCGGGGAAGTTCGCGAGCCTGGCAAGTACCGAACTTCAGGGCAAGCGCACCTGCGGGATGCGGTTTATCTGGCGGGCGGGGTCACGCAAGATGCCTCGCTGGACTCTGCGCAACTTTTCCGCACCCAGGCCGACGGTACAATGAGAATTCTGAGCGTCGATCTCCGCGAGGCCCTTGCTGGGAATCCCATCGACAACGTTGTGATGGAGCCGCGCGACCGCTTGTTGGTGCACCGCAATCCGAGCCGTGTTGATCCCCCAACGGTATTTATTAAGGGAGAAGTGGCTAAGCCTGGGCGTTATCCACTCACGACAAACATGCACGTCGAAGATTTGGTTCGTGTAGCCGGCGGATTAAAGAGGAGCGCGTATACAGAAAGCGCCGACTTGGCGCGTTTCGAGATGAATGGTTCTCAGAAGGCGCCGGGCGATCGGCTGGAGCTCAACTTGGCAGCAGCGATGAACGGAGATCCGAAGACCGATGTGCCACTGCGCGACGGAGATATTTTGACGATTCGACAGCTTCCGCGCTGGGGGGACATAGGAGCGTCCATGGCAGTCCGCGGGGAGGTTTTGCATGCAGGTACTTATGGTATTGCTTCTGGGGAGCGTCTGAGTTCTGTTTTGGCGCGAAGCGGAGGATTTGGCACGGAAGCGTATCCCTATGGGGCTGTGTTAATGAGGCGCGAAGTACGAGAAGTGGAGCTGAAGGCCCATATAGAACTCGTGCAGCGCGTAAGGGCGGAGGAGACAACGCTCAAAGCGCTGCCAGAGACAGATACTGACCAGAAGAACGCTAAGTGGACTGCAATCGGGCAGACCGAAGCAGCACTCGCTCAACTCCAAGCGAGCACGCCGATCGGCCGCGTCGTGATGCATATCTCACCGGACACCAAGACTTGGCAAAACACCGCGGCAGATGTAGTGGTTCGCGATGGCGATGTGCTTTTTGTTCCGAAAAAAGCGGGCTACGTGATGGTGAACGGCCAGGTCTTCAATCCAACAGCCATCGGTTTCCGGCCTGGTCACAGCGCCAAGTGGTACCTCAGCCAGGCCGGTGGGGTGACCCAGATTGCGGACAAGAAGGCCGTGTTTGTAATCCGCGCCGACGGCTCGGTGATCGCCGCGAAAAACAACAATTCTGGGTGGTGGGGCGGCGATCCGATGAGCGCGACCTTGCGAGCAGGAGACACGATTGTTGTTCCCGAAAAGGCGCCAAAGGTCGGCGGTCGCAACTGGGCGGTGATCATGCAATCCGTGCAAATGGCATCGTCTGTAGCTTTGGCAGTGGCGTACATCCATCCATGACGAGGAATGTTCTTGATGCAAATGAGGGCCATCGTGCTGTCGTTTAGCTGCACGGCGTTGAGTCTGACGCTGACCGCACCCGTTTCTATGTCTGTGCCTCAGCAAGCGGAGGAACAACGCGGGCGGGATGAGATACAGGGCAGCTCGGCAAAGGAAAAGACTGCAAAAAAGAAAATCGCAGAGGATCCGCAGGCGCAATCGTTCGCGCCCCCAGCGCGGGGTTTTAAGGAGTTAGGAAAAGAATTCTTGATAGACCAAAAACAAATCTGGACCAGTCCCGCGAAAATCCGGTTCTCGGATACGCAATGGCTCGTGCCCTTGAGCGGTATCACGGCCGGACTGTTTGTGACCGACAGTGATTTCAGCGGGCACCTTTCTAAAAACCCCGCGACGATCAGCCATTACAAAACACTGTCAAACGCCGGAGTGGGCGCACTGGTCGGCGGGGCGGGCGGAATGTGGCTGCTGGGGCACGTCAGGCACAACGAGCACTGGAGCGAAACCGGCTTTCTCGCAGGCGAAGCTGCCTTGAATAGCTTGGTCGCGGTAGAAACATTCAAGTACTCACTGCGGCGACAGCGGCCTTACCAAGGCGACGGCAGCGGGCCCTTTTTTCAAAGTGGCGGAACTTCTTTTCCATCGGAGCATGCGGCGGCAGCATGGTCGGTGGCAGGCGTCGTCGCACACGAGTATCCCGGACCGTTGATGAAAATCGCGGCCTACGGTCTGGCGTCCCTGGTGGACTACTCACGAATTCGATCGCGCCAACATTTCCCCTCCGACGTTTTCGTTGGCAGCATAATGGGCAATCTCATCGCACAAAATGTCTACAGCCGCCATCACGATCCGGACCTCGGTGGTGAGGCTTGGACATCGATCAGTCAAATGTTTCGTGGTGAAGGAAATCTCACTCCGAGCAATATGGGCTCACCCTATGTTCCCATGGATAGCTGGGTCTATTCCGCATTTGATCGCCTCGCGGCAATGGGCTACGTGAACAGCGGAATGTTTGGCATGCGTCCGTGGACGCGACTGGAATGTGCCCGGCTACTCAACGAGTCCGAAGATCGCCTTATCGAGGCCGATAGCTCATCGGAAGTTTCAAAAACGCATATGGAGCTGTGGAAGGAATTTGCCGCGGAGTTCCACGAGATGAGCGCAGGCGACAACCGAGTGGCGAAAGTGGAATCGGTCTATGCGCGCATCACCGGTGTCTCCGGGCAGCCTCTCACGGATGGGTTCCATTTCGGAGCGACCCTCATCGATGATTACGGTAGACCATATCAAGAGGGATTGAATTCTGCCGACGGCTTCTCTGCATGGACGACCTCGGGCCACCTGGTAGCTTACGTGCGCGGAGAGTATGAACATGCCCCGTCTGCTCCCGCTTTATCAGACAGCGCTCGACAATTCATTTTCTCGACCAATAATGTTCCCTCCGTTCCACCGCCAACGCCGTTCGCTGCCGTAAATCGCTTTCAATTGTTAGATGCTTATTTTGGTTTGAATTTTTCCAACTGGCAATTTACCTTTGGGCCGCAGACGTTGTGGTGGGGCCCCAGCTTGGGCGGACCGTTGATGTTCAATGACAACGCCGCGCCTGTGAACATGCTTCGCATCAATCGCGTCTCACCGTTTAAGTTGCCAAGCTTTTTAGGTTGGCTGGGACTGTGTCGCATAGAGACGTTTCTTGGGCAGCTCACAAGGCATGATTTCGTCTTCCAAACCAACACGGGCATCGTGGGCCAGTTTGGCGAACCCCTAAGTCGTCAACCCTTTCTAGATGGAGCCAGATTCAGTTTTAAGCCGTTACCCGATTTTGAGATCGGTTTTTCTTTCACGGCAGTGTTTGCCGGCGGTCCGACCCCGTTGACCTCTCACACCTTTTTTCATAGCTACTCCGGTGGTAATACCCAGCCAGGTGCTAACGGGGACCCGGGAGATCGCCGATCAGGACTCGACTTTACATTTCGAATTCCCCGCGTGAAAAATGGGTTGAAATTTTACACAGAGGCGTTTGTCGAAGACGAGTTTTCACCCATAGCGTACTGGCGGAATGCCGCGATTTGGTCTGGGCTTTACTTGGCACAAGTGCCCAAGCTCAATAAATTGGATCTTCGAGTCGAAGCTGGCTACACGGATCTTCCCGGTAATCTCCAGACCGGCGCGCCGGACTCCCACTACACTCCCGGGATTTTCTACGCGAATGATCGATACCCCAACGGGTCCTATACGAATGGTGGCGATCTCCTCGGAAACTGGATGGGCAGACAGAGCCAAGGAGTTCAGGCTTGGAGCAACTATAGATTTAGTCCACGGAGTTTTATTCAGGCCAGCTTCAGGCATCAAAAAGTTAGCCAACAATATATGTCGGGAGGAGGCTCGCTAACGGATGTGTCATTGAGCGCAAACTTCTGGCTCCGCAATGATTTAAGCGTGTCCAGTACATTCCAGTACGAACGTTGGTTATATCCGATCATCACTCCTGGTGCACAGTCCAATGCTACGACCTCCTTGCAACTGGTTTTCTGGCCGCAGTCTTGGAAGAAGTAGACTGAAAACTTTTGGAAAAGGGAAGACGTGACGCAGACAGCAACCAAGCAGCAGCCTGAGACCGCACCGCAACCTCTTGTGGGAGAGTTTCCGCTGCAGGCAGTGCCTCTTGATGATTCGCGTGAGTGGCAAGCGGAACAGCTACGTGTACTTTGGGGGCGTCGCCGGTTCTTTCTCCGAGCTGTGGCGGCCGGAATGCTCGTCTCAACTCTGATCGCGTTCTTGATTCCCAAGTCCTACACCTCGACTACTCAGCTCATGCCGCCGGATCAGCAATCCACTTCGGGATTGGCCATGATGGCGGCGATGGCCTCCAAGGGCAACGGAGGCTTAGCCGGTGCAGCGGGAGACTTACTTGGGCTAAAGAGTTCGGGTGCGTTGTTTATTGGCGTTCTGAGGAGTCAGACGTCACAGGAACGTCTCATACAGCAGTTTGATTTGAGGAAAGTTTACGGCAAGCGGCTTGTCATGGATGCGCGAACGAAACTTGATGAAAACACGTCGATTTCAGAAGACCGCAAGAGTGGAATCATCACCATTGGTGTGACTGATCACAGTCCTCAGCGATCAGCGGACATTGCGAGCGCCTATGTTGACCAGTTGAACTTGCTCGTTTCCGAACTCTCAACTTCTTCCGCGCATCGTGAACGCGTGTTTCTAGAGGAGCGCCTCAAAGTCGCGAAGCACGATCTTGACGATGCATCCAATCAGCTCGCTCAGTTCTCCAGCAAAAACAACACGCTCGATATCCAGCAGGAAGGTAAGGCCATGCTGGACGCCGCAGGTTCCATCGCTGGGGAAATGATCGCCGCGCAGTCGCAGCTCGAAGGGCTTCGCCAAATTTATACCGACAGCAACTCTCGCGTTCGTTTCTTGAACGCTCGCGTTGGGGAACTTCGCAAGCAACTCGAAAGGCTCGGTGGTACACAAGCGAGCACAGCGAACGGCAATAGCACGTCAACTGAGCCGGCAGGGGATCCATCCGCCGCGAAGGCCGGGGGTAGTCTGCCCTACCCTACGATTCGGAGTCTGCCACTGCTTGGAGCGAAATACGCCGACTTCTATCGTCGCGCAAAAATCCAGGAAACCGTTTTCGAACTGCTGACGGGACAATACGAACTCGCTAAAGTGCAAGAGGCGAAGGAAACCCCCAGCGTCAAAGTGCTGGATCCTGCTCGAATCCCGGAAAAGAAATCATTTCCCCCGCGCTTAGTGATCATGGTCCTCGGGACGTTTCTGGCTTTCGGGTTGTCCGTGGTTTGGGTGTTGGGATCGGCGCGTTGGGAAGAGGCCGATCCGCAGGACCCGCGCAAGATACTGGCGCGGGAAGTGGCGGCGACGGTGAGGGCGCGGGCGACAAAGGCGCGGATGCGATGGGCATCACGGAACGGGGACGGAGCGGTCACTGAGGAAAAGGATACTTTGAACCAGGACAACGGCTATGGAGCGCCGCCGAGCGGGGCGCTGAAGCCGTAGAACTGGCTCTAAGCGACAGAAAAATAAAGGGTTAGGTCACATATCGCCCTGTAAGTGACGGGGCGAAGCTTTGTAAGGCCGACCGGAAGGGAGGGTGTGTGGCGAGTACGACGACGATACCGGGAAGCGCGGCGAGTTTGCTGGAGCAGAACTTGGACCCGGCAGGATTGACCGAGCAAGAGCAAGCGATGTCGCAGGTACACTGGTATGCCGCGTACACGTGCGCAAAGCATGAAAAGCGCGTCGCGGCTGAGTTGGGAGCGAGAGAGGTTCAACATTTTCTTCCTCTTTACAGTTCCGTGCGGCGCTGGAAAGACCGCCGGGTGCAATTGGATCTTGCTTTGTTTCCCGGTTACGTTTTCGTGCGGCTGGCGCTGAGGGACCGGCTGCAGGTCTTGCAGATTCCGAGCGTGGTTCGCCTGGTTGGATTTGGGGGATTGCCGACAGCCTTGCCGGACGAAGAGATGGAAATCCTGCGCAAGGGGCTTTGCCAGGGCTTGCGGGCGGAGCCGCATCCGTTTTTGACCATTGGGCGGCGTGTGCGGATAACCGCGGGTCCGTTCGCAGGACTCGAAGGAGTGTTGAAGCGTAAGAAGAGCAATCTGCGTGTGGTTGTTTCGCTGGAATTGATCCAGCGGTCCGTCGCGGTGGACGTAGATGCCGCGGATGTGGAAGGAGTGGTGAGTGCGAAGGGGGCAGACCCCCTCCCCCCGGTTTTTCGTAAGTGTTGCATCTAAAGAGTTTAAGAGTTTTTGTAAGTGCTTTCGGTGCAACATTTGCGGGCGGATGCGTAAGTGTTGCATCTAAAGGAGTTGCGAGGATGGGCCTCACGTCACGGTGGCGTGACGGTGCGGCAGGACGCAGATAGAGCCTCAAAAGCACGATTCATATTAACACATCGATAGGGTACTAGTCAATACAAATTTTAAGCGGCCTGGAATCAGGAACATGAAGGAAACGCAATCCACCGAGAACATCGCCTCGGGGCCTGCGGGGTTACCGCGAACTATTGAGATGAAGGAAACGACAGACAAACTTAACGGGCGTAACGGGCATTTAACGAGCGGCCGCCTGCTGGCCCGCAACACTATATGGAACCTGGTCGGAAACGGGGCGCCGCTGATCGTCGCGGTTTTTTCCATCCCCATCCTGATTCATGGGCTGGGCAAAGACCGCTTCGGGGTGTTGACACTGGCTTGGGCACTGATCGGCTATGCGAGCCTTTTTGACATAGGGCTGGGACGGGCGCTAACGCAACTGGTGGCCAAGAAACTGGGGAGCGGGGAAGACCACGAGATTCCCGCGCTGGCGTGGACGTCTCTACTATTAATGTTAGCGTTGGGCGCGGCGGGCAGCGTGGCCATACTCGCGATTTCGCCCTGGCTGGTGCATCACGCGCTTAAGGTACCAGAAGGGATTCAGCCGGAGGTGCTGCGAGCGTTTTATCTGCTGGGGCTGGCGGTTCCAGCGGTCGTGACTACGGCCGGCCTTCGCGGGCTGCTCGAAGCCCACCAGCGGTTTGACCTGATTACGGCGCTACGAATTCCCACGGGGGTGTTCACCTTTGTAGGCCCTCTTCTGGTTCTGCCATTTTCGAGCAGCCTGGGGCCAGTGGTGGGAATCCTGGTTGCGGTGCGGTTCCTAGGATGCTTGGCACATGTGCTGGTCTGCTTCAAGGTGATACCCGAACTTCGCCAGCGGGTGGCGTGGCATGGGCCCTCGGCAGGGCCACTGCTGCGATTTGGGAGCTGGATTACGGTGAGCAACATCGTCGGGCCGTTGATGGTAACGCTCGATCGCTTTTTGATAGGTGCGCTTGTGTCGACGACTGGGGTCGCCTACTACGCGACTCCGTATGAGGTAGTTACCAAATTTTGGCTCATTCCGGGCGCTCTTATGGGGGTGATGTTTCCTGCCTTCTCAGCGGGTTTTGAACAGGACCGCAACCGGACAGCGGCACTGTATAAGCGGTGCGTCAAATACGTCTTTCTTGTGTTGTTCCCGCTGGTTCTCCTCAGCGTGGCGCTGGCGCATTTGGGCCTTACCCTCTGGTTGGGGGCCGATTTCGCGCAGCACAGTTTCCGGGTGCTGCAATGGCTGGCGGTGGGCGTGCTCATTAACAGTCTCGCTCAGATACCCTTCGCGCTGGTGCAAGGCGCAGGCCGGCCGGACCTCACGGCCAAGCTGCACTTGATCGAGCTGCCCTGCTACTTGCTGGCGTTGTGGTGGCTAATTTCCACGTACGGCATTGAAGGAGCGGCCATTGCGTGGACGGCACGCGTGGGTGTGGACGCGCTCATCCTGTTTGGAATGGCACAGCGATTTCTCCCTGGTGATTCTTCGAGGCTTAATCGGAGCGAGCCTGGTGACCCGGCGGTGTGTGTACTTCCTGCGGTAGCCGGACAACGGAATTCTCGAGCAGGTCTGAGGTGAAGACGGAAGAGCGATCGGCTTTCCGCTGCGGAATTTGTGGGGGGAGGCAAGCGAGCGGGAACTACGAGGCCCGAGAGATGATGTTTGGGCTGCGGACACCGTTCCATTACGCGCAGTGCGCGACGTGCGGTTCGCTCTGGTTGACAGATCCGCCGAGTGATTTGGGGGCTTACTACCCGAGCCACTATTACAGTCTCACGGACGGACTTGGAGGAACGAAGGAGCGAGTGAAGAAGTACCTGCTGGCTAGGAGGGACGAAGCTTATTTCGGCGGTAGAGGCATCCTGGGACATTTTATGGCTCTGAGGTATAAAGACGGCGCGCTTCTTTCCGTTTCGAAACTTGGTTTGGGACCAAGCGCGAGAATTCTAGACGTGGGCTGCGGGAGCGGAAAGTTACTGCACCAGTTGGCGGCCGTTGGTTTCTGCGACCTTTCGGGCGTGGATCCCTTTCTTTTGAGTGAGGTCAAGAACGGAAACGGCGTGCGAATCCGGAGGTGCCAGCCGGAGGACTTGGCGGGGGAGAGATTTGACCTAGTGATGTTCCACCACAGCTTGGAGCACGTTGCGGATCCAGGGAGCACCCTGCGTACTGCGGCGCTGCTACTTGCTCCGGGCGGGAAGTGCATGGTGCGGCTGCCGGTTGTTTCTCATGCGTGGGAGCAGTACGGAACAAACTGGGTGCAGCTCGATCCACCGCGTCACATGTGGTTGCCAACGGAGAGGGCCATGAGGATACTTGCCGAGTCGGCGGGATTGAGAGTGGAACGAATGGAATACGACTCGACGGAGTTTCAGTTCTGGGGCAGCGAGCTGTATGCCCGGGATGTGCCATTAAGGAATGTGGACCCGCGGAACTTGAGGGGGTTTTTTCATAAGTCGGAGATAGCTGGGTTCCGGGAAAGAGCCGCGAGGCTGAATGAGGATGAGCGTGGCGACTCTGTGGTGTGTCTTCTGTCTTCGGGATTGGCACAGCGGAATTCGCAAGCAGGTTTGAGATGAACCGGGAAGCGCTGGATCCCCACATGTCCAACTGGAACGCCATGGCCGAGCTTGATCCGCTATGGGCGATTCTTTCCGACCCGGAGAAGAAGTTTGGTAAATGGAGCGCCGAGGAATTCTTTCGTGATGGCGACCGCGAAGCAAGGCGGGTAGTGGGTATGTGCGACGCAAATGGCGTCAGCGTTTTATACGGGAAGATGCTTGATTTTGGCTGCGAGGTTGGGAGGATGAGGAGGGCATTTTCCCAATTCTTCTCCACAAGCGTGGGGATCGATGTTTCGGGGAAAATGGTGGAGTCTTGCGAGGAAATTCAACGCAGACCGACCGCAGTGTGAGTTTGTTGCCAGCGCCAGTGCCATCATGCCGTTTGAAGACGCAACCTTTGACTTTGTTTTCTCCGTTCTCGTGCTTCAACACCTTCCAAAGAAAAGCATGATTCTTGGCTACATTTCCGAGTTCCTCCGCGTTGCGAAGGACGGCGGTGTCCTGGTGTTTCAGCTCACGAATGAGGTTCCCCTTCGCCAACGAATTCAGGGGAGGAGGAGGCTGTGGTCCCTGCTTACGTTGCTGGGAGTTCCGCGGGGCTGGTTGTTCAATATGCTCGGACTGACACCAATCCAAATGAACGGAATTTCCAGGGAGGAGGTCGAAGGGTTTATTGCAGCCCAAGGGGCACGGGTGAAAGCGGTGGAACGATACGATCGAAGCGAGGGGCGATACCACATCTACTACTATTTCGTAGTAAAGGGGCCTCGCCCTGCGGAGCACTGAGTTTGCATAGCTAGCTTCGACGTCGCAATTGCCCACCCAATCCACCCGAAGGGGACGTAAGACTTGCTGCCGGATATGTGCATTAGACAGGCTGAGTTCTCACAGAAGAGGCAAGGAAAGTGATTCCAGAGTTGGCGCGATTCGCGAATGATTGTTACCACGTGTACAGAGCACCCGCTGGCTCGAAGGCGGCCATTCTAAGAGGTCTTATCTCGTCTGGCGGGACCAGGATGGGATTTGGAATTGCCCACTTTGATCGGCCAACTTTGAATTTTTTGTATCGTGAGATTTTTACACGTCAGCAATATTACTTTCGCGCGGATTGCGAGGCTCCGCTTATCCTAGACTGTGGGGCTAATCTTGGGATGGCCTCGCTCTACTTCAAGTGGCTCTATCCAAAGTCCCGGGTACATGCTTTTGAGCCGGATCCGGCTACCTTCCAGTTGCTCAAGCAAAACATTGCCCAGAACAATCTAGATGTTGAAGCCCACAACTGCGCATTGTGGGACAAGGACGGCGAGGTGGACTTTTTCGCCGATTCGAGCAACCCCGGTACACTATTGATGAGTACTGATATTTCAAGAATGAACGGAGAGAACCTTAAGGTTCCCGCCTGTAGACTTTCCAATTTTATACACGGAACCGTCGACTTCCTTAAACTCGACGTCGAGGGAGCGGAACACAAGGTGTTACATGACCTCGTACAAACCGGAAAAATAGACTTCATTCGTCAAATGGTTATTGAATACCACCACAGACTTGGGCAGCACAAGTCCTGCCTCGCGGAATTCCTTACCATGTTGGAGCAGGCTGGCTTTGAATACCAGGTTCGTGCGGAGGTCTACCCAGTAAGCTCCAGGGACGTTTTCCAAGATATGCTCATTGGCGCTTACAGATGAACGAGTCGGCCAAGACCAAGGGGCAGAGTTATGACCTTGCCGTTGCGTACCGGATTTATCCGAAGGTTTCTAAGCCTTCTGAGAGTTTGCCCTTCGGTGACGACAAATTGCGTCAGGCGGAGATCTGCCTGCGCTCGTTCCGGAATTCACTCAGCTCACTTCGGGTAAAAGTCTGGGCGATTCTGGATGGGTGTCCAGCAGAATATCGGGAGCTTTTCCAACGATACTTCGCGCCAGAGGATCTGGTTCCCATCGAGCTCGATGGGATCGGCAATCAAGCGACATTCGAAAAGCAGATCGAGATTTTGCTACAGCAAGAGGATAGCGACCTGATTTATTTTGCTGAGGATGATTACCTCTATCTGCCGGGCCAGTTTCCACTGATGGTGAGGTTTCTCCGTGGGGGGCAAGCGGTGGATTTTGTGACCCCATATGATCATCCGGATTGTTATCAGTTGGACTTACACCATGAGCCCAAGTGGGTGACGGTTTTCGAGGGGCGTCACTGGCGCACAGCTGCTTCGACCTGTCTGACCTTCCTCACGCGGAAGAGCACGCTGGGCAAGTACGAGGGCACG
>Ga0137418_10002470_pt1 | contig 16945 bp, 18 predicted proteins | sample CZODoug3_1_2_16f_FD_122242 | JGI IMG/M metagenome (GOLD analysis project Ga0137418, IMG submission 122242) | Vadose zone soil fungal communities from Angelo Coast Range Reserve, California, USA - CZODoug3_1_2_16fungal (Hybrid Assembly) | ecosystem: Environmental > Terrestrial > Soil > Vadose... | reverse complement strand
AAAAAGCAAATCGGCTACCTCTGGCTTGACGCGCACGGCGACATGAACACCCCCGAATCCTCTCCCTCGGGAAACGTCCACGGCATGCCCCTCGCCGCCATCATGGGCTACGGCGCGCCCGAGCTCGTCGATCTTCTCGGATTCAAGCCCAAAGCCGAACCCGGCAACATCGTCATCGTTGGCGCTCGCGATCTCGACGCCCAGGAACGCAAAATCGTCAAAAAATCCGGCATCCACGTCTTCACCATGCGCGACATTGACGAGCGCGGCATGCGCGAAGTCATGTCCGACGCTCTCAAGTACGCCATGGACGACACCGCCGGCATCGCCGTCAGCCTCGATATGGACTTCGTCGATCCCGCCGACGCTCCCGGCGTCGGCACTCCCGTGCGCGGCGGTGTCACCTATCGCGAAGCCCATCTCGCCATGGAAATGATCTCCGACTCCGAGTCCATGGTTTCCCTCGAAGTCGTCGAGATCAATCCCATTCTCGACGAACACAATCGCACCGCGCTCCTCGGCGTCGAACTCGTCCTCTCCGGCCTCGGCCAGAAAATCCTGTGACCAACGTGCAACGCCTCTGCAACTATCCGCTGCCGAAGACTTTTTCTGGCTATTTGCTACTTACCGGCACCTGGTTAGTCGTCCAAGTGGTCGTGGCCTCCCCAATCCTCGCGCGCACGTTGAGTGCTTCTCTTCGGGCCGACGCGAACTGGTGGGATCGTGCGGACGCTGTTGCCATCCCAATTTGTCTCCTGCTCCAGAGCCTCTTCGCAGCTTTTTTCCTGTGGCGGTCGCGAAGAAGCACAGCCTTTGGATGGCAAATCTCTAAGGGAATTGCGTACGGGATATTGAGCTTTCTGATTACAGTTCCTCTTGCCTTCCTTATAATGAAAACTTTTTACAAACCAACCATCGCGATGCCCCCAGCGTTTTTTTTCGTTGTGATTTTCTATCTTGGCCATCGAGTTCCGCTATTGGGCGTGGTGCTCGGAGGCTTCATGGCTGCCTCAACTCATTGGGTTCTCGTAAAAGACAACCGCTGAGGCAGAAAGTGAACATGAAGGCCGCGTCGGCTTCCAGGAATATTTTCGCCGCACCACAAGTCTCCTCTGTATGGCAAGTAGACCCATCGTACAATGCTGTCCCATACAGCGCTTTCACCCCAGGGGCGCATCACATCAGGACAAATTGCGGCTCCTTAAGTGCGAGGGCCGAGTGCTATTCGCGATTCGTTTGCGAGTGAGACTGAGGAGAATGTAATGAGAACTCACATTTCCCGGCTGGCTGCAGTTTCTATGGCACTTCTGTTGTTACCCGTTCCAGATTGGGCCACCTGCGGCGGTGGGGGTGGCGGTGGAACGGGAGGCATGCGAAGCGGGGGCACCGGTGGCGGTGTGGGCGACGAGCAGGTCTACCAAGTCCCCTGGAAACTGGTGAAACCGGAAGACACTCATAGCGCTGGAGGACTCGTCGTGTATTGGTTCCCCTCCTCCGCTCAGGAGTTTCAGCGCTCCAGCTTGCGCAACTCGCGCAGCCTCTCGCTCTATGCCACCCAATGCGTCACGATGGGCGTCGCCGATGCAGGCACGTCGCTGGGCCAAAAATTCCTCAGCGGCGAAAAACTTCCGGTCGTTGTCCTCGCCAAATCCGACGGCACCATTATTAACAAGATCCAGAACAACAACGGATTCCTGAAAGTCGACTCGGTCGAAAAGCTCGTCGAATCGGAGATGAAGCAACGCGAAGATGCCATCAAGCAGGAGCTCAAAGCCGCCAAGGAAAAGGCCAAATCTGGCGACAAGGATGGCGCAATTCCTATTTATCGCGCCGTGCTCGAAGAAAAATGTCTCTTCCCCGGCAAGGCCAAAGACGCTGCGAAAGAATTGAAAAAGCTCGGCGTGGACGCCTCCGTGAAACTATTTGACGCGCCGGTCTTGGATCCAGGAAAAAGCGCTCGGATTGAATCAGTGATGAAGCGCGGCCTTGCGGCCGAGATGAACGAAAAGTATGAAGAGGCCGAGCATCTGTATGGCGAAGCGCGCCGCAGGGATCCTGCCGATCCCGCTCCGTTGCGCTACCTCGGCGAACTCTATCGCCATCACCTCGGCGATTGGGACAAAGCTCGCCTGACCTTCCAAGCGATTCTCGACATGCCGGCCGATCCACTCTCCCGCGCTGTTGCGCTCCATGGCCTGGGCAAAATGACCATCCACGATGGTGAATTCCTTAAAGGCTTGCATCTCATGGAAGATTCCGTCCGCGAATATCCTCTCGCGCTCGCCTATCGCAATCTGGCCGTCTATTGGAATTCCGAAGGCGACAACGCCAAAGCCGACTACTACACGCGCGAAGCCACCAAAATCGATCCGACCGATCCTTACAACCTCGTTTTCGCCGCCGCCTTTCTCGCCGGCAACGGCCACGGCGACGAAGCCCTGAAAATCGCCACGGAAAACGAAGCAATGCTCCCTGCTTCCTACAATCTTGCCGCCATCTACGCGCAACTCGGCCAGAAACAAAAAGCGCTGGAACTGCTCAAGCGCCACTTCTTCCAGTACGAGCGTTACGAAGCCGTGCGCTCCAAAGAAATGATGGAAGCCCGCGTCGACGCCGTCTTCGCTTCCCTGCGCGAAGACGCGCAATTCATCGCCCTAACCAACGCCGCCGACGGCAAACTTCCCATCCCACAAAACAACAAGATGCCTGTCGCCGCCCCTGCAAAAATGTAGGGCCGGGCCTCAACGACGTCTTTAGGTGACCCAGACTTCCGTCTAGGCCTTTACGGAAACGAATGTGGCCGCGTTGTCTGTTCGGAACCGCACAAGAAACAACCGCTCCAACAATCCTCAGTTTTCACTTATAACTGAAAACTGACAAATAATAACTCTCATGACCCCAGATAAGAAACGACTCCGCGTCGGCATCCTCTTTGGCGGCCGCTCTGGCGAACACGAAGTCTCGCTCGCCTCAGCCGCTTCTGTGATTCGTGGCCTCGATCCCGATAAGTACGAAGCCGTGCCCATCGGTATCTCCAAAGAAGGCCACTGGCTGATCGGTGGCGCCGCGCAAAAAATGCTCCCTGAAGTCTTGAAGGGTGGCCAGCGCGTCATGATGACCGCCGACCCCACGGACGCCGCGCTCGTAAAATTGGATGGTAGCGGGGGCGGGCAGCGCATCGACGTCGTTTTTCCCGTGATGCACGGCACGTTCGGCGAAGACGGAACGATTCAGGGCCTGCTTGATCTTGCGGGATTGCCCTTCGTTGGTGCCGGCGTACTCGGCTCCGCCATCGGCATGGACAAGGACGTCACCAAGCGCCTGCTGCAAGTCGCGAAAATCCCTGTCGTGCCCTGGATCACCGTCCATCGCCACGAATGGGAAAGTGGCCCGCAAAATATTCAAACTTCGATTGAAGAAAAATTCGCTTATCCGGTTTTCGTAAAGCCCGCAACACTTGGCTCTTCCGTCGGTATGACTAAAGCGCACTCGCGCGAGGAGTTGGCGCCCGCCCTGAATCTTGCCGCCGAATTCGCCACGAAAATTCTCGTCGAGAAATGTGTGGTTGCGCGCGAAATCGAAGTGTCTGTCCTCGGCAACCGCGATCCAAAGGCGTCTGTTCCTGGCGAAATCGTGCCGCACCGCGAATTTTACGATTACGCCGCGAAATATCTGGAAGAAGGCTCGCAAATTCTGATTCCCGCACAACTGAAACCCGCGCAGCTAACGAAAATCCAAAAGTTTGCGGTGGACGCATTTCGAGCGCTCGAATTGAACGGCATGGCTCGCGTCGATTTTTTCCTGGAAAAAACGGGCGGCAAAATTTATCTGAACGAAGTGAACACCATCCCCGGCTTTACTTCCATCAGCATGTTTCCGAAAATGTGGGAAGCTAGCGGCCTCCCCTTCCGCGAACTCATCGACAAGCTGATCGAACTGGCCCTCGAACAACACGCTGAGAAAGCCCGCACCAAGTACCAGATCGAGCTCCCCGCCGGGGCGGGAGGCGCCCTTGAAACTTGAGTCTGCTCTCAAAAAATTGCCCAGTCCGTCCCGCCATCGGGAAAGCTGTTCACAGGCGCCACGCTGAATTCAACCTACCGCCTTTTACTCGGATGCACGGAGTCTGTTAGGATTTTATTGTTGCTGAACGGCTCAGGGATGGCGCCGATGCAACGGCAAGTCTGATTCCGACGCTCGCGGGGCAGGAGACTATTGAATGTCACTTACCGATCCACCTGCCTATAAACCAGACCGATCACGGGCCATGGCCTTCACCGTCGCGGCGCTTGCGGTGGTCGCGATTGTGGCGCTGTGGTACACGTTTCGCTACTATCCGGAGAAGAAAGCCACCGAGCGTTTCTTCAACGCGCTAGTCGCCGGCGACACAACCCAGGCCTATCAACTCTGGAAGCCCGGCCCGGCCTACGCGATGAAGGATTTTCTAGCCGACTGGGGACCTCAAGGCTACTACGGCCCTGTAAAGAGCTACCACATCCTCCACGCTAAAGCGCCAAGCGGCTCAAACGCCATTGCCATCTCCATCGAGGTCAGTCCGTACTCCCCCATGCCGGAGATTTCCGACACGGAAAAAACCCGTAAGACCAAACTTGTCGAAGTGTGGGTATTGGCCTCCGACAAATCCTTCAGCTTCCCTGTTCCTTGATCACTTCAGGAAGAAATACATCGCTCATGGTTGCCGGCGAATGTCGTCGAGGGCGTGTAAGAGTTCCTGGGGGCTGACGCTGGCGGTGCCAAGCTTGCCTACCACGACGCCAGCGGCAACGTTGGCGAGCATGGCGGCGTCGGCGAGTTGCGCTCCCGCGGCAATGGCCAGCGCGAGCACGCTCAGCACGGTATCTCCTGCTCCCGTGACGTCGAAGACCTGCCGCCCGGTCGCGCCGCGCTCCACTCCGGTCTGGCCAACGCGCGCGTAAGTCACTTCAAAACTTGTGGCCGGAACGTGCAGGTGGCGCGGTGAGGATTCTTCAAACACGCTCATGCCCTTTTCACCGCGCGTAATCACCATCGAGTTGCATCCGAAGTGTGCGAGCAGCGCGCGGCCGGCCTCTTCGAACGATTTCTCGTCGCCCAGCACCCGGTTCACGAGTAAGCCCGCTTCTTTCGCGTTGCAGGTGACCAGTCGCGATCCGCGGTACGCATAGAGCTTCCGGGTCTTCACGCCCACAAAAACCGGAATTTTCAATTGGTGCGCGGCACTGAGCACGCGATCGGCAAAATCGTCGGTGATCAGTCCTTTGTCGTAATCGGAAAGCACCAGCCCGTCAAGCCTCTTGAGCGCGGCAAACAAAACCTGAAGAAGTTTTTCCTGCGTCGTGGCGCGGGCCGGCTCGCGGCGTTCGTGGTCGACGCGAACCACCTGCTGGTGGCGCGCGATGATCCGCGTTTTCACCGTGGTGATGCGCTGCGGATCGACAAGGACTCCCTTCTCCCCAATGCCGTCGTCACCAAGACATCTTCGTAATGAGCGCCCGGGCTCGTCATTGCCGATAACACCAAACGCTTCTACTTTGGCACCGAGCTTGGCGATGTTTGCCGCCACATTTCCCGAACCGCCGAGGCATTCGTTTTGCTCCACAAAATCGATAACCGGTATTGGCGCTTCCGGCGAAAGCCGCGAAGCCGTACCCCACAGGTAGCGGTCCAGCATCAGGTCGCCGAGCACTCCGATGCGTTTGCCCCGCAAGCGTGGGATCAATTTTCTTAAGCGTGGAATGGCTTCGGCGATGTTGGTGGACATGCGGTCTCTGTGAGTATTCTAAAGTTCGGAGGCCTATTTCTCGTCGATCTTCGCTTCTTCCGGGAGCATCACGGGAATTTCGTCGCGCACAGGATATACCCGGCGGCAGGAGACGCACTTAAGCCCCGACTCGTCGCTCAGCAACTCCACTCGCGTCTTGCAAACCGGACAAACCAGGATGTCGAGAGCATATTTCGGAATCGCCATTCAATTCTCCGTTCGGGATTCAGGGCTTCGATTGCGTGAATTGGCACTGTACCAAACGCCGTCGCCACGGAGCAACTCCGCTCGGCCGTGCGATTCGCTCGCCCGATGCACTAAGCGATCCGATGACGTAACGGCATCCACAGCCCGTAATCGCCTTGACCAGTGCCCCTAGCGGGCGTAATTTCTAATTGTCCCCGCGGAACACCGGAGTCACCCATGACCCTTCCCTTCGAGCCCGGAGTTTCACACGAAGCGAAAATCATATGTGAAAAGCTGAATGCCGGATCTGGACGCATAGGCAATTCACGACGAACTCCAAAGATTTTTTGCGCGCTGCTTGCTATGGCTTGTCCGTTCGCCGCGGCCTTCGCGCAATCCTCTTCTTCCTCCCAGCAATCATCTTCCGCTTCGCAGCAGTCTTCCGCACAACCGCAAACACCATCCCAAACGCAACCCGTGGCACTCGACCCCCCGCCGCCAAAGCAGGACTCACTCGCGGAGGCCGCACGCAAAGCCAAGGCCAAGAAGACGGATGCGCCAAAAAGCAAGGTCTATACCGAAGACGATTTGAAGGGCATGAAAGGCCCCGGCGTTTCCGTAGTCGGCGATCCCCCAAAGAGAGGCTCTCGTCGCGCGCAGCCAGCCGACCCGGATGACGATAATGGAACGAACACCGAAGCATACTGGCGAGACAGAGCGCGGCAATTCCTGGACGCGATCGCGCAGACCGACGAGCAAATTGCCCAGAAAAAGGAAGAAATCAGGAAATTCGGCAGCGGCGGTTTTGACGTCACCACCGGTATGAAAGACAACATCGCGTATATCAACGACCGGAATGCTCAGCTGAAGCAGTTGGAAACGCACAAAGCCGATCTGGAAAAGCAGTTTGAAGAACTGCAAGACGAAGGCCGCAAAGCGGGAGTGCCTTCCTCCTGGTTCCGTTGATCAATTGCCTCGCAATTCGATCGTGGCAATTCGAAAAAGTGCGCCATCCCGCTTCCTCGCGCAAACAAACTTTTGTGCAACAAATCAGACCGATACCAAAACTGACCCTCTGACCAGTAGTTTTTGGAAACATAAACGCTATAAGCTGATGGCGATGGCGGGGTTGCATCCGCGCCCCGGGGAGAGCTGCCGTGTATTGCGACCGCTGTGGACTGAACTTCCTGCCCAAACAGTCCGTGTGTACTCGTTGTAAGAGAGTGCCCACGCGCTACTGGTTCCAATTCATGGGTCTGATGACCATTTTTGTGGCCGTGCTGTGCAATACGGTCCTGGGCTTGTTTTTGCTCCCCCGGCTGGCCATGGCGCAACACGGGCGCGGCTTATTCCGCGGCTGGTATTGGTTCGACCAAAAGTTCGCCCTTTATGGATGGGTACCGCTGGCGATTGGCCTGCTGGCTTGGGACTATTTCATCTGGAAAGAAGCCCGGCCGAAGGTCAAGGGCTGGTTCACCCGTAAATTGCTGACGTTCTCTCTCGCAGCAGGTATTGCACCGCTGCTGCCCTGGTGGATTCCGGCAGGACAGCCTCCAGCGCAATTCTTCGATATGATAAGCCGCCACCAGGGTGTGCCGGTCCTGATGGCATGGGGCGTCGTGCTGGTGGTTACAATCCTTCTCTGCATTGATCCCGAATCGCGCGACTATCTGCTGGGGCACGGACGCACGCTGAGCATCGTCAGCACGGCAATGCTGCTGCTCGTGCTAACGATGACCGTCGTCGGCTGGTCGCTGACGTACTGAGCTTGAGCAACTTCCACCATCGCAATCCGAGGGTCTGAGTTCCTTCCCTTTTCCGATTTCTGATTTCCATTTTCCGAATCATTACTGCTGCGCGGCTCGGTCGATTAACCCGACGATTTGGTTGTGAAGGCTGACGCGGTCCTGGTCATGCAAGTACATCATGTGGCCCGCGTTGTAGTAATCCTCTTTGATGTTTTTCTGCAAAGGCTCAGGGAGCCCCAAGTGCTCCATCGTGAATTCCGTGGCGAAAAACGGCGTGGCCAGATCGAAATAGCCGTTCTCGACCTGGACCAGCAAGCGTGGGTTGGTGATCATAGCCTGGGCCAGATCCTGATCGACATTGGGCGCGCCCGGGAAAAATCGCCTCGGTCCTCCCTCTCTACGAACCCAGTTCCAATTCCCTCCTCCACTGGTGTTGTGATACACCTTGTCTTTTCCAAATTTTAGCTCGTCGTGATTGTAGGAATTGATCAGAGCGGTGAACGCGCCTCCTACGGCGGGCCCTTCAGGATCGCCCTGAGCGTTTTCCTCCAGCAGATCGTAGGTGTAGCCGGTGAAGCGCGCGTCAATCCGGCCGGTAGTCAGGCGGGAGCTGCGCTGCAATTCGGCGCGGAACTGGCTAAGGTTCACGCGCAGATCGGCCTTGATCAAATAATCCTCGCTCAAGCCGGTGAAGTAGGAAACCTTTTTGGCAACGGCAGCTTTCTCCCCGGCAGAGAGTTCTCCTCCCTTGAATAGCGCAGCGGCGTAATCTCCCTGCGCGTACTTGCGCGCCTCTTGGATGAATCCAGGCAAATCGGCAGGGCGGTCTTTCTGGACTTTGTGGTACCAGGCTGTCGCCGCGTAGCTCGGCAGATAAAAAATGAATGGCCGGTCATCACCCGGTGCAAATGTGAGCGAGGCCAGATCGAGCACCGAAGAAATCAACACGATCCCGTTCAAGTGCACGGTGTCATGCGATTGCAGATAATTGCCGAGGGCTGCCGAGCGGAACGTTCCGTAGCTCTCACCAATAAGGAATTTGGGGGAATTCCATCGGTCGTTGCGGCTTAAGTACGTAACGATGAACTGTGCGAACGCTTCCACATCTTCGTCGATGCCGTAAAAATCCTTGTTTTCCGCTTTGCAAACGGCGTGGCTGTAGCCCGTTCCCATAGCATCGATGAAAACCAGATCTGTTTTGTCGAGCAAGCTCTCGGGATTGTCCACCAGCTTATAGGGCGCTGGCGGAGTGAACGTGCCGTCGACAGTGTAAACGCGACGCGGGCCAAACGCGCCCATATGCAGCCACATCGTCGCCGATCCCGGCCCTCCGTTGTAAAGGAAGGCAATCGGACGCGTGCTCAAATCCTTCACGTCGCTGCGCGTGTATGCGGCGGAGTACATCAGCCCGGTGGACTCACCTTTTTCGTTCTTGAGCAGCGTGGTGCTCGCGGTGGCTTTGTAGGAAATGGTTTGGCCACCGAGCTTGATGGCATGCTCGGTCACGGAAGACTCTTCCTTGGCCGTAGCCGCGTCGCACTTGTCCGCGGACTTTGCTTCCGGGGCCTTTGCCTCCCTTTCCGGCGCTTGGGCCGCAAGCGTCATCGCGTTGGTGCATGACAACAGAATTCCTGCCGCGCAAAGATACAAACTTTTTTTCATGTGATGGCTCCCTCAGATGAATTCATACCGGCTCTCCACCAATCTTGCCGCGAGATTCTATTCCGATGAGCGCGTCTAGTCAAAAGCACGAGCGAAGCAGAGCATGATTTGTCGCGCTGGGGCTCCCCAACCCGAATAGTTGTTGACTGTAGCCTTAGCTTTCTGTTTATTCTGGCAGAACTCTCCCGTGACGAACATCCTTTCCTGGAGGAATCCATATGGCTACTTATCGCATCTTGACGTTCGATGGCGGGGGCATCCGCGGTGTTTACACAGCTGTACTGCTACGGCGGCTATCGCAACAGGTGCCCGGGTTTCTAGACCGCGCGCAACTTCTAGCCGGGACTTCGACCGGCGGCATCCTGGCGCTGGCAATCGCCAAGGGCCTGACGGCAGATGAACTGGTCAAGCTCTACCAAGACAACGGCAAGCAGATCTTTGCCCGCTCGCTGCTGCGGGAGATTGGAGACCTTGGCGATCTGATTGGCGCGAAATATGACAACGCCAACCTGAAGCAGATTCTGCGGGATAAGCTTGGCGGCGGTACGCTAAATGATCTCTTGCCACGGCACGTGTTGGTTTCCTCCTTCGATCTCGACCTTCCCGGCAAGCCGCGGACGTGGAGTCCCAAGTTCTTTCACAATTTCGCCGGCGACGACTCCGATGGCGCGGAAAAAATCGTGGACGTCGCTTTGCGGACTAGCGCCGCGCCAACCTATTTCCCCGTTTATCAGGGTTACGTGGATGGCGGCGTAGTAGCTAACAACCCATCTATGCCGGCCCTTGCACAAGCCCTTGACCGAGGCACGGGAAAACAGGAACTCACAGATATCCGCTTATTTTCTGTCGGTACAGGAGTGAGCCCCACCTTCATCTCCGGTGATAGCCACAATTGGGGAGTCGCTCAGTGGGCCCACTCCTTGGTGGACATGATGATTGAGGGAATGATGGGCGTGGCGGATTACGAATGTTCGAGGGTGCTGCGCGAGAAATACTTCCGTCTGGCACCCATCCTGCCAGCGCCGGTGGCCATGGACGCAGTGGACAAGATCCCCGAGCTGATTGCAGATGCCAACAACGTCGATCTGACTTCCGCGGCGAGTTGGCTCAAGGCAAACTTCGCTTGAGACGCTGAACATTTGCAGTCTGCTCAGCCTTTTTTCCTGCGTTCATTCTCGGCAATGCGGGCTTTTACAATCTTTTTCACAAGGGCGGCAGACAGCGGCTTGTCCATGGGAAAGCGAATGGTGCCTTTGGAGGTCTGGAACTTCTTGAGTTCGTCCTGAAACGTAGCGATCACTCTCCCGCTCCCGGGGAAGAAACTGCAATGGTCGGAGAAAGCCGCGAACCAGACCAGCGCGCCTTTGTACTTGAACGAGGGCATGCCATAGCTGATGGCTTCGGTGGCCTCCGCCGGCACCGCGGATCGGATTGCTGCCCGAATCTTTTTCAACGTGCTTCGCGCGGGTTCAGGAATGGCCGCGAGATATTCATCTGTGTCTTTCGGAGCACCGCCGGCTTTTGCTTTTCTCATGTACGTAGTCCTAGCGAGATGCGCATTGCCAATCCCAGCCCCAGCTGGGGCAGTTCGCGCAGCATAAGCTACGCTGCGTCCATCCCGCCCCACAAGTTCATGGTGCTCAACTCTTCCCGGCCGCAGGATTTGAGGTAGCAGAAAAGCTGTGTGCGGTAGGCCGCGTGACCGCCGAGCACCAGGTTCACCAACTGTCGCCCGCGCGTCGTCTTGTTGCCGAACATGTCGACTTCTCGACGGAAATCGGCTTCCGTCCAATCCCCCAGGAGACGGACATATTCGTCAGACTGCTTTTTGATCGCATCGACGGCCTGCTCGAAATTCATGGTTTTCGCGATTGCCTCCGCGGGGCTCCAGGCCGCGCTCAAGGCAGGGCGGTTGAACGTGCCCGCCTTGATCAAAGCAATCTGGGTAGGGCCCATGATGGCCATGTACTGTAGCAGCTCCAGGGTGCTGCGCTGCTTCGGTGTGGGGCGATAGTCGAGCTTCGCAGGATCGACTTTCGAAGCCAGGTGAACCAGGATGCGTACCTCGTGCTTGAGGCAACCGATCAGTTCGTCCTTCGTAAGAACCATGAGTATCTCCGATTTTACGGGCGAGCGCGGCTAACCACCGAATGCTCTTATTTCGCTGCGCCCGTGCTCAACTGACTCACGCGGAGTTTGCTTCGCCCGATTCGACGCGGTGGTTGGGCTTCGGTCATGAGAAAGCCCTTTCCTAGATCTCCTAGAAACAAACTAAGGCAGCTTGGGGGAAAAGTCCGTCATCACCATAAAGGTGGAATCGACTTTCTCAACGATCTTCCCGTTGGCCTCGGATTTATCGCGCACGCTTTGCCATTCGGGATCATCACGGAATGCCTGCCAGTTGGCAGTGGCCGCCTCACGGCTGGGATGGGCTAGGATGTAGGTGAGCGTTTTGCCCTTGAGGGGATCGTCGGTCGGCGTCCAGTACGCCACGTTCCTTATCCCGTGCTTCTCGAACAGTTTTGTGGTGTGATCGCGAAAACGTCGCAGCAGATCGTCCAGCTTTCCTTCGTACGTGTGATAGATGCGGAGTTCGTAGACGGTTGTGGCGGACTGTCCAGCGCCAAATTTTTCTTGAGCCGAGACCAGCCAATTCGCGTTTGGGAGCAATGCCATTACGGGTAGCGATTGAAGCAAAGTTCGTCTTTTCATGGCAGGGATTCTAACAGATGTTTTGGATAATGCGGAGGATTGGGCAAGATTGGGCAAGATTGGGCGACGGCAGGAAGGCAAATCTGGGCCGCCTGTACCAATGGTCAGGATACTTCCAGTGGACACGCTCTTTCGCAATCCTTGCAGACCAGGCGCCGCGGCGTTCCAATGGAATTACTATGAGAAACACGAAACTGGCGTTCGTTTCCGCAATTTTGCTGATGGCTGCGTTTTCCGGGGCGTCCTCTGCCCAAGATCGCGTTTTCAATTGGCTCCCTGCCAATGATGAGAGCGTGCGCCTCGATCCCGCGAACTATCATACCGGGCGCACCTATCGCCCAAACACGCCGGGCGCCAACAATCACGTGGACATCAAGGCGGAGAAGCCCGTCACCATTTTCATGACGCCGGCCGACGACTGGAACCAGGCGCTGCAGCATCCCGAAGCGATTTCCCGGTTGCGCCAGGTGTGCTTGCGCGAGCACGTTGTTGAAACCACGTATGTTTGCGAATTGCCCGTGGAACCTATGACGCTGGTCATTCGCGACGAGCGGTATAGTCCTGAAAGTGCCGATCACGCCGTGTTTTCCGGACTCGGTCTCGTCCTGGACCCGAACAATAGGGTCGAGCGCGCAGTGGGCGTGGGAATCACCGGAATCGAAGCAGTAGTGGCGGGGCGGGAATCCGCCAAACGGCAGTTTAAAGCTCCTAACGACGTACACATCCAATACTACCGTTGGGATTGCGTCGAGAATTGCGTCCAGCCGGAGTTTCAGTGGACCTGGCAGGTCAAAGAAAAGTATCAGCTGACGTCGTTCCTGAAAGTTTATGCCGGATTTACGCCGGACCATGACGCTGCGCAGGTCAGCATTAAGATTAAGTCCCCGGTGCCGATGGTCGTGGCGATGCTTCCGTCGGATATCGCCATCCAACTGCATGCCAAGCCGGAGCTGTTCGAGACTGCGCTAGAGAAGAATCCTTGCCAGCAGCGCGGCATCCAGTCCATGGAGTTCCAGTGCAGCTTCAATCAGGGCGATGGCCCGCAATCCCTGATCGTCGTGCCCGAAGACACTTCCCGCGTCCCCCACAAAAAGGCCGAAATCGAGATGCAATTCGTGAAGTGCATCGCCAACTGCCAGATGCTCGAAAGCAAACGGTAGAGCCTCAGAGACTTGCAGCGGAATGCACCCTTCCGTTTGGGTGTAGAGTACTGCCCATGCGAACTGCAGCAGCAGTTCGTGCCTACGCCGTGCTGACCCTCAATCACGCTTCCGTTCGTAGGCGCTTCTCGTATTCGAACAACGGCATCCCGAAGAAATCGGTAGTTCTGCCGGAACGGCGATAGCCTAATTTCTCGTAGAAACGCTTGGCGCGCTCAAGAGGCGCGGTGGTGTCGAGTGTAATACGCGTGCATTCTTGGCGGCGAAGCTCCGCTTCGGCGTGAGCGAGCAATTGGGCGGCGATTCCAGCACCTTGGCAACTTGGGAGGACGGCCATTCCTCGCAAGTGGCCTTCGCCGTGGCCCATGACATGGCAGGCGATGGTGCCGGCGATTTCACCGGAAGAAGTCTCGGCCACGAAAACTTGCATCTCTGTAAAGCGCTCTTGGAGAGTTTCGGGAGAGAGCACGGTATCTAGATAGGCGGCCGGAGAGTAGAAATCGCGATAGGGTGCGAAGGCGGCTTGGAGGCAGGCGAGAATTTTGGGGGCGTCCTCGTCGGCGGCCACTCGGATGGCAATAGCGGGGGTTGGTGTGGATGCGGACATGGTCTTCTTGGCGCGATGACGAGAATAGGAAAGCGCCGGCAAGTGGCCAAGCACCATATTGGAGTTCACTCGAGAGTTAGGTCGGAAGAAAGAGCTCTGCCACGAATATTTGCGACACAGGAGAAATGTATGGGGTCAGAGGCCGCGGGATTGGCGGAAGGCGCGGACGACGGCGGCGGCGTCCTGGTGCTGGGCGTCGACCGCGTAGTTGAGGCGGCGGATGTCGGCAGCGGAGAGTTTGCCGGCGAGATCGGCGAGGGCGGCGCGGAGTTGGGGAAATTGGGCGAGCGTGGATTGGCGGACGATGGGGACGGCGTCGTAGGGCGGAAAGTAGTGGCGGTCGTCTTCGAGGGCGACGAGGCCGAGGGAGTCGATGAGGCCGTCGGTGGAGTTGCCGGCGACGATGTCCACTTGATGATCCACGAGCGCACGGTAGATGAGCCCGAGGTCCATCACTTTGGGAGACTCGGCGAAATGGAGATTGTAGCGGTCGCTCCAGCCGCGGAAGCCGTCGGGGCGCTCGAGGAATTCATAGCCGACGCCGGCACGCCATTTTGGCGCGATCCCAGCGATGTCGGAAAGTTTTTGCAGATGGAACTTTTTCGCGTCATCGCCGCGAATGACCATCGCGAATGTGTTTTCGAAGCCCAAAGGCTCAGTGACTTCGAGATGGAATCGCTCGGAGTAAAGCTGCTTGACGCGATGGTAGACGGCGCTCGAATCGCCTTGCGGCGATTCATTCAGCACGGCTGTCAGAGCGGTGCCGGTGTACTCGACGTAGAGATCGAGCTCGCCGGCGAGCAGCGCTTTGTGCACGAGGAGGCTGCCGCCCAGGTTCGTTTTTCGAATGACGGGGATGCCGGTTTTGGCTTCGATGTGCTGGGCGAGCAACTCGGCAAGAATGACTTGCTCGGTGAAAAACTTGGAGCCAATCGTAATTTTAGATTGGCGCGAGGAATTGCAGGCCGCAGTCAGTAGAACAGCGAGAAAGAGCAGGGAGAATACAGAGCGGCGCATTTTACGAGACCTTCAGTCTGCGCTCGAGCAGGCCGAGAAGGAAATCGGCGAGCAAAGCGAGGAGTGCGGCAGGAATGGCGCCAGCGAGGATGAGAGCATCGCTGACGAGAGCAACGCCGCGGAAGATGAACGTGCCCAGGCCGCCGGCGCCGATAGCGGCGGCGATGGTAGCGAGGCCGATCGAGAGCACCGTGGCCACGCGGACGCCCGCGATGATCACACTCAGCGCGAGGGGGAGCTCGACTTGCCACAGGAGCTGGCGGTCCGTCATGCCCATGCCGCGTCCGGCTTCGACCACGGCGGGATCGACGCCCTTGATGCCGGTGTAAGTGTTACGAATGAGAGGCAGGAGCGCGTACAACATCAGCGCGAGTATGGCGATGCGGTCGGCGCGGGCGCCAATCCAGGGCGCGGGCAAAAGAAATCCGAATAGCGCCAGGCTGGGAACGGTTTGAATGATGTTCGCGCCGCCGAGCACGGGTTTGCGCAACCCCGGCCACCGCGTGATCAGGATGCCCAGCGGAATTCCGATGAGGACAGCCAGTGTGATGGAGGCTCCGACCAGCCAGAGATGCTCGGTGGTGAGATCCAGAACCTCCATGTGATTCTGCAGAATGAATTGAAGGACATTCATGATGGACCTCGCACGGCTTTCGGTTTACGCGGGGATCTGCGCAGTTCTTCTCTTTCGCATCTCCGAGGGCAGGATGCGCTCGGGACAGCCGGCGGGACGCCGGCGCTACTGTCTTGGTTCATCGCGCTTCCTCTTTTCGGGGCGAGATGTCGGTTTTGAAAGCGTCTACGTAGTCTGCCACCAGGGGATTGGTCGAGCGTACAAATTCATGGGGCGTGAGTGTGACCACCAGCTGGCCTGATTCCATGAGCGCGATGCGGGTTCCGAGGAGCAGCGCTTCGCGCAGATCGTGAGTGACGAAGACCACCGTTTTGCCCAGGCCTTGCTGCAGGGCGAGGAATTCACGCTGCAGCTCGGCGCGAGTAATGGGATCAAGCGCGCCGAAAGGTTCGTCCATGAGGAGAAAAGCCGGGTCGGCAGCCAGGGCGCGGGCTACCCCGACTCTCTGGCGCTGCCCGCCTGACAGTTCGCTGGGGTAGCGCGACGCGAGTTGCGGTTCAAGGCCTACCAGTCCCAGTAGCTCGGTGACGCGGCGCTGAATGCGATCGGCAGACCATCCTTCAATCTGCGGGACGATTCCGATATTGCGGGCGACTGTGAAGTGGGGAAACAGGCCAACGTCCTGGATGACGTAACCGATCATGCGGCGCAGGCGAATTACGTCCCACTCGTCGAGGGAGCGTCCGTCCACGAAGATTGCGCCGGCGCTTTGCGTGTGCAGACGGTTGATAAGCTTTAGAGTCGTAGTCTTGCCGGAGCCGCTGCGGCCCAGGAGCACCAGGGTTTCGCCACGCTGGACTTCGAGGTTCAGATTGCGAAGCAGGGTGGTTCCGTTATCCAGGCGATATTCGACATTGCGGAATTCGATGGCTGGGCCTGGTTTGGGAGAATCCTTCATTTGTGCTTTTCGCCGTGAACCTGGATTCCATTGTGGTGAGGACAAGATGCCCTCACCACAGCCGGAGCCTGCCCTGAGCGCAGTCGAAGGGCCGGGGCTACGAAAAACCGCGACTACGACACCTCGTACGCTTTTTCTGGCAAGCCTGTGATGCGAATACCGGAGTGGCCTTTGTGCCGGATATTGAGGCCGATCAGGAGGGCGGTGATCTGTTCCAGAATGCGGGCGTTTTCCAACTTGCCGCCATCGATGGCGCGCACGCCGGGAATTTTTGACGCCAGCGTTCTTACCGTCTGAGCAGCGGCGGCGTCATCACTGCAGACGATGACGTCGCAGTCAACCGGAGCGTTGCCGTTCAGAATATCCGCCGAGGTATTGTGGAAGGCAGCTACCACTGATACTCCCTGAGGCACGAGTTCGGCGGCTTGTTGCGCTGCGGAGCCTTCCCAAATGCCGAGAGTGCGAGTCACGCGTCCGCCAACGCTGGCCGCCAGAGGCACCGTGGTATCAACCCCCATGCCGCCCGCACGGATCGCCGGCCTACTTCGCCTGCACAGATG
>Ga0137418_10002469_pt1 | contig 16952 bp, 13 predicted proteins | sample CZODoug3_1_2_16f_FD_122242 | JGI IMG/M metagenome (GOLD analysis project Ga0137418, IMG submission 122242) | Vadose zone soil fungal communities from Angelo Coast Range Reserve, California, USA - CZODoug3_1_2_16fungal (Hybrid Assembly) | ecosystem: Environmental > Terrestrial > Soil > Vadose... | reverse complement strand
CATGCCGCGCTGCACGACGACCCCGTCGCCCTTCCCCGTGCGTCCGTGGCAGGGCGAGCAGAAGATGTCGTAGCGCTCCCGGCCGCGCGCGAGCGTCGCCGCGGTGACAGGCATCGGGAATTGGTTCGCGAGCGTGCCGCCGATCTTGCCCGTGTAGAGCAGTTCGTCGCCGTCGGTCAGCGGGTTGCGCGACACCGTGTTCGCCACCGGCATCCGCGCGGACTGGCCGTCGCTGAAGAAGGAGCTCGCCTCGAGCGGCTCGTATCTCGGCGAGTCGTGCATGTCCTGTCTGCACGCTCCGAGCGCGAGGCTGGCCACGAGAATCGCGCTCAAACTCCCAGGACGCCAGTCCCTAAGCCGCAACTTCGGATACCCCCAGCGGATGAAGGTCCTTCAGAAACGACTCGGTCGCGTAGCGATCGAACTTCGGATCCGTGGACTCGATGCAGAGAAAGAACCGGTCGCGCGACGCGCGGGCGAACGCCTGCACGTTGAAGACCGGGTGATACGGTTTCGGCAGCCCGTTGAGCGCCAGCATGCCGACAAACGCGGCGAGCGACGCGCCGAGCACCGTGCACTCGAAGGTGACCGGGATGAAGTGCGGCCAGCTGTGGAACGGCCGGCCGCCGATGTTCATCGGCCAGGTCACCACCTGCGTCCAGTACTCGAGGTAGTAACCGCCGCCGCCGCCAAAGATCCCGCCGAGCAGCACGATGAGCGGCAGCGGATTCTTCTTCAGGCCGAGCGCGTCGTCCAGTTCCTCGATCGGAAACGGCGTGTAGGCGTCCATCGACCTGTAGCCGGCCAGCCGCGCGCGGTTCGCCGCCTCGACGAGATCCGTCGGGTTGTCGAATTCGGCCATCAGGCCGTGAATCATCTCGGTCTGCGGTGCGTGCGCCATGATCTAGAGCAGGTGCTCCGTCGTCGATCCCCCCTTCACCCTCGCCTCGGGCACGAGCGTGCGCACCTCGAAGATCGAGATGGCCGGCAGCAGGCGGACGAAGAGGAAGAAGAGCGACAGGAATAGTCCGATCGTCCCGGTGAACATGCCGAAGTCCCACTTGGTCGGCGCATACATGCCCCACGAAGACGGCAGGAAGTCGCGGTGAAGGCTGACGACGATGATGACGAAGCGCTCGAGCCACATGCCGACGTTCACCAGCAGCGAGAGGATGAACAGCAGGACCACGTTGTCGCGGACGCTGCGGAACCAGAACAGCTGGATCATGCAGGCGTTGATCGCGATGAGCATCCAGTAGAACGGACCGTACGGGCCCGTCTGCCGGTTCGTCATCATGAACTGCTCGAACAGGTTGCCGCTGTACCACGCGTAGAACACTTCGTTCACGTATGCGTAGGCGACGATCATCCCCGTCGCGAGCATGATCTTCGTCATGTTGTGGATGTGACGCATCGTGATGAGGTCTTCGAGCTTGAATGCGGCGCGCATCGGGATCGCGAGCGTCATGACCATCGCGAACCCGGAGTAGATCGCGCCGGCGACGAAGTAGGGCGGGAAGAACGTCGCGTGCCACCCGGGAATCTCCGAGACCGCGAAGTCGAAGCTCACGACCGTATGGACGGAGAGGACCAGCGGCGTCGAGAGGCCCGCGAGCAGCAGGTAGATGGTCTCGTAGCGCTGCCAGTGCCGCGCCGAGCCGCGCCAGCCGAGCGCGAGCACGCCGAAGATGCGCTGCGCGAATTTCGACTGGGCCGAATCGCGCAGCGTCGCCAGGTCCGGAATCAGGCCGGTGAACCAGAAGAGCAGCGACACCGTGAAATAGGTGGAGACCGCGAACACGTCCCAGATGAGCGGGCTGCGGAACTGCGGCCAGAGCTGCATCGTGTTCGGGTAGGGGAACAGCCAGTAGGCGGCCACCCAGGGACGGCCGGTGTGCAGCAGCGGGAACATCGCCGCGCATGCCACCGCGAAGAGCGTCATCGCTTCCGCGAAGCGGTTGATCGACGTGCGCCACTGCTGCCGGAAGAGCAGCAGAATCGCGGAGATCAAGGTGCCCGCGTGGCCGATCCCGATCCACCAGACGAAGTTGATGATGTCGAACGCCCAGCCAACCGGGATGTTGTTGCCCCAGATGCCGATGCCGGTGAACAGCAGCTTGACGATCGTGAGGTTCAGGATTGTCAGGAACATGAACGCGATCGCGAACCCCAGGAACCACCCTATCGGGGTGCGATGCGTGAGCACGATCCCGCTGATCTTGTCGGTGACCGATCCGAAGGTATGACCCGGCGCGATGACATCGGGCGTCCGCGCGAGCAGCTCGCGGTGTGCGGCGGTCATGCTGCCCGTCTCGGGAGGCGCCTGCAACGGCTGCTGCGGCGCCGCCATCAGCGTGCCTCCCCGTCGGTCGCCGTCGGCGCGGGCTCGAGCTCGGCATTCGGATTGCGCACGAGCGCGAGGTATGACGTGCGCGGACGATTGTTCAGTTCATTCAGCAGCGTGTAATTACGCGGACTCGCTTTCAGCTTCGACACCTGGCTGCCCGGGTCGTTGATGTTGCCGAAGACGATCGCGTTGGTCGGACACGCCGCCTGGCACGCCGTCAGGATCTCGCCGTCGCGAATCTGTCGATCGTCCAGCTTGGCGGCGATGCGCGCCTGGCTGATGCGCTGCACGCAGTACGTGCACTTTTCCATGACGCCGCGGCTTCGGACCGTGACGTCGGGGTTCCGCATCGGCCACAGGCTTTGGGTATCCCAATCCTGGTAGAGCAGGAAGTTGAAGCGGCGCACCTTGTACGGGCAGTTGTTCGAGCAGTACCGCGTGCCGACGCAGCGGTTGTAGACCATGTCGTTCAGGCCTTCGTCGCTGTGGCTCGTCGCCGCCACCGGGCACACCACCTCGCACGACGCGTTCTCGCACTGCTGGCACGGCATCGGCTGGTGATACGTGTCGGGGTTCTCGAGGTCGCCGGTGTAATAGCGGTCCACGCGGAGCCAGTGCATCTCGCGGCCGTTCATCACCTGCGGCTTGCCGACCACCGGCACGTTGTTCTCGGCGACGCAGGCGACCACGCAGGAGTTGCAGCCGGTGCAGACGTTCTGGTCGATCGTCATGCCCCACGCGTAGCCGTCGTACTTGTAGGACTGCCAGTACATCGACAGCGGCTTGCCTTCGCCCTCTTCCAGCTTCCGGGCGAACCCCGGATCCGCGTCGTACTGCGTCTTGGTGGCGACACGGACGAGGTTGCGCCCTTCGAGCGACCAGTGATCCTGCGTGCAGGCGAGCTGGTAGCTCTCGCCTGTCTTCGTCAGCTCGACGCCCTGCAGGATGTCCTGCGAATCGAACGAGCGCAGCGCGTTGACGTCGAAGCCCGTGTTGTTGCCGGCGCGGCCCGAGCGCGTACGGCCGTACCCCAGATGCAGCGTCAGCGTGTCCGGCGCCTGACCGGGTGCGAGCCACACCGGAATCCGCAGCGCACGGCCTCCCTGCTTCAACTCGACGACATCGCCGCTGATCAGGCGGAGGCGATCCGCGGTGCCGGGAGAAATCAGCGCCGCGTTGTCCCACGTCAGCTTCGTCAGCGATTTCGGCACTTCCTGCAGCCAGGCGTTGTTGGTGAAGCGGCCGTCGTGAACGGTGGGATCGGGCCGGAAGACGGCTTCGAGTCCCTGCACGGGCGCGCGCGGCGCAGTCTGCGCGGCGAAATTCGCCTTGACCGCCACCGTCTTCGGCCTGAACGCGGTGTTCGGGACGACGCCGTCGTGCAGCCATTGACGCCAGTCGCGATCGAACCGTGACGTGGCGTTCGCGGCGACGGGCGCGGCGGCGGGCGCCGCAGCGGGCGGCGCGGCGGCAGGTGCGCGGGCCGGAGCGTTCTGCACGGCGGCCGCGGGTCTCGCACCACCAGCTGCGGCGGCGGCGGTTGCACCCGCGGCAGGTGGCGCGGCGGCGGGCGCCGCAGGTGCCGGGCCGCTGACCTTTCCCGTGCCGGCTGCAGCGCCGGGGCTGCTCCAGTACGCGCGAACGAGGTCGTATCCAGGCCGCTCGCCGCCCCCGCTCAGCGCCGCCATCACTTCATGCGCCGACTTGCCGCCGTACAGCGGCGCGATCAGCGGCTGAATGATCGTCGCGGTGCCGTCGTCGGCGCGCACGTCGCTCCACGACTCGAGATAGTGGGCTTCGGAAATGTGCCAGTGGCAGAGCGCCGAGGTCTCGTCTTCGTACAGGCCGACATGGACGCGGAGCGCGACCTTCTGCATCGCGTCGGCAAACTTCAAGTCGACCGGCGCGCTGTACACCGGATTGGCGCTCATGATGACCAGCAGCGCGACCGTCCCCGCGTTCATGTCGTTGACGAGCGTCTGCAGCGCCGCGCGCTGATCCATCGGCTGCACTTCGGCCGTCTGCGTGTACGTGACGGTCGCCCCGACGTTGCCGAGCGTGTCGTTCATCGCGTGCGCGAGCGCATGCACGATGGCCGGCTGGCCGTCGCCGGCGACGACCAGGCTGCGGCCCCTGGTGGCCTGGAGGTCCCTCACCAGCGGATCGATCCAGCGCATCGCCGCCTGCGGAACGGTCGCATCACCCGCGCCCGCGACGCCGACGCGCGACGCAACGGCGCGCGCGACCGCTTCGATCTCGCTCCCCTTCAGCGGCAGCCGGTGATCGGCGCGCGAGCCGGTGTTGGTGGCATCGCATTCGACGGCGTAGAGGCGATTGAGCTGCGCCTGGTCACCTTCGAGGCGCCGCCGCGATGCAAACGCGCGCGAGTGGCGAACGCCGGAGGGGCTGGTGCAGAGGAAGTCCGCGTCGAGCGACAAGATGACGTCGGCCTTGTCGATCGCGTATTGCGCATCGACGTAGTCGCCGAAGGCGAGCTGGCTGCCGGCGCGCGCGTTGTGACGGCCGGCGGGATCCCACTGGACCCACTTCGCCTGCGGGAAGCGCATCAGGAATTCGCGCATCTGCGCGCCGAGCGTCGGCGAGGCGACCGTTTCCGTCAGTATCCTGATGCCGGCGCCCTGGCTGGCTTCCTGCGCCTTGAGCGGATCCTGCAGCGAAGTCGTGAACCCGCTGAACGGACGGATGTCGCCGAGGTTCGTGATGTTTCGCGATCGATCCGGGTCGTAGAGACCGAGGATGGACGCCTGGGCGAACAGATCGGTGGCGCCGCGGCTCGACGGGTGATCCGGGTTGCCTTCCACCTTCGTCGGACGCCCCTCGTGGCTCTCGACCAGCAACCCGATGCCCGCGCCGTTCATCGGCATCGCGGTGGCAAAAAAGAGAGGCTTGCCGGGGACCTCTTCTTCCGGCTGACGCACGTATGGAACGATTTCCTCGTCCGGCTGCCGCGTGCAGGCGCTGACGCCCGCGAGCGCCAGCGAGGCGCCCATCAGCTTCAGGAAGCTGCGGCGGCCGACGGGATCGAGCCACTCGGATGCGTTCTGCGGGAACTCGCGGTGAAGGAATTCCTTGAATTCGGGCGTCTCGGCGAGCGATTCGAGACTGCGCCAGTACTGCCGCCCCCGGGTCGCCTCGAGGCGTGCACGCAACGCATCGATCTGGTTGCGTTGGTTCACGTTCGCGTCACTCATCGATGGCACGTCGAGCAGTTCGTGGGCGGGTTGACGTTGTATGCCTTCATCAGCTGGGGGCCCAGAACGGACTGATCCATGGCCGGGCGATACCCCATCGTCGTAATCTCGCTGCGCGGACGAAGATTCGGCGCGGGATTCCTGTGGCAATCGATGCACCACTCCATCAGGAGTGAGTTCTGCTGGTAGGTCAGCGGCATCTGGTCGATGCGCCCGTGACAGGTCTCGCAGCCAACGCCCTTCTTGATGTGAATGCTGTGGTTGAAGTAGACGAAGTCCGGAAGATCGTGGACGCGGATCCAGTGCAGCGGGCGGTTGTCCCGGAAACTCGCGCGCACGGGCTCGAGGAACGTAGCATTGGCGAACAGAACCGCATGGCAGTTCATACACGTCTTCGTCGGCGGAATTCCCGCGAACGAAGACGTCTCGACCGACGTATGACAGTACCGACAGTCGATGCCGTCGTCGGTGACGTGGTGCATGTGGCTGAACTGGAGCGGCTGCTCGACGAAGAGCTGCTGCCTGGTGACGTAGCTCGATCGCGCGAGCACGATTGCCAGCAAAACCAGGCCGCCGCCGAGGGAGAGAAGGCCGAAGATACTGACTTTAGAGAGGGTATTGGCGCTTCGGCGGAATATCTGCGGCATCTGACGTCGTTCGGTACGCCCACCGCGTGCAGTGGAGCCTGCTTACACGGAGACCCTTCTCGAAGTGACCAACCAAGGCTTGTACCACAGTTGTGAAAAAAGGATCAAGGAAGGACAATCACTCCGATGAGCGACGAACGGAAGTACCGGCAACGCGGCTACCAGGACGATCAACGCGAGCGCGCGCCGAAGCCCACGCTGCGAAAACCACCTGAGCCGGGTGCGCCCGCCGGAGCTCGACGCATCTCGCAGGACGGCCCGAAGAACCTCAACATGCCGGGCTTCCGCGAGGTCGTGCGCTGCTCGCAGTGCGGCAATCCCGTGTCGTCCGACGTCGGGTTCGAGACGCGGTGCCCGAAGTGCGGCACCGATCTCCACACGTGCTCGCAATGCGTGTCGTTCGATCCCGGCAGCCGGTTCGAGTGCATGGACACGCGGCTGACCGCCCGCATCTCGCCGAAGAACACCCGCAACTCCTGCACCTTCTTCTCGCCGCGCACCACCGTCGAGCGCGAAACGACGACGCCGCGCAGCGACGACGCGCGAAAGGCGTTCGACGACCTGTTCAAGTTCTAAGGGAATGGCGCTGCTCTCGGAATCCGACCGGCAGACCGTCCGCGACCACCTCGCCGCCATCCATCACCCGGTCACGCTGCTGTTCTTCACCCAGACGATCGGCGGCCCCGAGAGCGCGGTCATCGCGCGGCAGGTCCTCGACGAGGTCGTCAGCCTCAACGACCGGGTCTCGCTCGAGGAGGTGAACTCCATCCTCGACAAGGAGCGCTCGGAGCAGTACGGCATCAGCCACATTCCCGCGGTCGCGATTCTTCGCGATGGCAAATACACGCGTATGCGGTTCTTCGGCGCGCCCGCGGGCTACGAGTTCATGTCGCTGGTCGAGGCGGTTGCCCTTGCCGGCGGCGACGACTCGGGGCTGAGCGACGCGAGCCGGAAGCTGATCGCCGAGCACGTCACCACGCCGCTCGACATCCAGGTGTTCGTGACGCCCACTTGTCCCCATTGCCCGCGGATGGTCACGCTCGCGCACCGGATGGCGATTGAGCACCCGCTCATTCGGGCGACGTGCGTCGAGGCCACTGAATTCATGGACCTGTCGCGGCAATACCAGGTCACGGGCGTACCGAAGACGATCGTCAACGGGACGATCGAGATTCTCGGCGCCGTGCCTGAAGACGAGTTCGTGCGAACGGTGCTGCAGCAACCGGTTGGCCCTGTCGACGGGGACACTCCGCCCGAGTAGGTAGGCCCCGTACTTTCGGACCCTGCGTCATCGCGAACGGTTGAGATTTAAGACGGAATTCTGTCTGTTATGCTGCTGCCTTTATGGCTGGAGGGCGGCGGCTGACGAAGGTGCGGCTCGCGGATTTTTCGCGGCAGCTCAAGACGCTGATCGACAAGGCCCAGCGGCTCCGCGACGAAATCAATCGATCGCTCATCGCCTCCACTCCACCACCACCGGCTCCCGACGGCGACGTCCGCCGCCGCCGCCCGCGTGAACGGCACTAAGCACGTTATTGATTGAGCGCCGCACGCCAGGCCTCAGAGTACTTGTATCCGCCGCCCGTGTTGAAGAGCACGACGGACTCGTGGCGCGCGATTTTTCCCGCCGCAACCAGCGTGCTGATGGCTGCCAGCCCCGCGCCGCTTTCCGGCGCGCCGAACACGCCTTCGAACCTCGCCATGTCGACGCACGACGCCATGAGCCTGGCGTCGCTCACGGCCACCGCTTCGCCGCGGCTCGCGTAGACATCCGACAGGATCAGGAAGTCGCCGAGCGGCTTCGGCACGCGCAGCCCGGCGGCGACCGTGGCGGCGCTCTCCCACATCACGGACGCGGGCTGGTGCTGCTCGAACGCGCGGACAATCGGCGCACATCCTTCGGCTTGCGCCGCAATCATTCGCGGCCGCGCCTTCCCCGTGAGCCCCATGACCTCCAGCTCCTCGAAGGCCTTCCACATCCCGATGAGGCCGACGCCTCCTCCCGTGGGGTAGACGATGACGTCGGGCAATCCCGCCTCGAGCTCCTCCCATAGCTCGTAGCCCATCGTCTTCTTGCCCTCGATGCGGTACGGCTCTTTCAGCGTCGACACTTCGTACCAGCCGTTGGCAGAGGCGTTCTTCGCGATGAACGCGCCGCAGTCGGAAATCAGGCCGTCGATGAGATGGATGTCCGCGCCGAACGCGCGGCATTCGAGAACGATGGCGGCGGGGGTGTCGGATGGCATCGCGATCGCGCACCGAAGTCCGGCATGCGCCGCATACGCTGCGGCGGCTCCGCCGGCGTTGCCCGCCGTCGGCAGTGCGATGGTGCGGATGCCGAGCGCCTTCGCCATGCTGACGGCGGCCGACAGGCCACGCGCCTTGAACGAGTTGGTCGGGTTCTGGCCTTCGTCCTTGATATACAGCCGCTCGAGACCGAGATGCTCGCCGAGCCGGGGCGCGTGCATCAGCGGCGTCATGCCCTCGCCGAGCGTCACGGGTGGCGCCGCAGGCATGACTTCCTCGTATCGCCACATCGACGAGACGCGAGTCTTCACGGCCGCGCGGCTGAACGTGCTCCGCGCCTTTGCAAGGTCATACCTGGCGAGGAGTGGGCCGCCGCAGGCTTTACAGAGGTTCTGCGGCTGCCTGAAATCGAACGTGTGTCCGCAGCCGGGCCGTGAACATTCGAGATGCGTCAGGGTTGATGCGGGCACGCGGGCTAGTAGCGGCAGGCGGGTGTGACGCGGAAGTCCACCAGCTCGCGAGCTGGCACGGTGTCGACCGTTGCCTGAAAGCGAAACTCGGTCTTCGCGGACGAACCCGCCTGCCCGGACTTCAGCATGTGTTCCTGCGTCATGGTGCGACGAACTCGAAAGCTGCGCCAGCTCCCGACGTCGACGTCCGACTCCAGCAGCGTGCCGACTTCGATCGCAAACGTGCAGTGTACGTCGCGCGCGCAAGCGTTGCGAACTGAATACATGCCGTCGATGACACGCCCATCGCGAGACGCCTTTTCGATGGCGTTCTCGCCATCGTTGTGGACAACGCATGCGTCGGGACTCGTCTCGCCTTGCCGCGCTGCCGCCAGCCGCCGCGCGGCGACCGCCGGCACGCATCCCTCCAGATCGTAGGTGCGCGGACGCCAGGGCAGACGCCGCGCCATGCTGTTTCCAAGCCCGGTCATGTCCGTCTGCAGGATGGCCACGTCGGACGGAGTCAATCCGACTCTACTCACCAGCGCGCGAATTCCGTAGCAGTCGGCCTCCTGCTCCTGGGCGGCGCTGAATGACGCCCGCGGATCGTGCCCCAGCGCGTGGTGGCCGCACTCATGGGCGTACACAAAGAGTTGAGCCTGTGGCAGAACGCCATCGACTTTCCGGGGATCGTACTGGACGACCGCGAGTGCATCCGAGTCGATAACCGCCTTCGCGATCGTTCCGTTCGAGACCTGCACGGCGGTCACGGCTCGCCCGTTTGCGTCGTTGCAGGTGATCGTCAGAGGAACTGGCTGCGCCTCGGCCGAGGCGGCGGTGAGTATGAAGCCGGCGGTGAGGAAGGTCAGTCGCCGCTATGGCGCGCAACCTTCGCCTGGCACCGGAGCGAAGGTTGGCGGAGGGAGAGGGATTCGAACCCCCGATACCCTTTCGGGTACAACGGTTTTCAAGACCGCCGCCATCAACCACTCGGCCATCCCTCCGGAAATCGGCACGCCGCCGAGAGTGTAACCCTACCGGATTCGCGACAGCCTCGTCAGGCAATGGCCCAAAAGGGAACACTATGCGTACAACGTGGTCCGAGATGACACGCGGGCGTTACACACGGTTTCAAAGCGATTGAAAACATCAAACATCTATTTTTCTTGTATTTACGAGGCATAAACCCCATCTTGCCGCGTTCCAAGGCTGCTCACGCCAACTCAGGCATTAAGGTTGCGTTACGTTCCCCCAACGCCCCTCGAGTCGCACCAAGTCATATGGGTATGAAGAGACGGAAGACGGACAACCCAACGTTCCTTGGTCTGCCAGCTGTGGCGCGCGTGTACGTCGCCGCGGTCGTCGCCGGCGGCGCGGCATGCGTCACAGTGGCAGCGCTCCATCTGCGCCTCGATGACACGTTGCTGTTCGCGACGCTGCTGGTCCTTGGGGTCGTGACGTCGGCCGCGAAAATTGAGCTGCCCCTCGGCCGCAGCCAGTCGACCCTCTCGCTGTCGCACGCCGTGAACTTCTGGTCGCTCTTCGCGCTGGGACCGGCAAGCGCCGTCTGCATCGCGGCCATCAGCGCCTGGGCGCAGTGCACGCTGCGCACCGGCGGACGCAATCCGCTGCACCGGACCGTCTTCAGCATCGCGTCGCTGACGGTGACCGTCGCCGTGGGCGGGCTCCCGCTGATCTGGTTCGGTGGCGCGTCGGCCGGCGACTTCGCCGCGATGATGCGCGGCGCGGCGATGGCGGCGCCCCTGTACTTCTTCGTCAACAGTTTCCTGGTTGCCGGGGCCATCGCGTTCTCGACACGACAGCCGCTGCCGGTCGTGTGGCACCAGAACTTTCTCTGGAGCGCGCCGAGCTATTTTGCGGGCGCGGCGCTGGCGGCGCTCGCCAGCGAGGCGTGGAGCCGCGGCTGGTTCGTGTGGCTGATGCTGCTGGCGCTGCCGCTCTACCTCGTCTTCCGCAGCTATCACACCGTCGTCGCGCGGCTCCGCAAGGAGCAGGAGGACACGCACCGCGCAATGGAAGTGCAGCTTGCCACGATCGAAGCGCTCGCGCTCGCGATCGAAGCGAAGGCCGGTTGCACCCCGGAGCACGTCCGATCGATTCAGTACTACGCGGCGATGCTCGCGGAGGCCGCGGGCCTCTCGGACGAGGAGATCCAGGCGGTGCGCACGGCGGCGCTGCTGCACGACGTCGGCAACATGGCCGTGCCCGAGCACATCCTGTCGAAACCCGCGGCGCTCACGCCCGAGGAGTTCGAGCGCGTCAAGATTCATCCGCGCGTCGGCGCCGAGATCCTGCGGAACGTGCCGTTTGCCGGCCCCGTCAGCGACCTCGTGCTCTGCCATCACGAGCGCTGGGACGGCTGCGGCTACCCGAGCGGCCTGAGCGGCGAGGGCATCCCGATTGGCGCCCGCATCCTCGCGATCGCGGACTGCTACAGCACGCTGCAGTCGGACCGGCCGTACCGCGCGAGCCGCAGCGAAGCCGAAGCGCTCAACGTCGTCCGCGAATACTCCGGCACCGCCTACGACCCCGCGCTCGTGGATCTGCTGGTCGCCCGGCTCCTGGTCAACGCGACCGACGTGGAGACGGATTCGGAAGCCGTCGGCGATCGGGTCGCGCTGCAGGACATCGCCGGCGCGCACCGCGAGGAGCAGACGCTCTACGAGATTGCGCAGGCGCTCGGTTCGAGCCTCGGCGTCGCCGAAGCGATGGCGTTGATCCAGGAGAAGGTCAGCCGGCTGGTGCCGTTCGTCACCTGCGCCCTCTTCCTCGGCGACGAAGAGCAGGGATACGCGTGCCGCTACGCGCACGGACCGGGCACGGAAGCGCTGTTCAAGTCGGCGCCGAAGTCGTGGAGCGAGCTGTCGCTGCGGCTGCCCTCGTGCGCCGACGGGCGCGCCGCGCACGGCGAGGACCTGACCTCGGTGCTGTCGTGCCCGCTCCGATTCGAGGGCCGCCTGATCGGCGGCATCGTGATCTACCACATGGTCCCGGGCTGCTTCACCGACGAGCACCGGCGCGTGCTCGGACGCGTCAGCGATCAGGCCGCCGCGGTCATCTACAACTCGACGCGGTTCGAGCAGACGCAGCACGAGTCGCACACCGATCCGCTGACGGGGCTGCCGAACCGCCGCTCGCTCGACCGCCAGTTCGAAGCCGGGCTCGCCCACGCGACGCGCGCGAAGGCGAGCTTCAGCGTGGTCGTCCTCGACCTCGACCGGCTGAAGGAAATCAACGATACCTACGGCCACGAAGCGGGCGACCGCGCCATTCGCAGCGTCGGCAACGCGCTGCGCTCGACGGTGCGTCAAACGGACCTGTGCGCCCGCTTCGCGGGTGATGAATTCGTCGTGATCCTGTGGGATTGCAACGCCGAGAACGAGGCGCGCCGCGTGATGGAGATTCAGAACGCGGTGGCCGCGCACCCCTTCGAGCCGCGTCCCGGCGTCCGCATGGCGCTCTCGATCAGCGCGGGGCCCGCGCGCTTCCCGGACGAAGGCGCGACGTTCGAGGAGCTGCTCGCGGCGGCCGACGAGCGCATGTATCGGGACAAGGCGGGCCGCCGTTCGCGGAACTCCGGCCGACATTCGAGCGCCCAGCAGCTCGAACGAGCGTAACGAGCTCCCCCCGTTACGCTCGCGTTATCTTCTCGAGACCGTCCATGTACGGGCGCAGCGCCGCCGGGATGGTCACGGAGCCATCGTGCTCCTGATAGTTCTCCAGGATCGCGATGAGCGTGCGGCCGACGGCCAGCCCCGAGCCGTTCAACGTATGCACGAACTCGGTCCTGCCGCCCGGTTCGGGACGGAACTTGATGTTGGCGCGCCGCGCCTGGAACGCCTCCGTGTTGCTGCACGACGAGATCTCGCGATACGTCTGCTGGCTCGGCAGCCACACCTCCAGGTCGTACGTCTTGGCCGACTGAAACCCCATGTCGCCCGTGCAGAGCAGCACCGTCCGGTACGGCAATTCGAGACGCTTGAGCACCTCCTCGGCGTTCCGGGTGAGCCGTTCGAGCTCGTCGTACGATTCCTCGGGGCGGGCGAACGCCATCAGCTCCACCTTGTCGAACTGATGCTGGCGGATCAGGCCGCGTACGTCGGCCCCGTACGACCCCGCCTCGCTGCGGAAGCACGGCGTGTAGGCCGTGTAACGGATGGGCAGCGAGCGGCCGTCGAGGATTTCTCCGCGATGCATGTTCGTCAGCGGCACTTCGGCGGTCGGCACCAGGTAGAGATCCCAGTCGCCGGCGATCTTGAAGAGATCGGCTTCGAACTTCGGCAGGTTGCCGGTGCCGGTCAGCGTGGCCGTGTTCGCCATGAACGGCGGCTCGACCTCCGTGTAGCCGTGCTGCTTCGTGTGGAGGTCGAGCATGAAGTTGATCAGCGCGCGCGACAGCCGCGCGCCAGCGCCGACGAGCACGGTGAATCGCGCGCCCGCGATCTTCGTCCCGCGCTCGAAGTCGATGATGCCGAGCGCCGGCCCGAGATCCCAGTGCGGCTGCGGCGGGACCGTGAAGTTGCGCGGCGTGCCGGTACGCCGCACTTCCCTGTTGTCCGCGGCACTTTTGCCCGCCGGCACGCTCGCGTGCGGCAGGTTCGGAATGACGAGCAGGCCGTTGTTCCTCCGCTGCTCGATCAAATCGAGCTCGACGCCCTTCTGCTTGATCTCCTGCGCGCGCTGGCGGCTGGCCTCCTGGATCTTCGCCGTGTCGAGCCCCTGGCGCTTGGCGCGCGCGACCTCGTCGCCCGCCGTGTTCTGCTCGCGCTTGAGGCCCTCGAGCTCCGGCAGCAGGCGCCTGCGCCGTGTCTCGAGCGCGGCCAGCTCCTCGAGCTCGCGCGTCATGTCGACGCCGCGGTTGGCAAGCGCGGCTCTGACGGTTTCGAGGTTCTCTCTGAGGTAGGCGGGATCGATCATGTCGGGCGCGTCGCGGTCTCATCGTACAACAGCGCCTGCGATAGGATGACAACATGAGTGGCAGGATTCGGAAGGCGATTTTTCCGGCGGCGGGGCTCGGCACGCGGTTTCTTCCCGCCACGAAGGCGCAACCGAAGGAGATGCTCGTCCTGGTCGACAAACCCGTCATCCAGTACGGCGTCGAGGAAGCGGTTCAATCCGGCGTCGAGAACATCGTCATCGTCACCGGCCGCGGCAAGAACGCCATCGAGGATCACTTCGACGTAGCGGTGGAGCTCGAAAGCTATCTCGAACAGCGCGGCAAGACGACGCAGCTCGAAGAGATCCGCAAGATCACCCAGCTGATCAACGTCTCGTACGTGCGGCAGGGCGAGCCGCTCGGGCTCGGGCACGCGGTGCTCGTGACGCAGAATCTCGTCGGCGACGAACCGTTCGCCGTCATCCTGGGAGACGACGTCATCGACGCGGACCCGCCGGCGCTGAAACAGATGATCGACGTGTTCGCCAGGGTCGACGGTCCGGTGCTGGCGGTCGAGCGCGTTCCCGCCGAAGACGTCTCGAGCTACGGTATCGTCAAGATCGACGAGGCGGCGCCGAACCTGGGGCGCGGCGTCCATCGCATCACCGACCTGGTCGAGAAGCCACGACGCGAGGAGGCGCCCTCGAATCTGGCGATCATCGGCCGCTACATCCTGACGCCCGACATCTTCGCGTCGCTGAAAGCCACGACCAGCGATCGGACCGGAGAAATCCAGCTCACCAACGGCCTGCGCCACCTGCTGCGATCGCGGCCGATCTACGCGTGCGAGATCGACGGCGTGCGCCACGACACCGGCAACAAGCTCGGTTTCCTGAAGGCGGTGGTCTACTTCGCGCTGAGGCGGCCGGACCTCGCGGAGCCGTTCCGCAAGTACCTCGACACGCTCACGAGTCTTTCGACTTCGTCGCGGTAGTGGTCGTCTCGCTCTTCGCGGTATCGGTCTTCGCGGCCCCGCTGCCGCCCGTGCTGTCGGTCTTCGCGCCGTCGCCCGTCTTCGCGCCGTCGCCCGTCTTCGCGCCGTCGCCCGTCTTCGCGCCGTCGCCCGTCTTCGCGCCGTCGCCGGTCTTCCCGGCCGGCGCCTCTGACGACGAATCCGACTTCCCTTTCTGCGCGTAGTCGGTGACGTACCAGCCGGATCCCTTGAACTGAATCGCGGGCGACGAGGCCAGACGGCGAACGGGACCCTTGCCGCACTCCTTGCACACGTCGACCGGCGGATCCGAAAACTTCTGATGAATCACCTCGAACCGGCGGCCGCAGGCGTCGCACTCGTATTCGTATAACGGCACGTTCTTACTCCAGTACCCTCACTCCAGCACCGCGTCGACCGAGTCGTGGAGCAGCAGGCGCCGCATCGCGGAAAACGGCGCGCAGCCCTGCGCGAGCACCGCGTCGTGGAACGCGCGCAGCGAGTACTTGCCGCCCTGCTCCTCCTTGAAGTCGCGCCGCAGCTTCAGCATCATCAGCTTGCCGACGGTATACACGAGATACGTCGGATCGAAGGTCCCGCGTTCGGCTTCCTTTCGCGCGGTCGCCTCTTCGAGAAACGCCTCGTCGCGGAAGAACCGCATCCCCTGCTCCACCGACATGTCCTCGCAGTGAAGACGGATGCAGACGATGAAGCGCGCCAGGCGGACGAGCGCCTCGGCAAGCTGCCCGAGCTTGATCTCCGGCTCGCTCCGCCGGAACCCGACTTCGACCATCATCTGCTCGCAGTAGTGCGCCCATCCTTCGACCAGGGACGCCGGCGCGAAGAAGACCGACTTTCGGACCTTCGACTCGACCTGCCGCAGATGCTGGAAGTGCAGGAAGTGGCCCGGGTAGGCCTCGTGAATCGAGATGTGCCAGAGGATCGGGTAGTTGAAGTACCGCAGGTGCTCTTCCTGCCGCTCGGGCGGCCAGCTCCGATCCGCGTCGGTCAGGTAGTAATACGCGCGGCTCGGTTTGGCCTCGAACGGGCCGGGCGTCCACATCGACGCGAACGTCCAGCGATAGAACTCCGGCGTCGGCGCGACGACGACGGGCTCGCCGTCGGGGACGGTGACGATCGACTGGCGGCGAAGGAACTGCTCGAGCTCCTTGACCTGCGCCTCCGCGGCCTTGACGACCTCGCCGGGGGCGGGATGCCGTTCGGTCGCGGCGCGCCACGCCGCCTGGACGTCGCCGCCGGGCAGCCGGCCGGCGACGGAGCGGAACTCCTCCTGCACCTCGTGCAGCTCGCGAAGCGCGATGGCGAGCAGGCGGTCCGCCGTGAACGTGATGCCTTCCTCGAGCCGCAGCTTCTTCTCGAACCGCCCCCGTCCGAGGCGGAACGACGCCTTCGCTCTCGGCGCGAGATCGTTTTCGAGGTAGTCGATGTAACCCTTGATCGCGTTCGACGCTTCCGCGGACGTGTCCGCCAGGTCGCCGAGAATGTGCAGGTCGTCGAGCGACGCGAACGCGCGCGGCAGGTCGGCATCGATGAACTTGAGGATGCCGCGCCAGCTTTCGAGTCCCATCTTGACGAAGATGCCGGCTGTGTCCTTGATGTTGTCTCGCGCCGCCTGCACGAGCCGCGGGACCTGCCGCAGCTTCGACACCACGCGACGGGCCCGCTCCGCTTCCGGCGCATACGCAAAGAGCGCCTGGCCGGCGAAAGATTTTGAAAGTTGAGAAACGGTCATCATTGCGGAAAGCGCATTGTTGATCGCGCGGATCCGGCTTTTTCGGATCAAGGCGATCGAGCGCTTTCGTGAGCGGGTTCGATCGCCTTTCTTTCCCGGCTCTCCGCTCCCACAGGAAATTTATGGGATGGCGCGGCAGCACGCGCTCGGCAATGTTGGCGAGGTGAGGAAAACCATCGATCGCTGGTGTCACGCGACAGAGGCGGGAGTCGAAGAGCTCAAGGCGAGTGTGAACGAATTGCACGGCGGCAATGCTTCACGACTCATCGCGTTTGGCGCGAGCTACGACCAAGGGTCGCCGGAGCCGCGAACCGACGCTGAATGCCTTTTGCTCGCCATCTCCGAAATACGCGCGCTTGAGCGACATGAGCGCCGGGCGCTATCGCGTCGCCGGCGCGCGATCCGCATT
>Ga0137418_10002467_pt1 | contig 16954 bp, 12 predicted proteins | sample CZODoug3_1_2_16f_FD_122242 | JGI IMG/M metagenome (GOLD analysis project Ga0137418, IMG submission 122242) | Vadose zone soil fungal communities from Angelo Coast Range Reserve, California, USA - CZODoug3_1_2_16fungal (Hybrid Assembly) | ecosystem: Environmental > Terrestrial > Soil > Vadose... | reverse complement strand
CGACGTGCTGGACGCCGTCATTGCCGGGGTGAACATTGTCGAACTCGATCCGCTGGACGACAGCGTTGGCTATGGCGGACAACCCAATGCCGACGGCGTGGTCCAGCTCGATGCGTGTTGTATGCATGGTCCAAAGAAACGCGCGGGCGGTGTCGCAGCGCTTGAAGGTGTACGCACGCCTTCGCTGGTTGCCAAAGCAGTCATGGAAAACACCGACCACCATCTGCTCGTAGGCAAGGGCGCGCAGGACTTTGCGCGCAACATGGGCTTCAAAATCGAAGATGACTTGAATACTGACAATTCGCGCCGCAAGTGGCTGGAATGGAAACGAAAGATCGATCCCGAACATTATCTCGATCCAAAGAAGCGAGCGGAAGCCGGGCGGCGCGCAGCGTTGCAGATGCTGGCTGAGGGCCGCATTCGAGAAGAGAACCTGCACGGCACGATCAATTGCAACGGTATCAACTCGAAAGGTGAACTTTGCGGCGTCACTTCCACCAGCGGCTTGTCATGGAAGACGCCGGGCCGGGTTGGCGACTCTCCAATTCTCGGCGCAGGATTGTATGTTGACGGCGAAGTCGGCGCAGTCGGTTCCACTGGACGTGGCGAAGCGAACCTCTATGGCCTGTGTTCATTCCTGATTGTTGAAGAGATGCGGCGCGGCAAACATCCAAAGGATGCGGGGATGGAAGCGCTCAGAAGAATTAAGGCAAACACCTACGAGAAGCGTTTGCTCAAGCGCGACGCCAATCCAAATTTCTACGTGCGGTTTTATATTCTGAACGCTCGCGGCGAGTATGCCGGCGTGGCGATGTATGATCTGAATGACAATGGAACGAAAGCCATGTTTGCGATCTGTAACGAGAATGGTCCTCAGAACGTGCCATTCGAGGCGATGCTGCAAGGCAAGCACACTGAGTAGATGTTACTGACGCACTCTTTTGTCATCTCTCATTAGCACCGCCGCTTCAGCGCGGTGGCCCTGTTAGCGGACATAATCGGAAACCGTTTAAACGGTTTCCCCTTCCGAGCCAAATCACTGTCACCGGGCTGAAGCCACGGTGCTAATGAAAGAGCGGAACGAGTTCATCTGGATATGAAAGAAAGGTTCAAGGTCGGCATCAGCGGATGACCGGCGCCACCGAACCGCTACTGGCGGCCATTCGTCTGGCTTCTGTCTGACGTTTGCAGATGACCAGCGTGATATCGTCGGCGGCTTGGGTGCCTTGTGAGAACTTAGTCAACGCCGATTCGATGCGATCGCGAATTCCGGCTGCCGATGCATCCACGTTGCGGGAAACCACTTCATAAAGTCGCGTGGGACCAAACTCTTCTCCAGTGGGGCTGGCTGCTTCCGTAACACCATCCGAATAGATCACGAGCACATCGCCGAGTTGCAACTGCGTGCGACCTTCGCGGTAATCGGCGTCGCGCTTGATTCCCAAAGGCAGACCGCCGGAAGCGAGCTGCTCAACGGTGCCCGCGGCGTGAACGATCAAAGGCGGATTATGACCGGCGTTAAGGAAAGACAACGCACCTGATTCAGGATCGAGCTCAGCATAAAAGAGCGTGACAAATCGATTGGGCGGTATGTTGTCAGCGAGATAACGATTAACTGCGGAGATAGTTTCCACCAGCGTGTCGTGCGAGCCGGTTTGCGCATGAATGGCGGCGTGCAGCGACGACATCAGCAAAGCCGCGGCAGTTCCCTTGCCCGAAACGTCACCAAGCGCGATTACCAGTCGCCCGTCTTCACGCTTAATGAAGTCGTAGTAGTCGCCGCCAATCTCATAGCAGGGAAAACTGATTCCCTGAAGCTCATAGCCAAACAATATCGGTGGCGCAGTCGGCTGAAAGCGCTGCTGAATCTCCATGGCAAGTTGTAGTTCGCGTTCGAGCCGCTCCTGCTGTAGTCGCGCTTCGCCCAGCCGTGCATTCTCAACGCGAATCGCGGCGACCGAGGCCAGCGTTGTCAAAACCTTCAAGTGGTCCTCGGTAAACCGGCCTTCGGCGATTGGTGAATCAGCATAGATGATGCCAAACACTTTTTCTGAAACACCAAGCGGAACCGCGAGAACCGATCTCACACCCTGCAATACCATCGTGCCACTGGCGAAGCGCGGATCGTGCTGGGCGTCTGAAGTCAGCACTGATTTGCCGCGCATGATCACTTCATCCATAACGTTGCGGCTAACGCGAATTTCTCCGACCTCGCCCACCCGGTCGCGCAATCGTGCCACGGCTACCTTCATTTCATCGCTGCCTTCGTCGCGCATCATCAGTAAGCAACGATCCGCAGGCACTGCTTCAAACACGAGCGAGACAATCTGTTCGAGCGTTTCGTTGAGAGTTGCCGCCGCCAGCAGCGTGACTCCCACTTTGCTAATCAGAGCGAGCAAATCGCCTTCGCGTTCGACCCGCGCGGCCGCAATTTCTTCCGGCTTGGTGCGCGCGCCTTCGATTGCTTCCAGCAGGCCCGAGGTAGTGCGATCGCCAGAGGGCAAAGCAATGGTCGCTTCCGGCATCGGCGTGTGATTGTCGGTGATCATGGTGGCACCCATGCCCGAGCTGTAAGTGCCGTCGTCAAAAACAATTTCAGTTTCACCGATTTGGATACGACCGCCGGAAGTCAACGGCACGGTGCCTTCAACTGTGCCGCCGTTATAGAGCGTGCCGTTTGCCGAACCCAAATCCTGAAGGAAATACTCTTCGCCTTCGCGGCGCACTTCAGCATGGACTCGCGAAGCGAATGGATCGGGAATGCAGAGGTCGTTGCGCGCGGAACGGCCCAGTGTGATTCGCAGTCGCCCCAAGGGAAAACGATCCGGGGCGCGGTCGGGGTATTTGACTATTAATTCAGGCATTCTTGATTAGCGGTCTTTGGTTTTGGGTCTTTGGTCTTTGAACTTTATCTGTTGCGTGTCAGTTTTAGATATCAGTTTTCGTATCTCAAATTTCAGATTTCAAATTTCATATTTTTAACCTTCACATTCAGCGGCGCCGATTCTCAACTATGACGGATCACGTATGACGATTGTGCCGGCAATCAGATCGTGCAGACCGCGGCCCCGCGCGTTCAAGGCAGCGATAATGAATCCCAGACCAAGCGTCAAGGCCGATAAAGGGTAGCCAACGAAGTGGCGCAAAAACGCGCGCCCAATTCCCATCTCTGTGCCATCGCTTCGGCGGATGCGCAGGCCGGTGGCCCACTTACCAATCGTTAAGCCGGTTAGCCCGGGAAGCACACCCAGATCCAGCGCCGCCACCGCGACCGTCAGGAAGACTCCGACCGTTAAAGAAGAACTTCCGGCGGTGCGCGCACCGCCACCGAGTAAACGGCTGACCAGCGTGCTGAACGCCAGAATTGCCACCAGCACTATGTAGTCGATCAGGATCGCACCACATCGCAATGAAAATGGCCCGCGAATTCTGGCGAGTCTTTGGACGGGCGGCCCGGACCTCACGCTTCTGTGCACGGCAACTGTTTCAGCGCTCATCGTTTTGGTCAGTTGTTAGTGGTCCGTGGTCAGTAGTCAGTGGTCGGTTGTAGCAATGATCTTTTTAGACAATAGCTATTCTTCGAATAACCACTCAAGGTGTGCTACTAACAACTGACAACGAACAACTGACCACTGACTATCCGAGAAGAAAATGCAGCGTCGTCTCTCCCAGCCGAATTTTGTCGCCGCTGTCCAGCACGCGCGGTTGTCGCGGCGCTAGTCTCACCGAATCGTTAATTACTGTCCCATTAACTGAGCCCAGGTCTTCCACCAAAAAGGTTTCGCCTTCGCGCCAGATGCGCGCGTGCCGGCGCGAAACTTTTGTTTCAGGATCAAACCGGGAAAGATCGATTTCCGGAAAGACATTTGAATGCGGATCGGTGCGGCCTACCAGGTTGCTATCTTTCTGAAGCACAAATGAAGCATCAAGCTCGGTGGTGCCGGCAACGACCAGTTTTGCCGTTTGTCGCGCCGCATTCAGCGCTGCACTCGAACCAGCTCCGGCCATGGGCTGGCGCGCGCCGCAATGCGCACAGAAGACATCGTCCGCTGCAATCCGCCCACCACAGAAGCCACAGAACACTGTTTGCACCTGCGTGGTCTCGCTGCCGATCTGCGGCGAAGTGCCGTAGGTCACTTGTCCGCTCATCAGTTTTTCGAGATGCGTAGCCAGCACGTCGCGCATCTGACCAGCGGACGTAAAACGATCTTCAGGTTTGTATTCAACGGACCGCATCAGGATCTGTTCCATCTCGCTGGAGAGAGAAGGCGCAATCTGGCGTGGCCGCGGATTTTTCTGAAAGTCAAAAATCAAAAGCGGATTGTCCTGCGGATCAGAGCCGGTCACCAGGTGAAACATCGTCGCACCCAAACTGTAAACGTCGGAGCGCGGCTCGACGCGTCCACCAAAGAGCTCCGGTGGCGCATAACCCATTGTGCCGACTGCGGTCACGCCCTTTTCTTCCTGTTTCACCCAACGCGCAATGCCGAAATCAATAAGCATCACGCGGCCCGTGTTGCCGTCAATCATCAGATTGGCCGGCTTCAAGTCGCGATAGATGATCGGCTTCGGTCGCGTGTGCAGGTAATGCAGCACGTCCGCGGTCTGCATCCCCCAATCGGCCACAGTTTTTTCGTCGACTTTTCCGCCCGGCGCACTTCGCAGGCGGGAAGCGAGATCGCCGCCGGCAATAAACTTCATCACCAGATAGAATCGCCCGAGCGGTTCGTCATAAAAATAATCGTAGACGGTTGGAATCGATGGGTGTTCCAGCGAAGTTAGCAACAACGATTCGCGTTTGAAATCTGCGATCGCTTTTTCGTGCTGAACCGGATCGAGATGCGTCTCAACCATCTCTTTGACAGCCCGCGGCGCATCACCGAGGTTACGATCCTTGGCAACGTAAACTGCGCCCATGCCTCCGCCACCAATGCGACGCACAATTTCGTAGCGATTATTCAGGACGCTGCCCGGATCGAGTTGTTTTACAGTCGGCTGGCGGCCGCCCGTGGTGCCCTTCTTAACGGTGTTCTTTACCAGGTCTGGCACGTCGCCAGTGGAACTGCCGCCAAGGGAGTCTAACGAAATGGACTCACTGCTTGCGTTTTCAACGGCTACGTTCTCCTGATCGGATGTAGAAACATCTAACGATGGTTCAGCGGCGGCGGGTGTTTGCGCAGGTTGCTGCGTGCCGCAGTTGCGGCAGAAGCTTTCACCCGGCGTCACCGGCGTTCCACATTCGAGACACTCTGCCATGTACTTAAAACCTATGTTGAAAAAGCGACACGCATGTTGCCGAATCAATCACTGAATTATTTAACGAGGCGGAAGCGCAGGAAGGTCTTTCCCACAATGATCTCGTCGCCATCGTTAAGAGCCTGGCGCGTGCCAGGCGACAATCTTCTGCCGCGGTTCACAAAAGTACCGTTGGTCGAGCCCAGGTCTTCCAGAAAATATTGCCCATCGCGAAAGGTGATGCGCGCGTGACGTCGCGATACCTTCGCTTCAGTATCGTCAGAATCCAAATCCACGTCGGGGAAAACTCCGCCGTCGGCGTCCCAGCGACCAATCTGCGATTCGGCGGCACTCAACAGAAACTGCTTGCCGGCAGATTTTCCGCGCTCGATAACCAGCTTGGCGTGTGGCTGGTCACCGGAGCCAGGCGACGACGAGAGATTCACCGCCGCCGCAGCCTTGCCGGCCGCCTCTGGCTGTGGCGCCGAGACCGGAGCCCGTGAACCGTTCTGACCATCACCTTCCGGCTTGAACTGGCCAACATTCCCCGGTGCATTCCCCGGCGCATTCGCGCGCGAATTTGCATTCGGTCTTAAGGCAGCACCGCATTCATCGCAATACTGCGAACCATCGAGGTTCTCGGTTTTACACCTTTCACACGTAATCATCGTTTTTCGGAGGTTTGCGACTCGCAGCCAATTCGCGATAGATTCTCAATCTGGACGGCCAGGACTAGCAAAAGATCGGCGGGTCATTCTATCCCGAAACTATTGGCATCGCCAATCTTGCAGCCCCGAACGCGCGCGTAGCGCGATGACTAATGGTTACAGAAAAACCTCAACCGCACAACGCCAGATCGGCTTGGCCGGTGACGTCCTTTCCAGGCTGCGAAAGTCCGCATTATTGAAACTGTTTAGCGTTTTCCGACGTAAGAGTTACTCGAACCAAACTTGGTTTTCGCATCGGCCGGTTTTTGTGCAAGATAAGTACTCCGTAGCAGACGAGAAAATTAGTATCCCTGAGCGAAGGAAGAATTTATGGCTTTGACCCGAAAGAAAAAAATTATTATCGCAGTATCAGCCGTCGCGGTGCTCGCGCTAATCATAATTATCAGCGTATTTGCAAGTCGTAAAGAGGTAGCTGAAGTAACAACCGTCAAACTGGAAGTAAAACCAGAGCTGCGCCAGACGGTAACTGCTTCAGGTGAAGTCAGACCCATTCGTTACATCAAGTTGACCAGCGAAGTTCCCGGCCGCATCGAAGAGATTTACGTCAACGCCGGCGATCAGGTAACCCAGGGCAAGCCTCTCGTGCGAGTAGATCCGACGCAACTCCAGTCGAGCCAGGAAGCACAATTCGCGGCGGCCCAGGCATCGCTGAATGACATTCAGAGCGCCCGCCAGGCGGTGGAATCTGCGCAACAGAGTTTGGTGGTGGCAGAGGCATCGGTGTCATCAGCCAGGCAGCAGTTAGTTGCACTGCAAACTGCAGTCGATCGCGCTCAAGTGGATTTGAATACTGCGCAGCGGGAATTGAAACGTGCCAGCGACCTTATCGAGGCCGGTGTTACTTCGCGCTCGGACTATGACGCGGCGCACGATCGTTTCGACCAGGCGAAGATTGCACTGCAAACCGCCAAAGCAAATTTGGAGTCGCAACGCATCGCCGTCAAGGAGGCGCAGGAAAGGGCGAACGGTCAAAAGATTGCGGTACAGGAGGCAAGAACCGGTATCAAGACATCTGAAATGCGAGCGAACCAGCAGCAGGCCCTGTTGCGCGGGCAATCGAGTCAACGATCAAAAGCGACGCAGTTGTCGCCACTCAACGGCGTGGTCGCTGACATTCCAACGCGCGTGGGCGAGTATGCGGTTGCTGGGCTATCAACTACACCGCTGATGACGATTGCCGACATGTCAACTATCAACGTGGAAGTGAACGTTGACGAAACGGAAATATCCAACGTCGAAGTTGGCCAGCAGGCGAAGGTGAAAGTTGATGCGCTCGGCGACAAAGAAATCACTGCCGTCGTAACTCAGAAAAACCCATTGGCGGTTTCCAAGTCAGACACGCAGGGTGGATTGTCAAATCGCGTGAATGTGCAGGAAGCCAAGGAATTCAAGGTTACGGTTGAGTTGCGCGACATGCCGGACGAGGTACGCAACGCGCTGCGACCGGGCATGAGCGGCACCGCGACCATTACAACCAAAACAAAAAACAACGTGATTGCCGTTCCGCTTGAGGCAATCGTTGAGAAGGCGCCGCCGGCTCCTTCGCCCGGAGCGACTGTTGCAGGCAATGCACCGACGCCGGCGAGCGGCGAAAAACCAAAGAGCCTCAAGGGCGTTTATCTCCTTGAAGGAAACAAGGTGCGCTTTATCGAAGTGACAACCGGAATTACCGGCGAAGCCGACATCGAGATTACCAGCGGTGTAAAAGCAGGCATGGAAATCGTCAGAGGTCCGAGCCGCGTCTTGAAAACATTGAAAGACGGCATGGCGGTCAAACGCCAGGAACGCAAGACCGGCGCCAACGCTAACGCAAACGAGGGCAGCTAATGAGCGACGTTACCCTGGCATCTCCACCCGCCCCAACCGTGCTGCCCGAACGGGCCGTTAGCGCGCACGATGCGAGCGCACTCATCTCCATGCGCAACATTTGGAAGACGTATGAGATGGGCACTGAGCAGGTGCACGCACTTCACGGCGTTTCGTTTGATGTGCCTAAAGGTGAGTACATTGCGATCACTGGTCCATCAGGTTCGGGTAAGTCGACTTTGATGAATTTGATCGGCTGTCTGGACACGCCCAGCAAAGGCGAGTACTGGCTGAACGCCAAGAACGTTTCCGAGATGGATGACGACGAACTGGCCCGCATACGCAATCAGGAAGTCGGCTTTGTTTTTCAGACTTTCAATCTGTTGGCGCGCGCGACTGCCTTGCACAACGTGGAGCTGCCGCTGATATACGGCGGCATCGGTTCCAGCCAGCGTCATGAGATGGCCAAAGAAGCATTGCGCTCCGTCGATCTCGCCGATCGTGTTACGCACCGGCCAAATGAGCTTTCCGGCGGCCAGCGCCAGCGGGTGGCTATCGCTCGCGCTTTAGTCAATCATCCTTCAATCCTGCTTGCGGACGAGCCCACTGGTGCGCTCGATACGCATACCAGCATGGAGATCATGGACCTGTTCGAGCGTTTGCACGGTGAGGGAAACACAATCATCGTGGTAACGCACGAGCACGACATCGCCGCGCGGGCGCACCGGGTAATCTCCATTCGCGACGGTCTGATTGAAAAGGACGAGAAAATAAGGTAAGACGCGCATGCAGGCCGCGAGTTTTTAAACTGTTAGGGCGGGTCCTGTACCCGCCCATTTTGTTATGTCACTACTTACCGAAACGCGGGCAGGAGCGGGCCGTGTGCCGACAGAACGCGTTAAGCAAACTTCGTCGCGCTTGAGAAGAGTTTTTAAGCTCTTGCGTGTGGCGGCGTTATGGGAGGCGTTTCTCGTAGCTCTCGGCAGCTTGCGGGCAAATAAGCTACGCACTTCCCTGACCTTGATGGGGATTGTTGTCGGCGTTGCCGCAGTTATTGCGGTGGTCACGATCATCAAGGGACTCGATAAGACCGTCGCCACCACGTTTTCGTCTCAGGGCTCGACGGTTTTTACAGTTTCGAAACGTCCGCGCGTTATCACTTCGCGCGAGGACTTCATCAAGTTCAACAAACGCAAGGACGTGACGCTCGATGACGCGGAAGCGATCTTTCGTGTGTGCACCTCGTGCTGGCGCGCCGGCGTCGCGGCCAACACCGCAGAAACTGTCAAACATAAAGATCAAAAGTCAGAGAACGTAAACATACGCGGGATTACGCCGAGCGCAATGTTTGACATTGACGCCGTGAACATCGACGTCGGCCGTTTCTGGACCGACAACGAAGGCGCAACTGCCCGCGAGATCTGCGTGGTGGGAACTGACATCGTCCAGAATCTTTTTGGCGGCATAGCGCCGGACCGAACGCTGGGTCAGACTGTTTCTATTGGCGGCCGGCCATATCAAATCCTGGGCGTGCTCCAGGCGCAGGGCAAGATTTTTGGCGCCTCGCGCGACAATCTGATTTACATTCCGTATTCCACTTACCAGAAGAACTTTGGCGCGCATTCTTCTTTGGTGGTTTTTGTCAAAACGCCTTCGGCTGATCAACTTGAAGAGGCCGAGGACCAGGTGCGAACGATAATGCGCAATCGTCGCGGCAAAACATTCGCTGAAGATAGCGACGAGGGTTTCACATTGGAGACATCGGACGTGTTCATCGATCTTTACGGCAAGGCAACGTCGAACATCTATATTGTCACTTATCTGGTTGCAGGCGTTTCCTTGTTTGTGGGCGGCATCGTAGTGATGAACATCATGCTGGTTTCGGTAACTGAACGAACGAAAGAGATCGGCATTCGTAAAGCAATCGGCGCGCGCCGTAAGGATATACTGACGCAGTTCTTGATCGAGGCGGTCACGGTGGCCGCGGTGGGCGGCGCGATTGGTGTGCTTACCGGGTTTGGGCTGGCTTATGTGATTTCATTTTTGATTGGCTTTCCACTTTTGGTGAGTGTTGCCTCCGTGGTTCTGGGCGTTGGCATGTCTTCAGTTGTGGGGGTGATCAGCGGGCTCTGGCCCGCCTGGCGCGCGGCACGACTGCATCCGATTGAGGCACTGCGCGCGGAGTGATGTCATTGCCGATTTCCAATTCCGATTGCCGATTGGCGATTCGCAATGGAAGCGGCGGGGAAACACTCAGCGGAATTTGAAATAAACAATCGGAAATTGGCAATCGGCAATTGGCAATGAGATTAGACGACATCAAAGAATCTGCCCTGATGGCTTTCGACACGCTGCGCGCGAATAAACTCCGCTCGTTGTTGACCATTCTTGGGGTCACTGTCGGCGTGGTGACAGTGATCTTCATGGTGTCGATCATCCAGGGCTTGAACAAAGCTTTTGCCCAGCAGATTGAAGCGCTGGGCTCGAATGCGATCTGGGCCACCAAATTTGATCCCAGCTTTGGTCATCAGCCAACCTCGGAAGAACTGCATCGCAAGGATCTGACACTTGAAGACGCAGAAGCCATTCGTAACGAAGCGCCTTCTGTACTTAGTGTGTCACCCATTCATCGCAAGATCGCGGAGACCGTTCGCTACGCCGACAAACAATCCGACACGCCGATTGTCATTGGCGTTACGCCTTATTACGAGTTCACTCAATCGAGCTATGTTGGTCGGGGGCGTTTTATCACCGACACCGACCTACGTGAGCGAGCCAACATTTGCGTGCTCGGCAAAGACCTCGTGAAGGCTTTGTTTCCCTATGAAGAGCCAATCGACAAAGAATTGAAGATAAACGGCAAGCCTTTCCGCGTTGTTGGCGTGATGGAGCCGCTGGGTAGTTTTCTGGGCCAATCACGCGACAATACCGCTTTTATTCCCATCACCACCTTCGACAAATACTATCCCGGCGAACAGCCGTTTCCCGAAGTTGTTTTTGTAATTATCGTCCGGCCAAAATCGCGCGCATACGTGAAATCGGCGATTGACGAGATAACCGACATCCTGCGGCGACGGCGGCGAGACGCGCCCGGCACACCCAACACGTTCGGCATTTCATCACAGGACGCGTTGCTGGATATTTACAATCAACTAACCGGCGCTACGGCTTTAGTGCTGACTGCAATCTCATTTGTCGCGCTGATGATCGGCGGCATCGGCGTGATGAACATCATGCTGGTTTCGGTTACCGAGCGCACCAAAGAAATTGGCATCAGAAAAGCGGTAGGCGCGACGCGCCTGAATATACTCTCGCAATTTCTGATTGAGGCTGTGGTGCTAACCGCGTTTGGTGGCGTGATCGGTCTCGTGCTGGGCGAACTCGCGAGTTTACTAACTAACAAATACTCGCCGCTGCCTGCCTTTGTGCCGCTGTGGGCGATAGTCGTTGGCATAGGCATCTCGGCCGCGGTTGGAATCATCTTCGGTTTATGGCCGGCATGGAAAGCTGCCAGATTGGATCCAATCGAAGCATTGCGCTGGGAATAGCGCCGGCAGTTTAGAGTACAAACTTTAGTTTGCTGTTTTCCGTACAAACAAACTAAAGTTTGGACTCTGAACTGCTTGAGTTAATAACTTCCCCGCTCCCGCCTGCAACCAAACCTCGGATCGAGCCGTAATACCTTGTAAGTGAAATTCATAGAGACTCTAAAACTTGCGATTGCCGCCATTTGGGCGCATAAGCTCCGATCGGCGTTAACGCTGCTGGGAATGATTATTGGTGTCACGGCCTTTGTGGTCGTGGTCTCGCTCATCCAGGGATTTAATAAGTACATCGACGAAAAGATCGCCGGCATTGGTTCGAAATCCTTCACGGTGCAACGGTTCAACTTTGAAGACTTCAAAGATCTCGACACGATTGCCGCCGCGCAACGAAGAAACAAGGAATTAACACTCGATGATTACGAATACTTGAAAGCGCGCGCTACGCTGATTGACAAAATCGGCGCCAAGGCCCGCGCCAGTCGTTCGCTGGTTAAGCGCGGCTCGAAATTGATTGAAGATGTTCCGGTTGACGGAGCGATGCCGGTCATCAGCGAGATCGATAACATCGATGTCGCTGAAGGCCGTTACATCACCGAAGCAGAAAACGATAGCGCCATGCGTGTCGCCTTCATCGGCATGGACGTTGCCAATGCGCTTTTCCCGGCGGGTTCGGGCACAGCCATCGGCGAAGAGATCAACGTGGCAGGTTTGCCTTATCGAATCATCGGGATTGCGGTGGCGAAAGGCACAGTGTTTGGCGTTCCCCAGGACAATTTCGTAACGCTGCCGCTTAAAACTTACGGCAACAACTTTGGCGGCTTCACGCGCAATCGCCTGCTCTATTTCGAGGCAACATCGAAGACGGATGACACTTTCAAGGACGCGGTCGATGAAGCGCGATTCTTATTGCGTTCGCGCCGGCATATCAAATCCGATGAGAAAGACAATTTCGGTATCGTAACGCCGGATGCGATCACCGGTTTTCGCGATCGCTTACTTGGACCAACATACATCGTGGCGGTTGCAGTGCCGGGCATCGCCTTGGTAGTTGGGGCCATCGTTATCATGAATATTATGCTGGTGTCGGTTACGGAAAGAACAAAAGAGATCGGCATACGCAAGTCGCTCGGCGCCCGCAAGATCGATGTTCTCAAACAGTTTCTGGTCGAAGCGGTAACGCTGTCAGCGATCGGCGGGGCGGTGGGAGTACTGCTGGCATGGATCATTGGCATGATCATGACGGCCTTTTTTTTCCCCACCTATCTATCAATTGGCGCGATTCTGTTTACAATATTTGTGTCCGGTGGCATTGGTATTCTTTCGGGCGTGTTCCCGGCATGGAAGGCAGCGCGGCTCGATCCGATTGAAGCGCTAAGAGCGGACTAGGGCAGGAGGCAGACAGCAGGAGCAGGAGGCAGGGGCAGTCGGCAGGAGCAGGAGGCAGGAACACGAAGGCGTACACGGCGACGGCAATTATGTTTTTATCCTGCCGACTGCTCCTGCCGACTGCCGACTGCTCCTGACGGAGCTCCTGCCTACTGCTGCTGCCGACTGCTCCTGCCGACTGCTCCTAATCCGAGGAGGTGAGATGAAGTTAATTCGCAGCGACATCTACGAAAATCTCAAGATGGCCCTGGCCACCTTGCGCGGCAACAAGCTGCGCTCATTCCTGACTGTCTTTGGCGTGATGATTGGCGTGATCACGGTGATGCTGATTTCCTCGATCATCAGCGGCGTGGACACTGCCGTGAAGAAGGAACTCGAGTCATACGGCACCAACTCAATCTTCGTTATCAAGTTTAATTCCGGCATTCACATCGGCCGTCTTTCGCGTGAAGAGCGAATGCGAAAGGATCTCACCTACGACGATGCTGTGGCATTGGCGCAGTTGCCGGCCGTTGAGCTTTCAGTTCCGTTTCTCGACATCTCAAATAACTTCTTTGGTTCGAAAATAACCGTATCCAGCGCGGGCAAGACTTCCGCTGCCGTCAGCCTGCAAGGGACACTGCCTGATTTTGAGCGCGCCGGAACGCAAATCATCAAAGAGGGCAGGTTCTTCACGCAATATGAGAACGATAATAACGAAGAAGTGTGCGTGGTTGGTTCGTCCGTAGGTACGGATTTCTTCCCTTTCGGCTCGCCGGTGGGACAAACAATAGGCATTGGCGGGAATCAGTTTCGCGTGGTCGGGGTGTTAGAGAAACGCGAACAGTTTCTGCTCGGCGGCGGTGATGACGATCAGAATAATGTCATCTACATGCCTTTCAACGTCGCGCGGAAAGTAAAACCGAATTCCAGCGACGTTTACATTCTTGCCGTAGCACGCAAGGGCATGATGGACGAAGCACAGGACCAGATCACAGATCTCTTGCGCGTGCGCCGTCAGGTGCCTTTCGGAAAGCCTGATAACTTTGGACTGCAAACAGCCGAGTTGTTTCTTAGTAACTTTCGTTCGATCCTCAGCGGTGTGGCGATTGCGATGGTCGTCGTTTCCTCAGTTGGATTGATGGTTGGCGGCATCGGCGTAATGAATATCATGCTTGTTTCCGTTACCGAGCGAACTCGTGAGATTGGCGTGCGTAAAGCGATCGGCGCGCGCCGCAGCGATATCATGTGGCAATTCTTGATTGAGGCGGCAACGCTTACGGGGTTCGGCGGGCTGGTTGGTCTATCAATCGGCTGGCTGCTGACTTTCCTATTGCGTCTATTGCTTCCCTCTTACGTACCGCTATGGGCTCCCATTGGCGGCTTTGTGGCAAGCGTCGGTATTGGTTTGATCTTTGGACTCTGGCCCGCGTGGAAGGCAGCGCGGCTGGATCCCATTGAATCACTAAGGTACGAATAAAGAAAAAACAGATCTTCCGTTTATCATTCGCGAATTCAATTCCGAAGTGCAACCATTGCAGAACCGAGAGCGGTAGCGACCGGATGCTAGCATCAATGTTGATGGCAGCTCGAATGCTATATTTCATCATCGACGGTAGCATCCGGTCGCTACCGCTCTCGGTTCCGCATTGAGCGCGTTCCTGATTTGTTGCCGGCATCAGTCTTGGGTGCGCGATATTTTCTTATCCATTAGCCACACTCAACGCTACATCGCGCCGCCGGTAATGCCTGCGAATGCGCAGCGCACGATCACTCCAATAATCCAAATCGTCAGCACAATTCCCCACGCCGCGCCGGAAGACATCTTGCCGACTTTCTTTAATCCCAAAGCCGCCAGAAACAAGCCGTAAAAAGCGAACAGGTCGATCGAACTCAAAAAAGTTCCCAACACCGGCGCCGTTTTCATGTCAATCAACAATCCCAAATTTGCCTGGACCAGGCCGCGACGCGACGCGCGCACAATGTCGTAATCGTCCGGCGACTTTAGGAACAGCAGCACAATATTCAAAATCATTGAGACAACTATGGGCGGCATCGCCGAATAGGTCCAAACAGCCACTGCTTGCTTGTAGCGGAGCTGCCGACCCATCAGCATCGAGCCGAGCAGATATAACGCTGCGCCGGCGGCGATGATAATGGCCACTACAAGAATCGGCGCGCAATAGCGGATCGCCTTAACCACCGGGCTAGTTTGGATACGGATGGCCTGTTCCTTCTGATCAGGAGTCATTTGTTCGGCGCGCGGCGAGCTTTCGATCTCTTCAGTGATCATTCGTTCATAGCCAACGCGTACGAGGAACAGTGTGGTGAACGCCAGCAGAGCAATGGTCGAGATGATCGCTGCCGCGAGAAAGCGCGGTCGCTCGCGCAGCGACTCAAACACGCGGCCCGGCTCGAAGAAAATGCCGGTTAAGGTTTGTCCAGTGGTCATCGCTGCTGCGTCGCTCGTCTCAGAGGCAGGCAGCGGCGGGGGCGGCGGCACAAAATTATTGGGATCGCTCATTGATTTATCCTCCGTTGTTGATAGAGGACGGGGAGAAAACATCCGTCCGATTCCAGGGAATATTGCTAGATACGTCGATGATACGCGAAGTTCGTTTGCGAGGTTTCAAGTCCAAAACTCAGCTATAGCACAACCAAGCTACTTCGCGGCAGCCTGGCCCGAAGTTCAGAGTACAAGCTTTAGCTTGCTGCTTCCCAATCATTTCAACCTAAAGGTTGGACTCTGAACTGCTTGCCTCGGTCCAACCGGGCACGCGAATGCAGGCCACACTATGTCCCGGAAAAATTTCGCGCAACTCCGGATCGATCTGCGCGCACTCGTCAATAGCAATCGGACAGCGCGTGCGAAAGCGGCAGCCGGACGGCGGATTAATAGGCGTCGGCACATCGCCGCCGAGCACGATGCGCTCGCGTTTGTGTTTCGGATCGGGAACGGGAATGGCAGACAGCAATGCCTTCGTATACGGGTGCAGTGGTTGCGCGTAGAGATCCGCCGCGGTTGCTATTTCGACAATGCGGCCGAGATACATCACCGCAACGCGCGTCGAGATGTGTTCGACAACTGCCAGACCATGCGAAATGAAAAGATATGCTAGCTTGAATTCCTTCTGCAGATCCTGAAGCAGATTGACTACCTGCGCTTGCACTGAGACATCGAGCGCCGAAACCGGCTCGTCCGCAACGATCAGTTTGGGATTGAGCGCGAGCGTGCGCGCGACGCCGATGCGCTGCCGCTGACCTCCCGAAAACTCGTGCGCATAGCGCTTGCTGTAATCGGGATTCAAACCGACTCGCTTGAGCAGTTCGGCCACGCGCTCGCGCCTTTCTTTCTTTGTGCCTATCTTGTGAATGACCAGCGGCTCGCCAACGATGCTGCCAACTTTCATGCGCGGATTTAGCGAGGCGTAGGGATCCTGAAAGACGATCTGCATCTCGCGACGCAGCTCGCGCAGATCATGCTTACCGAGCGATATGACGTCGCGGCCTTCAAATGTTATTTCTCCGGCAGTCGGCTCAATCAAGCGCAACAGACAACGGCCCACAGTTGATTTGCCGCAGCCAGACTCGCCTACCAAACCCAGCGTCTCACCGCGAAGGATTTCAAACGACACGCCGTCGACCGCGCGCACCACATCGTCGCTGCCCTCAACCGGAAAGTGCTTCACGAGGTCCTTGACCTTAACGAGTGTGTCGCGCGAGCTTGTAATTGACATTAGTTGAGCAGTTAGAAATGAATTTTCCATTTACCATTTATCAAGCTCTTGATCACGTGGGAGCGTCAACTCCTTGGAGTGCGCTGGCCTGGCAGCGCTTTGGCCTGTGCTGGCCGGGCGCGGCTTTATCGAGAAGCATTCAACCATGACGGCTAGATCGGTAAGCTGGACCAAAGCGCTGCCAGGCCAGCGCACTCCAAGGAGTTGACGCTCCCACGTGATCAGAGTTGTTAAATGGTAAATGGAAAATCGTCCTCTTAACCTGACGCCGATTCGCCTTCAACTCGATGATCCGCAGCTACGGCCGCTGCCAAGTCAAACAACACACACCGAACTCGTACGCCGCCGGAAAGATCATAAAGCGGTATCTCTTCCGCGGTGCAGCGCGGCATGCGATAGGGGCAACGCGGCGCGAAGTGGCAACCGGGCGGAAGGTCAGTAGGACTCGGCACGGTGCCTTCAATCGTTTCCAGACGTTCAGCTTTGGCAGCCGTGGCGCTGGTTAATTTCGGAACAGATCGCAGCAAACCTTCGGTAT
>Ga0137418_10002466_pt1 | contig 16959 bp, 16 predicted proteins | sample CZODoug3_1_2_16f_FD_122242 | JGI IMG/M metagenome (GOLD analysis project Ga0137418, IMG submission 122242) | Vadose zone soil fungal communities from Angelo Coast Range Reserve, California, USA - CZODoug3_1_2_16fungal (Hybrid Assembly) | ecosystem: Environmental > Terrestrial > Soil > Vadose... | reverse complement strand
TGACGATTACTTACGATCCTAGCGTCCTGGGAACACTGGAACTGGACGGCAAAAGCGCGTACAAAATGGCGACGAAAGGAAAATCGGGGCGGTACACCTACGACTCAGCCAACGGCCGTTTCACCTTTACAAACGGTCCGCTGGCGGGTTGGCCTGTGGTGTTTGAGCAAGGCAAAAATACGTTCATCCTGCGGTTAGCGAAGAGCAAGGACCAATCTCCAAACGCGACGGGACCTGGACTGGGCGAGCACAGTTGCACGTTGAAATGAACGGACTCCGCCGTCCTGGCTCGCGAGCCGGACTTCGCATTGTTGCCGGCGAGTCTGAACCCGAAGATCCGGGAGTTGCTCCGTCGGTCGCTGGAAAAGAATCCCAACCCCATCACGATCGTTCTAAACTGGTGCGAAGAAATAACACCCGCATCCTATGCGCCGCGTCCTTCAGCGCACGTGCTCCTCATCGGTGGGCGGCCGCTGAATGAACCATTTTCACACCTCCAAGTAGCCGCATTTATGACTGTTGCACCTTTCCAGGTAATTGCATTGTGTTCCAGGACAATAGCGCCTAGCATCAGTCAGCTTCCCAAATACCTAAAACCAAATACCTAACAATCTGTTTCCCAGGAGGAAACCATGAGACGAATGAGTTTTCTACGTGTCGGTCTCTCCGTGATTGCAGTCTTGGTGTTTAGCCAGATGACGTTTGCCGCGGATATGCTGTCGGGAACCTGGAAGTTAAATCTTACAAAATCCACGTTCAGTCCGGCGAACCTAGCTCCGAAAAGCGGCACGACGACGTGGGTTGTCGCTCCAGGGGGAGTAAATACTGTTACCAATGGCGTCGATTCGAAAGGCCGGAAAACTCATTCCGAGTACACCGCCAAATTCGATGGCCAGGACATTTCCTGGAAAGGCACTATCGATGGCAGCCTGAGTGCCGACCAGGATGCGGTCGCCTGGAAGAAGGTTGACGACTACACATTCGAGCTGACGAACAAGCTCAAGGGCCAGGTGCTTACGACTCAACGGACAGTGATTTCCAAAGATGGCAAGAGCCGGACGAATACGATTACTGGAAAGAACGCTCAAGGCGTGACGGTCAATAACACGCAGTTCTATGAGAAACAGTAGAAGGGGACCGTAGGCCGACGTTTTCATCGAACAGGAGGGGGGCGAAACCCCCTTTTCACTTGAGCTGCCGCGCAACCTCACGCACAGACCGCGTCACATCGTGCGGGCTTTCTCCCGATCAAATTCCTCTTCAGTTAGCGAATGTCGGCATACCGGACATGTGACATTGGCCGCGCGCGATAGCGTGCGCTTTGGCTAAGTCTCATTGAACCGGCGGATGAATCTCAAATCTAACATCGACTTCAAAGGGGCGGAACCTGGAATAGAAAGCCTTGCAATTTACGGTTTGGAGTTCGGCCTCGTAGTGCTCGTCCATGACGCGGGGCAGGAGCATTTTGAGATTTTTCTCTTCAGAATAGGCCACGACAATCCGTGCCTGGACACGGGACGGTGCAGACGGATTTTCGACCGTGAACTCTGTTCGCAGCACTCGTCCGGTCTCAGGTTCGATCCAGAGCGTGCCATTCGAATACAGAAGCTCCTCTTTTCCACCCCTGACAAGCGTCGGACCTGCCTGTTCTTTAAAACGGAGAGCCCAGGTTTGGATCCCTTCAATTTTGGTGGAGCCGGCACGCGCAAAAGCGAACCGCGAAATCTCGCTCTTGCGCAAAACTTTTAACGCGAACGTCGGCAGGTTCACTTCTCTAGTGATGTCGCCAATGTTGTATCGCGTGCTTTCGGCTTTCATGTTGAGCAGACGTTTCGTGTTGGCTTCAGGAGAATTGTCGAAAGCATCTTCGAAGGGCGGCGCGACCTCTTTGACCTTCACACCGTCAACGCGATTCACTTTTCGAACTGCCGCCCATTGCGACCCAACCTGGATGATCAGCAAGTCCGATGAAACGCGGCGCCGCGACCTGTTTACGACTGTCGGGTAACCACCCCGTGTCGTAGTCGAGAGCCACGTCGCGTCCTGGACATACTCTTCGCTGCCAATCAAGTTGCCCAGCTCTGCTTCATAGTTCGCCACGTATTCCGTCGCTCGATGCAAAACGCTGATGAGTTCGGGTGCATTCTGCGGCTGCGGTGACCCAGCCAGGATCAAGAGTGCCACCAGGACACCTGAACTCATATGGGCTCCTTGCCGCTGATGGTAGCATATGCAATCCGAAATTGAGGGTCGAACGTGGCGCTCACACCAGGCGTGAAGTTGGGACTTTTTGAAATCACTGACACGTTGGGTTCTGGTGAGCGCCTTCCATTCCGGCGACGGAACGCGCTTTAAGGTAGTTGTGCAACATCTGGAGTTACTGGGCGAGACGCGCACCTCCGACGGTACCGACATGAAACTGATGCGCCGGTCCAACGAATACATCATTCTTGCCAATGGCAAAACTCTCATGTCGAGCCGCATGCATGGTTCCGAGGAGGCACTGGCCACGTTCGGCTGCCGGCGAGCGCGGACTCTGGACCAGTCATGTGTGCTCGTGGGCGGCCTCGGAATGGGATTTACGTTGCGGGCCACGCTCGATTTGCTACCGCGGACTGCCATCGTTGTCGTCGCAGAACTCGTGCCTGCGGTAGTGGACTGGAACCGTGGTCCGCTTGGACCGCTGGCGGGACATCCGATGAAGGATAAGCGTGTGCGTATTGATATCAACGATGTCTCAGTCATTCTCCATGCGAGCACGGACCGGTTTGATGCAGTACTGCTCGATGTCGACAACGGGCCGGCTGGTTTTGCGACCGCTGGCAACGACCGCCTTTATGGCGACCGGGGATTAGCTGCCGGTTTCACCGCTCTCAAGCCCGGCGGAGTCCTTGCCGTGTGGTCTGCCAAGGAAAATCGAAGGTTCGAGCAACGTCTTCGTTATGTCGGATTTGCTGTCGAGGTGGAACGCGTGCGTGGCCGGTTGAAAAAGGGCGGTCCTCATCACACGATTTTTCTTGGGTACAAGCCTTAGCGCTCTTCTTGTTCTCCTTCGTTTTCGCGGGTAACTATTCTTAAAACCGCAGCCGCCTTACAGACGTAAAGCTCCGTGGCGCACCGCACAGCGGGTCGATGAACGCCAATCGGTTCGCGAGAAGCTGCAGCGGCGGATCTCCATCCCGCTTCTCTCTAACCTTCGGGTAGAAAGGATCGCCAACGATAGGGAATCCAATGGAGACCATGTGAACCCTGAGCTGATGCTTCCTGCCGCTTTTCGGAACGAGCCGGAAGAGCCCGGCGCTTCCTCGCACGTCGAGCAGTTCAATTTCTGTGATTGCATTGGCCGGGCCGTCCACGATCCGCTGTCGAAACCACGGCTCGCCCGGCCCCAGCCTGTTCTCCACGCGCCAATGGTTCCGGTTTGGAACATCTGTAATGTGTGCCACCGCAAGGTACTCCCGCTCGATCAGCGCATCGGCGAAGAGCCGGTGGTAACGCCCCCGGGCAGCCGGCTTAATGGCGAGAAGGAGAAGTCCGCCGGTGTCCCGGTCGAGCCGGTGCATCGCCGCGAGAGTGGCCAGCCCGGTGCTCCTCTGCAGGCCGACCAGCAGCGAGCGCTCGACATGTTCTCCTGACGGCGTCACCGGCATCCCGTGCGGCTTGTCCGCGACGAGGATTTCTTCGTCGCGGTAAATGACCAGCGCCTCCTCGACCGCGGCGGGCTCCGATGGAACCTCCCTGCGATAGAAAACGGTAAGACCGTGACGGTAGGGAGAATCCTCCCTCAGCGTCGTGCCGTCGCTGAGGGTAACGAGACCTCGCGACACTCGCGCACGCCAGGTGCCTGGATGTACATGCGGGAAATAGCCAAGCAGGTGCTCGAATATCGTCGCAGGAGGACTTTGCAGCTTGGGGAGATAGAGGCGGGACGGGCGGCTGTGCGATCCGCCCGTGAGATCATTTTCGTTGGTCATGAGGATTCAAGAGCCATTGGATCTCGACAACTCTCGCATCCACTCTGAATTCTGTAGCCGCTTGCTTGCCGGCACCTTTCCTTTTTTAGGCTTCTTCTTCTCTCGCTTCTGTTTGTCTTTGCTCATGAAAGAAGTATGCCATGGTTTTCCGGTCGCCCGCTCCGGGGATATACTTCGCCACGTGCTTTGCAGGCATCGAAAAGGGGATTTATGCGAAAGACTTTCATTCGGTTCTCACTCCGGTGGATCTGTCTCGCACTCGCGTTCATGGCGACGCCGTTATCCGCGCAGTGGCTGGACTACCCTACTCCCGGCATTCCGCGAACCGCGGTCGGAAAGCCGAACCTGGCGGCGAGGACTCCAAGAACGCCCAACGGCAGGCCGGATTTTTCGGGAATCTGGAAAGCCCCTGACGGGAAGTATCTGGCAAACCTTGCCGCGGACCTGGGCGAGGTCCCGATGCAGCCCTGGGCGCAGAAGCTTTACCAGGAACGTCAGGAGAATAACGGAAAGGACAGGCCGAGTGGACGCTGCCTGCCGCACAGCGTGACGGATTTCGACGGCCATCCCAATCCGAAGAAGGTGATTCAAACTCCCGGAGTCATCGTATTGCTCTTTGAGAGTTATCACTCCTATCGCCAGATCTTCATCGACGGGCGGCCTTTCCCCAAAGAACGCGAGCCGGCCTGGTTCGGGTATTCGGTGGGGAAATGGGAAGGGGAAACGCTTGTGGTCGATACCGTGGGCATCAATGAAAAGACCTGGCTCGACGATGGTGGGCATCCTCATAGCGATGCTCTGCATGTCATCGAGCGGTTCCGGCGGCCGGATTTCGGGCACATGGAAGTGCAGGTGACCATCGACGATCCGAAGGCCTACATAAAGCCGTGGACTGCGAAGATCCAGTGGGAATACATGCCTGACACCGAGCTGCTGGACTGGGTCTGCGAGAACGAGAAGGATTTTCAGCACCTTGTAGGCAAGTAGGGGAATTAGCCGCGGATTACGCGAATTACGCGGATGGGCGCGCAGTATGTCACCACGATTGGGATATAGGGTGAATGCGCGCCCATCCGCGTAATTCGCGTAATCCGCGGCTAAATTTTTCCCTTCCTTATGCAGTTCGCGCTGAAGTATGCGTTTTAAGATATGAAGATCATGCCGAAGCTACGTGAGGGGGAAAATATGATGAAGAAAGTCTGGGTTGTCGGGACTAGCTTGATCGTTTTATTGGCTGTATTCGCTTTTGTAACGGGTGACGCGTGGGCTCAGGGAAACACCCCGGTTTCGCTGGATAAAGTGACGCTCTCGGGCGATGCCGCGAAGAGGGCGTTAACGAAGACACAAATCAACGCCGCCACGGCGAGGGCAATCGTCGACGCGTGTGTGGAGTTCGGAAAAGCGAGCAACGCGTCCTACTCCATTTTCGTGATTGCTCCGAGCGGCGATATCGTCGATGCCCATGTGATGGATGGCCAGGTGCCGATCGGCGTCGAGACAGCGCTACTCAAGGCAAAGACCGCTCTTTACGCGCGGACCCCATCGAGCGCAGTAGCGCAGCGCTTTAATACGGTCGATGGACGCGTGATTCGATTAAACCTCGGTCAGTCCTCCGGCCTCGCTTATTACTTCGTCGGTGGCGGCCTGCCGATCGTCGTGGAAGATCAGCTGATTGGTGCGATCGGCGTGGGTGGCGGAAATGCGGACGAGATGTGCGCTTATACAGCGCTCACGAAAGTTCTCGGACCTCAGCCTCCGCTTCCAACGGCCCAGCCGGCTCAAGCCGCACCAGGCGGTGGTGGCGGCCGCGGCCAGCAACCGAGGCAATAAGACCAATAGTCGGATCTCGCAGCCAGTGGCTATTCGCCGCTGAGGTAGTCTACAAGGACGCCGCTCGTCTGGCGGAGCCGCTGGCTCAGCAGCTTGGAGAGCTTTAGCAGTATCTTGAGCGCAAGGCGGGGAACCTCCAGGGAGAGGCGGGCAAAGCCTTCGCCGGTCAGCACGACCAGAAGGCTTGGCTCTTCGGCCACAACAGAGGCCGAGCGGGGCTCACCGTCAATCAGCGACATCTCGCCAAAAGTGTTACCCTTCCCGATCGTGCCGATCTGTTTCGCCGTACGGTTGGCCCCTTGCTTCATGACGTTTACGCGGCCCTCGACGAGCAGGCACAGGTAAGCCTCCCGCCTTCCCTCGCGCACGATGACCGCGTCTTTCTCGGCACGGTACACATGAAGGTAATTCGAAAGCGTCTCTATTTCCTTGGCGGACAGGGCATCAGCCCATTTGGTACTTTCGACAAAATTGGTGATCTCGGATGGCTTGTGCCCTTGCACCACCAAACCCTGTTCCTGGAGCATCCCGGTGACTACTTCTACTTTGCCCATGCGGAAACTTTACCATGGGTGACACGCTTCCTCGCCGATCAGGATTGGGGTTTGGACTAGTGGGTCATCGCGTAAACGATGTAGTTGATTCCAAGACGGATCGCCTGCGAGCTGTCCTTGAGCGGCTTGTCGCCATGATCGAGATATTTCCAGAAATCGCCGATATCGTTGTTGTAATTCGCGATCACCTGGAGGTTGCCGTGCTCGTCCGACATTCCCCAGAATTGCGGAACAAAATCTCCGTAGGGCGGATTCATCTTCAATGTATGGATATCGAAGAAACTATGAAAGATCGGATGACTGAGATCGATCTGGACGAGCTCCCGTTCCGGAAGCGCCCGTTTCAGGTAATAGCGCAGGACCTCCAATTCCTCAGGACCATGAAGATAGGCCGCAGTACGGAAATCATCGGCCATGATGAAGCCGCCCCTTCGGATGTACTCGCCGAGGTTCTTGATCTCTTTCTCATTGAGTGTGAGGAAGCCCGGCTCGGATAGGTAGAGAAAGGGGTACTTGAAAACCTCGTCGCTCGAAAGCTGCACGATTTTGTATGAATTGGGTGTGACCCGCACGCCGGTCAGTTCGTGAAGCAACCCGACCAGAAATTCATCCGAAGAGGGAAAATCGTGATGCCAGGGCGGATTGTCGGGCCAGTAGTTGGGCCAGTACATCCAGGACTCCCGATTGGAGCAGGCAAGACGCGCAAACACAAATTCCGGATCGGGCTCGAACCAGTCTGAAATCGCCGGAGGGGCGAGCACGGCGGTAAACACCAGAAGTATCAAGAATCGTTTCACTACGAATTTACCTTCACATCAGTGCGTCATTGCATAGACCGCGTAGTTGACGCCTAACTCCACGGCCGTCGCCGACTCGTGTATGGAGCACTGGCCCACATCCAATGCCTGCCAGTATTCACTGATGTCGTTGTTGAAATCGATCATCACCTGGATGTTGCCCTTCGGATCGGAGATAGCGAAGAACTGCACGTCGCCGGAGTTGTACATGCGGTAGGGTGGCAGCATGTTCTTGGGATCAAGGTCAAAAACCATGTGGAAGATCCCATGTGAAGGAGGTACGGGCTGCATTTCACGATCGGGAAACAGTTTCCTCAGTTGCACCACCATGTTTTCGAACTGGGAATTGTCGAACTCGTTGCCACGAAAGTCGTCCATCAGCAGGAAGCCCCCGCGGTCGAGGTACTCGCGGAGATTCTTGACGTCGGCAGGAAGAAGATTCAGATAGCCAGGTTCGGACATATAAACAAATGGGTACTGGAACAACTCTTTACTATCGATATCGACGATCTGGTAAGAGTCCGGTTTTGTATAAGTGGTCGTCAGCCTCCCGAGTGAAGTCGGGAACATCGTGTCGCCATCCGGGTAATCGTGATGCCAGGGAACTTCCCGCGTTTCGCTCCGCCACCATGGCTGCAGGTGATAGCGGACGCGGGCGTACACAAAGCCGGAGCGGTCGATGTCGCGGGGCGTAGACACATCCTCTTCTCCGGTTCCCCGGTAACCCGGTACGAGACACCGGCCGCCGGTTTGGCCAGTGTCAATTCCCGAGCCAAATCGCCGGCCACCACCAGACTGTTCACCCTGCCCGCCAAATTGCGCGAAGGCGTAGGCGCCCAACCCAAGGATCGCGGCAGCAACCAGTTTCGTGTTCATATTCTCCGGCGAGTGTACACCTTCGCGGGCCAGACCGCGAGAGGTGCGTTCTACCGAGAATTCGGGACGCGCAAATTGCGCAGGGCGTCCGGCCGGAACCGGTTCATTTTTCCCGTTTGTCAAGCCTCTTTTCTCGCTGCATGAACGCTTTCGGATGCTCTTTCAAGTCTTCGCGCACGGCAGGATGGGCTGCGAGAAATTCCCTTAGTTCCGGGTGCTGTGAAATGTAATTGGGATCATCGACGAGTCTTGGATTCTTCCGCAGATCCTGATCGATGTTGGGATGGGAATCCAGAAATCGATCAAGGTTCACGAGCTCTGCGTGCCGGATGTCTCGCGCCGAGTTGTCAAATTTTTCTGCCCGGCGCACGAAGTATCGCGGAGTTTCTTTAATCTCCTCGCGCACCCCGGGATGGTTTTCCAGGAATTCTTTGAACTCGGGATGTTTCGCAATGTACTCGGAATTGTTGATAAGTGCAGGGTTCTTTCGGAGCTCATGATCGATTGCCGGATGCGAATCCAGAAACCGGTCGAAATTCGTCAATTCTCGCCTGGTGATATCCGGATTTGGCTTCTGTCCAGGCGACGCGTTTACAGCCGTGGCACCCGGCATCGCCAGAGTTACCGCTAACAGGCCAAGGATCAACAACTTCATAGACAACACCTCCAACAAGCGTGTTGCCAGTTTTAGACGGCCTTTTTTCAGTTCTGCTTACAGCGGGAATTAAGCCCCGACAATCTGAACGCTGATTCCTTCCGGATCCTTGATGTGAAAACCCGCATCAATGTTCTCTTCCGGATTTACACCCCGCTGCTTCAGCTCTCGCGTGACCGCCTCTTTGTTGAACCCTTCGACTCCGATTGCGAAATGATCCACCAGGCCGGTCGGGCTCTTGTGATGGAGGGAGACGAGAGTTTTCGTCGTGCCAAGGCGCACGATTTCATTCGGCTTATCCTCACTAACCACCGACAGTCCAAAGATCTTTTGATAAAAAGCGATCGCACGCGGCAAATCTGTAACCTGAATGCTCATGTGGTCGATCTTCGTCGCCTTCAGACCGGCGTTTTGAAATGTAGCAGCAGATGCTGTGCCGCCCGCAGCCGTCAGCATGGCCAGACCCTGAATCAACTCCCGGCGCGAAAGCGCACCCTTCTCGAAGCGGTTCACCAGATTGGAAATGATCGCCTCCATATGGCCTCCTTAGTGCAAAAGTGAATTTGCGCGCGAGTCTATACCGTATGCGGCGATGCGAACATTAAAATAAGCGTAAACGCGGGCTAAAGCCCGCGACTACATTTGGGGGAAGAAGTTTGGAATGGCATTCCTAGAGTAGTCGCGGGCTTTAGCCCGCGTTCCGCCAGTGGTAATCTCGACGCGTGACTCGGGACAAACAGGATATTCGTGAGCATGTTTGGCAAGCATTGAAGGAAGCTCGGGTCGCACGTTTCCCGGGAGCGCGCGGGCGGATACCGAATTTCACGGGCGCAGAGCGGGCCGCGGAACGACTGTCCGAGCTCGATGTGTGGAAACGGGCGCAGGTTTTGAAGTGCAATCCGGACTCGCCCCAGCGACCCGTTCGTCTTCGCGCTCTCCGGGAAGGAAAAACTGTTTATATGGCCGTCCCCCGATTACGGGAATTGGACTGCTTTATAGAACTGAAACCTTCGGAGCTGGGCAAGCATGTGACACAGGCCAGTTCTATCGAAGGTGCTTTCCGGCTGGGCCGGCAGGTTTCGCCAAAATCAATGAGGCCCATCGACCTGATCATCTGCGGCACCGTTGCGGCGAACCGACTTGGTGCGCGAATTGGAAAGGGCGGTGGCTACTCCGATCTCGAGTACGGATTGGCGCGCGAGGCGCGGCTGGTACGCCGGACGACTCCCATCGTCACCACGATCCACGACATACAAATACTGGACGAAGAACTTCCTGTCCTCCCTCATGATATCCCTGTCGACTACATTGTCACGCCGACCGTCGTGATTGAAACGCATACGACGTTGCCGCGGCCGAAAGGGATTTACTGGGAATATCTTCCGCAGGAAAAGCTCGACGAGATCCCTTACCTGAAACAAATATGACCAAAACCAGGTCTGCAGATCAGGCGCTGGCCGCAGATGCACCTCAACCGGTGGTCACAACGGTGGACGCGATTGCGCTCACCGTGGGCATCGTCATTGGCGCAGGTATCTTTCGCACGCCGGCTCTGATTGCGGCAAATTCCGCCAGCGAATGGACCGTGTACCTGGCATGGGCTCTTGGCGGGATCATCTCCGTGATGGGCGCGCTCGTCTACTCCGAACTGGCGACAACGTATCCACACGCCGGTGGTGATTACCATTACCTCACGCGGGCCTTCGGACACCGGCTGTCGTTTCTTTTCGCATGGGCGAGAATGAGTGTGATTCAGACCGGCGCGATTACATTTTCCTTGTTCGTCTTCGGTGATTACCTGAGTGAAATCTTCTCTCTTGGAACATACTCATCGGCCATCTACGCCGGGCTGGCAATTGTCGCGTTGACTGTCCTCAACATTACCGGCGTCCGCGAAGGCACGGGCACCCAGAACTTCCTGACAAGTATTGAAGTGCTTGGCGTCATTCTGGTGATCGTGGCGGGGCTGTTGATGGTCGCTCCGGCGCCTCAGGCGATCGCGAACACGCCAGGCGCGTCGCTTTCCTCTTCGTCGTTCGGCCTGGTAATGGTCTTTGTGCTGTTAACGTATGGCGGCTGGGGCGAAGCAGCGTACGTTTCTGCGGAATTGCGTGATGTCCGGCGCAACATGGTAAGGGTGCTCATGCTTAGCATCCTTCTGATTACCACGCTATATCTGTTGATCAACTGGGCGTACCTTCATGCGTTGGGGCTCGCCGGCACGGCGAAGGCGGAGCAGGTCGGCGCAGTAATCATGAATCGTGCATTTGGAGAGCGTGGGGCGGAGATCATCAGTCTGCTCATCGCCATCTCCGCTTTGACCACGGCGAATGCAACAGTCTTTACCGGCGCGCGCACTTCCTACGCATTCGGGTGCGATTTTCCGGCGTTCCGCTTTCTTGGACGCTGGAGTCCACGCACATCTACGCCGGTCAACGCGCTGCTGGTGCAGGGCGGGATCGCAATCGCTTTGGTCTTTTTCGGCGTGGTGACTCGCAGAGGTTTTGAGACTATCGTCGAATACACCGCGCCCGTGTACTGGTTTTTCATTCTTCTTACAGGTATTTCGCTATTCGTGCTGCGCCGAAAGGAAAGCGGCATTGCGCGGCCGTTCCGAGTGCCGTTATATCCCGTTACGCCAATTCTGTTCTGCCTGGCCAGCGCTTACCTGCTTTACTCAAGCCTTGCATACACGCGCATCGGCGCTCTCGCCGGTGTAGCGGTTCTGACGGTGGGGGCGGTCTTGTTGTTATTTGTTCATCCATCAACGTCGGACAAAAGGCACGGAAGGAATTAGCCGCGGATTACGCGAATTACGCGGCTAATTTCTTCTTATTCCAGCGCATCCAACGCTGCGCGCTGCTGCTCCAGGCGCCGTGGACGTTCCTGAGCAAAACGTTGCACACCGGCGAAGATCGAGTCCGCATCCAGATGCGCTTCGGCAATCACGTCCGCTTCCAGTCCTCCTGTGAGCCATTGATGGTCCCAATCGGAGGTGAGCGAATAGGCGTCCGTCAGGGAACCGACGTTGCGCAGGGGCCACATGCGGCGCGTGCCGCTGCTGACGAACATGAGGTCCTGGTATGCCTCGGGAGGCAGTACAGAATTTCGATAGGCTTCGGGCTGGTGATCAAACAATTCCTCGCTGATCGCCGAGATTACCTTCACGTTGATGCCCGCCTGTTCCAACCGCGGCAGCACTTTCACGAGGTTGAAGGTAGAGCTCGATCCCTGCGCCACAACGTAGCCGTGCTTCGGCTTGCCGGGCGCGAAATCGCGAATGACGTACAGGCCCCTGGATGCGGCCCGCAGATCCGTGTCGGCAAATTTGCTGCGGTCGGCCACCGGAAAGTCAGGCCGTGCCACTTCGATGATGATGATCCCCACTTTCTTTTCGCGAGCCGCAATTTCCGCCGCAGCAAAGTACCCCGGCGCCACATCGTTGTAGTCCCAGAAACTCAGATTGATGACCTGGCCGCGGGGGAACAGCTTCCAAACCTGAGGCGCGAAAATGCCGAAGTGAGTGCGCGCATCAGCGGCGGTTTCCGGTCCCGAGTGCCCCGCAAGGATGTGCAGGACGCCCGTGCGGAACTTGCTGTCCTGGTTCTGCTGGCTCCAGACGCGCGCCGGGAGGTACATCAAAGGAGTAAAAGCGCCATAGGTACCGCTGAATGCCCACACGCCTGCAAACTTCTCGGGGTCCAGTGACGCATTCTGGCTAACCAAACCGATGGCGCTGGAGACATTTCCCGCTTCCTGAATCGCGGCTTTGACCCGGGTTCCCAACGGGTTGGTCTCAGGATCGTAATGGCCCCAGATACTTCCGTGCTCCAGATTGACCGATTCCGAGAGATCCGCCGCGAGCGTCAACACGCGGTTCTCCGTAACGTAGTTCAACCATTTCACGATTTCGGAGACCCCCCGGCGTGCGCCCGCCACCTCGCCGGCCTTGCGGAACAGCGCGATCTTCACCTGTTTCTCTGCCCCCGAGACCGAATTCTTCACAGTTAGGGTCTGCGGCTCCTCTGGAAGATTGGCGACACGGAGACGCTCGTCCATGAATGGGTCGCCCTTCACGTCAATACGAAGCGGGACGTTGTCCTTGACTGTATTTCCGATTTCAACGAGGCGATCGGCCAGCCAGTCCCCTAGCCCGTTGCGGTCGAGCACGGACATGGCTACATCGATATTGGTCTTGAACTGTATCAGCCGTTCTCGCGGGTCGCTCACCGGTCCCTGACGGATGCCGGAGAACTCCACGCCGTATCGCTCCTCAAAGGTCTGCGCCAAAGCGATGAAATACTCCGAGTTCATCTTCATCGCATAAGGGTGGCTCGCGTAACCCACCACCTGATCGCCTGCTCCGACCTTTCCATTCACTGCGCCGGGCCAGTATCCTTTCGTCGTCTTGCCGAAGACAATCATCGGGCGGCGATCATTCGGGTCCCATTCCTCCATCGCTTTAAGGACCCCCACGATCTGGTCGTAGTCGTGACCATCGGGTATGGAGAACACGTTCCAACCATAAGATGTCCATTGGTCAATCAATCGGTAGCCTTCGAACTTGCGGTTGACGACTCCGCCGATCAGCGCATCATCGATGCCGGCGTTGTTATCGGAGAAGAAGATCCGGAGCCGCTTGCCGACCTGAAGCGCTATCGCCTGAGTCTTGACCTCCTGGGCGTGGCCCTCACACATCGCGAATTCGCCTTCGAACGCGATAATTTTCGGCGCGCCGATTTCGGCACCAGCCACATCCCAGAATGCCGCCTTCCCGGCCGCAGTCGCGATTCCGACCCCCGATGGACCGCCGTTGACGTCGTTGGTCACGTCCGTGGATTCGATGTGCCCCGAGAGTGCGCGAATGCCGCGGCCCCGGGCCTGGGCGAACAGCGGATGATCGGACAGACCCACATCCGCGAGGAGCGTCTTCAGCGCTCCAGCGCCTCGACGGAATCCCAACGCGTCGACCGGCAACATCGCAACATCAGGGGCGACGTAGTAACGGCGATCCCCCGTCGCTTGATACTTGCGGTACAGCGCTTCTCCCATGATCATCCACAGTGCATAGCAGGTTGGCGCGCAGTGCCCTGCCGCAAGCATGAACTTGTCGCAATAAGGATGCTTCGGCCGGCGGTAATCGTAGCGGAGACCGCCCAACTCCGGCCCGGCAAGGTGCGTCACCACATTAAATGGCGTATAGGCCACCGGTCCGCCGAAATGCCCGGTCTGGGCATAATTGCCGAGCAGCGTTAAAGTCATACAAGTCATAAAGCCAATGTCTTCCAGTTGCTGGCGCTCAAACGGCAGCTTTGAACTGGTGGCCGATACTGGGGACACCTGGACACTCATCTCTAAATTCTTACCCTTCCTTGCTGGACCTGCTTGGGATTCTAACGGCGGACCCGTCCTCACGCAATGCCCCAGCGCTGGTTAGTGGCCCCTTATTTGCATAGAACTTACAGTAAACTCTAGATATGGGCCGCGGAAGCGGACTTCAATAGACAAAGGACATCCCCTTGGCGGAAATCATAAAGTCCCGGATCCGGGAGGGTTCGCCCCACCCCCGCGGCGCAAATTGGGATGAGAAGGGCACAAACTTTTCCTTGTTTTCTGCAAGCGCTACCAAGGTAGAGGTTTGCATCTTTGAAGCAAGCGGAGAGCGAGAACTGGAACGCATCGAGCTCCCCGAACACACCGACCAGATCTGGCATGGGTATTTACCGGAGATCGGGCCCGGAACACCCTACGGTTATCGAGTTCATGGGGCCTATGAACCGAAGGCCGGTCATCGCTTCAATCCCAACAAGCTGGTGCTCGACCCCTATGCATTCGCGCACATGGGAGAGCTGACATGGAATCCCGCTCTCTTCGGCTATCAAATGGAGTCCGGGGACGATTTAACCTTCGACGAGCGGGACAGCGCTCCCTTCATGCCGAAATGTACTGTCGTCGACCCGAACTTCGACTGGACAGGAGAGCGTGCCCGCAAGCGGCTTCGCGTGGACCACACGATCATTTACGAGATGCATGTTCGCGGATTTACGAAACTGCATCCGGCCGTTCCCGAGGATCTGCGGGGGACGTATGCGGGACTCGCAACCAAAGAAGTAATTGATTACATCAAATCGCTTGGAGTGACGTCCATCGAACTGCTGCCGATCCACACCTTCATCGACGAGAGTCACCTGGTGGAAAAAGGACTCGCCAATTACTGGGGCTACAACACCATCGGCTTCTTTGCGCCGGATCCGGGTTACGCCGCTTCAAAGCCGGAGAGTCTCCGCGAATTCAAGGAAATGGTCGCGCGACTTCACGAAGGCGGACTCGAGGTCATCCTCGACGTCGTTTACAACCACACCGCCGAAGGAAACGAGCGCGGTCCGACGCTTTCGTTCAGGGGTATCGATAATGCGAGTTACTACCGCCTCCAGGAAGACAAGCGTTATTACATCAATGACACGGGAACAGGAAATACGGTGAACCTCAGCCACCCGCGCGTTATCCAGATGGTCACGGACAGCTTGCGCTATTGGGTGGAAACGATGAACGTGGACGGGTTCCGATTTGACTTGGGAACCATTCTCGCCCGAGAGCCGAATGGGTTCGACAATCAGAGCGGATTCCTGAAGGCCTGTAGCCAGGATCCGGTTCTTGGCACCGTCAAGCTCATCGCCGAACCATGGGATTGCGGGCCGGGCGGCTATCAGGTTGGAGCCTTTCCTCCCGGATGGGCGGAGTGGAACGACAAATTTCGGGATACCGTACGCGACTTCTGGAGGGGAGAAGCGCCGGCGTCGGCTCTCACGCCTCGTCTCTGCGCCTCGGGCGATATCTTCAATCACCAGGGACGAAGGCCCTGGGCGTGCGTCAACTTCATCACCGCGCATGACGGCTTCACGTTGAATGATCTCGTGAGTTACAACGAGAAGCACAATGAGGCAAACGGTGAAAATAATAACGATGGCAACTCGAACAATCGCTCCTGGAACTGCGGCGCGGAAGGACCTACGGATGATCCGGCGATCAAGACGTTGCGCGAGCGTCAGAGGCGCAATTTCCTGGCAACGCTGCTGCTGTCTCAGGGCACGCCGATGATGCTCGGCGGTGACGAATTTGGGCGGACACAGGGCGGCAACAACAACGCGTATTGTCAGGACAACGAGATCAGCTGGTTCAATTGGGGCCTCGAGGAAAGTGGCCAGTCGCTCGTCCGATTTGTCCAAAAGTTAACCCGTCTCAGACACAAATACCCCATCCTAAGGCGCAACCTTTTCCTGACCGGGAAGTACAACGAGCAGCTCGAAGTGAAGGATGTGACCTGGATCAATGCCAATGGCGCGGAGATGGAAGAGGCCCACTGGGGTGACGCCAACATGCGCTGCTTCGGTATGTTGATGGACGGGCGCGCTCAATCTACGGGAGTCCGCCAGCGCGGGAAGAATGCAACAATGTTGCTGGTCATCAACGGGCATCACGAGCTGGTCGAGTTCACGTTACCCGAATGCCCCGGTGGCTGCCGATGGACTCGATTGATCGACACGAATGTCCCGGAGGACAGTGAGGAACCGAGCTTCGAGACCGGCCAAAAATACGGAGTCACCGCGCGTTCCGTCCTTTTGTTCGTGCTCGAAGCGGAGGCGACGGAATAATCGCAGGCTAGTAACCGATTTTTGTCACTTCAGTTATCGGCACACGGTAGTTCCAGGTGCGCGGCAGGTTCTCGATATGCACCTCGAAGCGAAACTGCTCGCCGGGCGCGAGCGGTTTTTGGTTTGTGTCGAGGACTTTCTGGGAGTATTCCTGCACTGGTTTCCCATCGTAATCCGTGAAAACCATCTTCACTTCGGCCTTACGAATGGGTTTGTCGGACACGTTCTTGAGGAGCGCCTCGATGAGCCTGATTTTGTGGCCCACAAAGTTTTCGCTGGTGGCGATACTGAGGTGAGACAACTGGACGCGGTCCTGAATGGAAGAGATATCGGTGACTTCAGTTAGCGGGGCTGCGGCAACCCGGTCCTGCGCCGAGGGGATGAACGCCCAGGCCAGCACCAGACCGACGACCACGACGATACTAGCTCCAATGATGACAGCGGAACGACGTTCGCCCATGTCACTTCTCCTGGCATTTTCTTGATGGCTGCGCCCTGTCGGGCTTGCATTCGCTCCGCTCATCTCTTACTGGCTGCGCCCTGTCGGGCTTGCATTCGCTCCGCTCATCTCTTACTGGCTGCGCCCTATCGGGCTTGCATTCGCTCCGCTCATGCCCCGCT
>Ga0137418_10002465_pt1 | contig 16965 bp, 12 predicted proteins | sample CZODoug3_1_2_16f_FD_122242 | JGI IMG/M metagenome (GOLD analysis project Ga0137418, IMG submission 122242) | Vadose zone soil fungal communities from Angelo Coast Range Reserve, California, USA - CZODoug3_1_2_16fungal (Hybrid Assembly) | ecosystem: Environmental > Terrestrial > Soil > Vadose... | reverse complement strand
GAGATAGTCCACGACGCGTTCCGGAGGCACGCCGAGCCGCTCGCTGGCGTTGCTCGGGTCCACCCACTGCTCCTCGACCGCCGCGGGGCCACCCCGGCCGGGATTGAGGAGGGCGACGCGGGGGCCGATGAGCTGGTAGAAGTCCTTGTCCCCCGACACGATCACGGCCTGGAGGCCGCCCTGCGCGGCCTGTTCGGCGAGCGTGCCGATGACATCGTCCGCCTCGTACCCTGCGACCCCGAGTACGGGGACGCGGAACGCGGCGAGGATCTGCTTGATGCGCTCGACGGAGCGATCGAAGTCCTGCTGCAGCTGCTCGTCCAGCTTCTCGCGGGTGGCCTTGTACGCAGGATACTGCTGGTGGCGGAACGACTCGCCCACGTCATGCACCCACGCGAGGTAGTCGGGATGGTGTTTGGCGCGGAGCCGGAGCAGGAAGTTCGTGACGCCCCAGGCGGCGGAGGTATTCTCGCCGCGTCGCGTCGTGAGCGGCCGCGCGATCATCGCGAAGAACGCCCGATAGATCAGCGCATACCCGTCGACGAGGAAGAGCCGCTCAGCCATGGGCGAAAGAATAACCCCGCCCGGTGCGTCACGGGCGGGGTGGATCAACGGCGCGGTGAGGGCGGTGCGTCAGACGCGCATGACGTTCGACGCGTGGAGCCCCTTGTCGCCCTGCTTCACCTCGAACTCCACGACCTGACCTTCGGCAAGCGTCTTGAAGCCATCCATCTGGATAGCCGAGAAGTGCACGAACACATCCTCGCCACCCTCCTGCTCAATGAAGCCATAGCCCTTGGCGTCATTGAACCACTTCACCTTTCCCTTGATCATGCGCTGCGCCTCCTGCAGAGTCCGAAACGTTGAGCCTTCGTGTCGAGCGCGATAGAAATGAGGGGCGCGGGGAAAGCTGTCAAGCAGGCCTACGGCGCCGCGTACAAAGCCCGATATAACTCGCGGTTGCGGATTACGCTGCGCACGTACCCGCGGGTTTCCGGATAGGGGATGAGCTCGATGAACTGATCGGGATCGTCCGCTCCATCCCGCTCGAGCCAGCGGATCACCGGCGACGTGCCCGCGTTGTACGCCGCGATCGCGGCCTCGAGCCGGCCGAAGCGGCGCAGCAGTTCGGCCAGGTGCGCGGCGCCGAGGTGCAGGTTCAAGTCGGGGACGGTGATCCACTCGGGATAAAAGGTGACATCGAGACCGCGCGCGGTGATGGCCGCCGTGCCCGGCGTGAGCTGCACCAGGCCACGCGCGCCCGCCGGGGAGAGCGCCTCGATATCGAACACACTCTCCTGTCGCACGATGGCCACGAGGAGCTTGGCGTCGACGCCGAATTCCTGTGCCTCGGCCTCGACGGCGGTCCGAACCGGCCACGGGTAGATGGCGCGCAACACTCGGACGTCGCCCGGCGCCTTGACGAATGCCTGCCATCCGAGGCGCACTCCCGCCGAGCCGAAGCCGCGCAGACCCAGTCCTTCGCTCAAGGCGAGCAGCGCGTCGAGATCCTGGGGAGGGCGACCGAGCATCGCACGCACCTCGATTTGCGCCTCGCTGTCGAGTCCCGCCAGCAACAGCGTGTCGAGCCGCGCCAAACCCGTCGCGACGCCGGCGGGAGCCGGCCAAACCACCGCTGCGAGAGGCGCGATGGCGAGCGGCGCCAGATCGGTCTCGCGGCGCGCACGCAGGCCGTAGTACCCGAGCGAATCCTCACGCGCCAGGGCGCGCCAGATGTCGCGCGCGCCCGCGCTGTCGCCCCGGGCCAGCGCCACCTTGCCGAGCCAAAAGCGCGCGCCGGTGCGCTGGGGGCCCCCGGCCGTCACCTCTCCCTGATAGAGCGCGGCCGCGGTGTCGAGTTGGCCGGCACGGTAGGCACGGGCGGCGAGCCGAAAACGCGCGAGCGACGCGCGAGCGTCTGAGGGGTAGCGCGCGATCAGCTCGCCGAACCAGCGGGCAGTGCCGCTCCAGTCGTCGCGGTCGAACAGCGCATCCCCGAGCACGTACAGCGCGGTGGGGGCGGCGGTATCCGAGGGATACGTTTGCGCGAAGCCCGACAGGGCGGTGGTCGCGCCCGGATCGGCCAGGCGCACGAGGACGCGGGCGCGCCGATATATGGCGAGCGGGCCGAGCGCGGAATCGCGTGCGGCGGCGGCGTACGCCCGCGCGGCGTCGCGGTAGCGCCCCGTCGCGGCCAGCAGGTCGCCGTACAAAACCAACGTCGCCGCGCTCGAGTCGCCCCGCCGGACCGCATGCTCGACGTGGATCCGGGCATCGGCGGCGCTGCCGCGCCGGTTCAAGGCGCGTCCCAGGGCCACGTGCTCCTCGGGCGCGCGCGGGGGCAGCGGACCGAACGCCAGCGCCACCGCGGCCGCCGCATCGTCGCTCTGCGGCGCCCGGGCCATCAGCTCGTACAGGGCCGTGCGCGCTCGCGCCGAATCGCCGGCGGCGAGCGCGAGCCGCGCGACGTCGAGCCCCTTCCCTGCCTGAGCGAAGGCGTCGAGGGCGCGCAGCGTGTCGCCCGCCAGCAGCAGCGTGCGGGCGCGGGCCAACCCCGCCTCGCGCATCGCCGGCGGCCCCACGTCCGCGAGCAGCCGGAAGGCGGCGGCCGTATCCCGGCTGACCCGCGCCTGGCGCACACGCAGCCACGCGTCGATCGTGGCGAGTCCGCCGGCCCGTGCCGCCGCGAAGGCGACCGCGGCGCTATCGGGCTGTCCGGCCGCATCGTATGACAGCCCGGCCCGCACGGCGAGCAGCGCCGCGCGCGCACCCGACGCGCGGGCGCGCGCCGTACCGAAGTGCGCCGCGGCGGCGCCATACTGACCGAGCCCGCTCTCCGCCTGCCCCAACACCGCCAGCGCCTCGCCTTCGGCGTAGTCCTCGAGCCAGGGTTGGCCGGCGAGCAATGCGCGGGCACGGTCGTAGCGGCGAGCGTGGACTTCCGCCTTCGCGCCTTCGACCACGAGGAATGCGTTGGGGTGGGAATCGCGCGCGGCGGCCGCGAGCAACGTTTCGGCGGCGTGCCACGGGCGTCCGGCGATGCGCAGCGATTCCGCGCGGAACATCACCGTCCGGTCCACCGCCTGCGCCGACGCGAGCGGCGGCGCCGAGAGCGCCGCCAACCAGAGCGCGGCGGCGCGCCTCACCGTGATCGCCGCACCCGTGCCAGCACGCGCTGGAACTCCGCCCGCGAGGTCGGCGTCAGCCGGAACCGCCCGAACCCGGTCTGGTCCTGGAAGTACAGCACGAGGCGCAGCGTGTTATACGACCACCGGATGGCGCGCAGCCCGCTGCGGTCCATGCCGGACGACATGTCCAAGACCTCGTCCGGCTCGCCCAGGCTGATGAACACTTCGCCGCGGTCGGTGAGCCACCCGGGACCGCCCTCGTCGGTGAATCGGCTGTTCGCCTGCTGCACGCGGCGGAAGTAGTCGTCCAACGCCTCGTTCTCGGGCGTGATCGCCACCGGATCGGTGGCCTTCCAGAAGTTCCGCCACACGGCGGGGCGCTCCTGCGGCGGCGCCTTGCGGAGCGAGTCGACCCATTCCTGCGCGGCGAAGTAGCGCAGCATCGCCAGCATCTCGTCGAAGTTGGTGATCACCCACTGGTTCGAGAAGCTGACGAGAAAGCGGGCGCGTGTCGTGTCGCCGCCACCTGCGGGGGTCGCCTCGATCTCCGCCTCGCCGACCGGCAGCCGCTCGGGCGCGACCGCGATCGTCGCTGCCGCGAGACGAGCATCCCCCCGCAACGCCACGGTGTCGCGCCACAACTCGCGGTCGGTCCCGTCCACTACGCGCGCGATGACCCGGGCGCCTCCGGCCAGGCCGTAGGCCTCGACATAGAAGCGGAGCGTATCGGTCCCGTACGGCAAGGTTGCGCGCGGGTTGGCGAGCAGCGCCGGCAGGTCGGAGATCTCGGTCCTCCCCGTGCCTTCGTAGAACGGGATCGGCCGCGTCAATCCGGGGCGCCGCCAGAGATTGGGCGCCGTGTCCACCCGCTCGGCGCGCGAGAAGGCCGGTCCGTTCCGGTCCCGCACCATCACGCTCACCGTGTACGCGCCCGGCGCCAAGGTGATAAACTGCTGGAACACGATGCTCTCGTCGGCGCGCAGCGTCTCTTGAAACCGTCGCACGCGCACCAGCTCATCGCGCGCGATCTGCCGCGTGGGAACGAGGCCGCTGTCGCCGCGGAAGGTCGCTTCCAAGCGGTACTCGGCGACGAATTCGTTGCCGCTGCGCTGGAACGTGAGCGACGAGTTTGCGAGGGACAGCGCAAACAGCGCGAGCGTCGAGTCGGGCGCCGGACCGCGGAGGTAGCGCAGCGACGCGACGAAGGGCAGCGCACCCCCGGTCGCGAGGAACCCCATCGAGCGGTAGACCGACGTCGCATCGAACAGGCGCGGGAATTGAGACCCGGGGCGGGGGCTGTCGGGGCTGCCGACCCGTTGAAACGAGCCGCAGCCGCTCCCTATCAAGACCAGCGCTGCCACCGCTGCCGCGCGTCGTGTCACTTGCCGAGCCTCAAATTCGCAGGTTAGTTTCGCGCCAACCCCAATGTCCAACGAGAACCTTGCCGGCCGAGCGATTGCCGGCTACCGCCTCCTCGAGCGCGTGGGCGAGGGCGGGACGGCCGAGGTCTACCGCGCCGAGCACCCCGAGCGCGGGGCCTGCGCGTTCAAGGTATTGCGCCAGCGGCTCAGGGGCGACCCCACGGCTGTGAAGCGATTCCTGCGTGAAGCGGGGTACGGCTCTCGCGTCGTACATCCCGGTGTGGTGCGTACTTACGACTACGGCGAGGCGGACGGCCTGCACTACCTCGCGCTCGAATGGGCCCCTGGGGAATCACTCGCCAGCTTCCTACACCGCAACGGGCCCCTCGCTCCCGCGGATGCCGTCCCGCTCGTGCGGCAGCTGGCCGACGCCCTGGCGGCCGCGCACAAGGCCGGCATCGTGCACCGCGACTTGAAACCTGAGAACATCATGTACGACCCGGGCACGCGCATCGTGAAGTTGCTCGACTTCGGGATCGCGCGGGACGCCGAGCTGCCACCGGAGGAACGGCTCACGCGAACGGGGTTCTTCGTGGGCACGCTGCAGTACGTGGCGCCCGAAGCCCTGTCCGGTGAGCTGGTCGACGGACGCGCCGACATCTACAGCCTGGCCACGATCACGTACTACCTGCTCACCGGGCGCCATCCCTACGTGGGGCGGAGCCCCCGCGAGCTGTTCCAGCAGTTGCTCAGCCAACCGCCCCTGCCGCTGTCGCAGGCAGTCAAAGGGATCAATGTGCCGCCGGGCGTCGAGGCCGCCGTCATGAAGGGCCTCGCCCGCCAGCCGGCGGACCGCCAGCCGACCGTGACGGAGTTCGCGGCCGATCTCGAGGCGGGAGTCGCGGGCGCGGCGACCGCCGGGGGCCAGGAGCCGCAGAGCGGCTTCTTTGCGGCGATCAAGAACTTCGTAGGCAAGCGGAAGTGAATAGTAGTAGCGATTACTACTACCTTAAGCAGAACCTGAAGGATCTGCTCATCGCCCGCTCCGTGCGGCGCGGTGATTTCGTCCTCGCTTCGGGCAAGCGCTCCTCCTACTACATCGACGCCCGCCTCACCACCATGTCCGGCGAAGGCCTCGCGGTGATCGGCGCGCTCGGTCTGGACCGCCTGGCCGCGCGTGGCTGGGCTCCCCGTGCCGTGGGAGGCCTCACCCTGGGCGCCGATCCCGTCGCCTACGCCCTCGCCGCCGCCGCCCGCGGCCGCGGCCTCCCCCTCGATGCATTCACCGTCCGCAAACAAGCCAAGACGCACGGCACGGGGAAGCGGATCGAGGGGTGTTTCACGTCGGGCACGTCGGTCGTCATCGTCGAGGACGTCATCACCACCGGGGGCTCGGCGCAGGAGGCCGTCGTCGCCGTCGAGAGCGAGGGCGGACAGGTGCTCGGCGTCCTGGCCGTCGTGGATCGGCAGGAAGGCGGTCGCGAGCTGCTCGAGCGGGCCGGCTACGCGGTCGAAGCTCTACTGACCGCTTCCGAGCTCCTTGGGTAAGATGGTCTCGTGAGCCCTCCCCTGCCCCGCCCTTCGGCCGGCCGGCGATCCTTCGCCGCGCGGATGCGCGGCTGGCAGGACGACGCCACCGGGCTCGAACAACGCCTCAAGGATCTCGACACATTCGACCGCAGCCACCGGCGTCGCTGGGCGATCACGATAGCGCTGTTCGTTGTCGGCATCGTGGGCCGGCTCGCCGGCGCGATCGAGACGCCGCTCGGCACGATCGTCCTCGCATCGGGCGCGGGGGCCGTCCTGAACGCGCTGGTCGGCTTGATCAACGAGCGCGGGTGGTACCGCTGGTGGTTCATCTATATGCTGGCGGTCCTGGACGTCGCGTTGGTCACCCTGCTCGTCGTGTGGTTTGGGCATGGCGGCGTGGTCGCTGCTCTGTTCATCGCGGTGCTCCCGTACGCGTTCGATCAAGGTCAGGCCGTCGGCGATTTTCTGGTGCTGGTGACGTCGGTCGCCTATTTGGTGGGCTCATGGTTGCACGGCGCGCTGTACCCCGGCTCACCGGGCCTCGATTCGATCGCGTACTTCGAAACGGTCTTGTTCATCGTCGTCGCCATGGCGCTGAAGCGCATCCCGGCGACATTGATCGCCCGCATCCGAAGCGCGCGCAGCGTGATGGGCGAAGCGGAGCAGGGGTTCCTCGCCGTGCGCGCGTCGGCGGCCGAATCCGATGAGCTGGGCTTCCTCGAAAAGAGTCTCAACCGGATGCTGGAGGAGATCGGCGCGACCATCTCCGGCGTGCAGCGAGAGGCGGACGAAGTCGCCGCGTTCGCCGAACAGCTGGCGGCCGCGGCACAGCAGCTCCACGCCACGACCGAGTCGCTGACGGGCACATCGCAGGAGCTGGCCACGGATCTGGGACAGCAGCGCGGGCTGGCCGACGGGGCGCGCGGGGAGAGCGCCAAGGCGTCCGACCAGGCCGAATCGCTCCGGGTGCGGGCGGAGCTGATGCAGGTGGATGCCGCGCGCCTCGTCACCACCGCCGAGCGCGGGCGCGAGCGCGTAGCGCGGGCCAGCTCGACGCTGCGCGCGGTGGGCGAAGAGGTGCGGGCTACGGCGACGACCGTGGCCGGGCTCTCCGGCATGTCGGAGCGGATCGGCGTCTTCGCGCAGACGATCGCGCGCATCGCGCGCCAGACGCACCTGCTCGCCCTCAACGCCGCGATCGAGGCCGCGCGGGCCGAGGAGCACGGCGAAGGCTTCGCCGTGGTGGCCGACGAAGTGCGCTCGCTCGCTGCCGAAGCAGGGAAGTCGGCGCGGGAGGTCGCCGAGCTCGTGAGCGACCTGCGCGCGGGCATCGAGGCCGCGGGGCGCGCGATGCAATCGGGCGAGGCGAAGGTGCGCGACATCGGCGCGGTGGCCGCCGAGGCGGACGGCGCGCTCCAGGAGTTGCATCAGGGTGTTCAGCTGATGGGAGACCTCGTGAACGCGACCGCCGAAGTGTCCCGCAGTCAGGCGCAGCGGCTCGCCGAGCTGGCGCAATCGCTACAGCGGGTGGCGACCATTTCCAGCCGATCCTCGGAGAGCGCGAACAGCACCGCGGCGGCCACCGAGGCCCAGATCACATCGATGGGCGAGCTGACCGCCACCTCACAGCAGCTCGCACAGCTTGCCGAGCGTCTGCGCGCCGGGATGGCGCGCTTCTCGATGCTGCGGCGCGACCAAGAAACAAAGGACCATCGCGTCCGCCCAGCAGCGGACTGAAGTCACCCCGCCCGGGAGGCGGCTGCGGCGTTCGATCCTTGGTCCCACAGCCCCGCATTGAGGGGGTGAAGCGCACGCAGGACCTCCCGGTACGGGGTGACGAGCAGGTCGATGTAGCGCGCCAGCGCCACGTCAAAAGGAAAACGACGGCGGAACTCGCCGGCGGTCACCCCCAGCACGGCCTTCAGATGGCGCCCGAAGCTCTGGGGCGACGAGTAGTCCATGCGATACGCCACATCGGACACCGAGAGGCCGGGGTTTTGGAAGAGATAGGCCGCGTGCAGTAACCGCATCGCGGCGAGGTAGCTCTTGGGGGAGGGAACTCCGGCGCGGTGAAAACGCGACATCAGGGTGGATGGGCGCACGCGCAGGTGACGGGCCAGGCCCCGCACCGTGCTGAGCGCGGGCGCCAGCCGCGCGACAGTTTCGAAAAACAGCCGCGTCTCCACCGATACGTCGCCGAGGGCAGGTAAAAGCCGCGCCAGAACGCGGGCCGCGACGGGCGAAGCCGGGTGACCCACTACATCGCGTAAGCGGCGCCAGCCGTCAGGGTGCGTGCAATCGACCGCGGTGCGAACACCCGTCGCCCCAAGGCGGAGTAGGGTCTCCGTGGCCTCGCGATCGTGTCGCGACACCAAGGCGACAGCTGGGATAGCAGGGAACTCCCTGACGAAGCGCGCGACCGCAGGCAGCTGCTCGCCGTGGCAGCGGTGTACCGAGATCACGACCGCGTCGACCCGGCGCGTTCGCGCGACGTGCAAAGCCTCGCGTAGCGATTCGGCGTGCAGCGTATCGAAACAACCGTCACCGGCGGCGTCGACGCGCGGACGCTCGGGGGCGGGGAGGACGGTACACACGGTGACCATGACGCCGCCATGCTAACGCCGGGGCGTCAATCGCACCTCAATCCTCGGCGCGAGACGCTCACCGAGCTTTCACCGCGGCCGCGAGTGCGCGGCCTCCTTGTGGTCGCGTCGGCCCGGGGCGAAGCTACGCCATGACCGAGACGCCCCAAGTCGCGCCGCGCCGGTTGCTGATCGCGCTGGGCAGCCTCGTGTTGATCCTTATGGTGGGTGGCGCCGTGTCGTTCGTGCGGTACGCGCGACGTCACGCCCCACAGCCCGGGCTCATCGCGGTGGCGCCGTTCGACATCTTCGCGGTAGGGCTCGACCGTTGGCGCGTGGGCCTGGCGACGGCCCTCTCCGAGCACTTGAACGCCCCGCCGCTCGCGGCGGTCCCGCAGACCGTGGTGGCAGCCACCTGGCGCAGCGCGCCGCGCCCCGAGATCTCCGCCGTCGAGCTGGCGCGCCAAACGGGCGCTGGGCTGGCGGTCTACGCCCGCGTGGATTCACTCCCGGGGAAGCCCGATTCGGTGCGGGTGAGCCTCCTGGCGATCGACGCGACGACGACCAAGGTGCTCTTCGGCGTCCTGCTGCGCTGGCCCGCCGCTGACCCGGAGGGCTTGGCCGCGCGTCTCGCGGAACACGTGCGGCACAACCATCCTGTCCGTACGTTTCCCCCGTGACCGATCCAATTGCAGGGCTGAACGCCGCGCTCGGGGATCGCTACGCCGTCGACCGCGAGCTGGGGCGCGGCGGCATGGCGACCGTCTACCTCGCGCGCGACCTGAAGCATGAGCGCTTCGTCGCGCTCAAGACGCTCCGGCCCGAGATCGCCGTCGCCCTCGGTCGCGAGCGGTTCCTCCGCGAGATCAAGCTCGCCGCCCGTCTCCAGCACCCCAACATCCTCGGCGTCTACGACTCGGGTGACGCCGGCGGCACGCTGTACTTCGTCATGCCGTTCGTCGAGGGCGAGTCGTTGCGCGACCGTTTGACGCGCGAGCCGCAGCTGCCGCTCGACGAGGCGCTGCAGATCGCGCGGGAGGTCGCCGACGCGCTGGCCTACGCCCACGGCCACGACGTCGTGCACCGCGACATCAAGCCCGAGAACATCATGCTGTCCGGCGGACACGCCATCGTCGCGGATTTCGGGATCGCGCGCGCGGTGAGCGCGGCGGGTGGTGACAAACTCACCGAGACCGGGCTCGCGATCGGCACGCCGGCATACATGAGCCCGGAGCAAGCCGCGGGCACGGGGCAGGTGGACCGCCGCAGCGACATCTACAGCCTCGGCTGCGTCCTGTACGAGACGCTCGCCGGGCAGCCCCCGTTCACGGGCCCGACGGCGCAGGCGATCATGGCGCGGCACTCGCTCGACGCCGTGCCGCGCCTCAAGATCGTGCGGGACACGATCCCCGACGCGCTCGAGGACGTGATCAACCGCGCGCTCGCCAAGGTGCCGGCCGACCGCTACTCGACTGCGGAGCAGTTCGCCACGGCCATGACCGCGGCGAGCACCGGGATGGTGTCGCGCGTGACCGCGGCCAGGCGGTCCACACCCGCGCGGCCGTGGTACAAACCCGCGCTGGCCGCCGCCGCCTTCGCGGTCTTGGCGGGCCTGAGCTGGATGGCGTTCGGGCGGAAGGGAAACGCCGGTCCGGCCGCGGGCGGCGGGGGGGGGCTCGACCGCCACCGGGTCGCGGTGCTGTACTTCGACGATCAGAGCCGCGACACCTCCCTGGGCTATCTCGCCGACGGACTCACCGAGGCGCTGATCGCCCAGCTCGCTCCGGTGCGGGGCCTCGACGTGATCTCCCGCAACGGGGTTGCGCCGTACCGAGGGGTGGACGTCCCGCGAGACAGTATCGCGCGAGCGCTCGGGGCAGGTACGCTCGTCGCCGGGAGCGTCGAGCAAGCGGCGGGGGGGCCGCGGCTCCGCGTGACCGTGCGACTGGTCGACGGGGCGAGCGGGGCCGACCTCCGGCGCCAGGCGTTCGAGCTGCCGGCGGATGCCCAGCTCGCGATTCGTGACTCGATCGCGCAGCAGGCGGCGGTTTTCCTGCGCGAACGGCTGGGCGACGAGATCCGCCTGCAGGAGGAACGAGCCGGCACTCGCAACGTCGACGCCTGGACGCTCGTCCAGCGAGCGGAGAAGGCGCGGAAGGATGCGTCACGGGCGTTCCGTGGAGACGACCGCGGCTCGGCCGTCCGGCTCGCCGCCGAGGCCGACTCCCTGCTCGCCGCCGCCGAACGCGCGGATCCGCGTTGGGCGACGCCGCCGAGTCTGCGGGCTCGTGTCGCCTACCAACGGTCGCGCTTCGAACGCAACCCAGGTGATGCTGAGCCGTTCCTGCAGGCGGGCCTGGGCCACGCCGAGCGCGCGCTCGCGATTGACGCTCGCAATCCCGACGCGCTGGAAATGCGTGGCACGGTGCGATACCGGCGATTCGAGCTTGGCCTCGAACCCGACTCCAAGCGCGCCGATCAGCTCCTCGCCGCCGCCGAGGCGGATCTCCTCGCGGCTACCCAGGCGAACCCCGGCCAGGTGGGCGCGTGGAACTACTTGTCGCTCATCTATAATCAGCGCCGCGATCTCGTGGAGGCGAACCGCGCCGCCCGCAGCGCCTACGAGGGCGACGCCTACCTCGCGTCTGCCGACGCGGTGCTGTATCGGCTGTTCGTGACGTCGTACGATCTCGAGCTGTTCCTGCCCGCCACCGATTGGTGTGACAAGGGGCACCGCCGCTTCCCAACCAATCCGTTGTTCGTCCACTGTCAACTGCTCCTGATGACATCGAAGGCAGCGGACCCGGACGTGGGTCTTGCTTGGCGCCTGGCTGATGAGGACGTGCGCCTCACCCCTGAGCCGAACCGCCCCTACCAGCGCCTGTTCGAGAACATCCATGTCGCGGCGGTGCTCGCCCGCGCCGGGCTCCCCGATAGTGCGCGGCACGTGCTGGAACGCTCGAAGGGGAACCCGGATATCGACCCGCAGCGGGAGCTGCTCGGCTACGAAGCGTTCGCGCGCACGATGCTGGGGGACAAGGATCAAGCCCTGCGGCTGCTGGACCAGTACCTCGTGGCTAACCCGAAGCACCGTGAGGGCTTTCGCAAGATCGTGCATTGGTGGTGGCGCCCGCTCCAGGACGACCCCCGCTTCAAGGCCCTGATTGGCGCCCGATAGTTGTGGCAGATCACTGACACCCGGCCCCTCCGTGCGGGGCGACGCTCGCCGTCTGCAGCGTAACGGGCTGGTGCGCATCTTGCGCGCTCTACGGGGCTGTACCTCGTCGCCGCCGTCCTTCACGATAGGAGTTCGCTCCATGAAGCGCGTCCCACTGGCCTTCGTTCTAGCTGCCGCGTTGTCTGCGGGCTGTCGTGACGCGATCCAACCTCCTACCGGGGGTCCGATGGCCCTGATCATGGATGGGGCGCACTCTGGAAACTCGTTCTTCTTCTTCCTGCCGCCGCTCGTGCCGAACCCGAACAGTTTCTTCCATGCGGGCAAGTTCAACCCGGGCCTGTCGCCGGTCGTGGAAGTGTGCGAGCTGACGGGCGATCCCCGGGTGCTTGCCGGAGCGGATTGCAAGGATCTAACCCGCGTCTTCGGGCCGGCGCGAATGACCATCGACCAGTCGAACCAGCAGTATCAGCTCAACTGGGATACGAAGGCCTCGCCGCTGTCGGCGGACAAGTTTTATCGCATCCTCGTGCGCGGCGCGGCCAGGGGCAAAACGCTCGGCTTCGTGGACGTGGACCCCGTCGACCAGGGCATGAAGAATGTGCGCACGGGCGACGTGGTGCCGTTCCAGGACGGCCGCACCCTGCCGATCAAGGTGCGCATCGAGGATGGCGCGTTCGGGTCGACGAGCGACGATCATGTGGAGCGGGTAGTCCCGGCCAGCATTCCAGGGGGGACCCTCGACATCACGACCAACACGGGTTTTGCGGGCGCGCGCTTCTCGAACGGGTGGCTGCCGGACGGCATCGACCAGGTCGTCGTCACCATCGATCGCATCGCCGTGAACGACGGCAGCGATGAAACGACCTGTCTCAACAGCGGCCTCGAGGAGCTGGAGGGTTGTTATCGCTTCCGCACCGACCCGGACCTGCATGGTCTCGGATCCGACGGTGAGGATCTGCTTTTCTTCCCCCCCGTGATCGCGGGAGTGTGCTTCGAGATCCCCAATGCCGCGGGTAATCCGGACGCGCCGCCGTTCGCGCTGCATCGTCGGGAGGAAGGCGTCGAAGGCTTCAGCGGACCGGCCGTCGAACTCGAGGACGTACCTGCGCCGTTCCTGCGTTGTGCGGGCTTCGGGCAGAGTCAACTTTCCGTGCGCGGCGCACTGCGGTCGGGTCGACTGAGCGACGTGGCGAGGGCTGCGTGGGGCACCGTCGTGCGTGGCATCGCGCACCTGGTCGCGCCGCGGGCGCTCTACGCCATCGACGCCGGCGCCGGCGGCAGCTCGAACGAATTCAGCCGCTTCGGCTGGGCACGCCATTCGACGATGGCGATCACCGCTGGCGACGGGGCCACCGCCCCTGCCGGGTCGGTCATCACGGCGTCGGTGCACCTGCAGACCGCGCACCACGAGAATCACCCACCCGTCGTCGACCAAGCGGTGACGTTCACTGTCACGGGCGGCGGTGGATCGCTGGTCGCGGAGCCCGAGGTCACCACGCTCTCCGTCTCCACCGACGAGAGCGGCAATGCGTCGGTGTCCTGGAGGCTGGGCATCGGAACTAACACCCTTAGGGTCGAGACCGTGCACGTCACCGATAGCCCCCTCATCATCACGGCGACCGGTACTGCGCCAGCGGCCGGAAGCCTGATCGATCCGGCCGGTGATGCGGGCAGTGGGGCGGATGTCGTGTCGGCCACAGGCACGGTGGCCGGTGGCAACCTCACGCTCAGCGCCCGCTTCGCACGAACGACGTACAATGCCTCCACCTTCGTCGTGTGGAACCTGGATACCGATCAAAATACCGCAACCGGCTTCCCAGGTATCACGAACACCAACGCCGACGCGGCGCTGCTCGGGGTGGATTTCATCGTGCAGATTCGCGGCACTGCGTTTGGCTCCACGGTGACGGTGCTGCGCGGGAATCTCACGGTGGTCTCCACGACCCTCACACCGACCTTCGTGGCCAACGGTGTGGATGTCACCATTCCGCTGTCGCTACTCGACGGCGATGACGGAGTGATGAACTACAAGGCGACCATCCAGACCCAGCTAACCGCGGGCTCGTGGTCCGGAATCAACGACTTCATCTCCAATCTCGGTTCGCCGGTTGGAACGGTGAGTCCGTAGCGGAAACGACCTGTTTCGGGGGGCGCTATGGCCGTCCCCCCCCGGTCGCTCTATTCTTAGCCTATGTCCTCGCGCGACCTCATCGAGCGGGTGCGCAAGGCGCTGGGCGACCGCTACACCGTGATCACCGCGGTGGGTCGCGGGGGCAATGCCACCCTGTTCGGCGCCTTCGACCCCCAGGGCCAGAAGGTCGCTATCAAGGTCCTCCACCCGGAGCTCGCGGTTTCGGTCGCCGCTGACCGCTTTCTGCGGGAGATCCGGTACGCTTCGCAGCTGCACCACGCGCACATTGCACCCCTCGTCGACTCGGGCGAAACGGACTATCTGCTCTGGTTCGTGATGCCGTTCGTCGCGGGTGACACCCTGCGCCAGGTGTTGCGCCGCGAGCGGAAGCTGCCGATCGACGGCGCCGTGCGGATCGCGTCCGACGTCCTCGACGCCCTCGAGCATGCTCACGGACACGGGTTCGCCCACCGCGACATCAAGCCCGACAACATCGTCTGCGCACCCGCCCCCGCCGGCGCCACACTGGTGGACTTCGGGATCGCGCGTGCCATCGCCACCTCCGGCGAGGATCGGGTCACGCGCAGCGGCTTCGTGGTGGGCACCGAGGAATACATGAGCCCCGAGCAGGCAGGTGGCTCCCCCGACATCGACGGCCGGACGGACATCTACTCACTCGGCGTCGTGTTGTTCGAGGCGCTCACCGGCCGGCCGCCGTTCTCGGCCGCCAGCGCCGCCGCCGTGCTCGACATGCAGCAGCACCATCCGCCACCCGACCTGCGCGGCCTGCGACGCGATGTGCCAAAGCCGCTGAATGAGGCCGTGATGAAGGCTTTGGCGAAGACGCGCGACACACGCTGGCAGACGGCGGGGGAAATGCGGCAGGCGCTCGCGCCCTACGCGTTGGTCTCCTAGTCCGTGCGGTCGGTCCTCCTGTTGGCGCTGTGCGTGGCCGCGTGCCAGCCGCAATCCCAGCGCCTGTTGCTCCTCGATCTCGCGGCGTCGGACCCCGTCATCCTCGACGCCACCGCGGCACCCTGGCACGCCGTCGGCTACACGGTCGAGTACCGGCGCTTCTACCCCCACCTCACCCGCCAGGACCTGGACCGGTATCGCGTGCTCGTGCTGCTCAGTGGACGTGCGCCCGAGACGCCATCCGATGCGCTGACGCTCGGCGACATCGCGATGCTCACCGAGTGGGCGCAGCGGGGTGGGGTACTGGTGTTGGGCTACGCCGCCGACGGAGAGGGCTTCCTCGACCGCTGGATCCTGAACCGCTGGCTCGCGGCCGTCGGTACGGGCCTCGTCGTTGGCGACTTCCCGCTCGAGGATACGGTGCCGCCGTCGCCGGCGGGGTGGGGGGGAGCGGCGGACCCGCAGCCCCGCATTTTCACGCTGCCGCAGTCGGCGCTCGACAATGCAGGCTTCGAGCCGTTTTCAGCGGGACGCAACCACGTGTTGTTGGTGCGCCGTGAGAGCCAGGTGCTGGCGCGCACCGGCGCGACTGCGTTCGTGCGGCCGCCCCGCGAAGCGCCCGCCCCCCGCCCGCGGGCCGCCGTCGTCGCCGCGGCACGCGTGGGTGACGGCCTCGTCCTCGTCGTCAGTCGCCACGCCCTCGCGGGCACCGGGACCGACCTGCGACCGAGCACCCTCCCGGCGGTGCCCGCCCCGAACGACGCGAGCCGCAGCCGGGCCTTCCTCGAGGCGTTGGCGCGCTGGACCCGCCGCCCCGCTGAATGGGCGGGCGTCGCCCCCGCGGCGGCCGCCGTCCCCCTCACGCTCTCGGGCGCGCCGCAGCCTGTCGCGGCGCGTCCCCCTTCGCTGGCGCCGCCCGCTGGTGTAATGGTGGTGGAGCTCCCCCAAGCGGCGCCGCCGCCACCGCCGGAACAACCCCCGGCCAAGCCCAGCTGGATCGGCCGTCAGGGAATGCGCGTGTTGTGGGCCCGCTTCCCGCAGCGCGGCCTCGACTCGCTGCTCACGTTTGTCGACTTCGGCGCCCTCAATGTGCTCGCCATGGAGGTCACCGCGCCGGCACGACTCGATTCCCTCGGCCTGCGAAACGTTTGGCGGGCCACGGCCACGCGGTTGCAGGCGACGAGCCTGCGATGGTTTCCCGCTATCGCCCTCGCCGATCTTCGGGCGGAGCGGGAGGCCGTCACGCGCGAGGTCGACGTGCGCGGCGATACCGCCGGAGTGTGGTGCGCGCTCGATTCGCTCTTCTGGCGCGCCGCGCTGCGCCCGGCGTACCGGGCGCTGGCGCGGCTGGGCGGAGATCGCGGGGCCGACCTGGTCGCCGGGGTCGCGCTCGACCTCGACTTGCCGCGCGGTGGGTACGCCGCCGCCGGCTTCTGCGACGCCACCTATCACGAGGGGCTACGCGCACTGGGCAGGGACAGCGCGGAGACGGAACGCCTCGCCGCCCTGCCGGCTGCCGGAGGTATGCGCTACGAAGCGCTGCTGGAAACTGGCCTACTCGGCCGATACGAGGAGGCGTTGGAGGATCTCGTCGCGCAGCGCGCCGCCGCGCTCCGCGCGGAGCTGCGCCGCCTCAATCCCGAGCTGCGCTTTGCCTTCCGCTCCGCGCAGCTGCCGAGCGACTGGTTCTCGCTCGGGTTACTACGCGGATTCTCGGCCCCCGACGCTCCTGTCTTGCTGTGGACGCGTGAGCCGCGCGTGCGCGAGCTGCTCGCGCACTACCGCGCGCGCGGTATCTTCGCGCTCTCGGCGGTCGGCCTGACACCCGAGCGGCTCGCGGCGAACGAATGGCTCCGGCTCCGGCGCCTGGCCTACGTGGAGCACGATGGCTTCTGGCTCCCCTGGATCGACGCCCCTCGAGCGCTGCATGCGGACAGTCTGGGACGCTTGATCCGCCGCCTGGCGAGGTGAGCCTTGCCCCGGGCCCTTGAGCGCCGGTAGCTTACGCGCCTGGGAGGGTGGTGGGGTGTGATGGTCGCGGTGGGCCGGCAACAGCGGCCCATCGAGGAAAGTCCGAGCTCCACAGGGTAGACCGCCAGGTAACGCCTGGGCGCCGAAAGGCGACGGACAGGGCCACAGA
>Ga0137418_10002464_pt1 | contig 16966 bp, 19 predicted proteins | sample CZODoug3_1_2_16f_FD_122242 | JGI IMG/M metagenome (GOLD analysis project Ga0137418, IMG submission 122242) | Vadose zone soil fungal communities from Angelo Coast Range Reserve, California, USA - CZODoug3_1_2_16fungal (Hybrid Assembly) | ecosystem: Environmental > Terrestrial > Soil > Vadose... | reverse complement strand
GCCACCAAAAGTGTAGAACGCACCGTGGTAACAAGCGGCGACGGTTTGTTTTCCGCTGCGCTTCTGCCCCCTGGAAATTACACAGTCATCATCAAAGGTACCGGGTTCAAGTCGCACAGTGAAAAAGTACAGGTGCTGCTTAGCCAGACAACTCGTTTGAACGTGAAACTTGAACTCGGAGCGGTCAATGAAACCGTGGAAGTGACGGCGACCGCCACTCAGGTCAATACCGAAAGTGCGACCACGGGCCAACCCATGGACGCCGCTACCATGCGCGCTCTGCCGCTGCCCGTGCTACAACTCGCCGATGAACTGGCCACCGCGTGTAAAAAACTCAAGCTGCCAGTGCGCTGGACGCAAACCGGCGGCGAGCCTTTTCTCGATCGCGGCTATGTCTTTGAGTGCACGGTCATAAGCGCGTTTAGGGCTTTCCTTCGAGACATCGGCGGTCGCAATGATGTGGATCTGGTGGCGCAAGTGATCGAACGCCAGCAGGCGATCGAAGAACATCAGCATGCAATCGGGCACCGACAAATCATCTTTTGCGCGGTCTCCGATGTTTTCCAGCCTGCGCACCGCGTCGTAGGCGAAGTAACCGACCGCGCCCGCCGTAAACGGAGGCAAACCTGGGAGATGCGCCGCGCGATGGGCGCGCAGCAGTTCTTTCAGAGTTTTGAAAACATTGCCGGAGCGCTGCTCGCGGCGATTGCCTCGTTCCAGGGTGACTTGGTTACCGCGGGCGCAAACCCGCATGTAAGGACGCGCGCCCAGAAATGTATAGCGGCCGATCTGTTCGCCACGCTCCACCGATTCCAGCAGAAAACAATGGGGTTCGTCTTCTGCCACGGCCAGGAATGCCGACACGGGCGTGAGCAGGTCCGCAGTGACGGATTTCACCACCGGCACCAGGGTCGCTTCGCCGGCGAGGCGGGAAAATTCTTTGTAATCAGGTTGAAGCATGCAGGTGATCCCGGAACCGGTGCGCGGTTGCGGAAGGGTTTTTATTATAGACGGCAGTCGTCCGCCCTCGCGTTGTCGGGGTTCGGGCGTCATTCGGGCATTCGTTTTCGGGCTTTCGTCCCGACACCTCCGTTACTTCCGGAACCAGCGAAACCATTGACGGGGAAGTGGTTGCGTCGGAAGATTGGAATTCCATTCGAAGCTCACTCAAACGGGGGAATATGCGGGTCAAGTTCTGGGGAGTGCGCGGGTCGACGCCGACTCCTCAAGCCGGGAACTTGCGCTATGGAGGGAACACCTCGTGCGTCGAGGTGCGCTTCGGCGATAACCTCTATATTTTTGATTGCGGAACGGGCTTCCGCACCCTCGGGCAGCAACTGGAGAGTGAGACGCACGGGAAACCGATCGCGGCGAACATTTTCGTCTCTCACTTCCACTGGGACCATATTCAGGGCATTCCGTTTTTTCGACCGTTGTACGAAAACGCGCAGAACTCGTTTGTTTTTCACTCTTCCCGGCGCATCCGCAGCCTGCAAACCGTGATGGAAGAACAGATGGCGTCGCCTTATTTCCCGGTGAATACCAGTGAAATGAGGGCTCAGCGTGGCTTCCGCGATGTCGAGGAAGGCAAGACGCAACTGGATGATGACGTGAGCATGCGGGCGATGTGGCTGAACCATCCGCAGGGATGCATGGGATTTCGGCTCGAAACTCGCGAGGGCACCCTGGTGTACGCCACCGACAACGAACCGGGGGACGAGACCTTCGATAAGAACGTCCGCAAACTGGCTGAGGGTGCGGACGTTCTCATCTACGATGCGCAGTACCTGCCGGAAGAATATGAAAACCGGCGACGCGGGTGGGGACATAGCCACTGGCGGGAAGCCGTGAATGTCGTAATGGAGAGTGGAGCCAAGGAACTGGTCCTGTTCCATCACGATCCGGATCACGACGACAGGATGATCGACAAGGTCGTGGTGGAGGCGCGGAACTACTATCCGAGAGTGCGGGCTGCAGCTGAGGGGATGGAGATCAAGATCTAGAGTCTTCCTACCGGGGCAGGTCGTCGGAGGGTGGAGATCAGAAACATCTGAATTGCTCCCCAAAAAAGGTTCGTGGACAACCCATCGCTCGCGACCGCGGAAGGAAACGCAAGGTCTTTCAACTTCGTTCGGCGTTCGCTTTACTGCGCTCAAGATGACGGACTTGGTGCGGAGTGTTACTTCCCGGTAACGTTGCCGGCTTGCCACACTGACTTCCCGCCCATATACTGCTGCATTTGTGTGCAGACGGGTGTTTCTCCCTGAAGGCTGCGCGCATCTTACAAGTGCAGTCATTTCTGGAGATCCTGATGAAAAGCGTGGTGATGGAGCAGGAAACTAATCCTTGGGAATCGCAAGCGGCCCGATTTGATCTGGCCGCGCACAAATTGAACCTCGATGAGGGGTTGTGGAGAGTATTGCGATATCCCAATCGCGAGATCATCCTGCACATTCCAGTTCAGATGGATGATGGGCGACTGGAAGTGTTTACCGGGTTTCGGGTGCAGCACTCAATCGCTCGTGGACCGGCTAAAGGCGGGATCCGCTATGCGCCTGACGTCACATTGGATGAAGTCCGCGCGCTGGCCAGCTGGATGACCTGGAAGTGCGCGGTGGTGAACATTCCGTTCGGCGGCGCGAAGGGCGGAGTGATTTGCGATCCACACAAGATGTCGATGGGCGAACTGGAACGCATGACCCGCCGCTACACGGCGGAGCTGGTGGACTTTATCGGGCCGGAGAAAGATGTGCCGGCGCCGGACGTGAATACCAACGAACAGATCATGGCATGGATGATGGATACGTACTCCATGCACATGCGTCAAACCGTAACGGCGGTGGTCACCGGCAAACCGATCAACATCGGTGGCTCGCGCGGACGGCGCGAAGCGACCGGACGCGGAGTGCTGATCGTGTGCGAGGAGGCCATCAAGAAGCTCGGGTTGAGCCGCGATCGTACACGGGTGATCGTGCAGGGATTCGGCAACGTTGGGTCCAATGCTGCGCGGCTGATGGCACACGAGGGATACAAGATTATCGGCATCGACGAGGTGGCCGGCGGCCTGTACAACAGGAACGGCATCGATGTCGAAGCACTGTGGGAGTACCGACAGAAGAACGGCACGATCCAGGGCTTCCCGGGCGTGGAAAAGTATGACGCGGGCGAGTTGCTGGTGACCGACTGCGAGATCCTGATTCCGGCAGCCACCGAGAACCAGATTACCAGCCGCAACGTGGATCGCGTGAAATGCAAGATCCTGGCGGAAGGCGCCAATGGACCAACCACCGCGGCTGCCGATGAGGTGCTCGCGGAGAAGCGGGTGTTCGTGATTCCTGACATCCTGGCGAATGCGGGCGGCGTGACGACTTCCTACTTCGAGTGGGTGCAGGACCGGCAGGGGTATTTCTGGAAAGAGTCGCTGGTGAACGAGCAGCTTGAGGAGATTATGGTGTCAGCGTTCCAGGATGTGGTTCGCTATGCGGAGACGCACCACGTCAACAATCGCATCGCCGCTTACATGCTGGCGATTGACCGGGTGGCGTACACCATCAAGCAACGCGGAATCTACGCGTGAGGATGTTCTGATTTCGCAGTTGGCTTGCGCGGCTCCACATCATCGCCGAAGAGAGTCACCACCCATCTCGGCAGGCCGCGATACCCAATGTAGCCATCGGTTTCTTTGCGCCGGCGAAAGATCTGGGTGACAGCATAGACGCACACCACGAGGAGAACCAGCATCCACCCGAAGTACCAGATCGTGTCTAGCCACGGATAGCGTTTAGCGAGAGCGAGTGACCCGAGAAACAAAACCCAGAACGCGATGCCCGGAATCCAGCTGCTGTTCCATTTCATCAACAGTCCGTCCTGTTGGGATTCGATGCAGGTTTCCATTTGGGCGTGATCCTTTCCCAGGTGATCCTTTCCCAGGTGATCCTTTCCCAGGTTGACCGGCGTGGCCGCCGGCTGGCATCATGTCTGCCCGCGAATTAGGGTTGGTTTGGACCGGCGCGAACGACAGGCGAGTCTAGGTGAAAAACGGGTCATCCCTCCGGGACTTTGGTCTTGCGGCCCGACTCTGCTGGCGCTGAAGCGCTGGGTTAAGCTGGGTCGCCCCTCCGGGGCGGATTCGGAGGATTGGGTTGCGTCGGAAACAGCTCGCAGCGAATTTCCGTTCTCGCCCGGTTCCGGCTCATGCTGGTGTTCCGGTTCTAGTTCCGCCGGTTCATGTTGGTGCCGGTTCCGGCTTGGTCCCGGCACTGTCTGGTACCGGTTTGGCTTCGTCCCGGTTCCGCGGGGTGCGAGTTCTGCTTAGCGCCGGTTCAACTTCGGTGCTGGTTCACAATCTTAGTTCTCTCAGTAGTGAGTCGCTCTTAGCGATTTCGTGAAGTTTGCCAAGGAGGAGTGATGAACCGAAAGAATCTGTTCGCGCGCCTGTTGCTGGCATTGCTTGCGCTTACGTTGGCAGGGTCGATGAGCTTTGGCTTGAGTTCAGGCGCGGCACAGGCCGAGAAGAAGACGCCTCCTGCCGCGTCAAAACCCGCGGGGGACTTGCTTGATCTGAACTCGGCCACGAAGGAACAACTGCAGGCGCTGCCGGGAATCGGCGATGCGTATTCCCAGAAGATCATCGATGGGCGTCCGTACAAGGCCAAGACGGATTTGGTACGGAAGAAGATTGTTCCGCAGGCGACTTACAACAAGATTAAGGATTTGGTGATCGCCAAGCAGCAGAAGTAAAAAAACGCTCGCTTGGTTAGATTCCAGCGTCGGCAAGTTCGGGGACCTGGCTGCTGCCGCCGAACACAACGTCCTTCGACTCCGTTCGGCTGACGCCTCGGTTTCGCTCAGGATGACAACTCGGTGGATCTATGCGGGCCCGTAAGTTCTGTGCGGGTTCGATCAAACCGACTCGCGTTATTGGGTCATGGTTGGGGGTGGCAAAGGCGGTGGGGAACTCTTGCCAAAACTCCAGGCGCACGACGCGGTTGCCTGCGAGCCGGCGGGCTGCATCGGCCCGACGCGTCCCGTGACTTTCGAAGAGTTCGAACCGCTGTTCGTTGTCTGGGTGGCAGGCATCTGGATCACTGGAAAGGCCCATTCGAAGGCCTCCAGGGAGATGGTCGCTGGCGTTTGCGGTTTTCCATCGATGGTGAGTTGCTGACTGCCACTCACCCCACCCCCTCCGCGTAACTGAGCGTGCCAAGACTTGATCAGACGCTTGCCGTCGGAGGCCCGGATCAGGACCGCGATCGGTGCGCTCATGCCTGGGACGTTGGTCGTCCACTGCGCTTTCAGGCTTTGCTGTCCCTCCGTCTTTTCGAGTGACCCCTTGCCGGTAACACTCCAGGTAGCCGCCTGGATCTGCATCGCACCCTGCCTGGTGGGCGCACCGCCGAGAAGCGTCCAGGTGTGGGTTTGCTGCTCGGAGTAGCCCGGGCCCTGCACGGCGATCTCACAACGCGCGGACCCGGACCACGGCTGGATCGGGGCTGTTCTTTGGGCGTGTGCGTACGTGGAGTCAGCCAGAATTATCGCGAGCGTAACGACGAAGAAGTGGCGAGCGGACATTGGGTATCCCTGCTTTGGGGGCAACGTTGTCCCGAGATTTTCTTGCCAGCGGATTACGGCTGCAAGTCTACGACGAATGTATGAGGGCACGGCTCGGAGGCAGCGGTTTGCCGGGCTCCTTGCCAGCAAATTCTGAGACTGAGCAGGCACTAACGACAGGCTGCCTTCCATTGCTTTCCACTTGCAACGTGGAGGATAATCAAGGTATCGCGATCTCCATGTTTTTCCGACAAGCTAAGGTTTGTTACTCCCGGTGAATCTACCGAACTCCATTACGTTCATCCGCATCCTCAGCATCCCGTTACTGATCTGGATTCTATCGACGGGGCGATTGAGCAGCCAGCGAGGCGAGAAAGAATTGCTGGCTTCTGCGTTGTTCATCGGGGCATCGATCACGGATGGGATCGACGGATACCTGGCACGGAAGCGCGGGCAGATCACCACCATGGGAATTCTGCTCGATCCGATTGCCGACAAGATGCTGATTGCGTCCGCTTACGTCACGCTGGTGCAATTCAATCCAAGCCTGGTACCGGCATGGGTTGCGGTCATCGTCATCGGACGCGAATTTCTGGTGAGTGGACTGCGCAGCGTGGCTGCGAGCGAGGGCTTCACCATCGAGGCGAGCGAACTGGGGAAGTTCAAGATGGTGGTGCAGATCGTTTCGGTGGTGGCTGTAATTCTGGATCACCGCTGGAAGGAATGGCCTCTGTTCGGGAGCTATTTCTTCCCGGTGCACTGGATTGCCTGGGGGGCATTCTGGTTCATGGTTTGCCTGTCACTGATCTCTGCGGTCGATTACTTCGTCGCCTTCTGGTCGAAGATCGACCGGCAGGTGGTCAAGAGCCGCCGGCGCGCGTTCGTCCTGAGCCGGCGGAAACGAAATGTCGTTCCCACCTCCTAATTCGGCGCCGGCCCCAGGACCTCCAACACCGACTACGGGAGCAGAGACTGGAGAGTTTTCGCGGGCGGAGCGCAAACGGCTGTTGAAGATCGCGCACGAAGCGATCGAAGCCGCCCTGGATCGCGAAGAAATCTCTTTGCAGCCGCCAAGTCCCCATCTGGCCGAGCCCCGGGGCCTGTTCACGACTCTATATTTGCGCGGAGAATTGCGGGGGTGCGTCGGGTACGTGTTTCCGGTGATGCCGGTTTATCGGGCGGTTGTGGAGACGGCCCGGGCGGCGGCGGCAGAAGACACCCGCTTCCAGCCGGTGCGTCCAGACGAGGCGCAGCAACTGGAGGTGTCACTCAGTATCCTGTCCCCCCTGCAACCGATTCGAGCGGATGAGTTGGAAGTGGGTCGGCATGGCCTGGTTGTGAGCATGGCGGGGCATCGCGGCCTTCTGCTTCCCCAGGTTCCTGTGGAGCACCACTGGGACCGCACGACCTTTCTGGAGCAAACCTGCCGCAAAGCTGGGCTGCCGCTGGATGCCTGGAAGTCGGGAGCCACGCTCGAGGCATTTACGGCCGAGGTGTTTGGGGACGCAGACGTTCGAGAGTAAAACCGGTGCGGATTTTTCTGTCTCACGGTGGATGTTCGGCATCCAACGTTCCGCAAGGGATCGTGCCCCGAAAGTAATGTTGGAATCGGGCTGTGATTTGCGTTATGTTGCGAAGAGCTGTTGGGGTGGTGTCATATGGAACTCGCAATTTTGACCGTAGTCCTGTTGGTGGCAGCTTCCCAGATTCCGGGTGATTACCACGTAGTTTTCTTCCGCTAGGCCGGCTCGAACGAGCGAAAGCGTGGCGCTCGCCGCGCAGTTCGAGCCTGGGAAAAAGTGATCTCAGTCTTGACCGCAAAGCTCAGCGGCTAAAGCCGACGGGGACTTCTGCGAGCCTTACGGTGCGGCTGAAGGCGCGCCCTTCAAGCCAAAACGAGTTTCCCGTTTTTTCGCAGTGGCTGGCGCAGTCGATCATTGCTCGGCGTACCAAAAAAAACCGGGGAGGTGCTTCCTCCCCGGTGCAGGACTGTCGAATGAAGTTGGCTACTGCTGTTCGTCGAGTTCGACACCATCGCCGACGTGCACGTCCTCCAGCGAGAACACGATCATGCCGGTTGAGGTGGTGGGCGTCACGCCGATGATGACCAACTCGCCGACGGCGCGGCGCGGCAAATCAGCCACGCGAATGTTCGGACCCTTGGTCTTCGTCACCCAGTTGCCTTCCACGGACGGAGGGCGCTTCTGGGTATCTTCCGCGGTGGATGCAGCGAAGGATAGGGAGTCGACCGGATCCTTCAGGTCGGACGAGTAGGAGCGGAAGGCCCGGAAATAGTCTCCGACTTTCACGCCCTGGTTGGAGCCGACGTTCGTGTACACCTTCATGCCGGTTCCCAGGACGGAGTCGAAATCTTTGCCCAGCACGATACGTCCGCTGAGCTTGCCGGTATTGGGCACGAAGCGATCGAAACGAAGCGGAGGATGGAAGGAGACCGACGCTTTCTCGGCAAAGGGTACCGCGATGTCGCCGGGATTGACCGGATCGCAGCTGTATTCAACTTGGCCGATGGCCATCTTACTGCGGGTGTCGACGATGCGGACGCGACCGACTTCTCCGTAGGGCTGGCCGGTAGCGTCCAGCACCTTTTTCTGACCAGGAAAGACTTCGTAGCGATTCTGGTCCCTCAGTTCACGCAAGATGGAGTACTGGGCGCCGGTGGCGTAGCCCGTTCCAGCCATATAGATGATGTCGCCCGTGACGAACTTAGTCGTGTTGGGAGTCTGCAGACCGCCCGCCACGTAGTTCGAGTTGGGCAGAACCTGCTTATTGATGAAGCCGGCACAATACAGGTCGGCGTAGGTTGGTGTCTGAATACGCTCGATTGGGAAGCTCACCGAGGTAGGAGCGGTGCCTTGGGGGGCGTTTGCGTCCCCAGCGGAAGCCATGGTGGTATCCTGCGCCCAGGTAGCGGTCGCGAGCAGCAGAAGGAACAGTCCTGTTTTCTTCATTTTACCTCCGAGTCCGGGTAGGGAATCCGGCCCTCTACCCCGGCAAAGCAGCGCAGACACAGGGGTTCAGTCGAAAAGTAACAAGGGGGTGGGGGTGGGTCAAGGTTACGAGGGTGTCAGGCGGTTTTCGCCAAAAGTTTTCCCGGCGGGCGGGATAATCCGTTGTTGCATCTGGAATTACGCCCCTGTAATATCGCGCCGACTCCGCCATCGATGAGTGCCTCCCCGACCAGCTTCGTCCAGCGCTTCATCCCCTTGCGGATGCCCCGGGTTTGCGTGGCGGTCACGGGTTCGGACCCCGCTGAGCTGATGGAGAAGGCCGAGGGCCTGGTCCGGGACAATGCCTTTCTTGAATTTCGGCTGGACTACCTGTCCCGGCCGGCCATGGCCCTTCCCAAGATCAAGCGTTTCTACGAGATGTTCCCGCACGCGGTGGTGATCGCGACCTGTCGCCGGGTCGCGAGCGGGGGGAAGTTCCGGGGGGCAATCGCGTCGCAGCTGGATGTCCTGGCGAAGGCGGCGGCGGCGGGGTGTCAGCTGGTCGACGTGGAGCTGCAGACCGCCCTGAAGTGCAAACCGGAACAGATTCAGAAATTGCGCACACGGGCAGCGCTAATTCTTTCATTCCACGACTTTCACGCCACCCAGAAGCTGGACGAAACTCTCGCGAAGATGCAGAAGACTCCGGCGGACTTCCACAAGGTGGTGTCTACGGCGACGACTTTGTACGACAACGTCGTGATGATGAGATTTCTGGAGAAAGAGAGTAACCAACACTCGCTGGTGGGGCTGTGCATGGGTGAGCAGGGGCTGATCAGCCGCCTGCTGGGAGTGCGCGCGGGCAGCGCATTTACCTTTGCGGCGGTAAGTCCCAACGAGCGGACTGCTCCAGGTCAAGTCACAGCGCAGGATCTGCGTACCGTATATCGGATCGACCAAGTCGACGCCGCTACGCGAATGTACGGAGTGGTGGGCGATCCGGTCGCGCACTCCCTGTCACCGGTGATCATGAACACAGCCTTCCGGCGCGAGAACGTGAATGGTGTGTACCTTCCACTGCACGCGAAGACTCTCAAAGATCTGCTGGCGTGCGTACGCGACATTCCCATCCACGGGCTCAGCATCACCATGCCCTACAAAGAGGCGATTCTGCAGCACCTGGACAATACTGATTCGCACACCACCAAGATCGGGGCCTGCAATACGGTCGTGCGCGCACAGGATGGCAAGCTTTACGGTTTCAACACCGACACGGCGGGGGTGGTTCGTCCGCTGGAACAGCGCATGGCGCTGGAAGGAGCACGAGCTCTCGTGCTGGGCGCGGGGGGCGCGGCGCGCGCAGCGGTGTTCGGCTTGAAGGAACGAGGATGCGAGGTGTTCATCCTGAACCGGAGCATTGCGGCTGCGCAAAAGCTGGCGCGCCGCGCGAAGGCCCGAACGCTGAAGCGGGCCGATCTCAAGAAGGCATCGTTCGACGTGATCATTAATGCCACTCCAGTTGGCATGGGCAACACCAAGGACTCGCCGTTAAACGAAAATGAAATCAACGCGCGTTATGTCTTCGACATGATTTACGACCCGCCGGAGACCCGCTTAATGACCCTCGCCAAAGCGCGGGGCGCGCAGGTGATCCCGGGCATCGAGATGTTCGTGCACCAGGCGGCCCGGCAGTTCGAGATCTGGACCGGGAAGCCGGCGCCCTGGGACGATATGCTGAGAATGGTAACGATTGCGCTGCAGGAGCGCGCCGCCAAAGCTGCCGTCAAGAAGTAACCCAGTTTTCTCCGCCCACTTACCGACCCCAGCCTTGAGGCGTGACCGAGAGTCAAATCAGGAGGGGATGCGTCATTGAATCGAATCAATGCCACGAAGTTGTTGCAATTTTCCTTAGGCTGGAAGTAAGATGCATTTGGACGTGATTATCATGCACGTCTGTTCTCGTCGCTTTACCGCCCTTTCTTCCAGATTTCGAATGTCGGACCCTACTTTCGCGAACGAAAAGAGACGGCCGTCCGTCTCCGCCCAGATTCGGAGAGATCGATATGGCGTGGTACGCATACTGCCTGACCGAGCATCAGGCACTCCCCAATGGTACCCGTGCCCGGCGTCCCTTCCTTTTGGAAGGCATCCAGGGCGTCAATGGAGCCCCCGTCCTCAGCTATCCGAGTGGCGAATTCGCTGTAGTCGTCAGCGAGTACGATCGGGCCACCCACCAAGTCGATGAAAAGACGGTTTTGGAACATGCGCGGGTAGTAAGCGTGTGCTTCCGGAACTCCACCGTACTACCCTTCCGCTTCGGAACCATCTTTGACAGCGACGACGCGCTGCGTCAGGCAGTCCGCAGCAACCGACGCGCCTTCGGACAGAGTGTTGAGAAGTTGCGCGGTAAGTCGGAAATGCGCCTCAAGCTGGTGATCCGGGATGGATCGCTGCGCGAGGCGATGATGAACGTTGAATTGCCCGATACCGTTGGGCGGGAATACCTCGCAAAATTGCGCGAGAAGGCCTCCAAGGAGCGGGAGCGGCAAACCAAGGCGCGGGCTCTGTCGGTCCAAGTCCACAAGCTGTTCAATCCTCTGGATGAGGAAGTCAGCTGTAAGAAGGTGGCCTCGGACGGAATGCTGATTGACATTGCCCACCTGATCGATTCCAAGTCGGTCGAAAAGTACCAGAACCGGTACAACATGGCCGCCAAACAGCTGAAGAATTGCGAACTGGTCATTACTGGACCGTGGCCGCCGTATCACTTCCTGCCCGGGAAGTTACGTACGGTTGCCGGCAACAGCTAGCAACGGACCCATTCGATTTCTACCCCCGACCAGCAGAGCTGGCTCGGGGGTTTCGCTTTTTGGAGTCCGGTCTTTCGGGACGGGGCTAGGGGAGTGCATCGTATGTGCAGCATTCTGCAGTTTGAGGATTTTGGAGATTTTACAATTGCGGTCAGCCGCTGGGTCGGCAACGTCATTCTAAGTCGAATCACTGCAAGCGCTTAGCTGAATTTATTATCACACGATGATGTGATGAAACGTTTTGGCTTAGCAAGTGCACAATTCCTTTACAACAAAAGAGGCCGCAGACAAAGAATGACCTTCACCACAACCCATTGTTCTCGACAACTCCAGAAAAGTCGTTCTGCTTGCCAGAGCGACGCCTTGCAAAGTCTTCCCTGACTTCCCGCCTCCCTGCCTCTTTGATAAGTGGCCCCAGAAATGGGGCCGCTTTTTTTGATCATGGACATCCTGATCCTGTATCCTCGGGGGATATTTCCAGCCATTTCCCGGGAGGTGTGGGTATGAGGGACTTCTACCAAGTTCTGCGTGAGAAGGAGCTCGAGGTACTCCGGGTTCGTGAAGAAATTGAAGCATTACGCTCCATTATTCCCCTGCTTGAAGAAGAAGGTGACGGTGCGCCGCGAGACCCTGCTGTCTATTCCATGCGCGCGGCCAATCACGAGTAACGTCGCCGGGTGAAGGCGGCCTTCGTTTCGGCCCAAAATCAAACAGGAAGCTTGGCAGACCGTGTAGTAGACTGTCACGCTTTTGACACCTGCTCCATCCGCACTGGAGTCAGGCAAGACTGCGCCGGCCGGCATGCAGGGGGAGAACTGCAGTTTGCGAGGGTCCAGGTGAGAGCTTGGCGGGATGATCGCAGTGATATGACGCGGGCAGGTCTCGCGGTTTTGTTTTGCCTGGCAACGTTGACTTCGTTGGGAGCGCAAAATCAACGACCGCCGACTCAAGGTGACACGTCGGCCAAGGAAACCGCCCCTCTGCCTTCCCAGCTTAGGACTGAGCTGGTGGCATTGCGCGACGCTGCGCTTTCGGATGACTACGCGTACCGACAGGTCGCCCATCTGACCGAGAACATCGGTCCCCGCCCGAGCGGTTCAGTTCAGGCCGAGAAGGCTGCCCAATACGTGGGCGATGAATTACGCAAGCTGGGTCTAGAAGTTCGCCTGGAAGAAGTCCGGGTGGAGCACTGGGTCCGGGGCGGGGAAACAGCCGAACTGGTCGAATTTCCCGGGCGCGCGCCTGGCACCAGCCAGAAAATTGTGGTCACGGCATTGGGCGGCAGCACGTCGACGCCAACCGAGGGAATTACGGGGGACGTCGTGGTAGTCCGCGACTTCAACCAGCTTTCTGCGCTCGGACGGGAGAAGGTTGCAGGAAAGATCGTGCTGTTCGACTTTCCCTTCGACCAGCAAAAAGCAGCGGCTGGACGTGAGATGGATGCCTACGGGGAAGCGGTTGTGTATCGCGGAGGGGGAGCCAAGGCTGCGGCGGCGTTGGGGGCGGTCGCGTCTTTGATTCGGTCGGTGGGAGGAGCGGACTATCGCTTGCCGCATACCGGATGGAGTTCGCCGGCAGGCATCCCGGCAGGAGCAGCGACGGCGGAGGACTCCGATCTGATCGCACACCTAGCGATGCAGGGCGGAGTTCGCATGCACCTGACCCTCACTCCGCAGAAACTGCCGGAAACGGTGGGCCACAACGTCGTCGCAGACTTGCGCGGCAGCGAGTTCCCTGAGCAGATCGTGGTTGTGTCTGGCCATCTCGACTCGTGGGACCTGGGCACAGGTGCGATCGATGACGCGGCGGGAGTGGCGATCGCGATGGAAACGGCAAAACTGGTGCAGGAGCTTCACCTCCGTCCGAAGCGCACCTTGCGGGTGATTGCCTGGATGGACGAAGAAAGCGGAGGACGCGGTCGTGACGCCTATACCGCCGCCCACCGGAAGGAGTTTCCGAACCACGTCGCGGCGATTGAAAGTGACCTGGGGGCGGCTCATCCCTTGGGATTTCACGCGAAGGTTAGTCCGCGAGCATTGGAATTTCTGCGACCTGTGCAGGAGATCTTACAGAGCTTTGGTGCGACCCTGCTGACGCCGACCCCGTTTGCTCCCGGAGCGGATATCTCCGGCATGTCACACGAAGGAGTGCCCACACTTGGTGTCATGCAAGACGGACGGACGTATTTCAACTACCATCACTCGGCCGCCGACACACTCGACAAGATCGTGCCGCTTGAACTGCGAGAGAATGCCGCGGCCCTTGCGGTTATGGGCTATGCGCTAGCCAGCACCGAGCCGCCTCTACCTCGCTGAGCCTCTGAAGTGGGGAATGCCAAAATCCGCTTCTCTCCCGAAGTTGGAGATCTACGGTCGTCGCGTCCGCCGTGTACACCTTCGCCGAGCGAAGTAGGCCGAAGATGAGTTTGCTGCAAAAGCAAACCGTCCATCGTGCTCTGAACACGATGGACGGCAAGAAAGGCGGTGAGGATATTGCCTCCAGCAATAATTTAACTCGCTGATTAAGCGCCCCAGCTTCTGCGCTAACAGGAGTCGGGGCTAATCCCAAGCGCGGATTGATCCACGCTTCAGACCCAAAAATATTCCGGCTGGTTTCTCAGCAGAACGCACGCGGAGAAACCACATCCCCTGCATCAAATGCCAGCACCAAACTTGGATTTGCGCGAGTTGCAGGGCCAGCGCGCTTCATGGCTCGCGCTGCATTTCCCACCACAATTTGTGACGTCTTCATTCGAGTCTCACCGTCACCCCTGCCGTGGACGCGGGGCTCCCCCGATCATATTTGGAGCCGCACCGAACCGCTCGGGATTCAGCCACATGCGATTTGAGACACTACCTACACTTTTGCCCCTGTTGACGCATCTTAATTTAAGCGCATATCATTTTTGTTTGGCCGCAGAGCGCTAGACCGCTCTGGGACGAACGGCTTAAAGAAGTAGAGCGATCATTTCCATGGAAAAAAAGAAGCTGGACTATTTCAAGAAACGACTGGAGATACGGCAGCAGGAGCTGCGTCGTACGGTTACGCGGACCGAACAGGACGGCCGCTCTGCCGATGAAGATTCGACGCAGGATATCGCCGACAAGGCTGCCAACTCCTACAACAAGGAATTTCTCTTCCACCAGAGCAACAACGAGCGGCAACTGCTGCAAATGGTGGAGAAGGCGCTGTCGCGCATTCGCGAAGGGAGTTTCGGCGAGTGCATCCACTGCGGCAAAGAGATCAATGCCAAGCGACTGGAAGCGGTGCCGTGGACTCGCCACTGCATCGAGTGCCAGGAGAAACTGGAGCAGGGACTGCTCGAAGAGGCGCCCAGATAGTCTGTCGAAGGTGCGAGATCATCGGGAAGCCGCCGACTGGCGGCTTGTTGGTTTTTTAGCCCCTTCCACTAAGCCCGTGCCTTGTTGCGGTGCCGCGACGCTGCGCCCACGCCTGAAGGGCCGGACTCCGTATTGCGGTACCCTCCCGGTTGGTGTCAGGCCGAGGCTGGTGAAGACATCAGACGGCGACGAAGGGGCCGGGTCAGATAAGAGACGGCCAGCAAAATCAGCAGCACCAGCGGGGCGAATGATTTTGGACCGTCGCCGGCGGACGCATGAGCGATACACGCGACGACCCAGGCAAAGGTGAAGCCTGCATACGCCCACTCTTTCAGCAGGCGAAAACCGGGCGCAATCAGAACCAAGGCGCCGCACAGCTTGGCAATTCCAAGAATAATGCGCAAATGCTGCGGATAACCGACGTGAGCAAAACCCGTCACGGCTTGCGCCGAGCCGCTGAGATAGAGAACTCCGGAAAAAATCATCATCGCGGCCACGATCCCCGTACTGACCCAGTAGGCAATGCTTCGACCCATAGTGCCTCCCATGTTCTCTTATTCTGTAATCACCAAAGTGGAGCCTCTTGGCAGGTAGCTTTTCTTTTGAAACCAGTCTTCCATCGCGACTTTTAATTCTGCAATCGGTACTTTCGCGCCGATCTCGATCAAGCCATCGGCGAGGGGAAGGGTATCATCAAAAACGCTGGCGTTGGTGAAGTTGCGCATGCTGAAGCTGTCGATCCATTTTAGCGGACAAGGGTGATGCTCCCCGTTCTCCTCATACTCCACCCGAATTTTCCGCGCAAACATATGGCGATTTAAACACAACGCGGCTCGTAAGTGCGGCTGGAAAGGCTGCTGCCTTGACAGCCAGCCTCGCCGGATCTTACTCTGCGCCAGATCTCCATCTCGTGTTGCGAGTGAGTCACGAGAAGATGGTCGAGGAAACGAGGAGGACCGAATGTGGTTGCTATGGCTCGTCGTCGTGGGATTGATCGCAGGATGGGCAGCGGGGAAGATTATGGGAACCGGCGGCTATGGCCCCGTGATGGATATTCTTCTGGGCATCGGCGGCGCTATCGTTGGCGGCTTTCTACTTCACCTGGTGGGTCTGTATTCCTCGGGTGGACTAATCTCGCAGATCATTGTCGCCATCCTGGGAGCGGTGTTCTTGATTTGGCTCAGCCGCAAGCTCAAGAAAGTTTGATGGCGGGCGCGGTCTTCAATCTTGCCGGGGGTCAGCGGGCAAACCTCAAGCCTGAAGCCCTTCATCCAAACAGCCCAGCGGCGCGCTGAAGACGTGTCCTTCCCGAAAGCTCTCGAGCCGCCCGTGTTCTACGCCTGGTTCTTTTTCGCTGCCTGCAAACGCTTGGTCAAGCTCTCGACTTCTTCCCTCAGCCCGTCGGGTAGATGCTGGCCGAATTGCGCAAAATGCTTCTCATAAGCCTTTAGGAATCCAATCTCAGGCTCATAGATATACTCCTGGTCGGCCGTTAGGTCAAGCACAATTTTTTGAATGGCAACCTTGTTGAGCATCGATTCCTTCTGTTGATGCGAATTTTCTTGACAGACTAAAGCAAAAAATAGTATTCTGCCGCCCTCAAGTAGGACGTGGCGATTTAAGCAATTGCTCCACGATAAACATGTGCTAATCCGCAAGCGAGATTCAAAAAAGCCTGCGCTGTTTAGCGCGGAAGTTCGCGCTGCCTTCAGATCACTGCGTCAATCCCTCTGAGACGAACCGGCGTGCGCGCCGCGCGTGCGCCGTCCCCTCGCAGGCATCACGGATCTGATCAATCACGGTGCGGGCTGGAGCAGTTGGACGACCGCACGGCCAATGTCGGCTTCGGGTCAACGCGGACCTCAACTACATTTCAATAAATACTGAAATGACGCTTGACGCGATGCTATCATTTCGATATTTATCGAAATATGAAAAAAACAGATGTCGTAGCGGCTTTGGCCGCACTCGCCCAAGACAACCGCCTTGACGTTTTCCGCCTACTCGTAGAGGCCGGCCCCGACGGAATGCCGGCGGGCGCTGTCGCCACCGCTCTCGATCTCGCGCCAAACACCCTTACTTTTCATTTTGACCGGCTGCGGACCGCCGGTCTTGTCACCGTGCGCCGCGACGGTCGCTCAATGATCTACGCGGCCCAGTTCGAAACGATGAACTCCCTGCTCGGCTACCTCACTGACAATTGTTGCGATGGTGCTCCGTGCGCGCCCGCCGTCGAATGCAAACCCGCGCGAAAACGCACCAAAATACCTGCCTGAAAGGAAAGACCATGAAGCGTCTGCATGTTCACGTCGCCGTA
>Ga0137418_10002462_pt1 | contig 16980 bp, 14 predicted proteins | sample CZODoug3_1_2_16f_FD_122242 | JGI IMG/M metagenome (GOLD analysis project Ga0137418, IMG submission 122242) | Vadose zone soil fungal communities from Angelo Coast Range Reserve, California, USA - CZODoug3_1_2_16fungal (Hybrid Assembly) | ecosystem: Environmental > Terrestrial > Soil > Vadose... | reverse complement strand
TGACAATGGGAGAATGAAGAATTAATTGAGCACTGGATGCTCAGTGCCTGGGATCTGGCCCAGTTGGAGGTAAGGCTAGGATCTCTGCAAAAATCGATCAGAGCTTTCTTTTGCTCAAAACTACTGCGAAAAATTGGCATGCAGAATGAGGAAGAAGGGCTTGACTGTGTAATTCATGCTCTTTTCTCTGCATCTTGGACGGTCGTATCTCTCTAAGGAATGAGCCTGTGGAGCAGCCTGGCAACGCTCTGATCGATTTTTTCAGAGATCCTAGCCTTACTGAAGATTGTACCTGAGTTTTGCGCAATCGGTACCTGAGTTTTGCGTGTGTGCTTCTATTGGCACAGAGCGGCCTGTGGAGCCGTTTGAGCAGAAAGCTATGAGCGAGGCAAGAGACATTGCTGTCTCACGTGAGAACGTTATGAAGTCCCTTCTCATGCTGATTCGCATACTTTTTTCATCCTACGCAAAACTCAGGTACTGAAAGCGCAAATCTTAGGTACAATCTACAGCAACTGCTTACATTGGAGGGCAAACCCTGCTCACATGGTGGGTCACTTACCAGGAGAAAGAGGCTCAGACATATATAGTGCATAACAGTTGATTTAGAGAAAAAAAGTGTTTTTCTGACAAACCGGCCAAGTCGCTGTCTCAGCGTATTATTAAAGCGCTCTATATGTGCTGTTTTGCCCGTTTCCTTGCTGTAAATTTGGAAATTAAGCTGTTGATTTTTAGGGAATTACTGTAAATATGAAAATTATTTGAGGTAATTTTTGGGCAATTATCTGAGGTAATGGTGTCTCACTTTACCGTGAAACGTCAGGGTTTTGAGACGTTGATTTTGAAACATTTTTTGAGACATCTCTGTGAGCAGAAGCAGGAAGAGCTTTCATGAAACTTTCCTTGTGCCAGAAAACCCTCCAGCCTGTTGAAAAAGTCTTTTGAAGAGCTTTATGAGACAGCAAAAGTGGCCAATTGCCCCCAAAGGGGATGCCTTTTTGCATCTTTTTGTAACAGAAAAATGTATTCCTCGTCCCTTAAAAACTCATCATTTAGTTTTTCAACAGGCTGCCCTCGATTTTGACGCAGATTGCCGCCCGCAGAATTGTACAGATTTGGCCCTCGCAATCTTGGGATTTACACATTTACCCCCAGAAGGCCATACACCACCAGGCGGTGGGAGAAGGTAGCTATATAGACCTTTCCATTCGCGATAGTAGGCGGACAGAACTTTGCAAACTTTCCGATATCATCGCGGTCAGCATTCTGTTTACTATTCCACAACTCTCTGGTCAAGTCAGAGGCATCGTAAGCACGCACTATTCCATCAACAACGGCATTAAGAGCACTTTCACGGTAGGGGTGTGAGGCCCATACAATGCCAGTACCAGGGGTATTCCCATTGGCAGAAATGGATAAAAAGCCTCCGGGCATACCAAGTGATCCTCCGGGCTCCCCGGTGGGATCCGTCGTAGTACTCTGCGACACGGGCGTTGTTTGGAACTGCCCATCGACCAACTGGTAGGCCTTCAGATAGGTATTTTCGGGCCAGACGTAAACCCAGCGACCTTTCGGACCATGCCAGTAGACTGCTCCACCATGAATATGGCAATATTCGGCTACATAGAAGCTCTGGACAATTTGAGAATCGTTATCAGCAGTAAAATGGCCCAGGTGATCTCTGTCAAGCAGGTAAAATTTCCCTTCTTTCCCACCTCCCACCAACAGGTTTGTGTCGGGGATCAGCAATACACCGGAGGAGCCAAGATCCAGATCAGAGTCAGCGAGAGCAATAGTGTTAGAAGGAGAGAACCAATCGTTAAGGGTAAGATCAGAGTTGAGCTTCACAATGCTATCACTCAGTGCTGAGCCATCAGTCTTAAAGCCTCCATTACCTGTGATGAGGTAAATGTGATCATTACTATCAGCGGCTGGTCCCTGGCCACCCATCCAGATACCACCCTCCTCTTCGTTTGGGGTAGTATTGTATACTCCCACCTGCTGGAGCGTCGTGGCATCGTAGGCAAGAACCCAGCCGTGATAGGGGTCCATATCCGCATACGATGCAAAAGCAATAAAGAGTCTGTCATTGCTCAGGAGCAAAGCTGGACGCTGGTTCTGACGATTGCTGATGAAGGGGACGTTTCCATCCACGCTCCCATCGCCGGATCCCGGAACGCTCGCCTCAATCCGTGTTGGCCCACCAAACAGGTCTTCCCCGGTGGTCAGATCCAGGGTATGCAGGTAGTGATTATAAGCATTCCCCTCTTTGGTACAAGTGACAACATAGAGGGCGTTGTGTGCAAGCGATATGACTGGCGTGCTCAGGATACCGACCTCAACTGCAATTTGCTTATTATAGGGACCAACACCGAGAAAGGCACCAAATAATCCCTCCCCTTTTAACTGTTTGAGGACAGCCTGGAGGTTTGCAGGGGCTTTGAGTATCCAACCGATTGTGGTTTTCAACCCATCTAAAAAGGTCACATACTTCCCAATATTGGGATCAGGGAGGGGAATCGACGGTTTCAGTTGGTCCCGCCACCAGAGAGGCTGCCGTGCCTCTGGGTGGTCAGCATCGAAGGCATAGACGCTGTTGTGCATCGTCGCCACATAGACCACATTGTGGGTACCTTTATCAGGAATGGCGACGTTACTTACATAGAGCGGTTGGGCATAAATGTGCCCATCTACCTCGCGCTCGAATAGTTTGCCGAACTGCTGCCGGTTCACATTGGATGGAGTAAGGAGAACCTCGTGAAGATTTGCACCAGTGCGGCTATTGTCATTGTGCTGAGTGAGTACAGAGATCGTCTTAGTCATAATCAAATCTCCTCCTTAATAGGCAATACTGCTCGAATGTTTTTATCGTTTAACGTTGGTATCTCCAAAAATTCGGCTATCCATCGTTGTAGCGATAGACAAATTCCGTCTGCACCGTAATCTCTCTGTTAGAGGCTGTGTGCAAAGGCCTGGGAAGCCATTTTGCATTGTTGAGATTCAGTTGGCTTCCCAGGCCAACTCATCGCTCAAGCTTAACGGAAACGCACATCGTTTGCTGCTGAAAGCGCCGAATAGGCTGAAGTAACTCATCAATATAGTTCAGCCTCAGAAGCCTTTGCACACAGCCTCTCAGCCGAGGCCGAGCGGTGAGTGCCATCTCGCCTGATATCGAACTCATCTTATGATTCCTCAACTGCATGATGAATAGCATCCAACATGCACCAGAGGACATCACATTTGAAAACCAGAGCGGCAACGGCGCGTTCCTGTTGCTCTCGTGTGTGGCAATATTGCGCGACGATATCAATGGCCTGTTCAGCGTCGCGGGGTGCCTGGGTCAAGCGATTCTTTAGATAGATCAGGCCATTATTATCAATCCAGTCATAGAGTTGCTCGAAGGCACTAATGCGCTCCTTCATGAGGTCCGGGGCAAATAGTTCCGTGAGTGAGGCAGCAACAGCCTCGATCCAGGGGCAAGTGCGGGCAAAGTTGACATAGGCATCGACTGCGAAACGAACGCCCGGAACAATATGTCTCTCATCCAGAACTTCCGCGCGACTCAAGCCTACTGCCTCGGCCAGCTTGAGCCAGTTTTCAAGCCCGCCCTGATCGGCAGAAGTGCCGTCGTGATCGAGAATACGCTGAATCCAGATACGACGTACCGCAACCTCGGGACAGTTGGAGAGGATGGCTGCATCCTTGAGTGGGATACTCTTTTGATAGTAGAAGCGATTGGCTACCCAGATCTGGATCTGCTTCTTACTGAGCGTCCCAGCATTCATGTCCGCATGAAAGGGGTGGGTGTGATAGTAGCGTTCAGCTTGCTTCTTTAAGGCGGCGAGAAACTCGTCACGCCCCATAGGATGTGCTATTGTCATATCAAATCTCCAGTTCCATACCATCGATGCCAACTACGAGGCCTCGTTCCTCAACGACGCGTCATTGTGGCGAGTTTTCAATCAAGATCGGATTGGTGTTGTTTATATCATCTCATACTTGGCCAAGACATCGTAGACGTATACTGGCACTCAACCCTTGCAGAAGCTTCCTGTTGTCTGAACAAGGAGAGCTAACCGAAAAACAGCTATTGCAAGCAGAATTCCCGTCGCCTGAGAAAAAATCATGAGAGGTCAGTATCTTCAATGCCCTCATGAGACTATTGCAGCTTTTCAATGATCCATTTTCCTGAGAATATTTGTCAGGACAACAGGTTTCATCTGCAATCATCCACAGCCAATATCTGTCGGGGATGTGTGTGGATTCCAACGGAAGCGAAGACAAGCCAGATCCCCCAACGCAAGCGTGGAAAAAGGAGTGAACCAATCCCAAAAGTGTCCAGAGTAAGCGTGGACAAACTGCCGTTCTAGGCGTGAAAACAGGCGGTTCGTGTAAAAATCTTGGCTGACCCCATTGTGGAGAACGTTACACGCTCAAAAGATTTTGTCCACGTTTCCGTTGAAGAACTCCTATTTTTCCATGCTTGCGTTGGGGATTTCCACGTTTTTGCCATTCTGTAGACGCCTCCTTGAGCGGAATCCACGTCTACGCTTGCTTTGGAACCTACAATGTGTTGGCCAAGTATGGGTTGAATAGCCGCTCCGGTGTGGGCGGCTATTGTGTTTTTATTGCTGAGAAGCGAAAAAGCTGAGTAAACCGTAGTAGTTGTGAGAGTGGTACTTCATGGTTTCCCATTGCATCTTTTCCTAGACCAGCTTTTCTTTGAGGTTCTGCTCTTGCCCCATCTTTGCGGAGGCTAAAAAGAAGGCCCTCCAGTGCAGAGGAAGGCCTGTTTATCTCCGGTTTTTAAGGGGGGATGATACGAGGCTATTCTAATCGAGGTCTGCACATCTGGCAATGTTTCCTAATAGAGATTGTCTGTAAGTCCAACCTTCAAGCTATCAAGAACATAGTGCCGAGCTGTTACTTCGATCGACTTGTGGCCGAGTGCCTTCTGTGCATCGCGAATATCAGTGGCGGCCAGCTGGGTCCCTACGAAGCGGCGAAAGTCATGGGGTTTGATATGCTCTAGGTCGCAGAGCTTTGCGTACCTCTGCACCGTCTTCCAGATAGCAACCTCGCTCATTGCATCGCAGGAAGGTGCTGCTCCACGTCTCTCAAATAAAGTGAAGATGTAAATCGATTCAGTACCACGCGCGGCCAGCCAGTGCTGTATCTTCTCGTAGGCCTCAACTGATAAATGGGCATCTCGATAGACAGTATCAGTCTTTCCACATACCAGCAGTGTGTAACCATCGCTGTGCTTGACGATCTGCTCTACTGTCAAAGTCGCAGCTTCAGAGGCACGCAAGCCAGAGGAGGCAAGCGTAGCAAGTAGCGCAGCATCTCGCAAACCGACCAGCGTCTTGGTATCGGGTGCCTCACACAACCGTCGCATATCCTCTTTGGTGATCCGTGTCCGTGCATGAGGCTTTAATCGAGCTTTGAGTGCTTTCATCTGCACACCACGCACCTGGCTAAATTCTAAGTTCACCTCACGCGCTATCATCTTGCGCTCTGCCATCTCACGGACAATGCGCTTGACTGCTGCTATCATTCTATTGATGGTATTGGGGGACATCTCGCTTTGAAGTGCTAAAGCGTCTCGCCAAGCAACCAATGATAAAGGCTCTAGCCAAGGCAAACCGTACTTCTCTGCATAGTCGAAGTAGGCTTGCGTATCTCGCTTATACATAGCAATAGAAGAGGCTGCAAGCTGTCCACTCAGAATACTACGAATATCAGGCATCTCATAGGAAGTGATATCTTGAGAGGCACTTGGTATCAATTCATCCATGCGTGTTTTGTCCTTTGTACAGAAATTAAAGTGTCCTTTACTTACCCTTTATTGAGCTCATTATACCTCCTAGGACACACCACATCAAGCCGTTTTTGCATCCTAGGATACACTTCTCAGTATGGTATACTTCTATCCATAAAGACAAACCCGGAGACTCACCACATGCCAAAGAAAATACAGGCTCTTGCCGACTGGTTAAGTGCTCACGATTCCGCTCAGCTCTTATCACTGAAATACGAGCGCCCGATATCGCCCAAATACATACGGCGGCTCTCAAAACGCAAGAGAAACCCGGTGCGAACGCAGGAGATGAGTAACCGACTGCTCTCTAATCGTGAGGACCTGGAGCAGGTTATTGTCAAACAAAGACTGAGTCGGGTTTAGTGATTCATATGAGCAAGGGCGCGATGAAACTTCCCTCAACACAAATTCGTGATCCGTGTAGTCTCACCTACAAGAAGCAGAAAAGGCCGTATGTAACATGTTTCTTTTCAGTATGGAAAGCAACGTGAAGCCATGGAAAATCCTTTAGAACGCGCCGAGCAAAACTATGATTCTCAGCTAGAAACCATCGGGCATTATGATTATTATCAAACGCTATACGACCATCACCAGAGCTTGGTGAACCATCACCAAATAGTACAAGACGTTTTCCAGACAGTGCTGAGCTCTCTGCAAAGTAGGCAAGGTCAACAACAAGCTTTGGACACCTTTCACAGGGAATTACAGAAACATCACCAAATGGTGGAAGAACATCACCAAATGGTAGAAGAACATCGTCGACTGTTAGGGGAACATTTCAACAAAAGAAAAGGGACATCACCATTTTAGCGTGATGTCCCTTAGTCTTGTGTAAATTGACTTTCTTGCATTTTCTAAGTACACTAGAAGTGAGAGACGTGAGTGGCGGTTTCACTTTTTCACAGAGGCCTAACACGTCCTGCGTCGCTCACACTTCTCGAAAAGCTTGGTCACTTCTTTTTCAGCTTTGCAAGCAACGTCGGCCACGTCTTCATTGATAGTTCGATAAGCTCACTGCGATACACTTCTATTCATAGGGTTAGCCAAGCGAATGGGACCACCTCGATAGTTGACGTTGCCCAGAAAGCGCCCAGCCCACCGGTAGCGTTTGCCATGCTTTGCCTTGAGGGCTGCACCGGTCCACTCGGGATTACCGTTTGGTGACATTCTGGTGTCGATGATCAGCAGATCTGGATCGCGCTCCATCATCTGCTCGACTTTGTAACCAGACTTGGCATAGCCCAGCGGGTAGACTTTCATTTGATACGCTTCCATTCATCGAGCAGACCGCGGATCTCGGCAACCAGATCCGGCTCCAGCTCAATCACTATGCCCTGGCCAGCAAACTTCATTACCTTGTCTATGAACTCCTGCATATCCATCTCTTGCGTACCAACTAGGTGCGCCGGTGGTGGCCCAGGCGCCACCCAGATCTTGCCGAACTGGGCAAAGAGTGAGAGTTGCTCAATGTAGCGCTCGACTTTGAATGCGAGGTGAAATACAGTACGGGTTGGTTGCCGTATCTCGACACGCAAGCCGATGATCATGTTGCGCTGGCCAGTGTTGCCATAGAACAATGTGCAGATACAAAAGCCTTCCTCCTGGCCGTGTCGAGCTGCCAGTGTTGCGAGGTCCGGCCTCTCCTGGATGTCAACCCAGACAAGCGCGATGCCGTCAGCTGGGTCAATGATGAGTCTATCGATGTCATCAATGGGGAGCGCTGATTTGAGCGCAAGGGCTAGGTCTTCCATAGTAATCCTCTCCGGGCTCAAAGCTCGAGCCGCTCTTTCTTTGTCTGGGATGCTACTTCATACATCTTGATCTGCTTCTTGAGGTCCCTGATCACCTGCTCTTGCTTGGCTATCTGAGCCTGCAGGTCCTCAATAGTCTTATCACGCTCGGCTATGGTCCTGTCTCTGATCGCAATGCGAGCATAGAGCGTCTCGCGTTTCTCTGGCTTCTTGCGTGGTGTTTTCACCTTTGGCGGCAATGAGTGACACACGTCTGTGAAATGCCGTGCTGTGTCCTCCAGTGTGGCAACAGAGAGCTTATCAGTAGTGCCGATGTATCTCCTGAGCTGTTTGTGGTTATATCTCCTGTAGGCGCTCCAATACGTTGCCTCGCGGATCTCGCCGCCCTTGTTTTTGCGTGTCTCGCGCCTAGCGGTGAACCTGCCCTCATTGCCTTCAAAATGAAAAGATTGTAATCCAGAGAGCCATGCGTAGTACTCCGGGGTGTCGGGCTTCAGCTTCCTTGTCAGCTCGTCATTCTCTTCCACATCAGAAAACAGGTAGCTTTTCCCGCTTAGCCAGATGCGGGTTTCTAATCGTTTGGGCATGATGTCTCTTCTTTCTAGCTTTGCGAAGTTTATGTTACACACGTATTGTAGCACACTCTGTCACCCATGTGTACCAAGAGTTGAGCAAAGCTTGACAGGCAAAATGAGAAGAGGTAAGCTTGTGGAGCTCGTCAGGGATTGAAACTTACTCAGGCCATGGTCAGCCATACTCAGAGGCATAGGGATGGCAGAAGCAGCCCACGAGGGATTGAAGCATGCCCACCTGGAATAGATCGATCTCGATCTGCCAGGACAAAATGGCCCGTGTATCCCGTTAGGGTTTGCGCACAAAAAAAGACCGGATCACCGCTCGACTTTGAACGGGTCCGGTCTTTGCTATTGGTTCACCACACTGGACCATGTATGCCCAGTTCTCCATCAACGAGGGACACTGTGTAAATCATATTGTCCACTGGTTCCTCTGCGTCCCCGCTGGACCACTTGACTTTGACAGCGACTTTATCCTCCGCTCGGCTATCGATCCATATCTCTTCGATCTTCTGCTCATTCTTGGGATCTCGAGCAAAGTACTGAAGTGCCTTCTGTCTAACGGCTTGGATAATCTGTTCGTCGGCCAAATCTGCCGCCTGCTTTGCCTGCAGCAACTCCTGGTGCTCGAGCTGAAAGAAGGTATCTCGCTTTTCATAGAGCCACAGGAGCAATTCATTCGACTCTGCAGCATCTAGCGTGATAGAGGAGCCGGCTAGCAGCACATTGACAGTGTTCTCTCGACTATTTGGATTGAAAGAGAACGTGAGCACATGAGATTTGTGTTGAAAGTGGATTGTGTCGGACATCTTGAAATTCTATCCTTTCTCTTCTCGCTTAGTCACGAGCAGGCATGCTACTAGGTAACAGTCTGGTCGTTGTTGTTTATTAATGCCCGATCGTCGTGAGCAACTGTTTAGCCTTATGAGTCTCCTTTCTTTGGGCTCCAAACCTATATGGCTTCGATCACTTTGAGCCCGAGACGCTTTGCAACCTCCGTACATATCTCCATAGCCGACGATGTTTTGAGGATGCCTGGGAAGTCTTGAGGCACCGAGTTAATCGCTTTGGTCCATAGGCCATACTCCCTCAAAATGATCGAGTTGAGAATAGCAAGTATTTTCACGTTCTCATCTTCCTGTGGTATATCTTTCATGTGTTGGAGGCTTCTACTTTCATTCTCGTCGCTTATCTGCGACATCATGCGCTTCATATATCAATGGTTATGCGTTTAAAGTCTGACATGCTTATTTCTATCCCCCCTTTCAAATGCTTGTGTAACTTCTCCAATATCGAAGTCCATATACGAAACGTTTTACCTCCTTGAATTTGAGCAAAAAAAAAGACCAGGTCCGCCACCAGTTGGCGGTGTCATTTGACATGTTAAAAAACCGGTTTGCCATGATATATGCCCCGTAGCCAAGCGCTTTCCGCACACGTCCCTGCCACCATAAAATGGCGTGTCATCGTTTTCCTGTTTTGAGATGCTCATAACTGATCTATTTAGCATTCTTTTTGCGGTATGCGCCATGATATTTGGCAGATGCGCCAGCAAATGCGGCAAAAAGGTCGCATTTTGAGCTGATCTTAGGTATAATTAACGGAAGATGAGGGAAAGAGCTACGCGATTTCGGCACCGTTCACGGGAAGACGACAGCCATGAGGATGACGCCCGAAGAATTTCATATCTGGAGTCAGCGCCTCCAGCTTTCTAAAGAAACCGAGGCGCTCATTGCAGCCATTCGCACTTCGCCTCCTGTTCGTCGTGTAATCGGGCGGGCCAATAATGTAACTGGACGCTATCCGAGTCCCAAAATGGGAGTGTCCATCCAGTTTGAAAGTGAGCATGTGGAGTTTTGGGCTATCTATGGGATGGAACGAGACGATGATGTCTTGGAGTTTTACGACCAGCCCTCTCGCATCCCGCTCTCGTATCGCGCTAAATCAGGCCACAAGACCACCCAATGGCACACCCCGGATTTCTTTGTCTTACGCCGCTCCTCTGCAGGCTGGGAAGAGTGGAAGCCTGCTGACTCACTTGATACCCTGACCGCAGACAAGCCCGCCCGCTATCAACAGGTTGGGACCGGGCGATGGAGTTGTCCACCAGGGGAAGCATATGCCAAGCAACTCGGACTGATCTATCGCTTGCGTTCCTCTGCCGAGCTCCATCCTCTGGAGATTCAAAACCTGAAGTTTCTCCAGAACTTCTGGGCACATGAGGTTCCCCCAAACCTAGAGCATGAAGCACTCGCTCTGGCTCATATCAAGGCTCATCCTGGCATCCTTGTGAGCGAGTTGCTCACAACCTATCCCTCTCTTCCCGTCGATGTGCTCTGGGTCCTGCTAAGCACACGTCGGGTGTTTACTGATCTCTCCGCAACCTTGCTGATGCATCATGACCAAGTGACCCTCTATGCAGAGGAAACGCAGGTACGTGCACACAACGGTAGGGGATCTGCTACGTTTGAGAAGAGACTGCAAAGTCAAACTCTGGCTTGGGGCGGACAACTTTGGATAATTGAAAACTTGGGGGATCTGGTGCAGTTGCGGCCAGAAATTGGCGAGAAACTTTCGCTTCCACTCGTTGAGTTTGAGCACCTTCAACGGGAAGGCTCTCTTTGGGTCGTGGACGAAGCCTCCCCCTCCCCCATGACGCCGGAAGTTCGTCAGATCCTCGAACATGCCAGTCCTAAAGCGCAGCAAGCAGCGAATCAACGGATGGCACATATGCTGGCTTATGCGAGAGGCGAACCTCCCACAGCACCAAAGCGTTCTGTCCAACGCTGGTGGAGTGCGTACCAGGAAGCCGAAGCGCATTATGGATGCGGCTACTTGGGACTGCTTGACCGAGTGGCAGCGCGAGGAAACCGGACGACCCGTATGGATCTTACGCAGGTTTGCTGATTCAGCAGAAGAACTTTTTCATGCCAATGGGAATGACTGGCCTTTGAAGCCGATTCCTTGTCATCGCTAAAAACTCATCATTGGAAGGATCAGCAAACCTGCGTAAGAATCTTTTTAACTGACAAACAACAATATTGACAACAAAAGGGACCATAGAATTCTACGGTCCTTTTTCCTCGATAGCGATATTCAGTTGTTGTTGACGGAATAGTTCCTATGACTACGGCTAGATAAATCATAACAGCTTTTTTTTGATCCGGTTCACCTCATGGACCACATCCACACCACAGATCAAAAACCATTTCCATGTGATGAAGTTCGGATCTGCTGAGAAGTATAGCGTAATGATGCTGTTTTGTCTATAGCGTCTTATTGTGTAACGTACTATTTGGTGTGCGCCTATTGCTTCTCTGGTGGAAAGAGCTTGTTCTTAATGGCCTGTTAGGCCCGCGCGTGCGTTTTACAACGTTAAGGTTCCTTGGTTCCCAGAAAAGCTTCACTATAAGTCAGAAGGCGCTTTTCAAGCGGTTTCTCTCCGAGATAACAGTATGTATCATGGACACATGAGCCGAATTCCATGGTGCAGAGCGGCTTCAGTGCCGTCTAAAGGGAAGCCAGATATGAGATTATCTTGGACACGACAGCTTTTTTCGATGGAAAAAGGGTGTTCCGGGCAGGTTTTTCATTGGCGCTTGTAAATTTCGTTGGCGGGCCTAAGAGGCCTTTACTGGGAAGGCTCTTGGATGAACGATCGTCTCGGCAGAGGAGACCATCACCACCGTGGCGGATGACAGCCACGAACCCGCTTGCCAGGGTGCCGTTTCTGCGTTATAGTGCAGGAAAATAGCTACGGATACTGGGGAAGTATCCGTACCTATTCACAGATATGCATCAAGGAAGGATACATGCAATGGACATCGTACCTGTAACACCACAGTCTCTCTCAATTGGACAACTCGCCAATGAATATGCAGCATCAAACGTATTCAATGAGTATCAAGATAAGATGGCAGAAAACACATTGAAAAGACATAAAGACGATATTGCCTTGTTTTCCAAGTTTCTCAAGAATATCGGCATGATGAAAGAAAGTTTGATGAGTGACTGTGCAGAGTGGCAAGGCATCACCTTTGGGCTGGTCGAAACCTTCAAGAGGTGGCAGTTAGACCAAGGCTATGCGATCGCTTCGATCAATGCTCACCTCTCAACCGTCAAGGTGTACGCAAAGTTAGCAGCCAAGGCAGGAGTCCTTACAGCAGAAGAGTATGCGCGAATCCGGATGGTCAGTGGCTACCGACATAAAGAAGGCAGGAATGTCGACCAGAAACGAGAGGTGACACGAAAGGAAGGTGCTAAGAAGAGCGAGGCTGTAGCCATCTCCCAGGAGCAAGCAAAAGGGCTCAAGAGTCAGCCAGACACGCCACAAGGGAGACGGGATGCCTTGCTGATGTGCTTGCTCCTGGATCATGGGCTGAGATGTGGAGAGGTTGCCGCACTCACTACCCAATCCATTAACCTCCCCACTGGTCTCCTTACTTTTTATCGGCAGAAGGTCGACAAGGAACAGACACACAAGCTCACCAGAGATACGCTCCTGGCCGCTATGAGATACTTTGAAGTGGCCAAACCAAAGGACAAGCTTCTCATGGGATCTCGCAAGGGCGGGAAACTGGAGGGAGTCATGAGCGAACGAGCGATAACCGATCGTGTGAGAGAGATGGGGGAACGGATCGGCGTCAAAGGTTTGTCAGCTCATGATTGTAGACATGATTGGGCCAAGGATGCCATCAAACAGACGGATATCAAGAGTTTACAGCAGGCTGGTGGCTGGTCATCGTCTGCAATGCCGCTCCGCTATGCCGACGATGCAGCAATCGCCAATGAGGGCGTCAAGCTGTCAAGGTGACTCTGTGTTGATTGAAGCATAAATCGGATCTTACGCAACCTCGCTGCTGCCAAAAGTGGTATACTAGAGAGTTGAACAATTTTTCCAAGTTTTTCTCATCTTCGAAGGACCATTCCACATCCAATGATCATTATTCCTGATATTCCTGACAGAGTCATCGAGGACATTTTTGTCTCCGATGAAATTACACTGACATTGCGTACCATCTGCCCAACGGCTTGTTGCCCTTCATGTGGGACTGCCTCTTCACGTATCCAAAGTCGCTATACCAGGACGCTGCGTGATCTTCCGTCCAGCGGGCGTCCAATTCGTCTCATCATACATGTACGTCGTTTCTTTTGTAAAAAGAGCACGTGTGCTCAAAAGATCTTCGCCGAACGACTCCCAGATCTCTGTCGTCCTCATGCCCAACGCACCCAACGGCTGCAAGAGGCACTCTGTCAGCTTGGACTCAGAGTAGGAGGCCAGGCAGGCGCTGACACTGCGGAGGCTCAAGGTCTCAGTGGGAGTCGCGATACCATCTTGCGTTTGGTTCGCCACTCTCCACAACCTGCCGAGTCCTCGCCGCGAATCATTGGCTTGGACGACTGGGCACACAAGCGTCGACTCCGCTATGGCACGCTGATCTGCGACTTGGAGCGCAGTCAGCCCATTGATCTGCTCCCCGACCGCGCGGTTTCGACCGTCGAAGCGTGGTTGAAGAAGCATCCCTCTATTGAGGTGGTCAGCCGCGATGGCTCCTCGGAATATGCTTCGGCTATTCGCAAAGGTGCTCCACAAGCGCGGCAGGTGAGCGACCGTTGGCATCTGGTGCGCGAATCTGGCCGTCTGTGTCTCGGTCCTGCTTGCCAAGACATTTGCCCAGTTGCGTCGCGCAGAAGCTCTTGCGGCAGTCTCCTCAGAGCAAGGGATGCAACAGCTATCACACCAACGAAGTCCGGCACCAACCCGGGCCAAAGCCCTTGCGCAACGAGCTCGTCAAGACGAGCGAATGGCTCGGTATGAACACATCTCGGAATTGCAAAAACAAGGCATGAAGAGCGCTGAGATTGCCCAAAAGCTCGGCGTGACGCCGCGAACCATTCAACGGTGGATCGCTACTGGAGACATCCCTTATTCTGGCCCCCGCAAGGAGCGTGCGCGTCTCATTAATCCATACAAGGTCTACATCTTGGAGCGCTTGCAGCAAGGATGTCGCAATAAAGCCCAACTGGAAAGAGAACTGAGGGCAAAAGGGTACAAAGGATCCGGGCGTGCGATGTATCGCTATCTCGCGACTTTAGAGCCAACAGGCTTCTTGCCACGCGATTGTGCGTCAGCCAGGAGGGAGGCGGTGTCCATCCAGCCCAATCCACTCTTGACTCTCTCGGCACAACAGGCCACCTGGCTTTTTTTCCGCAAGCCAGAGGATCTGAAGGAAGAAGAGCAGGAGAATCTCCGACAACTCAGGCTGGCAAGCCCAGAAATTGAGACGACGTACCAACTGGTGGAAGCGTTTCTGTCCATGGTGCGTAAGCGCAAGGGAGAACAGCTTGATGCTTGGCTGGCAGCAGTGCAAGCCAGTCACCTCGAAGCTTTCGATCCGTTTGTTACCGGCGTACAAAAAGATAAAGAGGCGGTATTTGCAGGATTAACATTGCCTTGGAGCAATGGTCCTCTGGAAGGGAATGTAAATCGGCTGAAGCTCATTAAAAGAAGCATGTATGGTCGCGCAGAGTTCGATCTTCTCAAGGTTCGAGTTCTCTATCAGAGTAAAAAGAATCAGGAGAGGAAAAACAAGTACAAGAACAGGCAAGGACACCCAGTAGATCATCTCAGGAAACCGAGGAGGATGACAAACGGCACAAACTCTCAGCATACCACCATTGAGATCAGCGAGGTTGCGTAAGATCCCGGAATTGATTCAAATAACATTTTTTCCGGTCGTTTAAAATACTACTCATCCTCAGCTTTTTTCTCCTCTTCGTTCTGCTTCATCGCCTCTAAGAGAGGTATAATTTCTTCGAATCATCTGAGAGGTGGAATGCTCAGCTCCCATCTCTCGTTCCCAAGTCGCCAGCGCTCGCTTATACAAGGGCTTCGCTTCCTCGTACTTTCCCTGTGCATGGTAGAGGAGAGCCAGATTGTTCAGGCTGATCGCTGTGTTGGGATGAGTGGCTCCCAACTCCTGCTCCCAGATCGCCAGCGCTCGCTTATACAACGGCTCTGCTTCTGCATACTTCCTCTGTACTCGGTAGACTTCCGCCAGATTGTTCAGGCTTTGAGCCGTGTCGAGATGGTTGGTTCCCAGCTCCTGCTCACTGATTGCCAGTATTCGCTGCAACAGTGGCTCCGCTTCGGTGTACTTCCTCTGCGCCCGGTAGAGCCCTGCAAGGTTGGTCAGGTTGGTCATCATATCGGGATGGTCCCCTCCTAACGTTTGCTCAGTAATCGAGAGCGTACGCTTCAACAATAACTCTGCTTCCTCATACCTTCCCTGTGCTTGGTAAAGTGCCGCAAGGTTGCCAAGGCAAATAGCCGTTTTGGGATGAGTTACCCCCAACTGTTGTTCACAAATTGCCAAGGCACGCTGATACAGCAACTCCGCCTCGGCATATTTTCTTTGGGTCTTATAAAGGAGAGCCAAATCATTGAGACTGGGAGCCATGTCGGGATGCGCGGCCCCCAAGTGCTGTTCTCGCATCGCCAAGGCGCGCTGGTATAACAGCTCCGCCTCTCTATACTTCCCTTGAAGATAATAGATTTCCGCTAAGTTGCCGAGGCTGGTAGCCGTGTTGGGATGAGTGGCTCCCAAGTGTTGTTCATAAATTAAGATGGCGCGCTGGTATAACGACTCTGCTTCTCCATACTTTCGCTGAGTCTGATAGAGACGAGCTAGCTCGTTGAGGCTAGTAGCTGTGTCAGGATGCACGGCTCCCAAGTGTTGTTCACAAATCGAGAGAGTATGCTTCAACAATGGCTCTGCTTCCTCATACCTTCCCTGGTCTAGGTAAAGTGCCGCAAGGTTGCCAAGGCTGGCCACTGTATCGGGATGAATGGCTCCCAACTGTTGCTCACGGATCGCCAAGGCGCGTTTCAACAATGGCTCTGCCTCCTCATACCTTCCCTGAGTTCTATAGAGCTCTGCAAGGTTGTTGAGACTAGTCGCTGTTTTGGGGTGAGTGGCTCCCAACTGGTGCTCGCGCATCGCCAACGCGCGTTGGTACAGCGACTCCGCTTCCCCATGTCGCGCACGCTCCTGCAGATAGTATGCTGTCTGGTTGAGCAGGTTGGCGGCGGCAGGCATTATGAGCGGTACGTGCTCGATCCAAGTCGCGCAGACGAGTGCATGAGGCAGTAGACGCTCAAGCGCCGGCCAGTTGGCAACGTCAGCGCCAGGATACGCTGATGCAACGGCCTGGATGGCGCGCTGCATCCATTGGCGTTGTGTCTCGGCAGGTAGACTGTCGCGCACAACCGCCTGCACCAACCGATGGACGCCCAGCGTATCTTCGTCGTCGGCCGGGTGGAGGACCCCACGGCCACGATCGCGGCCAGCGGCGTGGTCAACGGGGCCGGGACGCTGACCGCCGAGTCGGTGGACTTCAACCAGGCCACCAAGTCCTACGTCGAAACGGACCTGGCCACCGTCGGCAACGGCACGCTGACCGTCCTCGTGCACGGCGCGTTCGACACCTGGCCGTTCACGCTGGATCCGCGATCCTGCACCCAGTTCGGCCGGATCTCTGGAACCTGGACCATCACCGCTGCCGGCGGTGACCTGGTAGGTGCCACCGGTGGCGGCACCCTGTCCGGCCGGTTCTTCACGTATGCCGCCCGTGGTCCGGGCGGCTGCGACGTGAACGTGATCAAGGGCGTTGTGGCCGGCCCGATGGTTGGCACCATTCAGGAGTAGGTCAGCCGGTGTGGTCGAACTGGCCGACCCAGAAGCGGGTGCGGTCCAGGTAGGCGGTCTGCGATGCGGTGCCGGTGGTGCCGTAGGCGCCCGCGTAGGTCTGGTAGTCGAAGCCGGCGGGCGGG
>Ga0137418_10002461_pt1 | contig 16982 bp, 19 predicted proteins | sample CZODoug3_1_2_16f_FD_122242 | JGI IMG/M metagenome (GOLD analysis project Ga0137418, IMG submission 122242) | Vadose zone soil fungal communities from Angelo Coast Range Reserve, California, USA - CZODoug3_1_2_16fungal (Hybrid Assembly) | ecosystem: Environmental > Terrestrial > Soil > Vadose... | reverse complement strand
GTGCGGTCGAGGATGTCCAGGAATGGCGCCGGCAGCAGCTGAGTCGTCGTCAGGACCGGCTCCGCGCTCGGTCCCGGCGCCGGTGCCGCGGCGGCCCCGTAGTTGTTGTAGGTCAGGTAGACCGTGTTGTAGTCGCCCTGGACGAGGCCGTAGACGGCACCTGCGGTTACCGATCGATCAGCCGGTGCCGCGGCAGGCGGAGATTGCGCCAACGTCAGGTCTTGGGTTCGGTCTTGGGTTCGGTGTCGCCGAAGGTCATGGTCACGGTGTTGTGATCGCCCTGAACAAGGCCCTGCACGTTGCCCTGGATGAGCAACGAGTATTTCCTGGCCACGTCTCCACCCGGATCGGCCTCCGCGAGCAGTGTGTTGGCGGCCGCCAACACCTCCGGATCGTGTTGTGCACCTGACTCGCCGACTGCGGCGGCGAGCTTGGCGGCCCCGTGCTCGGGGTCTTTCTCAAAGCTGGCCAGGGCTGCAGCGTGCTCGGGCTTTTTCCCGAACCTCGTGCCGAGCAGAGACTTCAGGTTCTCGTACAGGTCCTTGGACGCCTGCGTGACGGCCACTGTCAGCCCAGCTCCAAGGGCGGCGACGATCAGGGTTATCGGCTCCACTTCTGACCCCCAAATGCTGTCAAGTGAACTGTCGAGTCGCGCGGCGGCCAGGCATCGTTTGCGACCACCGCCAGCCGGATTATGAACCGGACTTCGCGCCCGGGCAAGACATCACCGAGCGCTTGACAGGCGTCAAGCGGTTAGCCGGCCGCTGTTTCCTCTTGAGCCTCCGCCGCTGCGCCGGCCGCCGGTCGGCCAAGGGCACGCAATGTGCCCACCTCGGCGGCGGCTCTCCAGTGTCGTGCGGCGCCCGTCATGTCGCCCCGCGCTTCGAGCACTTCGGCCACGTGCATCTGCGCCTCGCGCAGCCGATCCGGAATCTTGAGGTACTGGAGTATCTGGATGGCGGCCGCGAAGTTGTGGTCCGCTGCTGCGCGGTCGTGATTTGCCTCCTCGAGATCCCCACGCAACATGTGGGCGTTGGCGATGACCACCTCATCGCCGGTCGACTCGCCCGCCTCGAGGGCCTGCCTCAGATATTCCACCGCCTGGCTGCGGTCACCCTTTCTCATCGAGACCTCGGCCAGATTGCCCATGACGTAACCGCGGACTTTCCGGTCGATGCCCAGCTGATCAGAACCGACCAGCGCTTTGTGGAGGTGAAGTTCGGCGGACTCGAGGTTGCCCTCGCGCAGCAGGAGCTCGCCCATGTCGTTCTCGACTCGGTAGACCGCGCTGAGGTCGGATTCGATGGAATACAGGGCAAGAGCTCGGTCGAAATGCTGACTGGCCCGCACAGGCTGGTTCATGCGCTGATAGACCGTGCCCAGGCCGTGATGGGTCTTCGCGAGTTGCAGTATGTCTTTGACGGAGCCCGCGGCTTCGAGCGCCGCTTCGTAATACCGCATGGCCTGCGACCATGAGTGAGCGCTCACATACATCCCGGCGATGTGACCAAGAATGCGGGCCTCTGTCGGTGCGGGTCTAGGCTTCAGCCTGCGGCACCGCTCGAGGGCCTCGAGCGCGCAGGGGATCGCGCGCGGGTCGTCGACCAGGCCCATCGCCGAGGCTTCCCAGTCGAGCGCCTCGACTGCCATCCACTCATCCCCCAACTGCTCGAACGTCGCCCGGGCGGCCGACAGGTGATCGAGGGCCGCGACCGCCTGAAACAAGCGGCAATATGCCTGGCCCAGGTAGAACCGAAGCTGACCGAGTGTCTCCGGGCTCCACGGCTTGTCAAGCAGGCCGACTCCCAAATCAAGGACTTGGCGGAACTCGCGAGTCATCGTCAGGCGTTCGAGCTCCCGGAGCTCGTGGTAGCCGCCAGTCTTGCTCGGTACCGACTGCGCCTCAAGAAGAAAGAATTCGAGCGGCCTGTTGGTTCGCTCCGCGATCAGTTCGAGCGTTTCGAACGAGGGGCGTGATCGCCCGGTCTCTATGAGATGGATGGCAGCCCGTGTCACGCCGCCGGCCGCCACCTGGGCGAGAGTCAGTCCAGCCTCCTTGCGGGCCTGGAGCACGGAGCCAGGCCGCACGGCTACGCCTTTCCGGCGCCCACGACGCTTGCTGCCGAGCACGGCGGTGAGCATACCGCCACGCTCGACAAACCGTTCCCGTTTTTGCCTTACGGAGGAGGCCCGATCGAGTCCGCCAGGGCGGGAATGACCGTCATCGAAAGAGCAAACACCGCGAGCAACAAAGACAGGGCAACCTTGCGCATGACGCACCTCCCGAGGTTTAGGGTGCGCCGAGTCTGCGATGAATTGACGAGCCTGTCAATTCAGACTGCCGAATGCTTGACGGGCAATAATATCGCCGATGCCAACACGAGGGCGAATTCCCCCGAATCAGGTGGTCGCCGGCCTTAGCCGCGCGCCTCATGTCGGCAAGGCCGCCGTCGTGCTCCTCGCGCTTCTCCTCGTCGGGGTGGCCGGAGCCGAAAGGACGGGACTCGTTCCCTTGATTTCAGCTGGGTTCCTGGGCTTTGCGGCGCTGACGGCGACGCTCTTCTTGCTGTGCCTCTATGACCTCGTGATCAGCGTTCTCGAGCTCCGCTACGACCCGGTCGCGCTAGGTGCTTCCAACCGCTTTCGGGTCGCATCGGACGTGGTCCAGGAGTACTTGCGGTGGTTGTCACCGCTCGGCTTTGTCGTCGGCATCATGTTCGGGCACTACTTCTGGCAGTGATACGTATCCGCGACCGATGGCCAATTCCTCAACGGATCGTCCGGATCGGATTGTTTGGAGCCGCCATTGCGATCGTCGCCCTGCTGTGGAAGATATGGTCGGTTACCACCTCGACGCCAACCGGCCTGTGCGCGGTTTTGAATGGCTCGCCGTTCACGACGTTTTCCTATCCGAGCCAGGTGTTCGTTTTCACTGCGATCCTTGCCTACGTGGCAGGTCACCTCACGAGCCGCTATGTGGTCGAAGTTCGCCCGGAGCTCATTGCGCTTCTGGGGGAGGAGCGTTTCGAACGGATCGGACCGGTTCTCGTAGTCAAGTTGTTCGCGACCGGCTCCTTGCTGATTGCGACAATTCTCAATGTTTACGAGGCTCGTGCTTTTACCACCGGAACCTGGCCCATCACGTATTTCGTGTGGTGCGCCACGGCGGCCAGTCCCTTGCTTGCGTTGCTCGGAGCGGCGACGTTTTCCTTTCTTATCGGGCGGTGGCTGTGGATCCCCAGGTAGCAGACGCCAGCACGAACCTGGGGCTCCTCAAGGTAGGCATTGTGGTATTCGGTCTGGCGCTGACCCTTCTGGCGGCCAATGGGATTCTTATCAGTCGCAACAGCGAGACGTCAGTTGGCCATTGGGCCCAGGCATGGGCGCGGCGCTACCCGATGTTCGCGCTGGCGACCAGCTTTTTCTTTGGCGCATTGATCGGTCATTTCTTCTGTGACACCTGGAATCCAGGCTGAGGTCCTCCGATAAGCCGGTTCTCAATCGATGCGACTCGGCGAACTCCTTACCTGATTTCCGAATGGGACGCAGGAGTCTGTTCACCGCAAGGTTCAGGGTTCGAATCCCTGCCCCGGAGCCACTTTTAGAGGTGCCTTGCCAGACGCCTTTCTAGTCGACCTACGAGCCAGCTCGCAGGGATTGTGATAGCCAGATACAGCAAGCCGGCCAAGAGGAGGATGTCGAAGTATCGGAAGGTTGCGGCGCCAATGGAATAGGCTTGGCTGAGCAGCTCGGGCAAACCCAGCGAGAACGCAAGCGCACTGATCTGGAAGATCAGGATGGCGAAGCCCATCAGAGCTGGGAGCGCGATGCGCAACCCTTGCGGGATGACGACGAACCGAGTCGCGTCCGCCTTGGACAGACCCAGGGCGTCTGCGGCTTCGAGCTCGCCGGCAGGGACGGCACGCAGCCCCGCGCGGATGATCTCGCTCGTGTAGGCCGCCGTCGTGAGGGTGAGTGCGAGGACCGAGGCAGGGAAAGTGTCGAGCGTGATGCTTGCGCTCGGCAGCCCGAAGTAGACCAGCTGCAGCATCACCAAAGCCGGCATGCCCCGACCGACCTCAACCAGGAGCACCGATGGCCATCTGACCAGCCGGGACCTTGATGACGACAAGAGTGCGAACACCATTCCGAGACTGAAACCGAGCGCCAGGCTCAAGCCCGTTACTTGAAGACTGACCAAGAGTCCGTCGAGCAGGCGCGGAAGCCAACCAGACCAGTCTTCAAAAATCCAGGTGTGCATGTCAGCGCTTCAGGCTGAGCGTGCGTTCGAGGTACCTCGACAAGAATGCGAGCGGCGTTCCCAGCGCTATGTAGATGAGTGCAGCGATGATGAATGGCGTCAGGCTGCTCCCGCTAGCTCGAGCGTCCTGATTGGCGACCAACATGATCTCCGCGACGCCGATCGTTGACACAATTGCGGAATCCTTCAGCAGACTGATGGCCCACGTGACCATTCCCGGTATGGCCACTCGCATGGCTTGTGGACCGATCACGCGCACGTACGTCGTGGTACGGCCGAGTCCGAGGGCCTGCGATGCCTCGAACTGTCCCCGGTTCACCGCGAGCAGACTACCTCGGTAGATCTCGGCTAGGTGGGCAGCGGAGATCAATCCCAGACCGATGACTGCGGCTTGGAACGGCGAGAGCGTGATCGCACCGCTGCCGATGCCGAAGAACACGATGAAGAGAAAAACGATCGGTGGTATCCCTCGAAGCACATCGATCACGACGCGAGACACCGATCGAACCACCCACGAACGGGAGCGACGCCCGGAAACGAGCACCACCCCCAGCAGCGCTCCGACCGTGAAGCAAGTGGCAGTCACCTCCAGCGTCACTGGCGCCGCCTCGAAGATACGTCCGAAGTGCTCCATCAACGATCGCGAATCGCGGAGAGGAAGGTTCGAGTGCGATCCACCTGGGGGTTGTTGATCACGGACTTGGGGTCGCCTTGTTCGATGATCCGGCCGTCAGCCATGACGATCAGGCGATCGGCCACGTCAGCCGCAAAGTGAATCTCGTGGGTCACCACGATCATCGTCATCCCCTGGTCTGCAAGCTGACGCATGACAGCCAAGACTTCAAGGCCGAGCTCGGGGTCGAGTGCAGAGGTGGGTTCATCAAAAAGCATGATCTTCGGGTCGAGCGCGAGCGCACGCGCGATCGCCACACGTTGCTGCTGCCCACCCGAGCATTGGGACGGATGGGAATCTGCCTTGACTGTCAGCCCGACCTGTGCTAGCAGCGCCATCGAGCGAGCGTCGGCCTGAGCTCGGCTTCGCCCCAGAACTCGCTCCTGTGGGAGAGAGATGTTGCGAAGCACGGTCATGTGAGGAAAGAGATTGAATGACTGGAAGACCATTCCCACTTTGCGGCGAAGCTTCATGAGCTCCTTCGTGCTGACGCCGCCCTTGGCGTCGGTCGGCTGCCCCTCCACGGTGATGCGACCCCTGTCGGGAATTTCAAGAAGATTTATGCATCGCAGAAGCGTGCTTTTTCCAGAACCGCTTGGGCCAATGATCGCCACGACTTGACCCGCTTCGACGTCCAGAGAGACGTCGTCAACGGCGACCTGGTCCTTGAACGCCTTGCGCACGCCTTCGAGTCGCAACATTAGGTTGCACCGATCGGGCGTGAGGGCGATCATGACGCAGGTTCCCTGCTCTTCGTCACCGACACCGCATACGAGATGGCATCGGCAATGGTGTGGATGTCCTCGTCGGACATGGGCGTCGACAACGCGAGCAGGCCGTTGGTGCCGGCGAGCACACCGGCTCGATACAGCTCCCACCAGAGCGCCTTGAGGTCGACCGCCTCGCGAATCTGTAAGAGCGAGCCATAGCCGCTGACTGAGACTCCGGAAGCGGTCAATCGGCCTCGCAGATCCGCTCCACGAGCGTTGAGGCGGTCGATGTGATCGCCGTCGAAGTCCTCGAGCGCAACGAGACCAGCCGTCATCGAGACCGGGTTTGCGCTGAACGTTCCTCCCCAGCCGACGTGGCGGTCCGAGAGGGGATCGAACACCGCCATGACGTCTTGCCGGCCCCCGACTGCACCGACCGGAAATCCTCCGCCGATGATCTTGCCAAGAGTCACGAGATCTGGATCGATGCCGTATTGCCTGTGCAGTCCGGCCAGCCCCAGTCGGAAGGTGATGACCTCATCGACGATCAACAGCACACCGCGGGCGCGCGTCTCCGCACGGACATGCTCCACGAAGTCGCGGTCGGCGGGCTCGAGACCTGCACGGTTAGGCATCAGATCGATGATGACCGCAGCGATCTGCTCTCCTTGGCGCGCCATAGCCGCATCGAATCCGGCCTGGTCGCCCTGGGCGACGACCACGCTTGCAGCAGCCACTGATGCGGGGATGCCAGGTGCTCGCGGGTCCACCACCGCGTCAGACGTTCCGTGATAGCTGCCGTCGAATCGAAGGATCAGATCGCGACGCGTGTACGCCCGAGCGCAGCGAATTGCTGTCATGACGGCTTCTGTCCCAGAGTTCGAGAAGCGCCATCGGTCGATTCCGGTTCGAACCTCGAGGTGCTCCGCCAAGGCAACTTCGGAGGACGTCGGGAGTCCGAACGCCGACCCGGTATTTAGGACATCTGCCACGGCCATCCGAACCCCGGCATGCGCGTGACCGTGGATCAGCGCGGTGTAGTTGTTGTTGCAGTCGATCACGTGGTGACCGAGTTGATCTACAACCCACGATCCCGAACCGAAGTCCGCGAAAGGCGGCATCGGAGGCACGAAGAGCGTGCTCCTCGAGCTGCCCGCCGGCATGACCGCGCGAGCTCTCCGCGCCAACGGATGTTCGTAGTAAGCCGCGGGGGCCGGACTCGACACCGCTACCGTCCCAGTACGACGGTGCGGCTCTGCTCGTGCATGAATCCGAGCAAATACCAGAGACCGAGCCCACCCTTGCCCGACGATCCGCTTCGCTTCCAGCCACAGAAAGACTGGTTCCCTGGCCACGCGCCCGTCGTCGCACCAGCAGGACGGTTCAGGTAGATGACACCAGCCTCGATGTCCTCGAGGAACGTCGCGAGCTCCCTGTCGTCAGAGCTGTAGATCCCGGCTGACAGCCCGTACCCGACGTCGTTCGCCTCTGCAATCGCCTCCTCAAAAGTCGCGACGCGGGTGATGGTGAGAAATGGCGCGAAGAGCTCTTCCCGGGTCAGAGCGTGGCCCCGCGGCAGGTCAGTGACGACCACAGGTGAGAAGTAGTTGCCCTCGAGACCCGCCACGCGGCCACCGGTCAGCAGGCTGCCATCGCTGCGAGCCAACAGGATTGCTGCGTCGGTGCGACGCGCGATGGCATCGTCTATTACGGGCCCAAGGTCGGCGTGCGGGTCAAGTGGGTCTCCGACCACCAAGGCCTGCACGGCCTTGACGATCCGATCAGTCAATTCGTCAGCGACACCTTCCACGACGACAACACGTCGACATGCGCTGCACTTCTGGCCTGAAAGACCGAACGCGGACCGCACGATTCCGGAGACTGCGTCGTCCAAGTTGGCCGACAAGCCCACGATCGCAGGGTTCTGCCCTCCCATTTCGGCGAGCACGGGGCGAGGCAGTCCGGACGGTGATGGGGTTGCGACCAGTTGCCATCCCACGTGAGCCGACCCGGTGAAGGCGATCCCGTCCACATCTGTCGCCGCGAGGGACTCGCCGACACGTGCGCCTCCATGGACAACGTTCAGGACGCCGACCGGAAGATGGTCGCGAATGAGCCGTGCTATCGCGGCGGTGGAGCGAGGCGTTTTGTCGGACGGCTTCAAGACCACGGTGTTACCCGTGACCAGGGCGCCGACCATCATCCCGACGGCTAGCGCAACCGGGAAGTTGAAGGGCGAGATGACGGCGAAGACCCCATACGGCACGAGCACGTCATAGTTCGTCTCGGTCTCAGTCGACTTCAAGCTCGCGTGATAGCCGTCGTTGGCCTCCATTAGCGCGCAGTAATGCTCGATCATGTCGACAACCTCCTGCGCCTCGCCGACGGCCTCGAGCCTCGTCTTGCCCGTCTCGGCCGACACGATCGCCGCCAGATCACCGACGCGCGTTCCAATGTCAGTTCCGGCCGCGCGCAGGCGGCTGATCCGCTCCTGGTACGGAGTCGCCTTCCACCCTTTGAATGTGGCCTTAGCCTCAGCCACTGCGTCACGGACAACCTCGGCACTTGCCTCGCGCGCTGCGCCGACTCGTGACCTCGGAGCGCACGGGTCGAAGCGTTCGATCAGCTCACCGGCTTCGATGACCTTGTGTCCCACGAGGTGCGGCTCCACGGGCGACTCGGTTGAACGAAGTCGCCGCAGTTCCTCCTCGAACCGCCGCTCGAGGTGATCATCTCCCAGCGACGACGACGAGTAATCGACTTGCGTAGCCATCGCGATTCTCCCTGTCTTGTCCTGGTCCAGAACGGTCACGACGCGCGGTGCGCATCGGCGTGGACACAAAACATACAGTGCTATCTGTTTTAGCGCAAGTGTTTTGCGCGGAGGTCCCGAGGTCTCGTGGAACTTCGGTGGCGATCCCGAGCATTACCTTGACAGTCAATTACGAGGATGTAAACATATAGTACTGTAGTATTGTTGGCGCTGTTGTTTTAGGTACAACAACGGCCCGCGAGGAGTAGCTGTGCAGATTTCCGCCGGTTCCCTGTGTCATTGCGCGGCCTGGACCACACGTCGAGCAGCGGTCGCCAGTCTGTGACCGGTCTTACCCCGCCGTAGGCGGGCCTTTGGTGGTGACGCTGCATCATCCGGTCAACCAACGTGTCCCACATCTCGACGAGCTGCGAAGTTCGGGCACCATGCACGTTGTCAACGATAAGGAGTAGCCAATGCCCCACGAAGAGAAGCAAGAGAAGACCTTCGTCGCTGTCATCGGCAATGGCATCATGGGTCACGGGATCGCAGAGGTCTTCGCGACGGCCGGTCACGACGTCGTTCTGATCGGACGCAACCCCAAAAGTCTTGAGGTGGCGCTCGCCAAGATTGCCACCAGCGTGGATGAGTTCGTCGCCCGGGGGCTGCTACGCGAGGGAAGCACCACAGACGCACTCGCGCGCATCACGATCGAGACCAGTCTGGAGTCCGCCGAGGGCGCTGGACTGGTGATAGAGGCGCTACCCGAGAACCTCGCGTTGAAGGTAGAGACGTTCGGCCGGCTCGACGAGATATGCAGTGCGGACGCAATCTTGGCCAGTTCCAGCGGACACCCTATGAGCGAGTTGTCGAGCGGGGTGTCAGGCGTTGACAGGATGGTCGCCACCCACTTTTGGTATCCACCTCAACTGCTTCCCCTCGTCGAGGTATGCGGGATGCCTGGTACGAGCCTGCACGTAGTGGAACGCACGTGCCGCCTCTTGCGAGGCGTCGGCAAGGACCCAGTCGTTCTCGATCGAGAGATCGACGGCTTCATTGGCAACCGCCTCCAATTCGCGCTGCTGCGCGAGGCTTGGGCATTGTGGGCCGGCGGGGTCGCCTCGGCCTCCGCGATCGATGCGGTCGTCCGACAGAGCATCGGCCGGAGACTCGCTGTCACGGGTCCGATCGAGTCGGCCGACCTCGGAGGCATCAAGACGATGGTTTCGTTTGCGCGGTTCCTTCAACCCACGCTCGACGCCTCCGACCAGCCACCCGAGCGGGTTGCCGCGCTAGCGTCCAACGACCTTGAAAAGGGCCTTGGGGGCGTTCACGGACTCGATGCGGCTGCGGCCGGCAAATTACTTCAAGCGCGCCGTGACGAGCTGTTTCGATGGCTGCTGGACGGTCGTACGTCCACGGACCTCGCCACATGATGGGCGTGTTCTGGAGTGGGCGTCCGAGTTAACCCTTGAGTCTTTGCAGGGCGACGCCGAGTCGGGCGGCAATCAGCTGGTTCGGCACGCATCAGTGCTTCTGGCCTCAGTCGTTCGAGGATGCGCCGGAGAAGCGGTCGTGCGACCAGTCGACCGCGGGGCTAAACGTCGCAGGTCGTCCCAGGATCGTGTCGGCGGCCATTCGACCGATCGCTGGCGACAGCTGGATGCCGTTCCCCCCTGCGCCGAGAGCACATACGACGCTGGGATTCTCCGAATGGTGTCCCACGATGGGCTTGTGGTCGCTGGTCATTGGATAGATCCCGGTCCAGCTGCGGCCGACCCGAATGTCTTCGACGTCATGAAGGCGTGCCGCGAGCAGGCTTGCTACTCGCTCGATGGTCTCGAAGGCCATCGCGCCGAGCCGGATGCTCGGGGAGACTGCGTTCTGGGTGACTTCCTCGGTGTGCAGTCCGGCGATAAGTTGGTCCTTCCTCTCGGAGCGGAAGTAGACGCCCTCGGAGTGCGAGCCTGGAACGTAGTCCATCACGAATGGCGTGAAGGCTTTATCCGCCGGCAGCTCGACCGTCATTGCTCCATGCAACTGGGGAACAAGCGCGACGGGGGCGCCAAGCATTTCTGCGACGACACCTCCCCAGGGTCCGGCGGCGTTTACAACGATGTCGGCCTCGAACATGCCATTGGTTGTCTCCAGTCTCCACGTCGCAGCCTGCTTTGCCCCGATCAGGCGAGTATTCGTGTGGACATGTCCGCCGGTAGCTCGCACAAGGCGTGAGAGCAGCTGACTGACTTCATAGCCGTCCACGTAGCCGTCCCAGGACCCGAAAAGCGCGGCGGACACGTCATCGGTGATGAGATGGGGCCACCGATCGGAGATGTCGGGCGCAGACAAGATCGCCGCATCGTTGAGGCCATGTTCCATCTGGAGGCGCAAGCTGTGTTCGAATTTTGTTACGTCGCTATCGGTGTGCCCCAAGCGTAAGTATCCACCGTGTACGAAGGAGAGCTCGTGCTCGCGCTCTAGCCACGAGTAAGCAGTGCGACCGAACGCGCGCACTTCGACGTCAGGATGCGTCAAGTATTGGGTCTCGATCATCCCGACGGAGCGGCCGGACGATCCAGCGCCCGGGTGCTCCGCTTCAAGGACGTGCACTTCAACTCGTCCGTCCTGGACGAGCTCCAAGGCGGTGAACAGGCCAAGGACGCCTGCTCCGACTATGACGATGCGGTCTTTCCTCATGAAGCGTTACTCCGGGTTCTGAATCGCAGACTGGGGCGCACCAGTTCCGCGTAAACCTACAATACTGTCGGTTTAACGTCAACCAAGGTGAGCCTGGGACGGAAGGGGTGGCGCTATCTGGTGAGCAAGACGAGCGACCACCCGAGATCGACGAGATCAATCCGGTCCTCGACGGCCCAAATGTCTGTCGACGACAAGCGCACGCCTGTCTCAATCTCGGGCACAGTTGACGCCACGGCGCGTTGCTCCGAATCGATGAGCGCGGCCGGACGTGCCGGCCATATGAGCTCCTCGACTTGTTGTATGTAGGCACGGACGTCGAGGTCGGCGGCAACGATCGTGGTGATCCCCGCAGCGCTGTTTGGGGACGGTATTGCTGCGGTTATCGTGAGGTCATCGGTGCCCCAGGAGTCGACGTACGGGGCGATGAGTGTGGGTCTGCCGCTCTCGGCTGGGACCTGGAACCACCGCGAGTGGCTGAAGTCGTAGTACGAATCTGACCGCGGGTTCAGGACATGACGCTTCGAAACGACATCGGAACCACGGAGGATCCACCAGTTCATCACGCCAACGTTCAAGTGCTGCTCTGAGATGGCGGCCATGCCGGCGCCTGTGATGAGCTTCACACCCCTGATGGCAGCGACGGCGGCCTGCTCAAGCAGGTCGACATTCGGGTAAGGAATGACGCCCGTAGCAGTTGCCTCATCCAGCTGCAGGCGGCTTGCGGTGTCAGCTATCCGGTGTAGGTGCTCGAACACGGGCGCGGTAAGCGCCACGATCGAGGACGCGGCATGCTCAAGGGCGCGTCGCCGGGCGGCAGGTCCCAGCGGGCCAGTCACGAGATTTCCCATCCTTGCGCACGAAGTAGTGCGGCTCGGGCAGCGACGACGTCGACGGCTTGCGCCGCAAATCGTCCTGCCTGGTCGACCCGGGCCTTGCGGACCGCACGCGTCAGGGTCCGAAGAAGCAACGACACGCTTTTGCGTGTGGTCTCGTGTGCGTAGACGAGTGTGAGCACGGATGCATACTCCACCTGCAAGCCTATGGAGGCCCGGCTCAGACTAGCCGACTGCGATGCGGCGGCCAACTCGATGTAGTACCTGCTGTCAGCGCGTCTGGCATCGACCGCATCAGATGCATTCTCGAGATTCTCGACGCCGCGCTCGAGGAGTGTGAAATCTCGTTCCGACGCTCGTCGGGCCGCAAGGCGCGCTGATTCCGCCCCGATCGTTCGACGCCAGTCGGCCAGGTCGCGTAGGTCGACGCTTGAGAGCGATGACGCCGCCTCGATGCTTGCCCGCCTCTGATCAGGGAGCGGCCCGCTCACAACCGTTCCGCCGCCTCGGCCTCGACGGGTCGTGACCAATCCAGCCGCCCGCAACTCGGTCAACGCATCCCGCAGGGTTACAGGTGAGATGTTGAACTGCGCCGCGAGATCGGTTTCTGACGGGAGCAGCTCGTTCTCTGCGAGGATGCCGAGGTTGATCGCGGTGCGAAGGCGCTCGGCGACCGTTCCGGCGCGCCCCTGATCCGCCAATGGGGTGAAAAGGACCCGTCGCGTGAGTGTGGAGAGGAGGTCGACGCTCCGCTCCGGGCGTGCATTCATGGCTCGATCCTAGCGAAGACGCTCGTTACCTCCAACCCGGTCAAGAAGATGATCAACATCGCCCGCACCACGAACCGGAAGGCGAGCCGCTGGCGCGACGGTCACATGGTGCTGTGCGGGACCGCCGCCGGGATGCTCAACGCCGAACGATCCTTCCGCAGGATCAAGGGCTACCAGCAGATGATCACCAAGACCCTTGCCATAAAACAGATGATACTGTATGTTTAGCCGGATAAAACAGATGGCGCTGTATGTTTACGTCCGCCGATATCACCAATCGAAGGAGAACCAATGACATCTGTACTGCCACGTCTCGGCGTATTCGCTGTGGCCGCGCTGGCACTTGCACTTGCTGCCTGCAGTTCCGGGGGAAACAGCGGCACCAAGGTGAATGGGTCCTGCACGCCCGCGCACAAGATCTCGACCGTGAAGACGGGCGTCTTGACGGTGGCCTTGACGAACACCCCGCCCTACTCATTCCAGAGCGGCAATGATATCGCGGGTATCGATAGTGCCATCGTGACTGACCTTGCAAAGCAGGAATGCCTCTCGGTCGAATTCGCTCCCTACACGTACACAACAGCCATCCCAGCAGTCAAAGTCGGTCGCGCAGACGTTGCCATCGGTGGCTTCTACCGCACGGCTGCGCGCGCGAAGCAGGTAACGCTCAGTGATCCGGTTTACCTGGATGAGATGACCCTGATGTCGAAGGATGGCGCGTCTACGGTTGATCAACTCTCGGGCAAGAGGGTCGGTACGGTGGACGGATACCTTTGGGTCGACGACCTCAAGAAGCTCAGCGGCGTCGCGACAAGGGTCTATCCCGACTCGGAGAGTTTGGCCAGCGATCTAAAGGTCGGCCGTCTCGACATCGGCATCGACGGTTACGGCGCCGCGACCATCTCCACGAAGGGCACCAACTTCAAGCTCGAGGTACTCAAGAACGACCCTCGTATCCCTGCTACCAGAGAGCCCTCGCAGACCACGATCCTGATCAACCCGAACGAGGGTGACCTGGCCACGACCCTGAACGGTCTCATCGCCAAGCTTCGCTCGAACGGTCGGCTGGTCGAGATCCTGAAAGCCAACGGTCTTCCTGCCTCCGCGGCTGAAGTAGGTTCACCGCGTCTGATCTGAGCTGCTGTGGGCTGCCCCGACGCCAGGAGTCGAGGCAGCCCCACACGCAGGGTAGGCACCCGCTGCTCTCTCCGGCCGAGGAATCGTCAACATATCTCGACTCCCAGCGAGCACGAGACGGTGAGAAAACGGGCTACGAACAGAAAACAATCGTGGGTTGATCGATGCCAGGTGACAAGCAAGCCTCGATGACCGAGGCGATTTCCGAGCTCGTCCATGACGGGGACTCTGTCGCGATCGAAGGCTTCACTGCCTTCATCTGCTTTGCAGCCGGTCACGAGATCATGCGTCAGGGTCGGCGCGACCTGACGCTCATTCGCATGACGCCGGATGCGCTTTACGACCAAATGATCGCGGGTGGCGTCGCGTCCAGGTTGGTTTTCAGCTACCTGGGCAACCCCGGCGTCGGGCCGCTGCACTGCATCCGACGCGCCGTCGAGGATGGCATGCCGCGGCCGCTCGAAATCGAGGAGTACTCGCACGGCGGCCTCGTGGCTCGCTACCAGGCAGCCGCCAACGGCCTCCCGTTCTTTCCTATCCGCAGCTACATCGGGACCGATCTTCCGGAGGTTAACCCCGGCATCCGGTTCATCGAGGACCCTTACGGCCAGGGTTCGATCGCGGTCGTGCCCCCGCTACGGCCGGGGGTCGCGATCATCCATGCACAGCGCGCCGATCGGGACGGCAACACCCATCTCTGGGGTCTGATCGGCGTGCAGAAGGAGGTGGCGTTCGCGGCCGAGAAGGTGATTGTTGTGGTCGAGGAGCTGGTGGACTCGAGCGTCATTCGGTCCGACCCCAACCGCACGCTCGTGCCCGGCCTAGTCGTCAACGCTGTGGTCGTCGAGCCGTTCGGCGCACACCCGTCGTACGTGCAGGGGTATTACGACCGAGACAACGCCTTCTATCTCGAGTGGGACCGTGTCTCGCGCGACCCGGCCACGACCGACGCGTGGATTGAGGAGTGGGTATTCGGCGTCAACAACCGCAGCGAATATCTCGCCAAGCTCGGCGCAGGCGTCCTTGAAGGATTGCGACCTGGCTCGTCGCCGGCTGCGCCGGTCGATTACGGTCAGTTCCGGTGAATCCAGCCACGCCAACTGAGCAGATGATCGTTTCGGCCGCCCGCTCGTTGGCCGGCGTCCGGACCGTTTTCGTCGGCGTTGGCATGCCGAACGTCGCATGCAATCTCGCTCGGTTGACACTAGCGCCGGACCTCGAGCTCATCTACGAGTCGGGCGTCTATGGCGCACAGCCCGCTCGGCTTCCACTCTCGATCGGCGATCCGACGCTCGTCTCAGGCAGTATCGCCGTGGTCGGGATGGCCGACCTGTTCGGTCTCTACCTCCAGCGCGGCCACGTCGACGTAGCGTTCCTTGGGGGAGCGCAGGTAGATCGTTTCGGAAATCTCAACACAACTGTGATCGGCGACTACGGGCAGCCGAAGGTGAGACTGCCGGGAAGCGGCGGCGCGGCCGAGATTGCAACGAGCGCAAATCGGATCTTCATCATGATGCGGCTCAACAAGCGCGCTTTCGTAGACAGCCTCGACTTCGTCACGAGCCCAGGGCATCTCAGTGGTGGCGACGCTCGCGCTCACGCAGGCCTTCGTGGAGTCGGACCGCAGCTCGTCGTGACCGATTTTGCGTTGTTCGACTTCTCGAACCCCGACTGTGAGATGCAGCTGGCGTCGCTTCATACCGGCGCGAGTCGCGACGAGGTTCGGGCCGCGGTCGGATGGAAGCTCAGGGAATCGGCCTCGGTCCAAGAGACCGCCCCGCCGACCGAGGACGAGCTCCGGCTCCTCCGGGAGGAGCTCGATCCGACCTGTCTCTATTCGCGGTGAACGCCCCAAGGTAGGGCGGTCTAAACGCGCGCGCGCGATGACGTTCGTGCGAATACCCTCACGGGGGCCGTGACGCGGCGTTCCTTAGCGCCTCGATGTCAATCCGAGCGGAGTCGCATCGGGCTTGGAGCGGACTCAAGCGGTAGCCAGCGTCCTGATGTGGGGGTCACATATTCATCAGCGGACTGGCTACTCGGAGTAGGTTCGCCGCGGATGGACTGTGACCGAATGGAAGCAGTGGTTGACCGACCTGTTAACTGTGCGGCTGTTGGCGCACCCCTGAGGTCCTGCGAAGGGCCGGGGGGACCTCGAACCTCCAATCAAGCTGCCCGCCGATTACGCGAATGGAGTCTCCATGATGGGAACTGGGATCCACCTATCGGGAGTCGAACCTTGCCGCAGCGGCGATCAGGAGACCCTCGCCGACCCAGCCCGCAAGCTCGCAGACGATCGGAGAAGGTCGAGGGTCTCGACCATGTCGGGCGCCGGCACGAGCAACCGAGTTCGAAGAGCGTCCACGAAGGGGAGCCAAATCGATAAGCCAGTTTTGGATCGGAGCTCGACGCCAGAGGCGGCCCGACGACGGTCATACCAGCTCCGGGGCTAGAGGCTCCATGGCGTCTGAGTTCTCGGCATCTCCTTTCCGTCGACGTAGATAGCGTCGACCCGCTCGTTGAAGAATGCGACCATTCCAGCGATCGTTGCGACCTCCGGCGCCGGGTCCTCGTAGCTCCAGGCAATGCCGGTCATCCCGACGAGCGACTTGCTCAGCTTCCCAATACGGAAGCTGGAGGAGCCGCGGGTCTCGTCCTTCAACACTTCATTGATGTCGGTGCGCGAGGACTGGTACGCGGGAATGGCGCCGGAGATCAGAGTCGCAAATAGCGCCACGCCGAGGACGAAACCGGCCAGCGGAGATGTAATCATTGGAACAACTACCTTTGGCCAGAGTCCGCTATTCCATTTCAACACCGACCAGTTTCCGCGCGCAGTTGCGAGTGCGGCGCCACACAGCCCGCCAATCAGCGCATGACTGGAACTCGACGGGAGACCCACCAGCCAGGTTGTAATATTCCAGGCGAAGGCAGCGATGAGCGCGGACAACACTGTCCCCATGGTTACGAAGTTGGTATCGACCAAGCCTTTGCCGATGGTGGAAGCAACTGCGCCGCCCAGCAAGGCGCCGGTTAAATTGAAGATCGCCGCCATCGCGATGGCTTGCCGCGGGGTCAGCACTTTGGTCGAGACAACAGTCGCGATGGCATTGGCGGCATCGTGAAATCCGTTGCTGTATTCGAAA
>Ga0137418_10002460_pt1 | contig 16986 bp, 13 predicted proteins | sample CZODoug3_1_2_16f_FD_122242 | JGI IMG/M metagenome (GOLD analysis project Ga0137418, IMG submission 122242) | Vadose zone soil fungal communities from Angelo Coast Range Reserve, California, USA - CZODoug3_1_2_16fungal (Hybrid Assembly) | ecosystem: Environmental > Terrestrial > Soil > Vadose... | reverse complement strand
AAATACTATGCATATAGCACCTTAAAGGCCCCTGATAAGGGCGAGGTCGGTGGTTCAAGTCCACCCAGGCCCACCATTCAAATCACCAATATATACGCGGCGATTCTCACTTTCCCCGTCCAGGGGACTTGTCATCAAAAAACCGTTTTGCCAAAAATTTGCCAAAAGTCGAGTAGGCCATAGATCCCGTAATCCGGGGCGTTCCGATGCGCGACCCCCATGAAATATCCAAAGTCGGCTAGGCGTTGTCGAGATTGCTCGCTTGTCATGTCGAAAGACGTGCAAGGCAGCGCAAGACAGTGCAAGGCTGTGGAAGGAGCGGGAAGTCATTTTTACTCAGTTTGCGGGGGGCGTAGTTCAGTTGGTTAGAACGCCTGCCTGTCACGCAGGAGGTCGCTGGTTCGAGTCCCGTCGCTCCCGCCAATTTCAACCAATAATTACGCGGTGATCCACGTTCTCTCCCGGTCGGGGGAATTGTCATAAAAATCCATTTTGCCAAAATTTGCCAAATCTCGCTTTGACCTAGTCGGCCATTGTCCAGGGCGTTCCGCATGGAAGCAAGAAGTTCTGAGCGGTCCGCGGCGTTCGCCAACATCCGGCGGCGGTTTGCTAAATCTACCTGCCCTGTTCGTACTCACCACGTTTCATTTGTTTTGAACAACTTAAGGCGCTCTCAGTTGCGCCACATGCTCTCATTTGCAACTTATTGTGCACCAACTGTGCACCAAAATTACCCCGCTCCCTCAATTGCACAAACCGCTGGCGCCGGCAGTTGCAATGCGCTGCTTTAAGTTCTCTCAGAGAGTCCCGAGACTTGCGCCACCGTCCACGAACAGGGTTTGACCGGTAATGAACCCAGCTGCATTGCTGGCAAGAAACGCGATCGCGGCAGCGACCTCACTCGGATGCGCGAATCGCCGCATGGGCACTCTGCTCAAATACCGGGCCTCGCCTTCGCTGCCTTGCGGATTGTTCGAGCGAAACAACTCTGTTTCAGTAGGGCCTGGCGCAACGGCATTCGCGGTAATGCCGTCGGCTGCGAGCTCTATTGCCATGGTGCGTGTGATGCTTTCCAGCGCTGCCTTTGCTGCCGCGTAGCTTGAACGAAACGCGAGCCCGCGCGTCACAAGACTGGTGATGTTGATAATCCGTCCAAAGCCCGCAGCCCGCATTCCGGGCAGCAGTGCCTGAGTGAGTTGTAGGGCTGGACGCACATTCAAGTCCATCACCATCGCGAAAACGTCAGGATCGACTGCATCCACGCGTTCGTGCCGGGCAAGCCCGACATTATTGACAATTCCCACCACGTTTCCGCGGGCGTTGAGGTCTTCGGCGAGATCCTGCGTTTTCCTGCGATCGGCGAGATCCGCTTCGACAAACACTCCGGGAAAACTGGCGGGCGAACTTCTTGCGACGCCAATCACCGACCATCCACCTTCTGCCAGGGCATCAGCGGCCGCCCGGCCGATCCCCTTTGAGGCTCCTGTAATGACGATGGACCTGACCATGGCTGCAGCCCAGTTACTCCCCTCGTTACTTGCTTGTCGTCAACCTACCTGGCGAGGGCGCGAAGAAATAGGCCCGCCAACCCGCCCCCAATCAACGGGCCGAGCACAGGCACAAATGCGTAGTTCCAATCCGAAGCACCCTTGCCCGCGATGGGCAGTATTGCGTGGGCTAGACGCGGCCCAAGATCGCGAGCGGGATTGATCGCGTAACCAGTAGTTCCACCAAGCGAGAGCCCGATTCCCCAAACCAGAGCAGCGACTAGATAGGGGCCGAGACCCGCTGCCGGACCTGAGGTAGCAACCGCCTTCGAAAAAATCGCACCAACCACAAAAACCAAAACAAAAGTGCCGATGATCTCGCTGAGCAGGTTTGCGCCAAATCTCCGAATCGCAGGCGCGGTGCAGAAACACGCGAGTGTCAGGCCTTGGTCAGGAGTCTCCTTCCAATGGGGCAGAAAGTGAAGCCAGACAAGAGCGGCTCCTACGAAAGCGCCTCCCATCTGCGCAACCACGTACGGCACGAACTTCACAAACTCACCTGAAGAAATAGCAAAACCCATTGTCACAGCCGGATTCAGGTGCGCATCGCCGCTGCCGCAAGCGATGGCCGTGAACACACCCGCCATAACTGCGAACGCCCAACCGCTCGTGATCACTATCCAGCCGGCGCCTTCTGCCTTTGAACGCTTGAGCAGTACGTTCGCGACGACTCCATCGCCCAGCAATACCAATACGAGCGTGCCCATGAATTCACCAAAGCATTTTGCAAGCATGCAAGAACTCCTTTTCTCATCAACACGTTGATTGAACTATGCTGCCCAATCGAATGAACGAGTAACCGCCCGCTTCCAGAGGTTGTACATTTCGTCGCGCTTCCCATTGTTCAGGTTCGGTTGCCATGTGTGATCAACGGCCCAGTTCGCGCGCAGATCTTTGAGATCTTTGAAGTACCCGACTGCCAGACCGGCGGCGTATGCGGCACCGAGCGCAGTGGTCGCATCCTTCGTGACCGGGCGGACAACTGGTCTGTCGAGAATGTCTGCCTGAAACTGCATCAGCAGCTCATCGGCGACCATGCCTCCGTCAGTACGCAGCACGTCCAGCTTGATACCCGAATCCTTTTCCATCGCCTCGAGCACGTCACGGGTTTGAAACGCCGTTGCTTCAAGGACCGCGCGTGCAATGTGTCCCTTGTTTGCGTACCGCGTCAGGCCGGTGATCACTCCCCGTGCGCTGTCTTTCCAATAGGGAGCGTACAAACCAGAAAACGCAGGAACAAAATAGACACCACCGTTGTCGGTTACGGTCCTTGCGAGTGATTCGATTTCAGAACTTTTTTCGATCAAACCGAGGTTGTCGCGCACCCATTGCACAAGCGCACCTGTGATGGCGATGCTCCCTTCGAGAGCATAGTGGGCCGGCTGTTCGCCCAGTTTGTATGCCATCGTTGTGAGCAGGCCCGATTTGGAATCGACCTTGCGCGTTCCGGTATTCATCAGCAGGAAACAGCCCGTGCCGTAAGTGTTTTTTGCTTCCCCCGCTTCGAAGCAAGTCTGCCCCACCAACGCGGCCTGCTGGTCACCCAGAATTCCCGCGATGGCTACATTCTTTATCGATGGTTCCTTGGCTAGCCCATACGTCTCGCTGCTGGAACGGATTTTCGGCAGCATCCTCTCGGGGATTCCAAATGCATCAAGTAGTTCTTGGTCCCAAGACAGCGTCTCGAGATTCATCAGCTGTGTGCGGCTGGCGTTCGTGACATCTGTGATGTGAACGCCGCCTTTGTTTCCACTCGTCAAATGCCACAGCAGGAAGGTATCAATGTTGCCGAAGATGACGTCGCCTGCCTCCGCCAGTTCCCGCACACCCTTCACGTGTTCGAGAATCCAGCGAATTTTCAGTGCGCTGAAATAAGTGGTCAGCGGCAGCCCGGTCTTCCCGCGAAAGCGGTCCTGCCCTCCGCCTCTTGCCATCTCACTTACGTAGTCCGCCACACGTGTGTCCTGCCACACGAGTGCGTTCGAGACAGGTTCGCCCGTCTTGCGGTTCCATACGACGGTGGTCTCGCGCTGGTTTGTGATTCCGATCGCGGACAGGTCCTGTGGCTGAAGGCTGCCTTTCGCCATCGCCTCCGCGATCACCTCGCGCGTGTGCTGCCAGATCTCTTCCGCGTTGTGCTCAACCCATCCTGGCTTGGGATAAATCTGTTCGTGTTCCTTCTGGGCAACCGCTTTGACTCGTCCTGAGCGGTCAAACACGATGAAGCGTGTGCTTGTTGTGCCCTGATCGATTGCACCGACATAGTCTGACACTTGATTCCTCCTTCTTTCAGCACTGAGCAGCCGCGGATTCGGGGCTCATCGAGGCTGAAGACCGTTCCCGGGACAGGCCTGCCGAATCCAGCAGGTGGTTGACCTTTTCGACGTAGTGCATGATTGCCGTGCGTGTGAACGAACTGGTCCAGGACAGCTCTTCTGCGATCAGTGAACCCACGACCGGGGCGGCTTGAATTGCATCGCGCCACGAATAGAGTTGCATTCCAATCCTGCGCGCAAGAACGTCCTCAATGGTTGCCGCCATTTCATGGCGAACCGCATAAACGACCTCCGCCTTGATTGCGGGATGCGCCTCGAGAATTGGCTCCCGCAACGCGGCGTTTTCACTTGCGAGTGCTAGAACCTTTTCGGCTGCGGTCCCGAATTTGGCGGCCAGATGATGCGCTGTCTTTGCGGGAAGTCCGTACTGGCGACAGAGCGTATTCCAGTAGTCATCCGTGAATCCTTTGCCGCCGTAGAGGACGTAGTTCCGAGTCTGAGAAATTGCATCAGGCGATCCCAAAACCTGCTGCACTCGATCAATCGTATCCTCGGCCATCGCACGGTGCGTCGTCCATTTGCCGCCCATGATGCTGATGAGCCCGCTGGCCGGATCCACTTCAATCACATCGTCGCGGGCCAGCTTTTTTGTATCGCCTCCATCGTCCGAACCCACCAGAGGCCGCGCTCCAGCAAAGCCGCTCACGATGTTGTCAGGAGTTACCGGGTGCGCCAAATACTGATTGAGATGGCGCAGCAAATAGTCAACATCCCCTTTCGTTACCACCAGTTCGGTTTCTGGCGCTACTTCCTCGTCAGTGGTTCCGACGAGCAGCCTCCCACCCCAAGGCACAGCAAACAGGACGCGCCCATCCTCGGTTTTTGGAATGAGCAGGGCGTCTTCGGTCGGAAACACATCCAGCGGCAGAAGGATGTGCGCGCCTTTGCTCGGCCGCATGCGCTTTTGCACTGCAGCGGTGGCCAACTGCCGAATGGAATCCGAGACCGGGCCCGTGGCATTGACAATGGCCTTGGCGTTTACCGTGAACGTTTCTTCTGCCAATTGATCTTTCACCACGACGCCGGAGATCTTCCCGCCTGCTTCTCGCTTGAAATCCGTAACGCGTGCGTAGTTCAGCGTGTTTCCGCCAGCTTCGCTGAAGGTCTGGACAAGCGTGATGTTGTAGCGCGTATCGTCGAATTGGCCATCGGCATACGCGACGGAACCGACCAACCCGTTCTGGTTCAAGCCCGGCATGCGCTTCAAGGTTTCTTCTTGCGAGAGATATTTGCTCGGAGAGATGCGGCCTGGTCCTGCAAGCCAGTCGTAGATTTTCAGACCGACATCGAGGTAGGCCACGTCGATCCAGTGGTAGCCGGGCACCAAGAACTCCAGCTTCCCCGTGAGGTGAGGTGCGTTTTCCAGCATCCGCACGCGTTCGTGCAAAGCCCGCACCAGTACGTGGTACTCCTGAAGATCCGCTCCCTTGATCGCTTCCTCCAGGTAGCGAACTCCGCCGTGGATGATCTTGGTGGCGGCACTGGAAGTTGCACCGGCAAAGTCACCTGCTTCGAGGAGCACCGTTCGAATCCCGCGCAGCTGCGCATCCAGTGCACAAGCCGAACCGGTGGCTCCCCCGCCGATCACGCACAGATCGAACTCCTGGCCAGAAATGTTTTGGAGTTCTTCCACTCGGCTTTTCATGAGCGCCCCTGAATCAAAATGTGATCTTGGTCCTGAACCCCAAAACCGGGGCGTTTGACAAAGAGGGATTGCCACCTACGTTGGCGTAATATTGAAATGTGGGTTGCAGCAAAAAGTACGGGGTCACCTGCAGGGAATAGTTCAGCTCGAATGCTTTTTCAGAACCAAGCCGCGGACCACCCAGCAGCGCTCCGAAATTTGAGAAAGGATCGCTGATCTTGCTATACACGAAACCAATGCCAATGCGGTCCTTTGGACGGCTCACAAATGGCCCATTGATGCGGGCCCCTGCCGTGACTTGGACGTTTTCGCGGCTTACATCGCCCGGGCTATAGTCAAAGCCAATCGTTGCATCCAGTCCGCGGTTCGAACCAGCGTCCGGGCGGAACAAAGCCTGACTCGCCATCCCATAGATCAGATAGTTGCCGCTGCTCTCGAGGCCGGCGGGACTGGGAAACTTGCCGCCGTTGTAGACGCCACCGAATTTGTATTCACCCGGATAGGTCTTTCCCGTCAGATAGCCGGCTTCGAACAGAAAGTTCGGACTATTCCGAATTGCGAAGTTGGTGCCGGTAGGATCCTGCTGATAGGGATTCCGGTTGCCGGCCATGACTGCGCTCTTGACGTAGAAATGGCTCGTCGGCGCAAAGTAAATCTCCGCTCCTGGCGTGCCGGCGGGGTTGAACGACTCGTAGATTGAACCGAACAGATTGCCGAACGCGTAGCCGAGGGGCTCGATAAGCCACGTGCCACCGTATTCCTGATTGCCATAAAAATCCAAACCGGCCAACTGTCCCGCTCGGATTCTCAACTTATTGTGAAGAAAGAGCTGCTGCACCCAGAACGAATCCAGGCGCGTGCTGTGTTGACTCACCAAATCGCTGGGGTTAGCGAGAGCCCCGATCTTGCCGCCCAGGTTGGCTCCCGACTGCCAGAGCCCCGTGGCGTGGAAGCTAAGCCCCTGCCACTGGATCATCTTGTCGAAATTGATGTCTACCGTTCCTCGAGTTCGTTCCCATCCGGCATAAGTCTGCTGTAGCCCGCCGCTGGGATTGGCCTGCATATCCGTGATGTAGAAAAAGTCGAAGGTGATGCCTTTTTCCGCCAAGGCGCTTCTCTCGCCTCCCCAATCTCCGAAGAGATACCGTCGGGATGACAATTCGGGAGACGGCGTACTGGCATCCGACGGTAGTTCGCTCTGTGCCTCCGCCGACGCGCCCAACATCAGCAGCAGAATGAAGCTCAAAACAATGTTTTGTGTTTGCGCCCAGAACTTGGCGAGACATTGAAGAACAGTTGTTGTGTTGCTGCAAGGACGAATCGCTAGGTTGAAGAATGAACGGCTGAGGTCGAGAAGTACGTGTTCGTTTTTCATGGCGACTGGGAGCAAGGCACTTGCATTGCCAAACACGCGAATATCATGTGCTTCGAACAAGTCGCGTTTTCGCAGGCTTTTCGGAATCCTGGTTCGAGAGAGATTGATGACACTGAAGTGCAACCGCGTCACTGTGCGTCACGATTTTGACAACGAGTCCGCGGGGCGTCGCGAGGTGTTGTTTCCGACTTTTCCTGATCCGCTTGACCGTAAGTTTCTGAACTCCATATTGTGATCGCGACAGTCAATATGCCAACGCGGACGGCTTCTTGTAAGTTGAAAAACCGGTGACGTCTCAGCGCACGCAATTCGCGACGCAACTATCCCCTTGAATCTGTGGCAGCAGAACGAAGTAAAGCCCAACTGCCCAATTGCAATTGAGATGGAATATCAGTTGCTCATGTGTTCTGAGTAGCCGCGCAAGGGTTGCCAACGCAACCTCGCCTAGGCAGACGCAACGCTCGCTGCACTGTTTACACCTGCAGCGAGAGGGGAAACCAATGACTTTTGTCACAAGAATATTAGCAAAGCTGGGCATCCTTAGAGCGGACTTTGATTACCATTTTATTCGCGCTTCGATGGTGGTCATCTTCTTGTTTTTTGGATATCAGAAATGGTTCGCCTACGAGGCGCAGGCACTCGTCCCCTACATCAGCAAGGGCCCTCTCATCTCCTGGATGTATCCCGTTTTTGGCGTTCGGGGGGCCACTTACTTCTTGGGGGTAGCCGAATGGTTGTTTGGTGGGCTCTTGTTCTTGGGCTTCTGGAACAGAAAGTTGGGAATTCTCGGCGCCCTCGGTTCATGCTTTTCGTTTGCTGCAACCATCACCATCATCCCATTCATACCGAACGGCTGGGCAGCCTCTGCTGGCGGGTTTCCAGCGATGACCGAGACCGTTGCTTTTCTTTTGAAGGATCTCGTTCTCTTGGCTGTATCCGTGTATCTGCTGCGGCAGGATGTTCTGAGAGTGTCACAGTCCACTAAGGAATCTTCTCCAGCAGTCGCCGCAGCACATCTGATCGTGGCTTCTTAACTACAAGAACGTTGCGATCATGGACTTAAGAAGATGGGGACATCATGCATCTGCAATTCTGGCTCGTACGTCGCAGAGAGACTGATGGTGAAGTGACAGTGGCGAGCGGCGCAAGAGATCAAAACAACAAAAGGGGAAATCCGTGGAAAAGAAACTCACAAATAAAGTTACTGGAGTCAGCTCGGGTATCAGGCCGGGCGCTGCCAAGCGTGGGCGCCGTCAATCGGAACGGCACAAAGTGCTCGTCACCGGCGCAGGACTGCTGGGTGTTGCCGCGATCGAGAAGTTTCTTTCCGCGGACTGGGATGTGGTCGGCGTCTCACTCCGCAAGCCCAAGCTCCCCAGTGGCCGGGACATTGAGTTTCTGTCGGTCGATCTGCGGGACGAGAAAGCGGCCCGCGCGGCGTTTGAGCCGCTGACTGACGTCACTCACATCGCCTACACGGCTATATATGAGATGCCCGAGCTGGTCGCTGGGTGGTCAAGCAAGGAACAGATCGCGACCAACAACGCCATGCTCCGCAACGTGGTGGAACCGATCGTACGCAACGCCTCCAATTTCCAGCACATCAGTATCATGCAGGGAACGAAGATCTACGGCGTGCACCTGCACCCAATCCCCATCCCGGCCCGCGAACGCGATGCACATAAGGACCACGCGAACTTCTTCTTCGACCACCAAGACTATGTGAGTGAGATGGGCGCCAAGCACGGCTTCAATTACACGGCAGTCCGTCCGCAGCTCGTCATCGGGCCCACCCCAGGCGCGTTGAATGTTCTCCCTGCCATCGGTGTCTATTCGGCAATTCGCCGCGAGAAGGGTGAACCGTTCAGTTTTCCTGGAGGTCCGTCGTTCGTCTGGGAAGCCGCCGATGCGGATCTCGTCGCGGACATGATGGTGTGGGCTGGGCAGTCACCCCAAGCGGCGAACGAGGCGTTCAACATCACTAACGGCGACGTATTCGAGTGGCGCAATCTGTGGCCGGCCCTGGCCGAAACTCTCGGTGTCGAAACCGGACCAGACATGCCAACGAGCGTGGCAGCCTACCTCGAGGAAAACGCGCATGTCTGGGACCGGATCGTCGCGAAGTACGGGCTTCGTTCCCGAAACCTACGGGAGTTGGTTGGCCGCGGGGACCAGCACGTGGACTTCGCGTTCGCCTATGGCGCTCCGGCAGGGCCTCGAGCCTTCGTGAGTACCATCAAGCTGCGTCAGGCTGGGTTCACCAGGACGATTGACACCGAGAACTCGTTCCGTAATGCGCTGCGGTCCCTAATCGACCATAAGCTTCTGCCGCCCGCGGCGAAGTAATCGCGGAGGGAGCACCGTTGTGGAAACCTCCACGATATTGGGCAGGGTGAAGTGACAGTGGCGAGCGGCGCGAAGGATCAAAAACAACTAAAGGAGGAAAGCTATGGAAAAGAAACTCACGAACAGAGTTGCCGTCGTTACTGGAGGCAGCGCAGGTATCGGCCTGGGCGCTGCCAAGTGCTTTGTTGCCGAAGGTGCGCAGGTATTCATAACCGGGCGCCGTCAATCGGAACTGGACAAGGCCGTTGCTGAGATCGGTAGGAACGTTACCGCTATTCGCGGAGACGCTTCCGATCTGGCGGATATAGATCGGATTTATGAAACCGTAAGGCAAAAGGCCGGCCGCATCGACGTCCTGTTCGTTAATGCGGGATTCTACGAGCTTGGAAAGTTCGGAGAAGTTACGGAAGAACACTTCGATAGAACATTCAAGACGAACGTGCGTGGCCTGTTCTTCGTGGTCCAAAAGGCGTTGCCGCTGCTTTCGCAAGGTTCGTCCGTGATCCTCAATGGATCGATAGCATCGATCAAGGGATTCGAGGCCTTCTCCGTTTATGACGCCACAAAAGCGGCAGTACGTTCCTTCGCGCGCAGTTGGATCGTGGACCTCAAGGGCCGTGGAATCCGGGTCAACGTTCTGAGTCCCGGCCACATCGACACTCCCGGATTGTCGGCCTTGATGACGGACGAACAGAAGGCCAGCGTCCTTGCCAACGTCCCGCTCGGCAGATTGGGTACACCCGAGGACATGGGTAAGGTAGCCGTGTTTCTCGCGTCGGATGACAGCGGCTACGTGAACGGTGTCGAACTCTTTGCGGACGGTGGCGTCGCGCAGTACTGAGCAAGATGCTCACTCATTCGGCGCTCACGCGAATGAGTGTCCGGTAAACGTCAGGAGTGTCAATGCCCTCGTGTCTCTATATCGACAGGAGGACCGAATGCGGAGAACGAAGTTCCCGCCCATCGGGCATGCAGTATTGAATTTAGGCCAAGTCAAGCTATCCGTCTCCGCCTCTTTTTTTTGGTAACCGTCTTGCTTCTGTCGGAAGAGAGATAAAGTGACTGAAGTTTTGCAACTCGGAACGCTGCTGTTGGAACGGACATCGCCATCCCAAATCGAGTGCGCTGCGAACGAAATTGTGGTCAAGCGACCAATCGGCAGTGTCGACGAGAAATGTCGAAATGCCCTGCCCAGGAGGGAAGCACTGAACGCCATTGCCAGCTTACGTCTTCATTGGCCGGAGCATCTGATGGAAGTTGCCGAGATGGGTTTGTATATGTTCGTGACTTGTTTCTTTGCGACCTTATTACAACATCCGGCTTCGCCCATCCGACACATTATTCCTAGCGGCATCCTTCGTCGGGCATTTATGGGAGCAGCCGTGGGTGCCACGGTAATCGCAATAGTTATGACCCCTTGGGGTAGACAGTCCGGTGGCCATTTCAATCCAGCAATCACCTTTACTTTCTATCGGTTGGGCAAGGTGGAATTTTGGGATGCACTGTTCTACGGCACCGCACAATTCTTCGGCGCCACCAGCGGTGTCGCAATTGCCACCTACATCTTGCGGGGCGCACCGGGTCACGAGTCCGTACGCTACGCAGTGACTCTACCGGGCAGGTACGGGAACGGTGTCGCGTTTGTTGCCGAACTAGCGATCTCTTTCAGTCTGATGGCCACGGTGTTGTTTGCCTCGAATCACGAAAATCTCGCACGATACACGCCCTATTTTGTCGGTGCGCTGTATGCGATCTACACAACATTCGAGACTCCTTTGTCCGGGATGAGCATGAATCCCGCGCGAACCTTTGGTTCCGCATTTCATGCCAGTTACTGGCACGCGCTTTGGCTCTATTTCATTGCACCAACCCTGGGCATGTTAGTCGCGGCCGAGGCCTTTCTTCGAGCGCGTAGCGGTGTAGGTCCGTATTGTGCAAAGCTCTACCACGCCAATGACAAGCGCTGCATTTTCCACTGCGGGTATTGCCCGCAGGAACCCAGAATTTCTGAGTAAAAGGGAGATACGGTAATGAAAAACAAGATCTGGAAAATTGTGGTCCCCGTTCTGCTAATCGGAGTGTTTGTCGCCTGGTATGCATTTCGGCCCGAGCGGCTTTTCGTCAATGAGTACGTCGATGAGAAACTCCCAGCCGCGAACAACGGTTCCGCTCCAGAGCGCCTTGAATCGGGAACGTTCCATAGTGTTTTACACCCTACCCAAGGCACCGCAACCGTCTACCGCATTGCGGATGGTAATCGAGTGATTCGCTTTACGAACTTCAGGACATCGAACGGTCCCGACGTTCACATTTATATGGTAGCTACCGACGACGCAACCGACAACGCCAGCGTGCCGCGCGCAGGCTTTATCGACTTGGGGTCCATCAAGGGCAACATCGGCGATCAAAACTACACTCTTGGGCCTGACGTGGACTTGTCTAAATACCGCACGGTTTCGGTTTGGTGCAAGCGCTTCAGTATTAATTTCGGAGCCGCGCCGCTGACCCGCGACGAAGCTAGCTCACGGGGGGAACAAGCTAACAGCACCGGGAATTGAATCGAGTTGCCGATTACTTCTATGGAGGACTGACATGAAAGCAACGCAACCTGCTTATTTCACCGCCTATGGCAGCCTGAGGCTGAGCCGAGACGCCCAGGGCGTGCTGGTAGTTGAGTTCCATACGAAAGGAGGTCCGCTAACCTTCACGGCGCAGGATCACACCGAGTTTGTCGACGCCTTTTACCGGATTGCACAAGACCGGGAAAACAAGATTGTGATCCTGACGGGAACAGGCGGGGAATTCATCCCCGGGATTGACTTTTCTTCATTTGGCAACGTCGCCGACCCGGAGGTTTGGAGCCAGGTGCACGACGAGGGTGTTCAGATCCTCGAGAATTTGGCAAATATCCGCGTGCTGGTCATCGCTGCGATCGAAGGCCGCGCCCATGTGCACTCCGAATATGCCCTGCTTGCCAACGTGATCGTGGCGGGCGAAGGTGCGACGTTCAATGATTTGCCCCACTTTGCGGGTGGCATTGTTCCCGGGGATGGAATCTTCACCACCTGGAGTTACCGCGCCGGAGCAGGAAGGGCGGAGGCGTTTCTGCTAAACCCGCATCCTGTGACGGCGCAGACCGCTTACGAATGGGGAGTGGTCGCCGAGGTTGTACGCGATGGCAAGGCCCTCGCTCGCGCACGCGAACTGGCAGCGGTGTACCTGAAGGCTCCGGAAGTTACTCGCCGCAACACGCGGGCACATTTTATCCAACCCTTGAAGGAGCGCATCGTGAGAGAGATTGGCTACGGCCTTTCGCTCGAAGGTGCCTCGGCGGCGGATCTCGTCAAGTCCATGCAAGCCAAGGCGGAGCCACTCGCTGAGAAAGGAAAATGGCATGAAGACGCTGGAAAACGCTTCATCAATCCCGTCTCCGAGAAAGACTAGCCCTGAGGAATATGACCTCGTAATCCTCGGCGGAGGTACGGGAGGAACTATCGCTGCCTGGACTTTTGCCGGGCAAGGCCAGCGTGTCGCGGTGATCGAACGAAAGTACGTCGGCGGGTCATGCCAAAACATTGCCTGCATGCCTAGCAAGAACATCATTCACAGCGCGAAAGTTGCCTCGTATTTGCGAAGGAGCGAAGAGTTCGGCATAGCCAAAAGGGACTTCACCGTGAATATGTCTGTAGTCCGCGAGCGTAAACGCAAGATGGTATCCGGTTGGAACAACGTCTATCTCGAGAACTACAAAAAGACCGGAGCCGAATTCATTCTTGGCTCCGGCCGATTCATCGCACCTAAGACCTTGGAGGTCACGTTGCCCAATGGCACCACTCGTCGGCTGCGCGGAACCAACGTGATCATCAATACCGGTACGCGCGCAGCTCTGGAATCCATACCTGGCCTTGCCGAGGCTCGGCCGCTCAGCCACATCGAGGCGCTCGAACTTGACGAAGTTCCAAGTCATCTCATCGTGCTCGGCAGCGGCTACGTCGGTTTGGAGTTTGCCCAGGCCATGCGCCGCTTCGGCAGCAAAGTCACGGTAATCGGGCGCAGTTCGCAGTTGCTGCGTCAAGAAGACGAAGATGTCGGCGAGGCTCTTCACAGCCTTTTTGAAGACGAAGGCATTGACCTCGTTCTGAATGCGCGCATCAAGCAAATATCCGGAACGTCGGGCCAGTTCGTAAAAGTTCTAATCGAGCAAAATGGAACCGAGCGCACGCTTGCTGGTAGCCACCTGCTGGTTGCATTGGGCCGCATCCCGAATACCAAAGACATAGGGCTCGAGTTAACCGGCGTCGAGACAACAGGCGCGGGATACATCAAGACGAATGAACGTCTCCAGACCACCGCGCCGGGCGTTTGGGCCATCGGCGAAGTAGCAGGCAGCCCGCAATTTACCCACGTTAGTGTTGACGATTTTCGCGTCGTTCATGACTCCATCACCGGCGGCAAGCGCGTAACCGCCGGGCGACAAATTCCCTTCTGTCTATTCACCGACCCGGAGTTGGCACGTATCGGCCTGAGCGAAAAGGAGGCAAGAGCGCAAGGCATTGCCTACCGCCTGTTTAAAATTCCGATGGAAGCGGTATTTCGGGCCAGCACCCTGTCAGAAACACGAGGATTCCTAAAAGCACTCGTTGAACTGAATGGGGATCGCATTCTAGGCTTCACCGCTTTTGGAGTCGGCGCCGCCGAGATCATGACGTCCGTGCAGATCGCGATGGGCGCGGGGTTGCCGTACACCGCGCTGCGCGACACGATTCTGACTCACCCGACCCTGGTTGAGGGGCTGATCCCGTTGTTCTTGTCGGCGCCGACGACGCCAAGATCCGCCGACGCGAAAGCGGATCGGGGTGAAACAGCCAAGGCGGGCAAAACGAAGTCACAGTAGGAATGTGCAAGTGCGGTTGGCTAGTATCGTCACCGCACGATCGCTCGGGAGTACCGATTGCAATGAGATCTCTCTTTGTTTACTTAGTATTGGCGGCTTTCATCTTTACCAGTGCAGGTATCTGCCTGGCTCAGCAAACTGATCCCAGTAGGGCGCGCGTAACTTCCGAGGTAGAACGTGGGCCGGGCGAAGTTCGTTCTTTGGATGCACTTCGACAGTTCAACAGTTCTCTGATCGCCCTTTCGAAAAGGGTTTCTCCTGCCGTCGTTCAAATCATGGTCACAGGATATGTGCCTACCAGGGCCAGCGGCCGAAATAGCAACACGGCTGTGATAGCACGAGAACACGCACTCGGATCAGGCGTAATTCTCGCCTCCGACGGCTACATTATCACCAATGCCCACGTGGTGGAGGGCGCGCAACGGATTCAGGTCGCTCTCGCAGAGCGAGACGGTACTTCTCCGTTCGATATCTCGCCGGCAGGGCGGCGTAAGATCCTCGAGGCCAAACTGGTTGGCTCGGATAAAGAAACAGATTTAGCGCTGCTGAAGGTGGATGCTCACAATTTGAAGGTCTTGCCGCTGGGTGCAACTCGGCCAGTGTACCCCGGCGAAGTGGTTCTGGCGGTAGGCAGCCCGGAGGGATTGCAGAGTTCGATCACCATGGGCGTCGTCAGTTCAACGTGGCGTCAACTAGACTCCGACCAACCGATGGCCTATGTACAGACGGATGCACCCATCAATCCCGGGAATAGTGGCGGCGCGCTCGTCGATCTCGAGGGCTACGTGGTGGGATTGAATACCTTCATTTTGTCAGAAGGCGGAGGAAGCGAAGGTCTAGGTTTCGCCATCCCCGCGAGCATCGTCCAGTGCGTTTATGAAGATCTCCGCAGATACGGCCACGTGCGTCGCTTGCAAATCCAGGCAAACGTGCAAGAAATCACGCCCGCCATAGCAAGAGGCTTAGGTCTCTCGCAGGATTGGGGAGTCGTCGTCTCTGATGTGGTGCCGGACGGGCCGGCAAATAAGGCAGGGTTGCACCTGCAAGATATTGTTTACGCGGTGGACGACCGACAAATCGCGGGCCTTCCTGGTTTCACGGCGGCATTGTACTTGCATTCGCCGGATACACCTCTGAAGCTCGATGTCTTGCGCGGGCCGCAAAAAGTGTCGCTGTACGTTCCTGCGGTGCAGCAGGATGACGGCGAAAATGATCTCGTCAATCTGGACGCGCATAGCTTGCTCGATCGTCTGGGCCTGTATGTCGTCGATTTGAATGATAAAGTCCGTGCAGCGCTTCCCGACCTGCGGTTTCCTTCCGGAGTGATTGTAGTCGGCCAATCTTCAGAACTGAACTCTGCCAGCTCACGCCTCCGTGCAGGCGACATCATCCATACCCTGAACCAAACCCCAATTGATTCGGTCCAGCAGCTTAGGGCGATGCTCAGGGATTTGAGACTGGGCCAAGCGGTTGTGCTTCAGATCGAACGCGCCGGAAAATTGCAATACGTGGCGTTCGATTGGGGTGACTGAAGTCCCGGTATTTTCGATTCGATGCTCGAACCGACGACGCGGGCAGTTGGTTCGGCTATACGCCGGTATCTGGCTCTTTCTCTGCACCGCAGGGGCGAGATTAGTAGATGAGTTCAAAGGCCACGTTAACCGCGAGCGTCATCGGCTCAGGCCCCAATGGTCTTTCGGCTGCGATCGTTCTCGCTGCTGCCGGTCTTGCTACCACTGTCTTTGAACGTAATGCTCAAATCGGGGGAGCGTGTTCCACCGCAGAGATCACACTGCCGAATTTCCGTCAGGATCTAGGATCCTCTGTCTACCCCATGGGCGTAGCGAGCCCCTTCTTTCGTTCGCTTCCCGTTAATATTCCCTGGATCGAACCAACCGCACCCTGCGCCCACCCGCTCGACGACGGAACCGCCGTCATGCTTGAACATTCCATAGAAGCTACGGTCGCAACTCTAGATGCATGCGACGCCAGCAGATATCGTTCTTTGATAGCGCCCGTTACTTCAAAATTTGCGGAATTGTCCGAAGACATTCTTGGGCCAATTCAGCACGTCCCGCGCCACCCATTTGTACTCGCACGCTTCGCTTCCTCGGCACTTCAATCGGCTGCGTCGCTGGCTCGTTCTCATTTCACTGGAAAACGCGCTCAAGCCTTTTTTGCCGGTATGGCAACGCATTCTGTGCTTTCCCTGGAGGCCCCAGCTTCAGCCGCCGTCGCTTTGACTCTCATGGCTGCCGGTCACGCCAATGGCTGGCCCATTCTACGGGGCGGCGCTCAAGCTCTCCCAGATGCCCTCGCTCAGCATTTAGAAGATCTTGGTGGGCGTATAGAAATCAATCACGAAATTACACAACTCCCAGAGGCTGACCTCATTCTCGCCGACATTACTCCCCGACAACTTCTTCGCATCGCAGGCTATCAACTGCCCTCGCGTTATTGCAGGCGGCTGGAGCGCTTCCGTTATGGCGCCGGCGCCTATAAGATTGACTATGCTTTGAGTGCTCCTATTCCTTGGGCTGCCCCGGAGTGCTCACGGGCTGCGACCGTCCACATTGGGGGCACGCTTGAAGAAATTGTCGAGTCGGAGCGAACTTTCACCTCTGATCGCCCCTTCGTGCTTCTCGGTCAACCATCGCTCTTCGACCCGAGTCGCGCTCCAGTTGGCCGGCACACTGCCTGGGCCTACTGCCACGTACTTAACGGAAGCGCGGAAGACTATACTGAGTCCATCGAACGGCAGATCACACGTTTCGCTCCGGACTTCCGCGATTGCATTTTGGCCCGATCCATTTCCTCACCCGCGGCGCTTGAGAAGTGGAACC
>Ga0137418_10002459_pt1 | contig 16989 bp, 11 predicted proteins | sample CZODoug3_1_2_16f_FD_122242 | JGI IMG/M metagenome (GOLD analysis project Ga0137418, IMG submission 122242) | Vadose zone soil fungal communities from Angelo Coast Range Reserve, California, USA - CZODoug3_1_2_16fungal (Hybrid Assembly) | ecosystem: Environmental > Terrestrial > Soil > Vadose... | reverse complement strand
AAGGTGCTGAGAATCAGAACGCCCTGATTATCTTCGCGACACGCCACGAATTCCTTGGCAACCAGGTTCATTCCATCATGCAGCGATGTGACCATGCACAGGGAAGCAGCGCGATAGAACCGCGCGATTTCCTCATGGGAATGGTGCCGTTTAAGGAAGACAATCGGTTTCCAGCGGCCGGCCTGGAACCGCGCGTTGATACGCTCGGCCTGGACGGCGACCTCGTCTAGCAGATTCTGATAGCGCTCGATATTGGTGCGGCTGGGCGCTCCGATCTGGATAAAGGTAAAGCGGCGTTGGTAGGAAGGGTAAAGCTCGAAAAAAAGCTCGATGGCGCGGAAGCGCTCGAGAATACCTTTGGTGTAGTCCACACGGTCGACGCCAACTCCGAGAAATTCAGCAGTAATGTCCAACTCATTACAGAGCGCGGCAGCCTCTTCGCTCATGGAGCGATGCGGCCGCACGGAGTGGCCGTTTTCTTGTGGCGCAACGCTAATGGGATAAGGGCGCACTCGAGTGACATGGCCTTGGCGATTCACTGAGAAGCGGTCCCATTCTGTGAGCGCTTCGACGGCACGGTCCACGGTAGAGAGGAAATTATTACAGTGCGACTGAATATGAAAACCAATCAGATCAGCGCCCAGAAGGCCATCGATCAACTCACGTTGCCACGGGCAAATGCCGAAGACTTCGGGATTGGGCCAGGGAATGTGCCAGAAAATGGCGACGCGCGCGTCTGGCCGCGCTTCCTTGATCATCCGCGGTAGCAAGGCGAAATGATAATCCTGGGCTAGGACAATGGGTGATTCCGTCGATTCCATCTCCGCGAGGGCCGCATCGGCGAAGCGACGATTAACTTCCTGATAAGCAATCCAATCCTCAGGGCGAAAGATCGGGCGAGTGTGAGCGATATGGCAGAGCGGCCAAATTCCTTCGTTGGCGAAACCTTCGTAGTAGCCCCTCTCTTCGTCAGCGCTAAGCCACACACGGCGTAGCGTGTAATTGGGGCGGTCGGGAGGAACGCGGATGTGGTCCTTGGCATCGACCGCTTCACGGTCAGCATTGCCGGAGCCGTGGGCGATCCAGGTACCCTCGGTGGCGTGGAGCACGGGTTCCAGAGCAGTGACAAGGCCGCTGGCGGGAACGATTACTTGGACAGAGCCGTTGTTGTTGCCGCGGACATGCATGTAGGGCTCGCGGTTGGCGATGACGAAAAGCGCCTTGTTCTGTAATTTATTGCTCAGGCTGACGCGCAGGCGTTCCGCTGTCCACAGCGAAACGTTGGAGTCGCGTAAGCGCGCTTCTTCTTCGGCGGTTGCGCGCGCGGCGTTGAGGTCGCGTGCGAGGTGAGTGACTTCATGGTGAAGCTGATCGAAGAGTTCGCCCTCTGGCAGAGAAGGAGCGGCATGCGACTGCCCAGTGCGCAAAGTTCGCAACCACTTTGCCGTGCGGGTGAGCGGACCCGTCAGCGTCCAGCGAACGAGAATCAGTGCAAGCCCGGCGATGAATAGGGTTTGCACGAGTGCGTTGACCAGGGAGTCGCGCAAGGTATGAGCGACTTGGCGGTCGATATACGTGGCGTCGTGCACCAATGCTAACGTTCCGACCTGCTGTCCATTGCGATGAAGGGGCAAGGCGTACACATGAACGGACGTATCGTTCACGCGTAAGAACTCGCCATAGCCGGCATCGCGCTGCGCGGCCTGAGCGGCCGCGCCCGGACGAAGCTGGAATAGGGAAGTGAGGCCGGATGTAACGGCGAGTGCGATCCCATTGGTGTTATAAACAGCGACGCCCTTCAAATGTTCACGCTGGCCGAAGCGATCCACCAGGCGCTGCAGATTCTTGTCCGGCACCGGTTTGTCGAATTGCGGTTCAGCATTGTCTTGCAAGCTTTCTGCGAGAATCTCCGCGCGGCGGGACAGGTCATTACGCAGAATGCGACGGTCCGTGCGTACTTGGTAGGCAGCGAAAAGAAGAGACACTACGACTACGCTGACAATAAGAGGTAAGACGAGTTTCAGGGTCGTGCGCATCGATGCTTCCCCTTGGGCAAGAGCGAAGATTCGTATTAGGATTCGCGAGGGCGATGCGAATCCACATGGGTGAAAAAAGGAGCGCCCGTCTATCGCGATGAGTTCAGTGTTGCACGACTACGTGAAGAGCAATATTGTTCCCCTCGTCAGTTCGGTAATCGACGGTGGCCGTTGAGCCAACTTCCAATCGTCCCTCGACTTTGGTGGTGTCGTCGATCAGGAACTGAAGCGTGACCTGATCCTGGCTCTTCTTTACGTCGACGGAAAAAGAAGCATCTCCGATGGCTGAGATTTTGCCGGAGACTGAGCCGTGCTCGGTGGCTTCCTTAAACAGGCGGCTATGCGGCTGGGAGGCTAGCGCGTCGGACGAAATCGCGACACCTAAGCATGCCACAAATATGGTGAGAATGAACAGCGTAACCACAGTCAAGATCGCGCGGAAGCGCATGTAACCCCTCCCGATCATTTCCGGCCGGTGCCAATACAGATGGCACGATGCGTTCCAAAGTCGCACTACTACAGAGTCTTTTTAAACGAAATCAAATGAGACAGATACCTCAGGTACGCTTAGGCGTGGTTCGGATGATGTGTACTAGGACCATGCAAATTTTCCCCGCGGTTCACCTTTGCGCGACCACGAAGAGTCGACGGAACGGAAAAAGCGTTTGGCCGTTGGCTTGGGGCGGGTAGGCTGCGGCCATGCGTTCAGCGAATGCTTCGATAAACTTGCCAGCTTCGTTCTCTGGCAGAGCCGAGAGGAAGGGACGTAGTGCGGTACCGCGCATGAAGTTGACCACCGGATCGTTGCCGTCCAGCACTTGCAGATAGATCGTTTCCCAAATATCGAGATTGCGAGCGTGCGGCGATAACCATCGCCAATACGTATCGGGTGAGGGGATAGGCGCGAGCAATAGAGGCTCCAACGCGGTGCGCCACTCACTTTGCATCACCAATTCTTTGAGGCCGAGGTGTGAGGGCGACTCAAAGTGTCGAGGCACCTGCGTCGCCAGGACGCCGCCCGGCAGCAATTTGCTCAATAGCGAGGGCAGCAAAGTTTCATGAGCCGGAACCCATTGCAGGGCGGCGTTCGTGTAGATGAGATGGGGAGGAGTAGGAGGGTGCCACGATGTAATGTCCGCTTGCTGCCACTCGAGCGTAGGGAATTTGCGACGCGCCTCGGAAAGCATCTCAAGAGATGAATCGATGCCGGTCACCTTTGAGTGGGGAAAAGTATCGGCGAGGATGCTAGTCAGGTGGCCGGTGCCGCAGCCGAGGTCGTAAATTACCGGGTAGTCGAGCTTAGGGATCCGCGCGATGAGGTCGATGCCGGCGCGAAAGCGAATGTCGGCGTAGCGCAGGTAAGTTTGCGGCTCCCAGGTGATCACGGAACTCTGCTGAAATCATACCATTGGGCGCCGCCCAGCCGTCAGATAGCGAAACTACACTAAGAAACCTTGCGTGCGATAGAGCTGCACAATCTCAAGGCGGTCTTCCGCGCCGATTTTGTGCTTCATACGGTAGAGATGGTTCTTGACGGTCTGTTCGGAAAGCGAGAAATGATTGGCGATTTCCTTGTTAGTGAGTCCCTGAGCGATCAAAGGGATGATCTGCAGTTCGCGGCGGCTCAGACCCAAGCGACGGCGCCCGCTGATTGATGGTAGGCCGGCGGCATCCGACTCGAAGTACCGGAATAGAGCGGCGCAAAGCGTGCCGGGACATACGGCTTCGCCGGCGGACACGGCCTGCACCCCTTGCAGAACTTCCGCCGCGGAAGCCTCGCGCAACAAATAACCGCTTATTCCTGCCCGTACACATAGCATGAAGTCGCGTTCGTCCTTGGCCATGCCAATCAGCAGAATACGGACCGCAGGAGCAGCGGCCCGCACCTCCTGTATCGCGGCCAAGTCTTCGTCCAGGCTTCCGCGAGAGGTAAGAAGAAGAATATCCGGATTGGCTTCGACCAAAGCATCGGTGTGGAAGGGTGCGGTGGAATCGGTCGCACTCACTTCGATGCAGCCCCCTTTGCAGAGCACGCGGGCCAAAGCTTCACGCAACAGGCGGTTCTCCGCGGCCACAAACACGCGAATTTTTTCGCCCGCTACTTTGCGCGCTTCCTGGCGTCCTGGTTTTTCGGCGCGGCGCCGTGAGTCCACCGCAGAGCCGCTGGAGCGGGCGACTTCTTTGACTAAGGTGTCAGTCATTGAAACGCAGCCTTTCTCTCCCCGATCCTTTCGCCACCGAGGGAGTGCAAAGGAGATGTCAATCTATAACGCAGTAACGCGATTTCCAAGCCTTTCCGGTTAACTCGGCGATGGGGCCTTGCCTCAAGATCTACATTGCCGTGTGAAACTTGATTGCTGTACCTATAACTCTCCGCACGCATGGGATACGGTGGTCCATACAGAAGCAAATAGTGAGCCAGGTGGTTGCGGCTGAGGAGAGGCAACCTATTACTGGGGAGCAGCCGATGCAGCCAATAGCCGGCGAACTCCGCCACAAGGAACGAACAGATTACGGATTCTAACACGCCCGCCGCCGATAACGCCGCGCAGAACCAAAACATTGTGGTTTCTCCTTTGGTGTGTGCACGGTAGCGGCGGTGGAGACCTCCTTCAAGCGACAAGGAGCGATTCCAGAGGGAGCGGTGCTTAATGTCGTTGATTGTCGTGCCACTGCAGGTGAAATGCGGGCGGAGGCCAGCTGCGCTTATGTGTGAGGGGAGTCTACGTCGATTGCAGTTAACCGCCAAAGAATGTGCGTGTTAGGGCAGATGAAGGCGTGTCATCAGACCGCGAAACCGAGGCTCCGAACGCAGGGGGTCGGCCATGGGGTCCACGTTCAGATAGATCAGCCGGTCGTTGCGTTCTTTGTAAGCTTTATCAAGCCAATCCATGGCCATTTGCTTGTCCCCGAGCCCGGTGTACACGCCCCCGAAGTAAAGCGCCGAAACATAGCGCGTTTTCGCAAGCTGCTGAAGCTCCGCAAGCGTTCTGCGAGCGCCTGCTTCGTCGCCAGAGAGAGCGAGTGCGTGTCCATACAAAGCCGCGATTGCGGGCTGATTGCCAGAGAGCTTGAGGCCCCGCGAAAACTGCTCTAGCGCTTCCTTGTACATCTTTTTTTCGCGATAAGCCGAACCCAGCCAGATGTAAGGCAGCGGGTAAGTCGGATATTGGTCTATGGTGCGGCGTGCCTGGGCAATAGCGTCATCGTAGCGGCGCGCATTGTAAAGGATCTCTGCCCGGACGGTATTGAACAGTGGAGAGACGGGGTCCAAACCCAAGGTGCGTGAATTCTCCTCCAGCGCCTGCTGGAGGCGATTGCGCACCTCGCAATAATGGCTGAACCACAAATGCGCCGTGGGATCGTTTTGTCCAAGCTCCAAGGCGCGCTGAAACTCCCGTTCCGCGGCATCGAAGTCCCAGTCGTAGCTGAAGGAAACGTTTGCTAAAACGGAATGAGCCTCACCCAGCTGGGGATCGAGTTGTAACGCGCGCTCGGCGGCCCGACGGGCCTTTGGTTTGGCGTCCGCCGGAAGCATATCGTCATAAGGCACTTGGCCGAGCAGCGCGTAAGCGCTGGCGAGGCCCGCATAGGCGAGAGCGTAGTTCGGGTCTTTCTCGATAGCTTGTAGATAGGCTTGGATGCTCTTGTGCAGGTCGCCGCGATTGGTCCAGTAGAAGCGACCGCGAAGGTACGCGTCGTAGGCTTCGGGATTAACGGCGCGTGCAGTACCCTTCGCGCCGTTGACGCCCAGCGCGCCCACTGGCAGCGCTACGCGAATTTGGCCAGCAACTGCGGCGGTCACTTCATCCTGCACGTTAAGGATGTCCCCGAGGTCGCCGGTGTAGGAATTTGCCCACAGATTGGTCTGGTCGCTTACCTGGATGAGCTTTACGTCGATGCGGACGTGGTTCCCGGCGCGGCGTGCGCTGCCTTCCAGAGCATATTGCACGTCAAATGTGCGTCCGATTTCAGCGATGGACTTGCCGGCAATGAGCTTGGAGGCGGTCGCGGCAATAACACCCAGGCGGTCCGGGTCAAGACGGCCTAGTTGTGTGATCATCTCATCGGTAAGACCAGCGCTGAAGTAATCCTGTTGGGGATCTCCGCTCAGGTTGGCAAACGGGAGAACGACCAGGCGAATCTTTCCAGCTGCGGAGGGGGCCCGAAAATGACCGCCGAGCACGAAATAAGTAGATGGGATCACTACAGCGAGAACAACCAGGGTCAGCAGTGTGACAGTGATGTGCAAACGAGTGAGGCGTGAGCGTGGACGAGGAACTTCACCACCGGATGTCTCGTCTTTTGATTTCTCTTCTTCACGATCCGTAGCGACGGCCACGTGTGCTGCAATTTCGCCATTCGTGGTTTTCTCGGCGTCTTGTTCGCCATTTTCGGCGGGGGGCTGGCGTTCTCGAAACCACTTGTCCAGCTCCGAGCGATACGCATAAACCGAGCCCAGTTTGCCGATTACCAGCCGGCGGACCGGCAATCCTTGGTACCTTTCCCAGCGCTGCACAGTTCTAATTTCGCGACGAAGGTACGCGGCAATTTCCCCCCACGATTCGAGCCGGGGCTCGCCTATGGGAGGATCCGGGATCGTGCGTCCGCCAGGGGAAGGATCCGCCATTTAACTCTCGTTGAGGAGTACCGAACTGGGCCGGAGTATACACCCGAAACGCATCGGCCCAAAAGAAGTACCAATCCTGGCTGGGGAGATAGTTACCTGATGGGAGCGGGCCTATTCAGCAGTTTTTTGGGTCGAAGCAAGAGGCGGCGCTAGCGAACTTCCCAAGTGTCGCCGGCGTGCAAGATTTTGTTCAGGTCGCCAGGGCCGCGCTTGGCAATTACGTCTTTGATTTGCTGATTCATGACGTCTTCATAACGCGGCAGATCATCCCACGCGCGGAATACGCCGATGGGCGTGGGGAAGCCGGGACGATGCTCCATGTGCGAGAGCAAAAAGGCGTATGAAGGCCGCGGATGATGCGCATCGTGAATAATCAGGTCCGATTCCGTCACGCCACTTCCGAGCGCTACGACTTCGATGTCGCCATCGGGTTTGCGGCGGATGCCTTTGTCGCGGTTCTTGCCAAAGACTAGCGGCTTGCCGTGCTCGAGTTGTATGACCTGCTCGCTTCGCGCGTCTCGCTCGGTGAGCGAGAACCATGCGCCATCGTTGAAGATATTGCAATTCTGCAAGATTTCCACGAACGCGGAGCCCTTGTGTACCGCCGCATGCTTGAGCGTGTCCTTCAAGTGGGACTGGAAAACATCGACCGAACGGGCGACGAACGTTGCTTCCGCACCAATGGCCAGAGAAACGGGATTGAAAGGGCGATCCACTGAACCAAACGGCGTGGATTTAGTTTTCTTGTTGAATTCTGAGGTCGGTGAGTACTGTCCTTTGGTCAATCCATAAATCTTGTTATTAAAGAGCAGCACCTTGAGTCCGACATTGCGGCGCAACATGTGTATCGTGTGGTTGCCGCCAATTGAAAGCGCATCGCCGTCACCGGTCGCAACCCACACCTCCAGGTCCGGGCGAATTGCCTTAATTCCCGTGGCCACCGCAGGCGCGCGTCCATGGATAGTGTGGAATCCAAACGTATTCATGTAATAAGGGAACCGGCTGGAGCAGCCGATGCCGGAAACGACCACGAAATTTTCCCGCTTGATGCCGAGTTCCGGAAACACAGATTGCACTGCCGAGAGAATGGCGTAATCGCCGCAGCCCGGGCACCAGCGGACTTCTTGATCGGTCTGAAAATCTTTTTTCGTCAGTGGTGGCGGCAGCGTTGCGGTTGACATTTCCTATTGCTCCCAACTCTTAGACATCGAGCATCTCTTCGATCTTTTGTTCCAGTTCGCTTTGCTTGAATGGACGGCCCTGGATCTTGTTCAGGCCGACGGCATCCACCAGGTACTTTGCGCGCAGAACCCAAAGTAATTGGCCCATGTTCAATTCTGGCACGAGGACCTTTTTGTAACGCTTGATAACTTCACCCAAATTGGAAGGCAGCGGGTTCAGGTGCCGCAGATGAACGTGCCCAATCCTCCGTCCTTCCGCGCGCTGCGCCTTCACAGCGGCGGTGATTGCGCCATGCGTCGAACCCCACGCGATAATCAGTAAATCGCCTTGTGTATCGCCGGTCGGCTCGATATCGGGAATGTCTTGTGCGATGGCCGCGACCTTGGCCGCGCGGATAAGCACCATTTTTTCATGATTCAGCGGTTCGTAGTTTATGTTGCCGCTGACATCTTGCTTCTCCAGGCCGCCGATGCGGTGTTCCAAGCCCGGCGTTCCGGGGACCGCCCAAGGCCGCGCTAACGTCTGCGGGTCGCGTTTGTAAGGCAGGTACCCGGTTGGAGAATTTGGCTCGGTGGCAAACTTCACCGGAATCTCCGGAATGTCCGCGGCATCGGGAATGCGCCACGGCTCCGCGCCATTGGCAAGGTAACCATCCGAAAGGAGGATGACCGGGACCATGTATTTGACCGCAATCCTGCTGGCCTCCAGAGCAGCCCAAAAGCAATCGCTCGGGGTGGCGGCCGCCACGATCGGGATCGGTGCCTCCGAGTTGCGCCCGAACAACGCTTGCAGCAAGTCAGCTTGCTCGGTTTTGGTGGGGAGCCCGGTTGAAGGGCCGCCACGCTGTATGTCGCAAACGACCAATGGGATTTCCACAGCCACAGCGAGTCCCATAGCCTCAGTCTTCAGCGCCATGCCGGGACCGGACGTGGTCGTAATAGCCAAGGCACCTGCGTACGCCGCTCCGATCGCCGAGGTTATCGCCGCGATTTCGTCTTCCGCTTGGAACGTCATCACGCCAAAGTCTTTATATTGTGAGAGTTCATGCAAGATGTCCGAAGCAGGCGTAATCGGATAGCTGCCTTGGAATAGCCGTAGCCCGGATTTCTGTGATGCGGTGATAAACCCAAGCGCCAGCGCTTGGTTGCCACTCAGATTGCGGTACACACCGGGTGCCAACTGGGCCGGCGGAATCTCATAGCTGATCTGAAAGGCTTCCGTGGCTTCGCAATAGGAATAGCCGGCCTTCATGGCCAGCTTGTTGGCTTCCACCAGCAGCGGCTTATTCTTGAACTTATCTGCAATCCAGCGCCCAGTGGAGTCCATCGAGCGGTTGTAAAGCCAGTAGCACATCCCGAGGGCGAAGAAATTCTTGCAGCGGTCCATAGACTTGGCGTCCAAGCCCAAGTGCTCCAGAGCTACGCGCGTCAGGCGCTCCAGCTCCACGGAAAAGAGGCGAAACTTGTCCAGCGAGTGGTCTTCCAGTGGATTGGAGGTCATCTGCGCCTTGCGCAGGTCTGTCTCTTTGAAGCTGTCGGAATTGACGATCAGGATGCCGTTGGCCTTCAGGTCTGCGACATTAACCTTCAACGCTGCGGGGTTCATTGCAATCAGGACGTCAACTGCGTCTCCCGGCGTATAGACGTCGTTTGAGGAAAAGTGAAGCTGATAACCGCTTACCCCTGGCAAAGTGCCGGCGGGGGCGCGAATCTCGGCAGGGAAGTCCGGAAACGTAGCGATATCATTACCATACAGCGCCACGGTGTTTGTGAATTGGCTGCCGGTGATCTGCATTCCGTCGCCGGAATCTCCGGCGAAGCGGATTACGGCCTGCTCGATCTTTTCCCGCCGGCTCTTGCTCAGCGGAGCATCAATGAGTGTTGACATAAACCGCCTGACCCCGTTTTGGACAGCTCCTCTACGATTTCCCCCGCGAGGAGCGCGGCTCTACCCAATACGATGACGCGGTGCAAAGAACAGGATGGATGCTGATTGCGCCCGCCGCGAGCCGGCATAGCAAGGATACCATACCGGCTCGGCCACGGCGGGGAGAGAGTCCGCCGTGCGGGCAAAGTGCTCTATGGAAGAAGACGTCTACGGAGCCTGTCGGGTTGCATGAAATTTTTGAAAATTCGGAAGGGGTAATTTTTTCGGACCTTGCGGGCATCTTGGTGCTAATTGGAGAACGGCATCGAGGAAATCGTTTAGCTCATTCACAAGTTTGAATACTTCTAGCCGGTGCGTCACGATTCCGCGCAGGAATCGCCTTTGTTTTAGAAGTAAGTGTTTGTCGAAGCTGCTTGGAGCATTTGGATGTCGCTGGAAATATTCGTGGGTAGCTCAGAAACGCACGTTCACTACAAGTTCCGCTTGACACTTCGCTTTCTTTTCGCCTAAGGTGGATGCAACGGCCGTGAATTTTGCGGCTACGAAATTGGAGGCTGCGCCCATGGCCCTGACCAAACGACAGAAAGAAGTGCTCGACTACCTGGTTGCCTTTGAGACCAAGCACGGTTATGCGCCAAGCTTTGAGGAAATCGGCAAGGGCATGAAGCTGACCTCGCTGGCTACGGTGCACAAGCACATCACCACGCTCGAGAAAAAGGGCTTTATCCGCCGCGGTTATAACCAAAGCCGCTCCATCGAAATTTTGCAATTGCCAAAATCGGTCAAAGACCAGGTGATTGAGCGCAAGGTGCAGGAACTTCCGCTTGTCGGACGCATTGCCGCCGGCCGTCCCCTGGAAGCAGTGGAAGAGCGCGAGACCCTTTCCCTTGGAGATTTCGCCCGCGGAGGAAATTCTTTCGCTTTGAAGGTGAAGGGCACGTCCATGATTGAGGATCACATCATGGATGGCGACTTTGTGGTCTGCGAGCAAACGCAAGTAGCGAATTCCGGCGAGATCGTGGTTGCTTTGATAAACGGCGAAGAGGCCACGCTGAAAAGATTTTATCGTGAAGGCCCCGGCAAGATTCGCCTGCAGCCCGCAAACTCAGAAATGGCGCCCATCATCGTTCCCGCAAACGAAGTAAAGATACAAGGCCGGGTCATCAGCGTGTTACGCAAGTACTGAACCAAAAGCGTTTTAGAGCGCCGCCCTATCAATCACGGATCTGCGCGCGCGAATCGCTCCCCCTCGTTGTGCGTTCTTTTGTGCGGCTACCTACATCAAAGTAACAATGATTCCTCGGGCTGAGCGATCGCGCTATCGTGCGCACGTTCGACGCTCGGCTGCTCCACTAAAATTGCCGTCGGTTTTACGAGGACTCATCGGAGGGGCGGAATTGCTCTCAAAAACTGGCGCGGTACTTCTCATTCTTGCCTGCATCGGTTTTTGGCCGCTACGCGCCGCAGCTTACTCGGTACTTTCCCACGAAGCAATTATCGACTCCGCGTGGGACACCAATATCAAGCCTCTATTGCTGAAGCGTTTTCCCGACGCTACCGCCGACGAATTGCGCGAGGCGCACGGCTACGCCTATGGGGGCGCCATCATTCAAGACATGGGTTACTACCCTCATGGCAGCATGTTCTTTAGCGACTTGGCACATTATGTCCGCAGCGGCGATTTCGTCGTCGCGTTGTTGCGAGATTCCAAGGATTTGAATGAATACGCTTTCGCGATCGGCGCGATGGCCCATTACGCCGCCGATACCGACGGTCACCGGCTCGGAACAAACCGCGCCGTGCCCATTCTTTATCCCAAGCTAAGAAAGAAACACGGCGATTCCGTAACTTACGAAGATGACCCCCTTGCCCACGTTAAGACGGAGTTCGGCTTCGACGTTCTGGAAGTTGCGAAGGAACGCTACGCGCCCGACAGCTATCACGATTTCATTGGTTTTCAAGTTGCGGCTCCGCTGCTGGAGCAGGCTTTCCGTGAAACGTATGGCTTGGATCTGAAAAAAGTACTCAGTAACGAAGAAAAGGTGATCGGCTCCTATCGCCGAGACGTAAGCCGGCTTATTCCCAGGGCCACGCGCATCGCTTGGTCTCTGAAAGAAAAAGACATCAAAAAGGATGTACCGGGAATAACGCGCAAGAAATTTCTATTTAACTTGTCGCGTTCGAGCTACGAGCGCAACTGGGGAAAAGAGTACCAGCGGCCGACTTTCTGGGATCACTTCCTCGCGTTTCTTTATCGGCTGCTGCCAAAGTTTGGGCCCTTGCGGGTCTTGCAGCTCAAGACTCCGACTCCAGAAACCGAGCGCATGTTCCAAGCCAGCTTTAACGCCACCATGGACCGCTATCGAAATCTGTTGAAGGAACAGGGAGAGGGACGGCTGAAGCTGCCCAACAACAATTTCGATGTGGGTGAATTCACCCCTCCAGGCAAATACCGAATGAATGACGATGCGCATGCCAAGCTGCTCGACAAACTCGCTGAGCAGAATTTTGCCGACATGACGCCGGACCTGCGCGCCGAGCTTTTGGACTTTTTCTCCGATCCCAACGCGCCATATGCCACCAAGCGCAATCCGAAACTGTGGACCAAGGTCGAGGCCGAGCTGCAACAGTTAAAGTCGAAGACGCCGCAGCCGGTGAGCGCCGAAGCCTTACCAGCCGCCTTTTGAGCCATCGCCTACCTTCAATAAATTTTGTTTGCCCTCCGCATTGAAAAAATCCCTGCGGCATCGCGGCCCGCTCGTGTGAAAATGTAAAGTTTCGCGCGAGCATTCATTCGCCCCCGTGATGACGAAGACAAAAAACATCCAAAAATTGCTGGCTGCCAACCGCAGCGAAATCGCCATTCGCATATTTCGCGCCGCCAATGAACTCGGCTTGCGCACCGTTGGCATTTATTCCCAAGAGGATCGCCTCGGGCTGCACCGCTTCAAAGCCGACGAAGCCTATCAAGTCGGCGCGGGCAAGGGTCCGGTCGAAGCCTACTTGGACATCGCGGGAATCGTGGCCCTCGCGAAAGCAAAGGGCGTCGACGCCATTCATCCCGGTTATGGCTTCTTGTCGGAGAATCCCGCCTTCGCGCGCGCATGCGAAAAGGCCGGAATCACTTTTGTCGGCCCCACGCCGGCGCTGCTCGAGCTGTTGGGCGACAAGACCGCGGCGCGAAAACTAGCTGCATCAGCAGGCGTATCTGTGCTGCCGGGCACGGAAGAGCCGGTGCAATCACCAGCCGAAGCGCAAAAAATCGCGCGCGAAATCGGGTATCCAGTAATCGTGAAGGCCGCTATGGGCGGCGGCGGGCGCGGAATGCGCGTGGTGCACGATGCTGCGCAGCTCGATTCCAGGCTGGAAGAAGCGCAGGGTGAGGCGCGCTCCGCCTTCGGCAATGCCTCAGTTTTCCTGGAAAAATTTCTTCCTCGCGCTCGCCATATTGAAGTGCAGATTCTCGCCGACCATCACGGCAATTTGTTGCATCTCTGGGAGCGCGATTGTTCCGTGCAGCGGCGTCACCAGAAAGTTGTGGAAGTCGCTCCCGCCGCAAATTTACCCGCAAGCGTGCGTACCGAACTGTGCGAAGCGGCTCTGCGCATCGCCCGCAAGGCTAATTACCGCAACGCCGGCACAGTTGAATTTCTTTATGATGTGGACGCCGGCAAATGGTACTTCATCGAAGTAAACCCGCGCATTCAGGTCGAGCACACGGTGACGGAGATGGTCACCGGCATCGATCTAGTTCAGGCGCAAATTCGTGTCGCGCAAGGGCACCATCTTCACGATGCCCCGCTATCTCTGCCCAAACAGGAGAACCTGCCACTCTACGGCTCAGCCTTGCAGTGCCGCGTAACCACTGAGGATCCCGAGAAGAATTTCGCACCCGACTACGGGAAAATTTCGACTTACCGTTCCCCCGCGGGATTTGGCATCCGTCTCGACGGCGGCACCGCCTATGCCGGCGCGGTCCTCGCCGCCTATTACGATTCTCTGCTCGTGAAAGTCACCGCCTGGGGGCTCAATCTTCCGGAAGCGTGCCAGCGAATGGATCGCGCCCTGCGTGAATTTCGCATTCGCGGCGTCAAGACCAACATTCCTTTCCTCGAGAACGTCGTCAATCATCCGCGGTTCCGCGCCGGCGAAGTCACCACTTCCTTTCTCGACGACTCCCCCGAACTCTTTCGCATTTCCAGCCGCGGCGATCGCGCCACCAAATTGCTTTCCTATCTCGGCGATGTAATCCTCAACGGCAATCCGGAGGTAAAGGGCAAGAAAGTTCCCGAAACTTTCGAGCCGCCGGTCCTCCCCAACGTACCTGGAATCGAGCCGCCTCCTGGTTCGCGGCAACTGCTGCAAAAGCTTGGCCCGAAAAAGTTTGCCGCCTGGGCGCGTAAAGAAAAGCGCCTGCTGATCACGGACACGACCCTTCGCGATGCGCACCAATCTCTCATGGCCACCCGCGTGCGCACGCACGATCTCTTAGCCACTGCCAACGCCATCGCGCAGCGGCTTCCCAACCTTTTCAGCTTGGAAATGTGGGGTGGCGCCACCTTCGACACCGCGCTCCGCTTCTTGCACGAAGATCCCTGGCTGCGCCTGCGCGAGCTGCGCCGCCGCGTACCCAATATCTGCTTCCAGATGCTCCTCCGCGGCGCAAACGCTGTGGGCTATGCGTCCTATCCCGATAATGTCATCGAAGAATTCGTACGCGAATCTCACGCTCAAGGCATCGACATCTTTCGCATTTTCGATTCGCTCAACTCCATCGAAAACATGCGCGTGGCCATTGATGCTGTGCTCGAAACTGGCGCGATCTGCGAACCCGCCATTTGCTACACAGGCGACATTCTCGATTCAGGCCGCCCAAAATATTCGCTGAAGTATTACGTCTCCATGGCCAAGCAACTGGAAAAGCTCGGGGCGCATTTCCTGGCCATCAAAGACATGGCCGGCCTTTGCAAGCCGTACGCGGCTTTTCAGCTCGTTCGCGCTCTTCGCGAAGAAATCGATATTCCCATTCATTTTCATACCCACGACACTAGCGGCTTAAACGCGGCCTCCGTCCTGAAGGCTGCCGACGCCGGCGTGGACGTTGCCGACGCCGCAGTCGCCGCGATGAGCGGCGGCACCAGCCAGCCGAATCTGAATTCCATCGTCGAAGCTCTGCGCCACACCCCGCGCGACACGCAACTCGATATCGGTGCGCTGAATGAATGCTCCGATTATTGGGAGACGGTACGCACGTACTATTTGCCTTTTGATTCCGCGCCCAGGTCAGGCTCTGCCCGCCTCTATCAACACGAAATTCCCGGCGGCCAATACACCAACTTGCGCGAACAAGCCTCCGCCATGGGCCTCGGTCAGCGGTGGCGCGAAGTCGAAACCATGTACGCTCGCGTGAACCAGCTTTTCGGCGACATCGTCAAAGTCACGCCTTCCAGCAAAGTTGTCGGAGACATGGCGCTTTTCTTGATGGCCAAAGAAATGACGCCGGAAGATTTGCTGAAGCTCGACGAGCATCATGATCTCTCGCTTCCCAATTCCGTCGTCGAGATGTTTTCCGGCGTCCTGGGTGTTCCGCCGGGAGGCTGGCCCAAAAAACTCCAAAAGATCATTCTTCGCGGCGCGCCGCCAATGCGTGGCCTGCCAAGCGATAATCTGCCTGCTGCGGATCTCGATCACGAAAAGCAGGCACTCGAAAAGAAAGTCGCGCATCCAATTCGGCGTGACGATTTACTGAGCTACTTGCTCTACCCAGACGTCTTCCTGAAATACGATAAGTTTCGCCAAACGTATTCCGACGTCGGTGTGTTGCCCACCCCCGCATTCTTCTATGGCCTGAAGCCCGGCGAGGAAATCACCATAGAGATCGAGCAAGGCAAAACGCTCATCGTCAAATTTCTAGCCGCTGGCGATCCGCATCCCGATGGCACCCGCACACTTTTCTTCGAGCTAAACGGCCAGCCGCGCGAAGTCAACGTTCGCGATCGCGCATTGCGCGTTGTCGAGCGCGCTCACCCCAAAGCCGATCCCGCCGATCCCGGTCAAGTTCCCGCGCCCACTGCCGGCGTAATTTCCGGCGTCGCTGTCCAAGCCAACCATCCCGTCGAGCGCGGCGCCAAGTTGCTCACCCTCGAAGCCATGAAGATGCAATCCAACATTTACGCACCCATCACCGGACGGGTCGCCAAGCTGCTGGTAGTGCCCGGCCAACATGTGGAAGCCAAGGATCTGCTGGTGATGATCGTTCCGTGAGCGCTCCCGACCTTCATCGACACGAAAAATTTCGCTCACGTTTCCTCCGCAATCAGCGCGATCTCATCGTTTATCTTCCACCTCGCTATCACGAGCAACCGCAACGCCGCTTTCCCGTTTTGTACATGCACGACGGCCAAAATCTTTTCGATGGCGCCACCTCCTTCGTTCCCGGAATGGATTGGCACGTCGGCCACACAGCGGACGATTTCATTCTCACCCGCGCTGTGCAACCGCTCATCATCGTTGGAATTTACAACGTCGGAAAAGTTCGCATTAACGAATACACGCCCACCAAAGCGCCGCGTCTAGGCGGCGGCCGCGCCGACCGCTATGCAAAATTTCTTATTCGGGAAGTAATGCCGTTCATCCAGCAGGAGTACCGCGCGCTTCCCGATCCGCGCGTCACGGGTACGGGCGGTTCATCGCTGGGTGGATTGCTCTCGCTCTATCTCGGCTTGAAACACCCGCAAATATTCGGCCGTCTCGCGGCGCTCTCTCCATCAGTCTGGTGGAACCAGGGCGTCATCCATCGCTTCGCCGTCGCCGCTCCTGTCGAGCCCCGCCCGCGAATCTGGCTCGACATCGGCACCAAGGAAGGCCCGCGCATCGTGCCCGACGTTGAACAATTTCGCGACATCCTCCTGCAAAAAGGTTGGCAGCTCGGCAAAGACCTCAACTACCAATGTATCGAAGGCGCAGAGCACAACGAAGCCGCCTGGGCCCAGCGCGTCGGCCCTTTCTTGCAATTCTTGTACCCCGCGGCGGAGTCCACAGTATAATCCGCGATATTTTCGCGCTCACGGAATCGCTCATGGCTGACCAGCGCCCGCTCACCATCCTCTGCGTAAGCTCCTACGAAAAAGGCCAGGAATTCCTGCGCACCTGCAAATCGATAGGCTGCCGCGTGCTCCTGCTAACTGTCGAAAAACTCCGCGACGGTGACTGGCCGCGCGAATCTCTCGACGAGTTGTTCTTCATGCCCGAAGA
>Ga0137418_10002458_pt1 | contig 16989 bp, 17 predicted proteins | sample CZODoug3_1_2_16f_FD_122242 | JGI IMG/M metagenome (GOLD analysis project Ga0137418, IMG submission 122242) | Vadose zone soil fungal communities from Angelo Coast Range Reserve, California, USA - CZODoug3_1_2_16fungal (Hybrid Assembly) | ecosystem: Environmental > Terrestrial > Soil > Vadose... | reverse complement strand
TCCGGGGCCGCCTCAGGCGTGCCCAGCGTGGCTATACCTAAAACCACCGAAGTGCTGGTCATTCAGACTCCCAAGCAAGGCGTGACCGCTGAACAAATCTTGGCCGTCATACCGGCAGAGATTCGGGCAACTGTGAGGCTCTACCTCGACGGGAAAATCCGTCAGTGGTATTCGCGCGGCGATGGTAAAGGCGTCATCTTCCTGGTCGACGCGAAGACCGAGGACGAGGCACGAGCCCTTATGGAAACGCTGCCGCTTGCGAAGGAACAGCTGATGGATCACCAGTACATTCCCGTCGGACCCTTGATGCCCCTGAGGGCATTGGTGGGCCCAGGAGCGCAGCCGTGACTCTCCTCGCGAGAGCGCTGCTGCAGGTAGGGAACCCTTAGAAAGAGACGATCATGATCAAGTCAAAGATCATCGTGACCGGCGCGACTGGGAAAACGGGTAGCGTCGTCATCGCAACTCTGCTTTTTCGTGAGGATCGCATGCCGTGAATCGCATTCCAGCACTCGCCGCATTTTCCTTACTGCTGGCAGCCCCCCTCCGTGGCCTCCGCAGCTGACCGTCACCACCAAGGATGGACCCAACGCCACGGCAACGTATTGGTCGTCGTCTACGACGAAAGCAAGTCACTACGAAAGGGAACGAGATCATCATGGAAAACACCGTCACATCGCGCGTCGATCAGCCCAAAGTTCTAGCGGTTTCCGGCATAGGAACTTTCGTCGCCGTCTTCTTTTTAGCTTGGTTGGCGCTCATTTTTGTCCTGGGCGCGCGCGGTGTGTTCGTCGCGCCGCGCGGTGCGCCACCGCTTGGATTGCTAATCGGCCTCTTGGCCCCCCTCAGCCTGTTTCTCCTTGGATATCGGACCATCCGACCCCTGCGGGAGTTTGTTCTCTCATCTGACCTTCGCCTCATTGTGGGGATGCAGGCGTGGAGATGGGCCGGCTTTGGGTTTCTGACTTTGTACGCCTACGGAGTCTTGCCTGGAATCTTCGCTTGGCCTGCGGGGCTGGGCGATATGGCGATCGGTGTGACCGCTCCATGGGTTCTGGCTACTCTCCTGCGCCGGCCCGATTTTGCGGCCAGCAAGAGCTTTGTGGCATGGAACCTTTCCGGCATTTTGGACCTCACCGTGGCCGTGAGTATCGGGGCGCTGGTCCCGCTGCTCGCTCCCAATTTTTACGGAGCTGTTTCAACGGCCCCGATGACACAGCTGCCGCTGGTGCTGGTTCCGACATACTTGGTGCCGACATTCTTGATACTGCACCTGACTGCGCTGTTTCAGGCGCGACGTCTCGGCAGACAAACAACGCGCTACGGGAAATCCGGTGCCAGCGGAGAGATCCGAATCTCGCAAACCGCTTGAGGCATCCAAGATGCCTATATCAGTTCCCCTTTTTTCCGCTTGCGCCTGCCGAAGCGCTAGGCCGGGAGGTTTCGATCGTGGCTATCTCGGAAACGGTTCTTGTCCTCGCAGGTGGCACCGCGGTCCTGTCGATCCTCTTCGGCATGCGCGTCGCCATGCGGGCCTTGGCAGGCGGCGCTGCCACGGCGCGGTCGGATGGCGGGCAGGGGGCGGGCGGATCGGGTACGCCCGATGTGGCCGGCGTCATCGCGCTGCCGCCCTTGATCGTTCTCGGCTTCCTGGCAGCGGCAGGGGTGCTTGAGGCGATCGTGCCGCTCCCAGTCCCCGTCACGCATTCGCTCACCCGCTATGTGGCGGGCGCCATGCTCGCAGCAGGTGGCTTCTTCATAATCGCCATGGGCACGCGGCGCTTCGCGGCCGCCGGCACCAACGTTCCGCCGACCTTGCCGGCGACGGCTCTGGTGGTCGACGGCATCTATCGGCGAACCCGGAACCCGCTCTACCTGGGAATGACCCTCGTGTACCTGGGCCTGGGCATCGCGGCGGGGAGCCTGTGGGCGATCGGGCTGGTGGTGCCTCTGCTGTGGGTGATCAACGTCGGCGTCGTTAAGCGGGAGGAGCGCTATCTGGAGCGCAAGTTCGGCGATGCCTACCGCGCCTACAAGGCGCGAGTGCGGCGGTGGATTTGATGGGGTGGGTTCGGGTCCCCCACGGAATGGAGCTCGAAACCCACCAGTCCCCGCATATTTGTAAGTTGCCGTAAAACCAATTCACACAGCGCTGTCACGACGTGCTCAGGCTCGGAGCGGGAGAGCGCACTCAGTGAGTCGGTTCGAGAATCAGTTTCTGCGCACGCCAGTTCAAAATTTCCGCGACATAGAGTTCGTTTTCAGACGGACATGCTATCTCGTGGATCCACCCGAACTCCCCTAGCTGCTTGCCGGATTTTCCGAACACGCCAAGAACTCTTCCATCAAGGGAAAGCTTGTATATCCTCCCCGGATAGGCGTCGGAGCTGTACATCACTTGATCCGGCGGAGGTGTAATGCAGATCGCCCAAGGTGAACCCGGAGACCTTGTCGGGTTCGGCTGTTCGCGCTTGTCCCCGATTGCGGGGCGAGCACTATGATCGAAAGGCACGTCGATGGTGATTTGGCGCAGAAACTTTCCCTCTCCATCGAACACCTGGATTCGGCGGTTACCGCGATCCGCAACGTAGACATTTCCCTCAGCGTCGAGCGCAATGCTGTGCGGAGTATCGAACTGCCCGGGTTTGCTTCCAGGTTCACCCCAGGATTTGAGCCATTTACCATCTTTGTCGACTTTGGCGATCCGCGAATTGATGTAGCCGTCGCTGATGTAAGCGTTGTTGGATTTGTCCCACGCTATATCTGTCACCTGTCTGAACATCCCGTCCTCGGGAGGTAGTGGCGGGTTAGCGTCCTTCAATGGCCCGGTGCCGTCATCAGAAGCCTCCTGCTTGCGGCCGAACACCATAACAACGCGTCCCTCAGGATTGAATTTAATGACCATGTCCGAACCCTTGTCGGTAACCCAGATGTTGTCCTCGCGATCGACCTTGACCGTGTGCGCGTAAGACCACGCGTAGAGGTTGTGGCCGATCTCGCGCACGAACTTGCCGTCCGCGCCAAACTCGAGAAGCTGCGCAGCACTCGCCCCATAGGCCGGCCCCGTCGTATTGCCACGCGAGAAAACAAAGACGTGTCCCTTGGAATTGACTGCCACCCCTGCAACTTCCCCGAAATACAAATCGGGGGGAAGTTTCAGAAAGTCGGGAACCGAACGGTAGCGTATTTCAGGCACAGGCGCCTGTTGAGCAAAAAGCGAAGCGGCCACAAGAAACAAAACAAGAATGGAACATCTCATTGACGCCTCCGAAAAATTAAAGCTTGCGCATCACAATATAACTTACAACCTCCGACTGCCCAACAGGGCGACAATGGTTTCGGCGAGTGAGTACTGAAAGACTAACGGGACCAATCTGGAGGCGCTACCTCCGGTTTGCCCGTCATCCGCCAGCAATTGCAGGGGGCAAGTCTCAATGAGGAACGCGAAGTCGCGGTGCAGAGTTGAGGAAGTCAAGGATTCTAATTGCTCCCTGAACATACTCCAGGGAGCGGACGCTTCAATCGAGGTCCTCAAGGCGAAGTGAATCGCCTTTCCAGGCAGCTTCAAACTCTTTTCTGACCCACTCGGCGTCGGTCGACTTCTTCTGTGCCTTCAAGCTTTCCATAAGGCCGAACAGCGAGCGGCCATTTCGCCGATGGCTCTTCAAGTCTTCGCGAAACGCGGCTTCAGCCTCGGCTGGCTGGCCGGCGCGAAGCAGTGCGGCGCCTAAAGATTCCCGTATCGGGTAATACCACGGAGGGGGTTCATCGTAGGTCAATCCATCCTGTGCCTGGACGGCTCTTCTCCAGAGCGGAACGGCATGGATCGGGTCCGTCGCCAACCTGGCCTCCAGTACAATCGCCGCCACCTTCAGCACATTTTCTGCGCTGTTGTTCCCATTCACGTACAGAGCACTTGGGGGTACGAGCTTTCGCGCGGCCTCAAATAGCGCTCTCTCCCGGTTCGCATCCTGCACCTCACCCTTCGCGGCGAAGGCCGTGCCGCGGGCGAAATGCCAAAGCGCATTGGCGGTGAGCCATGTCGAATCCGGTGCCGCCGTTGCCAGGATCTCATCCCAGCGTTGCATACGAAGTTGAATCACCAGGGGCATGGCCGCAAAGCACTCCTCCATCTGCATCTCCTTTACTCTTGGGCCGGCGAACGCGGCAAGACGATCTGCGGCCGCCTTTGCCTCTTCATATCGTCCCTGAGCCGCACGCCCCACTGCAATGAAATGGAGGTTGTGAGTGTAGAACATGAGCGGGTAGACCCCCAGCGTACCGGCGCGCTCCATGTAATCCTCATCGGCTCTTACGGCATGCTCGTTCGTTACCGCTAAATCCTCGTATTCTCCAGTTTGGAAAAAGATGTGTGCCGGCATGTGCAGCAAGTGGCCGGCTGCGGGTACTAGAGTCATCAGCCGCTGGGCACTCGGAAGGGCTCGTTCGAGTTGTTGAGAGCCTTCCACCGCGTGAACGTAGTAATGATTGGCGCCCGGATGCTCTGGGTCGCGGCTAAGAACTCCTTCGAGTACCCTTACTACTTCCTCCGTTCCTTCCTGCGGGCTTCCGTCTGACTTCCACAGCTGCCATGGCCGGCGCAGCATGAGGCTCTCGGCGTAAAGGACCTGCGCGTCCAAATCGTCAGGATATTGCGTGACGAGGAGGTTCATTGCGTCCTTGTAGTCCGACAAGAGCTGCTTGCGATTTGGGTTAGGATCACGCGAATACCGCTTGGCAAGTGCTTCGATATAGCGTCGCTCGTTTTGCGGCGCCTGCGCGCTCATCGCCAAGGCTCTCTGCACCGCTTCGTAGGCGGCTCTCTCTCGCTCCAAATCGACGTCCAGCAAAATATCAGAACCAGGAGTCACGGCGGTAAGAGCATATCTGGGGCCCAAGGCCCAGGCGACACCCCAATAGGGCATGGCTGCCTCGGGGTCCAACTCGATGGCACGACGGAAAAAACGCACAGCTTCGTCATGATTGAATCCGAAATTAAGGACGAGTCCCTGGTCGAAGAATTTCTGAGCCTCCGGGCTTTCTGTGGAAATTGGATGGTGATGATTACCCGTGCCGGCAAGAAGAGCCACGGGCCGAGCTGGAGGAGGCTGTTGCGACTCCTGAGCAATCAACTGAAGGGAGGCGCAGAACAGAAGGGTTAAAACCCCAATAGCCGATTTCATAGAAGTCTCTCCAGCGTTGTGTTCTAGCCGACGAAGCTGACCGCAGGGCAAATGCAGACACATGTTAAGCCAGAAGCGTGTGGCCATCCATGTGGAGGACACCGGTCGCCAAAAGCTTTTCCGGAAATTCCCTTAGTTCCAGTTTGTCGGCAACCCGGAGGCAATCGGAACTGTGACCTTCCATGCTGGCTACGCTACGAACCGAATCAGTTCCATTCTGAAGGGTAGGGCCAAACAATTCGGATGGTTGCAGACCCCCGCAACCATCCGAGGCTCTGCGTTCAATGCCAGGCTTGCCCTTGCTGGAGCCCCCCAAGGGCGAGGACAGTGCTGAAGCGACGGCGCACGCGGCGAACAAAACGTGCTTCATGGAGGCTCTCCAGAACGGCTCTTGCTGCTGCGTGGTTCAGACGCCGTTTCCCCCGTGAAATGGGCCAATCGTGGTCACTCATTCAGCCGAAGCTTCAACTGAAACGACGCAACTCTCGAATCAGGTGGATGAGGCCGTCGGTCCTTTGTTTCGCCCCCGGCCCGTGCCGCCTGGATCGGACGGCGATGGAAGCCAAGGCGCTGGGGAAGGTGGAGCAGAGGAGCAAGGCCGGTTCACTTCGCTTCTTTCGCCTTTTTGACTCGCTCGGCATCCAACGCCAGAAACTTGTCCTTTTCCCCTTGCGTGACAATGTAGTCGCGAAAGCGAGTGTAAATCACGCCGTTATACTCCGCTGCGAGCATGCCGTACGCCATCGCCTGGTACAAATCTATTTCAGTCATGTCCGGGCGACTTGACCCCTGGCATAGGGTTAGGGTCGTACTTCTGGTCAGTAGTTCGCTAATTGTCAGGGTTGCAGCACTTTTCACAAAGTCGGAAGTGACGAATTGCCAGGACTTGAAATCTGCCTTGCACTCGGCGTCCGTCGGCGATTGCGCGTAACAGGGGGAGGATAGGATACGGCAACCAGTAGCAGCTTCCTCATACCGTCCTCTTTCCTACGAGCCCGAAAAGCGATGGGGGCAGAATGTTAGCGCGGCGAAACGACCCAATGTTTGGCCGGCTGCATCGCTTCACGCTCTTGCAAAGACGCGAGGACTGGGCACCCGCCGCAAACATTGAGCATCATAATCATTCCATAACTTCAGATTCCCCTACGATGGTGTCAATTCCAGGTCTGTCCGCACCGTGCTGCACATGCGTCGTTGGCCGAAAGTGTTGACGACGATGCACCGTGCTCTTCCCAAAAGGCCAACTCAACGCGATAGAGTCGGGGCACGGTAAGCCTTGGCTTGGGTTTGCGGATCGCTTACAGTTTGAGGTACAGTTTGCAAAAGTGTCCCGAAGAAGCGCAACTTCGATTGTTCTCCTGACGGTATTGATCGCCGGGACTACTCCGACCGGGGTTTGCGCACTCATCTGCGAACGCCACACACAAGCGGAAAGTCAGCGCCACTGCGGGCAGCCTTCCGACAGCATGGCAGGAATGGCTCACGATCACTTCGCCATGCATCATCCAGGTGTTGAGGCCATGAGTGCGCTGTTGCTGTCGCAATCGTGCCAGACCAACTGCGTCACGGCGGAACGCCTCAACGTTTGGAGAAAGATTGTTCCTCAGGTGACGGTGGTCCGGAGCGGTGCCGGCGTCCTAGGTACCACGGCCGCGTTTCTGGTCCCCCATTTCAATGCCGCGTGGGGTTTGGACACCGGCCAATCCGCTCCTCTCTGTGCACATTCTGCATCTTTCTCCATCCTTCGCATTTGAGATTCCCCCTCTCCATCTAGCAACGGTACAGCCACAGCAGCGACTTCACGTCGACTGCTTGCCGTGGATCTCTCTTCGATCCAATGTGCGTCAACTCTCAGAGAGGAAGAACCATGAAGAACAGACGTGATTTCCTGAGAAATACCTTGGGTGTGGGCGCCACTCTAGCGGCCGCACCTCGACTGTTTCCAGCACCGCAGGCGAACGGAGCGGGCATGGACATGGACCACATGAGCCACGGTGGCCCACGCAGCCGGATCGTCTCGGTGGAAACGCCGGATATTCCGCACCTTCCCTGGACAACGGCAAACGGGGCGAAGGAGTTTCACTTGATCGCCGAGCCAGTGAAACAGGAATTCGTCCCCGGCAAGATCGTAAACCTGTGGGGCTATAACGGCAGCGCTCCTGGGCCTACGATGGAAGTGAACCAGGGTGATCGGGTAAGGATCATCGTGGATAACCATCTTCCCGAAGCGACCTCCATGCACTGGCACGGATTTGAGATCCCCGTCGACATGGATGGGGCGCCAGGGAGTAGCCAAGACCCGATTCCGCCCGGCGGTCGTTTCGTTTATGAGTTCACACTGCATCAGGAGGGGACCTTCTTCTACCACTCCCACATGGCGATGCAAGAGATGATGGGGATGATCGGAGCCTTCATCATGCATCCCGAGAAAGCCTACGATCCACCGGTCGACAAGGATTTCGCGATCATCTTGCAAGAGTTCGCGATCCTTCCTAACAATCCCATACCGAACTCCATGAATATGGAGTTCAACTGGCTGACCTTCAACGGCAAGGCTGGTCCCGCTACCACGCCCCTGATTGTTCGGCTGAACGATCGCGTCCGCTTGCGCTTCATCAACCTCGGAATGGACCACCATCCCATTCACGTACACGGGCACACATTTGTCGTGACGGGGACCGAGGGGGGACGGCAGCCGAAGACCACTTGGGGACCGAAGAACACCGTTCTGGTGGGAGTCGCCGAGGCCGCCGACGTCGAGTTCGTCGCCAACAATCCCGGCGACTGGATGGTTCACTGCCATCTGCCGCACCACATGATGAACCAGATGTCGTCAGTAGTGGGGACGATGACCCGACGTAGCAACGGCATGCCCGCCGGCTTGGGCATGGAAGAGGGTATGGGCATTTTGCGCGAGGGGCATGCCACTTCCGAGGACAAAGGTCCAAGTTCGGGTCGTGGGATGGGTGTGGGTTCGACTCGCGACCAGACCGTCGGTAACGGACCTCTCTCGGCGCCGCAGACGGAGTACTCCATGGACAACATGCCGGCGATGCAGCACAAAGGAATGCAGAGGGCGGCGCCAGAAGTGGCCAAGGATGCCAACTCGGTTCCTGGATTTCCGCAGGACGCCTTCATGGAGGGGCCGGCAATGGCGATGGACAAGATGGTGGACAAACCGGAGAACTACGGGCTTCGTCCGGGCTGGAGTGGATTTATGCAGGGGATGATGACTTTCCTCCGAGTGCTGCCGCCCGACCTGTACAACAAGGTGATGGACTTGCGCGAGCAGCAAAAGGATAAGCCGGAGCCCATGCCGGGGATGGAGCACCATCACCACGGATAGCCGATCGGGGAATGATCTGACGAGGAGAACGCAATGAAGCGACAAATCGATCCGTTATCCGTCGCCGTGGTTTTGGGGATTTTCTTAGCTGCTCTCGTAAGGGCGCCGTTCGGATTCAGCCAAGACCAGTCGATGCCGAATATGCCCACGCCGCCCACGCCAGCGCACGAACAAGCAAGTACCCCCACCGGCCTCACGCTGGCTGCGTTAGAGGAGATGGCCCTCAGCAACAATCCCACCTTGGCCCAGGCTGCTGCTGAGATTCGCGCCGCAACGGGCCGGAAGCTCCAAAGTGGACTCTATCCCAACCCGACGGTCGGCTATCAAGGTGAGCAAATACGCGGTGGGACCCAAGGCGGAGGGGAACAGGGTTTCTTCGTGAGCCAGGACATCGTCCTTGGAGGCAAGCTCGGACTCAATCGCCGAGTTCTGGAGCAGGAGAAGAAGCAAGCGGAAGCAGAAGCCGAGGAGCAACGTCTCCGCGTCATCAACGGCGTGCGAATGTTCTATTACCAATCGCTGGCTGCGCAAGAGATGCTTGCTCTGCGTCACAAGCTCAGCAAGTTAGCTGAAGATGCCGTGCAAACCTCGCACCAGCTTGGGAATGTTGGACAGGCGGACCAACCGGACGTGCTGCAAGCGGAGGTTGAAGGGGAGCAGGCGGAACTTGCAGTTGTCGCGGCCGAGCAGAACCAGCTCCGTGCCTGGCGGGCCTTGGCGGCAACTGTCGGGAAACCGGAAATGCAGCTGACGCACCTGGCGGGCAATCTTGGGGATCTACCAGAAGACAATCCCGATCAATGGTTGCAGACGATCGTACAGGAAAGTCCAGCCGTCAAGATCGCACAACTGGGAGTGCTCAAAGCGGAGGCATCGCTTCTTCGGGCGAAGCGTGAGCCTATACCTGACCTGCAACTTCGGGGCGGTCTTCAGCAAAACCGTGAACTGGACGCCACTACAAATCGCCCAATCGGCTTGCAGGGTTTCGCCGAGGTCGGTGTGCAAATTCCTATCTTCAATCGTAATCAGGGGAATGTGCAGTCCTCCGGAGCCGACGTTGAACGCGCACAGCGGGAAGTGCAACGGGTCCAACTGGTCTTGCGTGAGCGTGCGGCGGCTCTGCTGCAGAACTACGTGACATCGCGCTCAACAGTGGAGAGATACCGAAACCATATGATCCCCCGGGCGCGGCAGGCGTACGAGCTTTACCTGAAAAGCTACGGCGAGATGGCGGCTGCGTACCCTCAGGTGCTGATTTCACAGAGAACCTTGTTCCAACTCCAGACTGACTACATCGCAGCTCTTGAAAATCTCTGGGGCAATTCGATTGCCTTGAAGGGGTTCCTTTTGACCGACGGTCTAGAGGCACCTAGCCGTTCTGGAGAAATGGACCAGGCGGTTCGCGAGCTCAACGTGCCATCGCCAACAAGTTCCATGCAACCACGGTGAGGAGAGCAGAGAATATGCGAAGAACGGCAGGTCTATTGCTGCTGGCGCTTGCGGTCGTGATCTTCTTGGTCTCGGGAGCCATGGTTGCAGTGCACCACGGTTTCAGCGCCCGTGACCAGCCTTCGGCACCAGAGACGTATGTTGCAAGCGCGGCCCGGCGGTTGGCCGTTCCTTCCACGGCAAGAAACGAGAAAAACCCGTTCCCGGCTTCACCCGAGTTGATGGCCGAGGCAAGAGCACATTTTGCCGACCACTGTGCCATCTGCCACGCCAATAACGGGAGTGGGAATACCGAGATCGGACGGAACCTGTATCCGAAGGCTCCGGACATGCGGTTGCCGCAGACGCAAAATCTGACCGATGGGGAGCTTTACTACACGATTCACAACGGCATCCGGCTCACGGGAATGCCGGCCTGGGGTACGGACGAGAAAGACGAGGACAGCTGGAAGCTGGTTGTGTTGATCCGACACCTTCCTCAGCTTTCGCCTGCGGAGGAACGAGAGATGGAATCACTCAACCCGAAAAGTCCGGGAGAGAAGCAGGAAGAACTGGAGGAAGAGCAATTCTTGAACGAAAACCAACCCGGTAATCAGGCACCCAAACCACCAACGCACCACACTAAATAGTGAGGAGAAAATTATGAAACGCATGGTCGTAATCGTTATCCTGTTGTTCGCCCTTTCTCTTGTCGTACCGGCCCACGAAAACGGAAAGCATGTCATGGGCAAGGTCACCAGCATTTCCGACAGCTCGATTACGGTTGAAACGACGGCCAAAAGATCCGTAACGGTAGAGGTGACTGGCAAGACTAAGTTCGAAAAAAGCGGTGCAGCGGCAACCCTTAAAGACTTGAGGGTTGGAGACAAGGTTGTCATCCATGCCGGCGTCTCGGGCGCCATGCTTGTCGCAAACGAAGTCCACTTTGGCGCCATGAAGGGGAAGGAGTCCATGCAGGGAATGAAGGGAATGGAGGGCACGGACCCTAAGTGAAAGAAGTTCTTGGGAGCATCCGAATTGCGGATGTTTTGCGGCCAGAAGCCAAGAATGCGGTTGCGGCAGATGGGTTTGAAAACCGTTCTATTGAGCGGAGACACTCAAGCTGCAACGTCATCGGTGGGCCGCGATCGCGGAGTGGGACGAGGCGGTGGAGGACTCCTGCCGCAGCAGAAAGCAAGGTGGGTGACTGATCTGCGCAGCAAAGGGCGGATGCGACGCGGACTATTTCCGCAACTTGCTGGTCCTAATGGACTGTCCGCCCAATGTTGGTTGCGAACGAGAATGCGTGCTGGGCGATATCTTAAGCACGGATGTTGCGGAAGTGCCCACGCTCCGCATAGCGACAGTGCGGAGATTGTTTCGAACGAAATCGAAGGCTGCCCTGAATCCGTTCAGAAGGAGCATCAATGAAGGTTTTCTCGAACCCTCGGTTCCTCGCTATATATTCGGGTGTGCTGACCGTGGTCTTTGCCGTTGTTGTCCTCGGTGGCACAGCGATGGTCCGCAACCAAACCTTTGGAATCATCACGGCTCGCCGGATCAATATCGTCGAGCCTGACGGTACGGTTCGTCTCACGATTTCAAATCGAGCCGACTTTCCCGGTGCCTGGAACCGGAAGAAGGAGTACCCACGCCCCGATCGAACAGAGGCGGCGGGTATGCTGTTCATGAGCGAAGAAGGAACCGAGCAAGGTGGCTTCATCTGGGGAGCGAGTCAATTGCCGGATGGAACCATTGAAAATCACGCTCACCTCAGTTTTGATCAGTACGAAGAGAATCAAGTCTTTGCCGTTGATGCCGGGCAGGATGGGAAGAATAGGTTTTCACGCATAACCATGGCCGATCAAGGAGACTTCCCCATTGAACAGAAAAGGAAAGCAAATGACGAGATCGAAAGATTGCCCGCGAATGAGCAGGATGCGGCCTGGGAGAAGTTCTTTGCGAGTCATCGTCACGACGTGCAGAGGGTAGCTTTGGGGCGTGCTCCGGATGGCTCTGTTGGCCTCGAGTTGCGAGACCAAAATGGGCGAGTGAGAATTGCGCTAACAGTGCGGTCTACTGGAGAACCTCTCATGCAGTTCCTGAACGAAGATGGCAAAGTTATCCATGAGTTCGCGGGCGCCAGCAAATAGTTTCCCGCGTTGCCTCCTTAGGTACTGAAGGTACTGACACGTTCGAGGTGACCGTTCATGGATCCGGTCACGCGCTAGCCGTGCAAAGGGACGGCGTCTGCAGTGTGTTCGAAATAGGGCTCCGCGTTCAGATCGGCAATGAGCCCAGGCTGAACCGGTCGCCATCCCAGCCGTTCCCGGGTCAGCGCGCTGGAAGCCGGAGCGTCGATACTAGAGAGCCATCCAGCCAAAATGATCGGCTGCTTCCTCGCGAGACTTGCTGACGACCGGTAGGTTCAATTGCCGGCCGATGACCTCAGCGATCTCTCGAGTCGGTACTTCCTCCTCGGCCGCCGTGATACCGTGCTCCGACGAAATTTTTCTCGAGCGCGAGCCTGTAGAGATGAGCAGCATCCAGTTGGTGTACCGCGGGTCAACGGTTGAGCCCGTCGTTTATAAGTGCGGAAACGCCCTTTTCCCGTGCGATGCTAATCAGGCGTGGCACAAAGCCGTGATCTGCTTTCCCTGCCACCAGGCTATTAAAGCTCGCGACCTGGTCTTCACTCATTACGCGCCTTGATGATTGCCGACTTCCATCGAGGAGTGAAAAATGAATGCTCTTCGTGACTTTGGCCTTGCGAGGAGCTGACTGCAGCGAGGAGCCGACTTGTCGTTCCTAATCCTTTCGATATACGCTCTGATACTCACCGCGGCTCGAACGGGGCGACTCTCGCCCAGTGGCGCATGGCCCAGTGGCGCATGGCCCAGTGGCGCATGAAGGATGAGTGGCGCATGAAGGAAATGACCGCCAACGACAGCTTCGAACGGTTCCGGACCGGCGCAGCGAAGTATGCCGCCTACCTCGAGACGCCCGAGGGCCGCCTGCGCCTCGATCTCGCCTTTGCCAACTTGCAGGAGTTTCTGCCGCTGGCCCCACGGTCTTTGCGCGCTCTGGATCTCGGGTGCGGTACCGGCGCCATCGCGGTACGCCTGGCGCGACTTGGTCTGCACGTCACGTTGCTGGATGCGTCCCTACCGATGCTGGATTTCGCCAAGCGTGCCGCGCGGGACGCAGGAGTTACCGAGAGGATGGCACTGGAACACGGCGACGCCGCGCAATTGGCAACCTTGTTCCACGCCGGATCGTTCGATGTAGTTCTTTGCCACAATATCCTGGAATATGTGGACGACCCGTGTGCCGTGTTGCACAGCGCGGCTCGCGCCTTGCGAGATCCGTCTGGCATGATCTCGGTTTTGGTGCGTAACCAGGCAGCTGAGGTCTTCAAGGCCGCGATACAAGAAGGCGATTTGGCGGCGAGCGAGCTTAGTCTCACCGCTGCGTGGGGACATGAGTCTCTGTACGGAGGCAGAGTGCGGCTATTTACGAGGGAGAGCCTGCAAGCTATGCTCCTGGAGTCGTCACTTGCGGTCATTGTGGAGCGAGGCGTACGGGTTGTGTCGGATTACTTGCCGCCGAGGATTTCCCGAAGTGAGGAGTACGAAAGGATTTTTGCGCTCGAGCGTAAGCTGGGCAGTCGACCAGAGTTTGCCGCAGTGGCCCGCTACACGCATTGCCTGGCACACCGCGCAGATCCGGTGACGAAGGACGCTTCATGAACAACGTCACAGCCCAGTCTTCGTCGTCCGGATCTCGCATGCTGACACCTGGTGAGGGTATTGCGCTCGGGCTCGGGCTCACCAACGAGTGTAATCTTGCCTGCGCCTTCTGCTACCGCGATCCGACTCGCGCGGATCGTCTTTCCCTGGACCAAGTGAAGGCAGTGATGGAACGCCTGCCCGTGCGCTCGGTGAATCTCGGCACCGGTGAGAACGGCATGCATCCCGACTTCAAGGCAATACTGGCCTACCTGCAGACGAAACCGGTCAAGCTCACCATCACTTCCAACGGCCATAGTGTTGCTGTTCTGGAAGACAGGGAACTGCGAGCCTTCCATGATATCGAGTTCTCTCTCGATTACTCGACCGAACCGGAACAGGACGCACAGCGTGGGCACGGCAACTGGGCACTCCTCCACCAGCAGGCAGAACGATGTCTCCGGCTGCATATTCCTGTAACCATCGTCGCGGTCATGATGAAGTCGAATTACCTCTGTCTAGCGGACGTGGCGCGAGTGGCCAAACAGTTTGGTGCTCCTTTGCGCGTGAATGTGTACCAGGCCGTGCGATCGGACATCTATGCTCTGAGCTACGATGAATATTGGGAGGGGTTCCGGCGCCTCTTTGCCGAGACCGATGTAGTCGCGATTGGAGAGCCGCTCGTTCGCGCGATGGCGGGGCTCCCACCGCTCCGAGCCGGTTGTGGCGTGCGCACCGTGCGCGTGACACCAAGAGCCACGACCCAACCCTGCGTCTATTGGCCAGGATCCGGGGAGTCGCTTTCAGACGTGATCTCCGCAGGCGCCAACATTCTGAGCTCAGCACCTTTTGAGCAGGCACGGATACTTCCTCACGCCTGCAATCCGTGCGAGTTCCGCGAGTCGTGTCACGGCGGATGTGCCGGCCGGCGAGCCTTGCAGGGGGCACTACTCCAGCCTGATCGTTATTGCCCGATCATTCGGGGCGAGCGCCCACGACTCGAGATCCGCATGGCCGCAGATCGCGATTTGCCCAAGCTGAGCAGTTCCTGCACGACCGTCGTAATCGCCAGTTAGTCTACCGGTCTGCTGGGCACTACAGGGCGGCCGCGCTGGATCCGGCGCAAACTGATCCGGCGCAAACCGATGATCGCGGCAGCGATGGCCACGCATCCGTACTCAAGCAGCATGACCCAACGAGGAAGCGACCCCCACGGATGCCCGAGTGTGCGCCCGTGCCACATGATGTACGTGGGGATAATGCTCACAGTCCAGAGGATGATCAGTAGTGTCGAGGCCGACAGCAGAAACGGCAGCAGCCCGAGCAAATACCATGGGAATACGACGGGGGCGCACACAAGAGATGCTGCCATGGGCCAGGCAAACTGGTCTAGAGAGCACTGAGGCGTTGTCCTTCTTAGCCAGGTCGCAAGTGCGAATCCGACGAGCACCGCCAGCCCAGCCAGCAACTGCGGAGGCGCCACCGGATCGAGTGCCGCAAACACAGGGCCATTAAAGCGGAAACTCTGCACATACCTACCCAGTGAGCCGATCGAAATCCGGCCGTGATGCAGAAATGGAACGTACAGGAGTCCGACCACGGCTGCCGCCAGCGCAGCGTCGCGTATGCGAACCCGCTTCCAGTAGAGGGGCAAGAGTACGACCGGCAGCAATTTCACTGCTATCGCTAGCCCAAGCCCGACAGCCGCAGCCGTCCGCCATCGGCGCACGAGCGCAGCGGCGGACACCACCAACAATAGCGCGCCAACAACGTCAATGTGACCGCTTCCCGCCGCCTCAACGGCCAACAATGGGTTCCAGGCGTAGGCCAGAACCAGGTGCGCTTCCTGCCGGGTACAACGCAAGACATCGAGCAGCACGAGAACGATTGCGAACTCGCAAACCACAAATGCTACTTTCAGCGCAAAGGCGGACTCCCGAATCGCGGCGACTGCGCGGAAAAAAAGCTGCGCTCCTGCGGGATATGGGCTGGGTAGATCCGGATTGTTCATGTTGAGGGTTTCCGGGGTATGCAGCCCTTGAGCGGCAGGATCGCTGGGAACGACAACATAGGGGTTGTAGCCGAGCCTCTGCAGGCGGCCATCCCAAACATAGCGATGGATATCATCATCCGCGCCCGGGGGCAGCCGAAGAAATTCCGTGTGCCACACGGCAGCCAGGACCAGCCCAATGACGACAACGCGCCGGGAAAGTGTTGGAGTAGCGAAAAACTCACGGACCGCTAACAGGTACACGATGCCCGCCAGCGTCAAAGAGGCCATGAAGTACGGTCCACCTCTGTCGCCGAAGTTGCGTGAGCAGATCGTTAAAGCCCCGCACAAGCTGGCGCCGAGGATGTAAACTCTGCTCGCGGGCGTGATCTTCACAATTCTCCCGTGCCCGTCCGTGATTGTGCCGCCAGAGATTCCCACTCTTGAAGCCATCGCGCCGTGCGCGGCGCCTTTGCCGGAGCCTGCCGCAACTCCTCTGCCAACCGAGTCAGGTCGTCGGCTAAATCAACATCGTAAAAAGGAGCCGCGAAACCTACGGAAAGCGCAAGCGTTCGTGCGCGCGATAGAAGTCTCTCCAGAGCGCTACTGGTGCCCATTCCGTCGGGTGCGAAAAGCCTGGGATGAGAAGCCTTCGCGCCCACGAGATAGTAGCCGCCGTCGTGTGTTGGTCCAATGACTACGTCATGTGCGGCCAGCGTTTCGAAGGCGTATTCGAGAACAGAACGCGGCAGGTGGGGGCTGTCGCTGTTGAAGGCGATAACGCGTCGTTGATGACTTTCTGCGAAGTGCGCGAACACTGAAGTGAGGCCTGCGGCAAGACCCTCACCTTTCTGCGCAACTACGATCGCGTGGTTCGTTGCCAACTGCGCCAGCTCATTGACGTCCGAGGCCGGGCACATGATGGCGACTTCCACATCGCTCAGTGACCGCGCCAGCGCCAGCGTGTCGTCCAGAAGACAGCCATAGAAAGCGGTGACGGCGGTAGCAGAAAGGCTGGGGGTCAGGCGAGTCTTGACCGCGCCTGGCCTCGGTGCTTTCGCCATGATAACCAGCACACGGTCACTGCCGGACGAACGCACCACCGTCGCGCTTGAGGACTTCATAAAATTCTGACGCGGAGCTACGCCGGCCGTGGTGCCTCGGCTCTTCGGTGCCGGAAATAATAACGCACTATCAAGCTGAGAATGAACCAGGAGGCGCCGACCGTGCCCTTCAGCGTACCGCTGATCTTTGATTTTCCGATACGCGGATAGTAGCTCACCGGGACTTCCACCACGCGGTATCCGGCCAGGG
>Ga0137418_10002457_pt1 | contig 16989 bp, 11 predicted proteins | sample CZODoug3_1_2_16f_FD_122242 | JGI IMG/M metagenome (GOLD analysis project Ga0137418, IMG submission 122242) | Vadose zone soil fungal communities from Angelo Coast Range Reserve, California, USA - CZODoug3_1_2_16fungal (Hybrid Assembly) | ecosystem: Environmental > Terrestrial > Soil > Vadose... | reverse complement strand
CAGAGTGTCGTGGGCGTAGCTATCGGCGGCGGGCAAAGACAGGTCGCGTTTCATGCGCGCCACGTTTTCACCGGGAATGACACGCAGTTGCTGTCCGGAGGCCAGTTCCGCGCCCAGCATCTCCGACAATGCAGTCGAGACCCAGGCTTCGTCGTCTCTGCCAGAGAGATTCTTGAAGCCCAACACGGCAATTGCGGGACGCGCTCTGAATTGGGCCGACGACTTACCGGGCTCGGCACGATGAGCCAATCGCTCTCGAAGTCCCCCGAGGTTCATCGCGAACAGCACCAGAATGACCAGCATCGCACCGGCAGCCACCAACGCCCCCCCTCTCCATCTCCGCGACGCAACAGTGGGCAGTCCGACGCTGAGCCGGTGCAGATCAGCGCGTAACTTCGTGGCCGATTGGTACCTCTGATCCGGATCCTTCTCCAGACTTTTAGCAATGACTCTTCCGAGTTCGGGAGGAACATTGGGGTCCAGTTGCTGTGGCGGGATGGGAGACAAAGTTAAGACCGCGTCGCGAATGACCGTGGCACTGTTCCCCGGAAACGCTCGCTGACCGGTCGCCATCTCATAGAGGACCAAACCAAACGAGAACAAATCCGTGCGCGCGTCCACCTCTTCGCGCCGGATCTGCTCCGGCGACAAGTAGGAAGGAGTACCGACCGAGGCCCTGGTTCGAGTTAGATGAGGATCAGCCGTCGTGTTAGCGCCGCATTCTCCGGCGCCGTCAGCACCACACTTAGCGACAGGGAGATCAACCGTATCCACGAACTTGGCTACGCCGAAGTCAAGAATTTTGGCCTGGCCGCGGCTGGTAATAAAGATGTTCGCTGGCTTGATATCGCGATGGATGATGCCTTTCTGGTGGGCTGCCTCCAACCCGTCGGCGATCTGTAGCCCGAACTCTACTAGATTCTTCAATCGGGAAACCGTGCTTTGGTTGGCGGCCGCCTCAATCCACTCCCGCAGCGTCTGCCCCTCCAGCAACTGCATGACGATGAAGGGCTGACCTTCATGTTCGCCGAGATGGTAGATGGAACAGATGTTGGGGTGGTCCAGCGCGGAGGCGGCGCGCGCCTCCTGCTGCAGGCGGTCGAAAGCGACCGCGTCGCTGGCCAGCTCCCCGGGCAGGAACTTCATGGCGACCCGGCGGCCGAGCTTGAGGTCTTCCGCCATGTACACCACTCCCATACCTCCTCCACCCAACAGCTGGAGAACACGGTAGTGGGAGATCTTCTTGCCCAGGAGATTTTCCGCGGAGGGCGTTTCCGCATCGGCGGCCACGGGAGTGGCGGGTGGCGGACTGACTTCTGCGACGGGAGCCACGAACCGGTAACCCTTGCCCGTTACGGTCAGTACAAACCGCGGCCGCTCGCGATCGTCCCTGAGTACCTGGCGGATCTTGCGGATCGCAGCATTAATACTGTTGTCCGTGTCCAGGAAAACATCCTTGCCCCAAATCCTTTCGATGATCTGGTCGCGGGTAACGAGCTGCCCCCGCAGTTCGACCAGAAGGACGAGCAGTTCCATGGGGATGTGTTCCAGCTTCAGGGACCTACCCGAGCGGCGCAGCTCATAGGCGCGCACGTCCAGCTCGAAATCCTCACCAAATTTGACGGGTTCTGTAGTTCGAACAGATTCGGAAGCCACGCCAGCTCACCTCAGAGCGGGAACTAATTCTACAACCAGTTTGCTCGCGTGCAACAACCTCAATGTTCTCTGAAGATTACGGATTCACTTGGAATTAAGACGATCTTCAGGCGCTCACTATTGGCCTCAACGCGCAAGTGGAGCACCATCCGCGGCACAGTCGAGCTGATCAGAGTCGCGGATAAGAAATAAGGAGCGTGACATGAAAACATTCTCAAGAGTAAGCAAGCGAAATGCAAAAGGGTGGGATCGCTGATCTGGCAAGAGCCAACACTCTCCCCGGGTTATGGCTACAAAAATACGAAAGAGAACGGCACGAGGATTTCAAGTGCCGAAGCAGAGCTGAGCTAGGAGGTCTCTCATGAGAGTTTTCGGGAAGGCCATTGGATTAGCAGTCAGAGCGGCGTTGATGATCATCGCAGCCGCTTCGCAAGCGCAAATGATCGATAACACGCAAGCGCCGAACACCGCCAAAGCGGGCATCAACAAGTCGCTGCTGGATGAGGTTGGCGCTGGACGCGGCGATGTAATGACGGCCGGTTCGTCCGTTTACATCATCAACCGCGATCCGTTCCGTTCCATTCGCCGGGGACGGCAACTCTTCCAACGCAAGTTCACCCGCTCACAGGGAGAGGGAGCGAACGAGAAAGATGGCGTGGGCGATATCAACAACGATCTCGCCATTGGAGCGGGGTTATCCGACAGCTGCGCTCTGTGCCATGGACGTCCGCGGGGATCGGCGGGCGCGGGCGGGAATGTGGTGACGCGTCCCGATAGCCGGGACGCTGGGCATCTGTTCGGTCTGGGACTGAAGGAGATGCTGGCCGATGAGATCACGACCGACCTGCGCTCGACTCGCGACCTAGCCGCCACGCTGGCCCGGCAACTGAAACGTCCGATGACTCTGAAGCTGATGAGCAAAGGGGTTCGCTATGGCAGCATCACGGGGAACCCGGACGGTTCGTTGGACACCTCGAAGGTACAGGGCGTGGATGCGGACCTGCGCGTAAAGCCATTCTTCGCGGAGGGCAGCACCATTTCGCTACGCGAGTTTGTCGTAGGCGCCCTGCACAACGAGATGGGCATGGAAGCCTCTGCCGATCCGGATTTGCTGACAGCGAGTGCCGGCGGGCGGGTCGTGACTCCCTCGGGGATGGTGCTGGATGGGTCGAAAGACAAGATCAGCGCTCCCCCTGCGCCCGATGAGCAGAACGGGAATGAGGTTGATCCGGCAATCGTGGATCACCTCGAGTTCTACCTGCTGAACTATTTCAAGCCCGCGCACGGCCAGCCGAGCGCAATCGCCGACCGCGGCCGGAAGGTGTTCAAACAGGCAGGGTGCACATCGTGTCACGTGACGGACTTGACCATCAGCCACGACCGCCGGGTGGCCGACGTGGAGACCGTCTATGATCCCTCCAAGGGTATCTTCAACACGCTGTTTGCCACGGCGACGCCGCTCTATCACGAAGTAGACGACGGCAGCGGCCAGCCCCACCTGAAGCTTCCGGCGGGAAATTCGTTTGTGGTCGCAGACATCCTGGCTGACTTCAAGCGCCATGACCTCGGTCCGAACTTCTACGAGCGCAATTGGGATGGCACTCTGCAAACCCAGTTCCTGACTCGTCCGTTGTGGGGCGTGGGCTCAACCGGACCGTACGGGCACGATGGACGAAGCATGACGCTGAACGACGTGATCCTGCGGCATGGCGGCGAGGCGCAGGCGTCGCGCGACGCTTACGCCGAGCTGAAGAGCAATGAGCAGATCGCGTTGCAGACGTTTCTCAATTCGCTGTTGCTGTTCCCGCCGGACGATACGGCGTCGAACTTGGACCCGGGCGATCCCACGAAGAGCAACTTCCCCCAGTTCGGACACGGCAGCATCAAGTTGACGGTGCTGTTTAACGATCCCGCAGATCCGGAATAAACTCCGCCGGTCTTGCGGGGATAGTCCCATATACACACTGGATACCGGTTTGCGTCGCCGGGCCACGAGGAATCGACCTTCAACCTGAGTGCAGACCGTGAAAGAAAGCCCACGAAGGTGGGCGTGGCTCTCTGGCGATCAGTCGCCGGTTTGGGGAAACTTGCGGGGAGAGGAGCTGGGCGGCATGCGATTGTCAATCGAGTGGTGGCATCCCGGCTCGTGGTAATAACGTGCATCCTGCTTGAGTAACGACGGATACAGGTACTTACCAAAACATTTCAGCCCAGCATTCGAATGAGGGCACGGTCCAGCAATCCACAGGGATAGCGCAGTAACCGTTGTCAGGGCTTGAGCGAGCACGTTGCGTATGAAGCAGCGCAGATACAGTGTCGAGGGGCCCGTCTTCCTGCACTACCTTGCCGGCTACATCGACCAACGTTCCTTGTGGGTGCTCGGATTCCACCCTCGAGCAGGTGTGTTGGTAAGACGCTCACCTCTCAACGACGCTGTCCCGAAGTCGGCTTCTGGGAGGGCATCCCTAAAGCGATGCGGCGCAAAATCGGGAGGAATTGGAGTCCCGCCTTGTTCAACTCACAGAAGATGTGAGACTTGGGCAGATGACTCCCTGGTCTCGCAAGATAGGTTGTGGCTACACTTAAGCTATTGAAGAGATTGGTCGGGGAGAGAGGATTTGAACCTCCGACCCCCTGGTCCAGAACTTGGGGGCGCGGAGCCGACTTTGATGCTACTCAATTGTTGCGATAGTGTTTGCCGGACTCGGGGAGACGGAGAGGGCGCTGCAATGGCTGCAGCAGGCTTTCGAAGAACGTGACGTGCATATGCCCTTCCCACCGGATCACAAGTGGGACGGAATCAGATCGAACGCGCAGTTCCAGAAACTCCTGTCGCGCGCGGGGTTCGCCAGCTCGTAGCCAAGTGTCTGGCCTGCAAACCGGAGGGGTTGCTCCGGTCTGGGGACCTTGGAAAGGATCGTGCCCGACGGGCTACCCTGAAATAATCCCAACGTAAGGTAGCCGACACACGGAAGTCAATGGGCAAGCTCTCAGCGCGTTGCGAAAGCCTCGACCTCAGTTCTTGGGACGGATGGCCAAACCGAAGTCGCGCTCCATGCGCCGGTACCAGGTGTCGTCGTCGGCGCCATGCAGTTCCACCCACTCTTCGTCGGTCATGGAGTTGCGCCAGCCAAGCAAGGGGAGCGCATCGGGCCCGACCGGGTGCCGCAGTTGCCAAGTCCCGCTCTCGATGATCCCGAGGATCTTCTCTGCCACCAGGGACGGCGGCGCCGGGTTCTTAAGCGACGCGGCAAACAGATGGGCAAACCGCCGTTGCTGAGAGTAAGGGGAAGCGTGCTTCGGCTCCTCCAGTCGTCTGGACATGGGGGTTTCGATAATGCCGGGTTCGACGACGGCGACCCGGACGTTAAACGTCTTCATCTCCTGGGCCAGTGCCTCGCTCAGTGCCTCCAAGGCAAACTTGGACGCGGTGTAAGGGGCCAACGGCGAAGTAGCGAAGCGCCCAGCAACCGAGGTCACGTTGATGATGCATCCGCTCCTGCGTTGGCGCATCTGCGGCGCCACCGCCTGGATGCAACGCAAAGGCCCAAAGTAGTTGGTCTCCATCACCGCCCGGAACTCGGCCAGAGGTAGTTCTTCGATTGATCCGCTGCGTTCGACGCCGGCGTTATTGACAAGCACGTCGATTTGGCCAGCGTCCTTATGGATAGACGCAATCGCTGTCTTCACCGAACTGTCCGAGTCAACATCCATCACCGAGATTTTGATGGGAAGTTTTTCCTGCGCGGTCCTCTCCGCGAGCTCTGGCGCTCGGGAGGGGTTGCGCATGGTAGCGTACACTCTGTGGCCCGCCCGGCCGAGGTTGAGCGCGGTTGCCAGGCCAATTCCTGTGCTGGTTCCGGTGATGAGCACAGACGCCACGATGTGTTCCCCTTTTGCGGTTGTCGAAGGAAGGCGGCAGTATACACCCGCTGCCACGGCAACGACCTGGCCTGGGATAACTTCCTGTTGGCCGACCAACCGCCCAGTAAGCGGTTTTTGCCCCGTGATACTTTGGTGAGCATGCCAATTCAGTATTACCACATCGATTCCTTCGCGAACGAACTGTTCGCGGGCAATCCTGCGGGTATATGCCTCGTTCCCACATTTCCTGCCAATGATGTCATGCAGAAAATCGCAGCGGAGAACCGTCACAGCGAAACAGCCTTTGTGGTCGCCCGTGCTGACGGCGATTTTGACCTGCGTTGGTTCACACCGGTGGTGGAAGATGACCTGTGCGGCCATGCAACCTTGGCTTCTGCGTATGCACTTTCGTTGCGTGGACATGACACCTGGCCGGTTCGCTTCCATACAGTCAGTGGCTTATTGACGGTCAATCGTGATCACGAGCGCTTTGAAATGGATTTCCCGTCCAGGCCGGCGGTATCGTGCGAAATCCCAACGGGGCTGCTGTCCGCTCTGGGTCTGGAGATGGCAGAGGTAATGCGCGACCCTCGCGACTTTCTCATTGTCGTCGATCACGCAGAGATCGTGCGAAACCTCAAACCGGATATAGCTGCGTTGGCGAAAATTGATATGGGCATCAGTGGTGGAGCAATTGTTACGGCTTCCGGTGACAATGACGTCGATTATGTGTGCAGGTTTTTCGCTCCATCCGAGGGGATCGACGAAGATGCTGCGACCGGATCAATCCAGTGCACACTCGTCCCATACTGGGCCGGACGCACTGGCAAGCAAACATTTCGAGTGCAGCAACTCAGTTCTCGCGGCGCCCGAATGTGGTGCACGCTAGTTGGCGACCGCGTAAAGATCGCTGGTGAAGTGAAGCTTTATCTACAAGGGACCATCAACATCTAACTTGAGATCTCTCTTAACTTGAGCATGCCGCGATACTTCCGGGACCGCCGCCCATCGCAATTTTGCCCAGATCACGAGCAACCCTCAAGGAATCCCAAGGTAAGGTTTGCCGACAACTCGGGACCGCTCAGATGGTCGGGACTGTCTAGAATTATTTGTGAGGTGGACGACTCGGATTTTTGCGTGATCGATCAGCCGCGTCAGCCGCGGACGGCGTACCGGAGAACGACCACACTCTTACGGAAGCTTCGCTCCTCGACTAGCTCGAGGTCCAGCAGCACTCCATCCGGGAAGAACCGTTTTCCGCTGCCGACGACCACGGGGCAGACAATCATTTGAAACTCATCGACAAGACCCGCCCTTATCGCTTGTGCGGCGAGTTGAGGACCGTCAACAGTGATGTCGTGCCCGGCTTCGGCCTTGAGCCGCCGGACCGCGTCGGAATCGAATTCACGCTCGATCCTCGTCCGCGCGCTGCGCGGCTCGGCGAGGGTCCTGGAGTAGACGATCTTCTCCGCCGCCTGCCACTGCCTCGCAAAGTCGAGCACGAACCGTGGTTGATCGCGAACCGTGTGTGCGGTCTCCCAGTACACCATTGTCTCGTACATCCTCCGTCCGTAGAGATAGGTGCCGAATGACGACGCAAGCTCGTTGACGTAGGAGTGCAACTCTTCGTCTTCGGGAGCGCCCCAGCCAAAGCGGCCGTGCTCGTCTTCCGTGTAACCGTCCAGTGAAGTAAACATTGAGTAGATCAACTTAGCCATGCGTCTGACCTCAACCTAATAAGACGACAAAGGGACTGCGATGTTACGGTATTGCTTCCCGGCGAAGAAACTCGCTGGATTTTAGAGTATGCCATTGCTGCTGAGGCTGACACGATAGCCGGCGTGACAACAAAGCGTTCAGGAAGGCGTTCGTGCGCCAAGCAGCAGTGAATACGGGTTTATTCAATAGATCCAGAGCAGGGAGAACGGTGGTGCGATGGCGACGCACATGTGGTTGGCGCGAATAATCTTCGTCGGAAGATATCTTTGCATTCAAGATCCAGAGAGGTGTTTCACTATGTCGTTGTTCAATTTGCGTGTCATCATGCCTGCGACATCGTTCGCCTTGGTCCTGCTCGGCGGTGGACTTTACGAGTTTTCGGTTGTCGACCCCTCAGGCATGGCTGTGGAAAGACTCACTCCCAGAAGAGTGCTCAGACAAAGTTTGCATTAGCAAGCTCTACAAGCGACGTTCGCACCTCGGGTAGACATTTTCTATCCCCGAAAGTTGGCTGCTTTGCGAAAAACGGACTTTTTCAACACCCACAGGCGGCAGTCCTCAAAGGGACACTCCAGGGATTCTTGCCCAATGACGGCCAAACCTTACCTTACCGATTAGGGAAGGGTTGCGGACATCCCATCCAGAATTCGAGAATTCTTCTCAAACGAGCCGCTGGAGCAGAACAAGATAGATTTCGCGCCGAGCGCTAGTTGAGCTCCCTAACCCAGATGTTCCGGAAACTGATCGGCTCGCTGTGATCGCCGTGCGCCTGCAGCTTAATGGGCGCGGTATCGTACTTCTTGTAAAAAGGCTGGCCAATATATCTCGTCTCACCCTTCAACTCAAAGTGATTCTGCACCAGCACGCCATTGAAAAAGACCGTGACATAGGCTGGAGTTTTCAGCGAGCCTTCAGCATTGAAGATTGGGGCGGTCCATACCACGTCGTAGGTTTGCCACTCCCCGGGCTTGCGGCTCGGGTTCACCAGCGGAATGCCTTGCTTGTAGATGCTGCCGGCCTGGCCGTTGACGTAGGTTTTGTTGTTGTACGAATCGAGGATCTGCAACTCATATCCGGCATCGCCGGGACCCGTGGAGGCGAGAAACACGCCACTGTTGCCACGCGCCTGACCGCTGCCGGTGATGTTCTCCGGAATCTTCCACTCAATGTGGAGCTGATAGTTCCTGAAGGTGCGCTTGGTTTCAATATTACCGACATCTTTATTCACGGTGAGTACACCGCTGACAACGAACCATTTGGCCGGCGCTTTGTCCTGAGCCGACATCCACTCGTCGAGGTTCTTGCCGTCGAACAGGACGATCGCGTCGGAGGGAGGCGCCGTGTTGTTGGCGGGTGTCACCACTTTGGGCACCGGCTCCCACACTTCCGTATCTTGAGGTGTCGCTTCGGCAGGCGCCGGGGCTGCTTGTCGTTCCGCGCCCTGAGGCGCGGCCACCGCCTGTTGCGCGGAGAGGTGAGCGCCCATGGCAACAAGAGTCGCGAACGCGAGGAGCCTCGAAAATTGAATGCGCATCGATCTTGGAGAGGATACACCTAATCGCCGGCGGAGACGATCAAAGACGGCCAGCAGACCGACATGTTGGTTAGCGATGCGGGATCGCACGAAATCGATGTGGCGATTTGGTGCCCAAGCTGACTCCTCGCACGGTACCCGTGGCTAAACATAAATCCGAAGTAAGACTTCAGTATTACTTCGTAAACTTATAAAAATAAATGTATTAGTATTAAATTGACTCCACCAGTCTTGCCGCTGGTTTTGTTGTTTTCTTCTCTCGGTTCTTTCCCTACGGGCCCACTGCCGATGGTCGATGGCGGACCACAGTGAAGCCTTGGATTTGGCGTCGTAGATCGTCCGTTTCAGTTGCGGGTCTACGACCTCGCTGCTTACGGTTTGTGTTTTCCCAGTGTATGCGCACACGAAGACTACAATTCGTTGCAAAAAGATCTCGATCTGAGAAATAGAACGGTAAACTCGTTGGCAAAAGCCGGTTCCAAAATCCACCTATCGAGGAGCATCCGAAATGGCACACATCCTGGAAACGATCAGGAGCACCATTTTCAAGGGGGTTTTCGTCATAACGCTGCTTGCATCAACCTCCGCCTACGCGCAGTTGTACACGTTCTCCAAGCAGGAATTGATCGACTACACAGCCAAATCCCCATTCGACAGGCTCGCCGATGGACGCCCCAAGGTGCCCGATGCCATGATCGAGCGGGCTCGCGATCTGTCGTCCGAAGAAGTCTGGGCCGGTCTCCACGAGGAGGGCTTCAAGAACCAGTATGCGGATGGGTTTCAGGTGCTGCATCCTGGAAAGACCATGGTCGGCCGTGCCTTCACCGTACAATTCATGCCCCTGCGGGCTGACGTCGACGAAATTGCCAAGAACAAAGCCAAGCAACGCGGCCTGCACGATCTCACCAATCAAACTGCTATTGACATGCTCCAGCCCGGAGATGTCCTCGTCGTCGACTTGTTCGGAAAGAAGGTGGATGGCACCATTGTGGGTGACAATCTCTTCTACTATGCAATGAAAGCCACCAACGGTGGCGGTCTGGTTGTGGACGGCAGCATCCGCGATCTGGACGGCATAGCCAACATCGACATGCCGGCATATTTCCGTTCTGCCGATCCGACGCCCATTGGGAACGTAATGCTGACGGGCATCAACCTGCCAATCCGAATCGGCGGCGTGACTGTGATGCCAGGAGATCTCGTGGTTGGGGATCGCGAAGGCGTATATTTCGTTCCGCCGCAATTCGTCAAAGAAGTCCTCGACCGAGCAGATGAGACCCATATCCATGACGAATGGACAAAGAAGAAATTTGATGAAGGAAAATATAAGTCCTCAGAGATCTACGGCTCACCAAAGGATCCTAAGTTGCAGGAGGAATACCGGGAGTATTTGAAGAAACGGTTAGACGAAATCCATAAACAGCGAAGTTCGCAATAGTTGAGGGTCCCCGCGCTCAAATCTCAGCCTTGGCAAGGCGAAGCGCACCGAAGTCGTCGAGATAACCCGGCCCACCGGGCAGCGGCAAACCTTTCACGATGTTGAAGCCGATAAGTTTTATCTGATCGAGAAAGGAGGACGAGTTGGAGAACTAACTAAAAAACGCCTAACAAAACCTCATTTCTCCAGCAACCCTTGGAAAGGGTCGGAACATCCTTGCTGAGAGGAGTTGTCCAATGGCCATCGAACTTTTGCCTGACGGGTTGTGGGAATTGGTTGAACCGTTTATCCCAGTCGTCAAGGCGAAGCCCAAGGGCGGAAGGCCGCGCTTAGCAGACCGGGTATGTCTAGCGGGCATTGTATTCGTCCTGCGCAGTAGTATTCCTTGGGAGATGCTGCCGCAAGAGATGGGCTGTGGCTCCGGAATGAGTTGCTGGCGGCGACTGCGTGACTGGCAGCAGGCAGGCATTTGGCAACTGCTACATTTCGTTTTACTGGAGTGGCTGGCGCGCTACGGACAGATCGATGGGTCACGGGCCGTCGTGGACGGCAGTTCGATCCGGGCAGTTTTTGGGGGCGCCAGACGGGACCGAATCCAACTGATTTGCTGCGAGTCGGTACGATTCGCTCCGGTGAGCTGAAGGGCCAGCGGAATTCCCGTCCGTCGCAAATCGGATGGCGTTTGCTGCCCAGCTTGGCGGGGTGAAAGTTAGCTTTGCCCGCCAACACGCAATCAGGACGAGAGCGTGGGCGTCCGCGTTCTCCCTGCAAGACTGCATTTGCTCCGTCGAATCGGCTAAGAATGCGCCGGACCCTCTTCGTTGACATCGCTAGAAACGGGATGATGCATCTGTCACGCAGACCTTGCCGGATCGCCTCCGCGTCATAACCGCGGTCGCCTATGGAGTGGCGATGCCATTCGGCATGCGAGAACGTGGCTAGAGACAGTTGCCGCAAATGTCGAGTTGTCAAGGACTGGCTACTTCGCAATGACGAAATCCGCACTCTCGCCTTCCGCGGAGCTGGGACCGACCCACACGGTGGCACTTGCCGGCTCAACCAAGTCCTGCATATCAATGTTCCAGAAGGCAAGTTCATCGCGTCCGACGGTGAATTCGACCCGCTTTGAGTCTCCGGGCGCGAGGGCAACCCTTCGAAATCCTTCCAGTTGTCTCACCGGAAGAGCGACGCTGGTTCCGCGAAGTCGGACGTAAAGTTCTACAATCTCATCGCCAGCGCGCGATCCAGCATTTCTCACCGTGGTTGACACATGCAGCGCCTGCGCTGTCTTCTGGTTGAGCCCGCTAGCGCTCATCTGGGATGTGCTCAGCTCCAAAGGAGAGTAACTAAACTTGGTATAGCTGAGGCCGTAACCAAACGGGAAGAGCGCCGCATTCAGTTCGTCCACATAGCGCGAATGATATTTTTCGTGATTGTTGCCGGGTGGACGACTCAGATCAACGCCGTCCGCAGGACGCCCGGTGCTCAGTGCGTCATAGTACAGAGGTTCTTGGCCCACGCTGCGGGGCATGGAAACGGTGAGCTTCCCGCTCGGACTCACATCGCCGAAAAGTGTTCGCACGAGCGCCGGCCCCGCTTGCACTCCTGGAAACCAAGCCTGCAAAATCGCCGGGACGTGACCCGCGGCCCAAATGAGGGTCAGTGGCCGACCGCTGAAAACAATCAACACCACGGGTTTCCCCGTCGCGGCCACTGCCTCCAAAAGCTGCTGCTGATTTCCCGGCAGACCAAGATGGGCGCGGGAAGCTCCCTCGGCACTCATCCACAAGGCGTCTTCTCCCAGCGCCAGGAGGACCACATCCGCCTGTTTCGCGGCGGCAACCGCTTCCGCAAAGCCCTTATCTTCGGCAGTAAGAATCTGTGTGCCTTTTGCGTAGAGTACTTGCCGGCCTGATTGCCGCATGCGCGAAGTCAGTGCCGTTCGCAACGTCACTACGTCCGCCGCATTTCCCCTCGCGCGCCAGGGACCCAGCATATCGGAGGCACTGTCGGCTAAGGGGCCGATGAGCGCGATGGTGTGGGCATCCGGATCCAACGGAAGCAGAGGTTTTCCTCCCGAGTTTTCGTTCTTCAGAAGCACGAAGGAACGTTCGGCGACAGTGCGGGCGAACTCAACATCGGCGGGATCGGGCTTCGGAACGCCGCCAGCCGCCGGTTCTGGAACATAGGGGTGATCAAACAGCCCGAGCGCGTATTTTATGCGGAGCATGCGGCGAGCGGCTTGATCCACGGCGCTTTCCGGCACGGCTCCGGATCGCACGAGTTCCGGCAGGTGGCGGGAGAACAGGTTGCTTTCAAGATCTACGTCGAGCCCCGCGAGAATAGCTTTGCGCGCCGCCGTTTTGCCGTCCATGGCAATGCCGTGGGCGATCGTTTCCCCCACCGATCCATAGTCGCTGATCACTACTCCTGGGAATCCCCACTCTTGGCGAAGGATCTGCGTCAGGGTAAACCAGTTGGAAGTAGCGGGCACACCGTTGAGGGTGCTAAAGGCGCTCATGACGGACCCGCCGCCAGCTTCCACGGCGGCGTAGAAAGGTGGCAGATAGATTTGCCGCAACGTGCGTTCGGAAATCTCCACCGTGTTGTACTCTCGCCCCGCTTCGGCGCCGCCATACCCAATGAAATGCTTCATGCAAGCCAGCATGGATTGCGGATCGTCCAGGCGAGCGCCCTGATATCCGCGCACGTAAGCAACAGCCATGGCGGAGCCGAGGTACGGATCTTCTCCCGCTCCTTCCACAATGCGTCCCCAGCGGGCATCTCGCGTAATGTCAACCATGGGCGAAAACGTCCACCGGATGCCTTCTTTGGTGGCCTCTTTGGCGGCGATACGTGAAGCCTGTTCCACCAGTGAGGGATCCCAAGTCGAGGCCATGGCGAGCGGTACGGGGAAGATGGTCCGGTATCCGTGAATGACATCCAATGCGAATACAAGTGGAATGTGTAGACGGGATTTTTCGACGGCAAGCTTTTGCAAGGAATTGGTTTCGGCCGCGCCCGTGATGTTTTCGAAAGAGCCTACATGGCCCTGGGCAGCCTGCTCGCGATAATCGGCATGGGGCGAACCAGGTCCGGTGGAATTATCGGCGAAATGGACGGTTTGGCCGATCTTCTCTTCCAGCGTCATCTGGCCGAGCAATTCGCTGACCCGTCGCTCGATCGCGGGATCGTCCAGCCGTGGGCCCAACTCCTGCGCTCTGAGATAGCAGAAGGACCACGTGAAGGTAATAGCCAGCAGCAAAACGCGAACCGAACGCATTTTGGGCGCCATGTCTCTGATCCCCTCCTCATTGGACTGCCTCGGTCAGGGAGACGCTCGACCTTGCAAGCGACCGTGGGAATCCCATCGCCTGACTGTAGCGGCAGTCGCCGATGAGAATCTGCTCGTTGATCCTCCGGAGACTCGTCCCGATCCGGGCGGATGATACCAGAAAACCGGTATTCTAGCAAAAAATCAAGGGATGTGAAACGGTGGCCACCACGGAGCCGAGGCAGTTGGGTGATGCCCGGAGTTCTTGGCGTCAGTCTTGTCTGACGTAATCGAGCGGGGCGAGTTCGAGAAAAGTCGCGGCTTTTCGGGAGCTCCGGAAGTTAGGGCTTATCCATCTCCAGGCTTTCACGCTTCTTCAACCTGTTAGCCTCTATTAATCTCTGGTAAGCTGCCAGCGCCTGTCTGGCTTCCTGCGCGCGGCCAGCCCGGCGATAAGCCTGGCTCAATTGGAAGTACACGGCGTCGTGATCGGGAGCAAGCTTTTTGGCTGTTTCCAGGCTCCCGATGGCGCCGGTTGTGTCCTCCTGCTGCAAGAGGGCGCGCCCCAGCTCGAAGTAAGCCAGTTCATAGTCGGGCATGGCCTTGACAACCTCGCGCAAAAGGGCAACAGACTCCGGCAGTTGGCCCTGCAAGAGCAGCGTATAGCCGAGATGGTACATCGTGTGGGCATCGCTCGAGCGAAGATCGAGTTCGGCGCGAAATTCCCGCGCGGCGGATTCGAACTCGTTCTGCCGTAGGTAGACCAGACCGGCGTAATAGTGAGCTTCTGAAAGCCGGGGATCGAGCCGCAAAGCGTTGCTAAGCTCGTTGACGGCGCTGGGATAATCTTCCTGTTGCGCGTACGCCTTTCCAAGCAAAAGGTGGACCGAGGCGTTGTCCGCATTTTGCTCCAGCAGCCGGCGAAAAATACGAGCAGCAGCTCCGGATTGATGCGTGCGGACCAGAGCGGTACCCCACGCCAGGAGCAGGCCAGGATCGTCGGGCGGATGTTCGAGAAAGGGGTGTAGAACTTCAACGACCTTCTCATCGTTCTCCAACATGGAATAGCTGAGGCCCAGAAGTTGGCGGATAAAAGAGTCGTCGGGATGCGCTCTGAGTTCGCGCTCGAGCGGCGGAACAGCTTCCGAGTAGAGCTCAGCGCGGAAGCTGGCGAATCCCCAGTTGCGGTCCAAGCCGGGGAGATCGGGCTTCCATCCGCCAGCCTGCCTGAAAAACTCGGCGGCTTCGGGAAATCTCGAGTCTTTGGCCCGCATCACGCCCAGGTCGTGATAGGAACTGCCAAGAATCTCGCCGACAAATGAACGGTATTGCTTGGCTGCTTCCGTTTCTTTTGCCGTGGCCGGCTGCTTGGCCATGTGACCCGCGGGCAAGCCCTGCTGGATCATGGTCTGCGCGCCTTGCTTTTCCTCAGGGGAACCCGCATCAAGCAGGTCCGCAACGCGGTCCGAAACCCGGCTCTCGCCGTCGTCTTCCGGACTTTTCTTCTCCTCGAAAATGTGCTTTACATCGTACTTGAACTTCGCTTCCCGTATCTGCTGGGAGCTTGCCAGCGCGTTCCTGGCCTCCTCCTCGCGACCGAGCCGCCGTAGATTCTGCCCGAGCATGTAGTATGCCCGGCTCAGCTCGCGCACCTTGTCTTCTTCCGGCTTGCCCACCATACGGACGTACTTCTCGAGGACTTCGACTGCTGCCTTGACCCGATTCGTTGCCGCGTAGGTTTCGCCCAGATAGAGATAGACGGAGGTTTCCTGCGGTCGCAGCCGGGCTGCGTGGAGAAGAGCAGCTTCTGCGGCAGGAAAGTCCCGCAAGTTGACGTTCGCGATCCCCAGCAGTTCCTGGACTTGATATTCGTTGGGATGGAGCTTAACTTCCTTTTCGAATTCTTCGCGCGCCTGCGGATAACCTTCTTCTTGATAGTGTTCAAGATAGGCATATCCGAGAAAGCCGTGAGCGCGGGGGTAGTTCGGATCCAGCCTGATCGCCTGGCGAAATTCAGGGATAGCCTGCTGCGGGATCTTGGCGACCAGGTACGCCCGGCCAAACAGCATATGCAGCGCCGCCGATTCCCCCATCGTGGATTCAAGTTGATGGAACCAGGCCAAGGCCTCGGCCAACTTCCGTGCCTTCAAATAGGCAATTCCTAGAAAATAACCGGTTTCGAAGTCGTCCTCGAGATCTACCGAAGCCTTCAATTCCTGGACCGCCTTATCGGAATCTCCCTCGAACACGTAGATTCGACCCAGAAGGCTGCGCGCCCGGGCGTGGTTCGGCTGTTTGGCCACGACGGACTCCAGCAGCGCCTTCGCCTTTCCCACTTCTCCCTTGCGGAAGCAAACGCCCGCCCCATCCACCTGCGTTTCGACGTCGCCCGGCTTAAGCCTCAGCGCGGAGTCTATATAACCAGCCGCCTGATCGCTCTGTCCCAGGGAAAGAGAGAGTTGTGCGAGCTGGCGCAAACCGAGCACACCCGCGTCGATGTAGTGGTTTTCCGCCGAGGCAAGATCGCCCGCCGCCAAGGACGCCTTGGCCGCCTGAAACTCCGCCTCGAGGGCCTTGGCGGGATTATCGGCTGCTCGGCTGGCAGGAAGAAACGACGCCGCCAGCGCAGCAATCACCGTGAGGCTTGCCGAGACGCGCTTCAAGAGGCCATTCAAAGAGATAGCTCGCTTGCGAACCGAAGTTATGGAATCGTCCCCAGAATTTCTGCGAGGGCCGCTGCCCGCGTAGAAAGAAGTTCCGGCCTGTTCAGCGAGCGCCGCTCGGCGCACCCTGTCCCGCAGACAGAGGAGGCAGCGGCTTTTTGTCCTGGATCCCTTTCCCTTCAACCACTATATATATATAGTCGCCGGCAACATCCCGGAGCGGCTCAACATTGCCATTCGGCCAGCGAATCTGGACCGATTCCATCTTATCGGTGGTGCCCAGTCCGAAGTGCAAGCGCAAGTCGTTCTGCGATAGATAGCTTCCTCCGCCACGCACTTCACTGAATTGCTGGGCGCCGGCGGCGCGGATGGTCACCCGGGCGCCAATCGCGGCGCGGTTGCTTTTTGTGCCGATGAGCTTGAACAGGACACGGTGATAGCCGTCGGCATTCATATTCTTGAGGAGCGAAGGTGGTTCGCCGACATTTAAGAGAAGAACGGCGATATTTCCGGTGTTGAAGACGTCGCCGAAAGCGGCGCCGCGTCGGGAATGCAGAGGGAGAGCGGCGAGGCCGGATTCCTTGGATACTTCGTCGAAAGTACCATCACGATTATTGCGATGGAGGAGGAGCGGCTCACGATAGCGGGGACCGGTCTCCAAAGTGTCGATCTGCGGATACACGTGGCCGTTGGCTACAAACAGGTCGAGCCAAGTATCGTTATCCATGTCAAAGAAAGCCGTACCCCAGCCAACGTAAGGATAGCCAGGCTGGCCTACTCCGGAAGTCCAACTCACATCATCGAATCCCTTGGCGCTCATGTTGCGATACAGCGAATTGGG
>Ga0137418_10002455_pt1 | contig 17012 bp, 11 predicted proteins | sample CZODoug3_1_2_16f_FD_122242 | JGI IMG/M metagenome (GOLD analysis project Ga0137418, IMG submission 122242) | Vadose zone soil fungal communities from Angelo Coast Range Reserve, California, USA - CZODoug3_1_2_16fungal (Hybrid Assembly) | ecosystem: Environmental > Terrestrial > Soil > Vadose... | reverse complement strand
GAGAGCCGCACTATGGGCATCATCGTTTCCGACATCGAGAATCCGTTTTTCCCCGAAGTAATCAAGAGCTTCGAGACGCGCGCGCGCGCGCTGGGCTACGACGCGATTCTCAGCGACACCAATTACGATCCGCGCAGAACGCGCGAAGCCGCGGAGCGCATGATGGAGCACAAAGTGCGCGGCGTGGCAGTGATGACCTCGGAGATCAGCTTGCGCGTGATCCACGAAATGGCACGGCGACGAATTGCCGTGACGTTTCTTGACCTTGGTCCGGTGCGCAAATACGTCAGCAATCTGCGCATCGACTATCATTCCGGAATACAGCAGATCGTGGAATACCTCTACAAACACGGGCACAGGCACATCGCCTTTGTTGCTGGAAGGCCGCGACTGAAGTCCAACGTCGTACGCCTGCAGTCCTACGAAAAGTGTATGAGAGATCTAGGGCTCGAGCCTGGGCCGGTGTTGCCCGGCGACTTGCGCTTCGAAGGCGGCTTGAGCGCCGGCCTGGCGATCGCGAAGCTCAATACCCGGCCTACGGCGGTGATGGCGGTGAACGACCTCACCGCCGTCGGAGTCATCAAGGGTCTGTTGAAGTCCGGCCTCCGTGTGCCAGAGGATATTTCGGTGACAGGCTTCGACAAGACGCGCCTGGCGGAATACAGCAACCCTTCGATCACCACGGTGGACATCCACCGCGACGTGCTCGGCCAAATAGCCGCCGACGCGCTGCATGAACTCTCCCGCTCAGCGGATCCGCAGGGCCGCGAATATCAGATTACCGCCGAGCTGATCCAGGGGGATTCCTCCGGGCCGGCTCCGCCCATCATTCCCTAGCGCTTGGCTATAGCGTTTTGGATCGGCCGTGTCCGGGTGCTAGCATGGCAAGGCGGGCGGTCGCACGCAGGCACTTCCGGATGGCGCGTCACAAAGACGAAAAGCACATTTCGCGTAGAACTTTTCTTCGGGGCATGCGCTGGGCTCCCGTCTTTTTCGTTTCCGCTCCGCTACGTGCCCTGCCCTTCGGATCGAAATTCGTTGCGCCTCCGCGCGCTATCCCTTTCCTCCCCTTCGCTGATTTGCGATTGACGCCGCATTACCCGGCGAAATCTCCACTGGACGACGTTCTTCGCCTTGTCGCCCCTGGCAGCGACGAGTTCGTCACCGAACAATACGCGTTTGAAATTGGGCGGCTGCTAAACGACTGGAGCCAAGCTCTCAAGGCAGCTCCGCCCGGGCTCAGCGCGCTTGCAACTTTTCTCGACTCTTCGCTGGAAGCGACTGTCCTCGCGTCAAGTCAAGAAAGCAGCGTGCGTTCCGGCGGCGGCATCGAGGTGATGCGGAGGCGCTTCGCAGCCAATACGACGAAGGACCGCGAGCGATTCGTAGATGAAATGAAGAAGCACCTCGCGCCTTTCGTCCGCCTACAGACCGCGGAGTTCGAGATCACGAACGTCAAAGAAATCGCCGGCACCCCGCTGACCGTGCAAGCCGAGATTCGCTACGACCTCGCCGGCACGCTTGCCGACGGCGTCCGCGAGGAGCGCATCGGAAATTGGTCCACGCGCTGGACGCGCGCCGATTCCAACGCGTGGCACGCAGTGCGCTGGGAGACGAGCGCAGAAACCGTGAGCCGCGCCCGCGGGCCGATTTTCATCGACGTCACGGCGCAAGCTCTGGGCCAAACGGAATCGTACCGAAGCCAGATGCTGCGCGGGGTCGACCACTGGCGCACGGTGCTCGACGGCGCTTGCGGCATCGACGTGTACGGCAACAACGGCCTCGCCACAGGCGACATCGACAACGACGGCTTCGACGATCTGTACATCTGCCAGCCCGCGGGACTCCCCAATCGACTTTATCGCAATCGTGGCGACGGAGTATTCGAGGATGTCACTGAAAAAGCCGGTGTTGGAGTGCTCGACGCCACTGCGTGCGCGCTATTCGCCGATTTCGAAAACAAAAGCGTGCAGGATCTGCTTGTCGTTTGCGGCAGCGGGCCTCTTCTCTTCCTCAACGACGGTGCGGGAAACTTTTCCCTCAAGCGCGACGCCTTCCAATTCGCGCGCCCTCCGCGTGCGTGAACGTGCCTTGCGGAGGGCGCGCGGCCATCGCCGACTACGACCATGACGGCCGGCTCGATATCTATTTCTGCCTCTATAGCTACTATCTCGGCCTGGACCAATATCACTACCCTGCTCCTTATTTTGACGCGCGCAATGGGCCGCCGAATTTTCTGCTCCACAACGAAGGCAATGCCACATTTCGCGATCGCACCGAAGCCGCGGGCCTCAACGTCGACAACGATCGATACAGCTTCGCCTGCGCCTGGGGCAACTACAGCGCCGACGGCCACCCCGGCCTGTACGTCGCCAACGATTTCGGCCGCAGTAACCTTTATCGCAACAACGGTGACGGCACTTTTACATCAGTCTCGGCCGAAACCGGCGTGGAGGATCCCGGCGCCGGCATGAGCGCGAGTTGGTTCGATTACGACAACGACGGCAGGCAGGACGTGCACGTCTCCAACATGTGGTCCGCCGCCGGCATTCGCGTTTCCGAGCAGGAACGGTTTCATCAGGGCGAACCTGAAAACATCCGCGCGCTCTATCGACGGCACGCGCGCGGCAATTCCCTCTATCGCAATCTGGGTAACGGAAAATTCCAAAACGTCAGCGAGAAGGCCGGCGTCGAAATGGGCCGCTGGGCGTGGTCTTCCGACGCCTGGGATTTCGACCACGACGGGTATTCGGACCTGTACATCGCCAATGGCTACATTTCCGGGCCAGAAGCTGCGCGTGGCTCCAACGGCGATATTTCCAGCTTCTTCTGGCGCCAGGTGGTGGGCAAATCACCGCAGAATTCCCTTCCGTCGGCAAAATACGAGCAAGGATGGAACGCCATCAACGAGCTGATCCGCTCGGACGCGACGTGGAACGGTCACGAGCGAAACGTTTTCTACGCCAATAACCGCGACGGCACGTTTTCAGAAGTTTCCGGCGTAACGGGATTGGATTTCCCGGACGATAGCCGCGCTTTTGTGCTCGCTGATCTGGACCACGATGGCCGCCTCGAAATCATTCTCAAAAACCGCAACGCGCCGCAGCTTCGCATCCTGCGCAACGCAATGAAAGAGCTCGGCAACGCGGTGGCTTTTCGTCTGCGCGGAACGAAGAGCAACCGCGACGCCATCGGCGCCTGCGTCACCGTGGAGGCCGGAGCGCACCGCCAAACAAAATTTCTGCAGGCTGGATCGGGATTTTTGTCGCAGCACACGAAGGAGCTTTTTTTTGGCGTTGGCAGCGCCCAAGGATCCGTTCGCGCGATCATCCGCTGGCCCAGCGGCCTTACGCAAACCTTCGCGACCGTGCCGGTGAATCGCCGCGTCGAGATTCAGGAGGGCTCGCAGGATTTTGCGGCAGCTCCGTTCGCGGCTTCTTCCCCCGCTTACGCTCAAGTGAGCCGCACCATCAAGCTCGGGCCTTTGCCGTCCTCGTCGGAAACGTGGCTCATTGAACCTCTGCACGCGCCGGATTTTTCGCTCCCGGATTTGCGAGGCCAAAGCATAAACCTTGGAGCGTTTCGTGGCGGCCTGCTGCTGCTGCATTTTTGGGCAGCGGCAGCACCAGCTTGCGGCGAACAGTTGCGGCTGCTTGAACGTGGCCATGAAATGGTCGCGTCACGCGGGCTTCGCGTCATCGGAATCAACGTTGACGAGGCGAAAGATGCAGCGGTCGCGCGCTCCTTGGCCGTGAAAGAATGTCTTTCCTTCCCTACCCTGTTGGCCACGCCAGAAATCGCGGGCATCTACAACATTCTCTATCGCTACCTGTTCGATCGCCGGCGCGATCTCGCTCTGCCGACTTCCTTCCTCGTCGACCGTGACGGAATGATTGTCAAGATCTACCAAGGCAGCATACCAACCGATCGCCTGCTGGACGATGTCGAGTCGCTTCCGCAGACTTCGGAAGAACGCACGCGCAAAGCGTTGCCCTTCGCGGGCACGCTCTACGAAAAAGACGGCTTCCAGCGCAACGATTTCACTTATGGAGTCGCGTTGTTTCAGCGTGGCTATCTCGAACAAGCTGCGGCATCCTTCCAGCAGGTCATCGCTGCCAAACCGAATGAGCCCGAGGCCTACTACAACCTCGGCACGCTCTACCTTCGCAAGAACGCTTTGGCGGAGGCGCGGCAATATCTCGAGCAAACCGTCAGGCTGCGGCCGAATTATCCGGAAGCCTGGAACAATCTGGGCATGATTGCCGCGCAGCAGGGGCAGACCGACGATGCCATCCGCAATTTCCAACAATCGCTTCTTCTGCGCCCTGACTACGCGATCGCGCTGCTGAATCTTGGAAACGTTTACCGCCGCCAGGAAAATTTCGCCCAGGCCGAAAAGTTCTTGAAGCGCGCGCTCGAACTTGAACCGGAGAATCCGGAAGTCAACTACAACCTCGGCATGCTCTACGCGAGGCAAGAGCAGCTGCCGCTCGCGTCGCGGTATCTGGGGCGCGCTGTGAGCCTGCGTCCGGATTATCCTGACGCGCTGAACAATCTCGGCGTTTTTTTTGTGCGCGAAGAGCGCTACTCGGAAGCCGAGGATAATTTCAAAGCGTGCATCCGCGTGGCGCCGAGTTTCGATCAGGGCTACCTCAATCTCGCGCGGCTCTACGTGATTCTGAAGGAAAAAGATAAAGCGCGCGAAGTGCTGCAAACTCTGCTGCGGCAGCAGCCGCAGCACAAGTTGGCTCAACAGGCGCTGGAGATGCTAAATTAAGTTTTCAACAATAATCAGCGCGCGGACGGTGGAGTTGCCGGCAATGGCTTTTGACGCCGCATTGCAAAGGAAACGCGCGAGCGCCGCGATGTGCGCGACTCTTGCGCTGTCAGTGATGATTCTCCTTTGCGCGGCGGCGCACGCCGCACAGCAACCCGCCGCGAAGGCGAGTACAGTTAGGCAGACTGCAAAAGCGGCGTCTCCGCTGCTTGCCGAAGCGGAAGCGCTGTTCAGCGAAGGCCGCGTTGCGGACGCCAAAAGCACAATCCAGGAAGAGCTGCAACAAAATCCCGCGAACGCCGAGGCCTACGATTTGCTCGGGGTTATATCCGTTGGCGAAAAAGATTACGCCGACGCCCTCGAAGCTTTCCAGCATGCCCTCAAGCTCGATCCCAACTCTACCCGCACGCGCAACAACATCGGCAATGCTTACGTCGCGCAGGGAAAATTCGACCTTGCCGAGCAGGAGTTCCGAACAGTCCTGCGCACCGCGCCCGCAAACCGCGACGCGAACTACAACCTCGGGCTTGTGCTCTTGGCGCAAGGCTCGCCTGCCAAGGCCATTCTCCATTTTCAGCGTGTTCGTCCCGCGAATCTGGAAACCAAATTTAATTTGACGCGCGCGTACCTCCAGGCGGGCAGGACCGCGGAGGGCCTGAAATCGGCGACAGAGCTCTCCGGCGAAAATAAAGACGACGTGCAGCTCCATTTCACGCTAGGCGTCCTGCTCGCTTCCGAAAAGCAGTATCGCGCCGCGCAGCTTGAACTCGAAAAAGCCAACGCGCTACAACCGGAAACGTTCGAGATTCTCTACAACCTTGGCCAGGCTGACCTTCGCGCCGGCGAATATCCCAAAGCGGAATTGGCGTTGAACCGCGCGCTGAAGCTGAAGCCCGATTCGCCGGAAGCGCTTTACCTGTTGGCGCAAGTCTATTCTGACCAGAAAAAAACCGTCGACGCTTTGGATCTCCTAGTGCGCGCGCACAAGCTGGCACCGCAAAATGCCGACATCATCTTCCTCTTGGCGCGCGTCAGCATGGCCCAGAATTATTTCGAAGACGCTATTCCGCTGCTCGAATCAGGCCTGCAGATCGCCCCGAAACGCGCCGACCTCCGCGCCGCGCTCGGTGAAAGCTATTTCATGTCCGGCAAAACGGAAAAAGCCATCGACGAGTTCAAGGCGCTCATTGCGCTCGATCCTTCCGCCGGCTCTTATGCCTTCATGGGCCTTTCGTACCGCCATCTCGGGCGCTTCGACGAAGCCAAGAAATATTTTCAGGAAGGATTGAAACTGGATCGCCTTAACGCTTCCTGTCTTTTCAACATGGGCTACATCGAAGAGCGGCAAGGCAATCACGCCGCCGCGGAAACCCTTTTCCAGGAAGCGCTGAAGTCCAACCCTGATTTTTCCGAAGCCCTGCTGGAGCTCGCGAACCTGCGCATCGCCAACAAGAAATTCGAGGACGCCGCGGAGCTCCTGCGCCGCTATGTAAAGGTAAGCCGCGATCCCGCCTCGGGGTATTACAAGCTAGCGATGGTCGAGCGCAGCCTGCATCAAACCGAAGCGGCGCAGCGCGATTTGAACGTCTTTCAAACTTTGGCGAAGAATTCTTCCACCGGTCCTTATCCCTATCAGCACCTTTTCGATTATCTCGACAACCGCGCAACTCTCAGCGCGCGCGAGCGCACGCAACTGGATTTGACGCAACTCACGGAGCAAATCCAGAAACATCCCGACCAGCCGCAAGATCTCTACTTGCTCGCGGAAACCTATTTGAAGCTTGGTAAGGTGGAGGATGCTCGCAAGGCCATCGCCCAGCTCGATCAGTTGAGCGCCAACGATTACCGCACGCAAACAGGCGTCGGCGTCCTGCTTGCTCGTTATCGCTTGTATGATGAAGCCATCCGGCATTTTCAGTCCGCGTTGCGCGCCAATCCCGATTCGGACGATGTGAAGTTCGATCTAGCCGATGCCTATTTCCGCAAAGGCCTCTACTCGCAGGCGCTCGAAGCCGCCGCGCAAGTCTCGGTCGCCGGTCAGCAAGACGACGCGTACCTTGCCTTGCTCGGGGATATTCAAGCTCATCTCGGGGACACCGCGCGCGCCGCGGAAATTTTCCGCGACGCTATTCGCCGCAATCCCGATAACGATCAGTATTATCTGTCGCTGACTTTAGTGCAGTTGCGCGGCAATGATGTGCGAGGCGCAACCGAAACCTTGCAGCAAGGCTTGGGGCGCATCCCCGGCTCCGGGAAAATCCTCTGGGGACTGGGTCTAATCTCCGTTCTCGAAGGCAACACGCCGCAAGCCGCCGAGCGTCTCGAGCGCGCCGTCGAACTATTGCCGGAATGGGCCGGCAGCTACTCCACCCTCGGCGTTTTCTATTACGAAACCGGACAAATCGAAAAAGCCCGCGAAGTCCTCGACCGCTTCAAAGGCAGTAACGCCGCCGGCGGCCTCGACGTCAATCGTATCGAGGAAGCTCTGTCGCGAGCTCCCGCGCAACCTCCCTCGGCCCGCGAACCCATGCCGATGGTCGCGCGCCAGCAGTTGCTGCAGCTTGCTTTGTCTCTTGCGGAGCGTACCCTGTGATGGAACAGGTGAGTTCCTACGAACAGGAATCCGGCAAAAAGCCCGTCGCCATGGCGCTCTGCTCCCTGGCAATCATTATTGCCTTGGTGGTTGGCGTAGGCCTCGCCAGCAACCTCGTGTTGCGTCATGTTGTGCAGACCTTGCCGCTGTGGATCGCCGTGGTGCTTGGTTTTCGCCGCTCACGCGCGACTGGGTGGGTCGCCCTGCCGCTATTCCTGTTCTGGCTGACACTGATGGTCATCATATGGCTGTATCTGCTGGGAATCGCCAGCCTGATCAGCGGCCACTTCTCGCCGATTGAGATCGCCATGACGATCACCGTTGGAGCGGCTTCGATAATAGGTATCGGACTCTTTGCGCGGTTCAAGTCCCGTTTATCCACCGCGAGAGCGCTGATCACGTTCGCGGCGATCGCCGCACTGCAATGCGCGTGCTTTGTACTCAGCTTCTCCTCATCTATCGTTCATCGGTAAGTCTAGCCGGCTCCCTAGGCCGAGCAATCAGACCTGCAGTTTGCGAAGGTACGGAACGCTCGCCCTCATCATGTCCAGGTTCATTTCGACGAAGTAATTCTTTATGCCGCCCATTTTCGCCGCGGTAAAGATTTTCGCCCAATCCAGGCTGTCCTGCCCCACCGGCATAATTTTCTTGGCTTCCGCCGACCAGCCTTGGACGTGCATGGAAATGAAACGGCCCGGGTACTTCGTGAAATACTCCGCGGCGTCGTAGCCGCGGCTGATGGTGGAAACCTGGAATTGGAACTTGACCAGCTTCGGATCGAGAAGCTCCAGCAACAAGTCATAGGTCCGCTTGCCGTCAACCATCGTGAGCTCAAAATCCTCATTGTGAAGTCCCTGCTGGATTCCCGCTCTGGCCGACCGTTCGCCCATTTTGTTGTATTCGTCGGCCGCTCGCTTCACATCATCCATAGTCGGTTTCCGCGGCCCCTCAAGCGTTGGCACAATCATTTGCGTCAGGCCGGCATCTTTCGCCCAGGCAATCCGACCCTCCTGATCGTCCCTGAGTTCTTTGATGCCGAAGTGCGAACTCACACATGCCACACCGGCTTCGCCCAGAATTCTCCGGAGCTCAGTTCCCGTGTATTTGCCAAGGCCGGCGAAGCCGTAATCCGCGTAACCTACCGGCGAGCACAACTCAATCGTCTGAAACCCGGCGTCGGCAAGCTGCTTGATCGTGCCGGGAAAGTCCTTGACGATCATCTCCCGCACAGGCCAGGTCTGACATCCAATTGGCATGCCCAGCGGATTGGCGCGAAGCTCCAGACCACCTGCGGAAATAAAGCCGGCCGCGGCGGCGTGCGTCGCCGCATTTTTGACAAACTCTCTTCTCGACATCTCCGACATGGACGCCTCCTTATGACAATTCTTTACGAAGCGCCGGCTACAGTTCCCATCCGCTTCGACGTTCCGGCCGGACGTATTTCTGCGCCGTATCAGCGCTCACTTTCATGCCGGCGCGATCCCAAGTGAGTTTCCCTCCCGCGCGCGTGGCGACATTCCCAAGAAGCAAAGTCTCCGTAACCAGCCCCGAGAATTCGAAATTTCCGCCCGGCTTCACTTTGCTTCCCTTGCAGGCGTCCAGCCATTCGCGTTCGTTCCCAGGCGACCTCGGCAGCATCTTTTGCGGTTGCTTATATCTGTTCATTTTCGCTTCAGGAATAAGTTTGGGACCCGCCCCATTAAATCCGCAAAGAATTTTCCCGCGATCTCCCACAAACAGGAGCCCTTCATCCCCGTCTTCGCCCTCCACCTTGAACGGGCGATTCTCTTCCAACTCCTCCGGCCGCGGCGGCTTTAGACCGCCGTCATACCACGTGAATTTCACCGGTGGCATCTCACCCCGCGCCGCGAAGTTGTAATGGATGATCGACGCCAGCGGATACGTCTCTTCGTAGCGATCCGTGGAACTGGCTTCCACACTCACAGGCGCTTCGAGTTTCAGCACCCGAAAAATTGTGTCGAAACTGTAGGAACCCATATCGCCGAGAGCGCCGCAACCGAAATCTCCCCACCCACGCCATACAAAAGGCGCGTACGCGCGGTTGAAAGAGCGTTCCGGCGCCGGGCCGAGCCACAAATTCCAGTCCAGGCCTTCGGGCACCGGCTCCTCGTCCTTAGGACGCTCGATCCCCTGCGGCCAGAAAGGACGGCTGGACCAGTTAGCGACCTCCCTTACCGGCCCGATGGCGCCGTCCCAAATCCATTCGCATAGCAAGCGCGTGTCCTCGGATGCTTGGTTGCCAACGGCAATCTGCGTCGCCACACCAGTCTCGCGCGCAATTTCGGCCAAGCGCCGCGCTTCATAAATCGTGTGCGTCAATGGCTTCTGGCAAAAGACGTGTTTGCGCTTCTTCATCGCCGCCGCCGACACGGCTGCATGCAAGTTGTCCGTGGTGCACACAACAACCGCGTCGACATCTTTCTGCTTTTCGAGTAGTTCGCGAAAGTCACTGTAAGCCGCGCAGCCGCGATACTCACCGGAGCGCTGCTGCGTACCGTAATAAGCGTCCACGATTTTCTGGCACGGTTCGCGGCCGGAAACGCCGCTGGTCACCCGCAGAGAATGAGTCAGTTGAACGGGTTCGTCCGGGCTGAGCCAATCCCACCCGCTATCCACGCCAAGCAATTTGCGCACGGAATTGCAGAACTCATGGGTATCCCACTGCGGGTGATTCGCGCCAGTCTTATTGGGATCGCAAACCGCCACGCCCTGCACGTCCGGTTGACCCAAAAAGCGCAGCATCACGCGCAAACCTTGCGAGCCGACGCCGATGAAAGCAATGTTGACCTTGTCGCTGGGCGCAACATACCCCGCGCCGCCCAACACTCGACGCGGAATGATCGAAAGCCCAATCGCCGCCGTTGCGGCTTGCCCCAAGAACTTGCGCCGCGAAACCGAGCCCACTAGAAAGCTAGGAGACCGAAGCCTATTCTTCATGCTCCCCCCTGACCGCAGCTCGCAGGTAACGTAGGATTTTTGGCTGCCGTTCGCATTTGTGCCCTGGTTTACCACACTATGGGCCGGCTCGCTACTGTATGGGAACAGTGCCCACCGGGCCGTTTTGCCAGCCTTCGTTTTCCACGCAACAGGGTGGACAGTTACTTGTTTCGGCGTTAAGCTGCGCACTCGCACGGAGGCCCTATGCGAGATAATCCACATTCGGGCCCGTTAAATCCCACTCGCCGGACATTTCTTTCGACCACGGGAAGTACTGCGGCAGCAACAATCATTGCGGCGTGCGTACCGGCGGACGCGAACAGCGCTGCCGGGCACAGCGACTCAACCGCGGCAGGTGCGGACGGGCCGAACATCGAGGGCGCGGTCCCGATCGTTCTGCGCATTAACGGCAAGGACTACCAACTTCGCGTCGACCCTCGGACGACGCTGCTGGATTGCCTGCGTGAGACCGTTGCTCTCACCGGAACGAAGAAGGGCTGCGACCACGGGCAATGCGGCGCATGTACAGTGCATGTGAACGGCAGGCGCGTGAATTCGTGCCTTAGCCTGGCCGTGATGCACGACGGGGAAGAAATCACAACCATTGAGGGCCTCGGCACGCCCGACGCATTGCATCCTATGCAGGCGGCGTTCGTTGCCCACGACGGGTACCAGTGCGGATATTGCACGTCAGGCCAGATCATGTCGGCCGTTGCGTTGCTCAAGGAGCCATGCGGTCCCGACGACGCGGCCGTGAAGGAACTGATGAGCGGCAACATCTGCCGCTGCGGGGCCTACGCCCATATCGTGGCCGCGATCCAACAAGTTCGCAAAAACAGTTAGCCGCGAGCAGGAGCGATTTCCATGCACACTTTCGAATTCATTCGGCCCGCAGATGCCGCGGAGGCGGTTGCGGCCGCCGCGCAAGCGAAAACCGCGCAGCAGGGCGCGGACGTGCGGTTCGTCGCCGGCGGCACGACGCTGCTCGATCTGATGAAGCTGAACGTCGAAACGCCTGCGCGGCTGATCGACATCAACCGTTTGCCGCTCGACAAGGTCGAAGCAACGCCCGACGGCAGCCTGAAGATTGGCGCCACCGTTCGTAATTCGGATCTCGCCCACCATCCGACGGTGCAACGAGATTATGCAGTGCTGTCGCAGGCCCTTCTCGCCGGCGCATCGGCACAGCTTCGCAATATGGCGACGACGTCTGGCAACCTGCTCCAGCGAACGCGGTGCATGTACTTCCGAGACACAGCGATGCCCTGCAACAAGCGCGAGCCCGGAACCGGCTGCCCGGCCATCACCGGCAGCAACCGCACGCTCGCCGTCCTTGGCACAAGCGAACATTGCATCGCCACTAACCCGTCGGACATGTGCGTGGCCATGGCAGCATTGGAGGCCACGATCCACGTACAGGGACCGAAGGGTTCACGCGCGATCCCCATCGGCGACTTTTATCTTCTGCCCGGCAGCACACCAAACCGCGAAACAGTCCTCGAACCGGGCGACCTCGTCACGCACGTCACGCTCCCGGCGCTCAGGTCGGGAAGCAAGCAGGTGTATCTGAAGCTGCGCGACAGGGCGTCGTACGAATTCGCCCTGGCGTCGGCGGCCGTCGTGATCACGATCGCGGGCGGAAACGTGACTCATGCGCGCATCGCATTGGGCGGCGTGGGGACCAAACCCTGGCGTTCCCCCGAGGCTGAGGCCGCGCTCACCGGCAAGCCTGCCAACGCAGCCAACTTCCGCAAGGCGGCGGAAGCGGCTATGCGCGACGCCAAACCGCAGAGCGAGAACAAGTTTAAGATCGAACTCGCCAGGCGGTGCCTCGCGCACGCACTGCAACTCGCCACGACAAGCTGATTCCACCGAAGGAGCGAACATGGCGACAACACAAGAAACACCGATCGTTTCTCCGGTTGGTCGCGACACACCTCGCGTGGATGGCCCGCGCAAAGTGAGCGGATTGGCGCAGTACACCTCCGACTTCCATTTTCCCGGGATGCTGTATGCCGTACCGGTCGAGGCGACCATCGCCAACGGCAAAGTGGTCAAGCTCGACACCGCCGCGGCGGAGAAGATGCCCGGGGTGCGCGCGATTTTTCATCGCCAGAACATCGGAAAAATGTACCGCTCAGTCCTGGAGCCGGGGTTCGAAAGCGTCTGTGAGGAGCGCCGCCCGCCGTTCGAGGACGATGTCGTTCGCTATTACGGCCAATACATCGCGCTGGCTGTGGCGGACACGTTCGAGACCGCCAAAGCCGCGGCCGATGCGGTCCGCGCGACGTACGCCAAGGACAAGCCGAACGTCGAGAACGACCTCAAGGCCGAAGACGAGCCCAACGTGGTGGCAACGACGTTTGGCCCATACGAGCGCTTGGAAAGCCAGCGCGGCGACGCCACGGGCGCGTTCGCGAGCGCGCCGGTCAAGCTCGACCAAACCTACGTCACGCCGGCCGAGACGCACAACCCTCTCGAGCTGCACGCCACCACCGCGATCTGGGAGGGCTCGACGTTGACGATGTATGAGTCGTCGCAGGGAGTCGTCAACCAGCAGGGCGTGCTCGCGCAGATGTTCGGCTTGCCGAAAGAGAACGTCCGCGTCATCACCAAGTTCGTTGGCTCGGGTTTCGGCAGCAAGCTGTGGCCATGGACGCAATGTCCGCTCGCCGCGGCCGCGGCGCGGCAGTTGGGCAAGCCGGTGAAACTCGTGCTCAGCCGCAAAATGATGTTCCAGTCGGTCGGTCATCGCGCGCGCACCCAGCAGCGCGTGCGCCTTGGCGCCACGCCCGACGGCAAACTCGTCTCGCTCCAGCACGACTACGTCTACCACCGGTCGATGCTCGACGCGCACCACGAGGACTGCGGCGAGGCGACGTCGTTCCAGTACAGCGTGCCCAACCTCCGGGTGACCTTCGGGCGCGCCAAGCGCCACGTCGGCTCGGCGTGCGACATGCGCGGCCCCGGCGCGGTGCCCGGACTCTACGCGACCGAGGCGGCGATGAACGAGCTGGCCGCGCAGCTGCGGATCGATCCGCTGCGGCTCCGCGTCATGAACGAGCCGAAGATCGACGAGGGCCTGGGGATCCCGTTCTCGTCGCGCCACCAGCTCGAGTGCTTCGAGCTGGGCGCGCAGAAATTCGGATGGTCACGACGCACGCCCGGCGTCGGCTCCATGACGCGCGACGGCCTGACCCTCGGCTGGGGCATGGCGGGCGCCGCCTGGATCGCGGCGCGCTTCCCCGCGGAGGCCAGCGTGCAGCTCCACGACGACGGCTCGGCGCGCGTGGCGTGCGGCACGCAGGACATCGGCACCGGCATGTACACCATCCTCGCCCAGCTCGCCTCGGCGGAGGCGGAGGCGGATGATGTCGCGGTGATCCGCTTCACGCCAATCGCAGCCTCGGGCAAGGGAGGAAACTGGCTAAGTATCACACCGTCGGGCAACGGTTGCTGTAACACGCCCACGAACATCACTGTTAGCGCGAATGCCAGTGCGCTGACGCCGGGGACCTACGTTGGGGAGATCAATGTCTTTCAATTCGCCAACCCGGGCGAGTCGATGACCATCCCCGTGGTACTGAACGTTTCTCCGTAGAACTCACGGGACTGAACTAGCTCCTGGGGTAGCGGCGCAGAGATGCGTCGCTACCTTTTTGTCTGTCGCGAAAGCTTCCGGGTCGTAGCTGGTTGAGTGTGTCAGGAAAGAAGAAGGGACCGGCGTCTGCAGTTGCGCATTTTTTTCATGACACCGCCTGAAAATGCGGTGTTTAACAAATTAAGTGTAGAGACCGGCGAATACGCCGCTGTTAGCGACCCGCTCGGTAGCCGCGGTAGCGAGTGCCTGCTGCAGTTCGCGAATCCTTTGTTCTCTATTTTGAAATGTGCTCATCTCTTCGTTCGTGAACGAGGAGAACGTTTTCCGGCTCATCATTTCAATTTGCTGGTCGAGAACGTTGAGTAGTTCAGTTCTGAGAGGTAGGGCTCTTCTAGCGTCCATGGGCGCCAATCCTTAAAAAAGGTGAATTGCAGATCCGTTCTTAAGGTGGCATTTCACAACAGAACCTGAGCCGACTCAATACAGGGAATCCAGTACGGTTTGCATACTTTGGTAAAACCATTCTATACAGGAAATACTGTAAGAGCTTTCTCGTTAAAGCACCTGGGATAGATACCAGGAATTCAATGCCTTGCTGTGTGGTTGCGGCCTTTCCAGTTGTCGAACCAGCGATTGAAGAATGGCTTGGGCCGAGCCGTCAAGAGGTCCTGGAGGGCGGGTAACAGGATCTTTGATTCCTGTGATTTCGTCAGAAACGTATCCACCGATTGCAGCTTCGCCTCAGGCAGGGGACCATAGGCAGACAACAACAGGATCGGGACATGCGACTTCATGCGTTTCATTTTCGCGGCAAGAACGTCGCCATTCATTCCCGGCATCTGGTAGGCGAGAACGACCGCATCGACCGAGTGCGCGCGAAATAGTTGCAGGCCCTCATCTACGCCCGTGGCCTCCAGCACTTGATAGCCGTGGCTCTCGAGGAACATCTTGCGGCTGATGAGTCCGTTCCAATGGTCGTCGATACAGAGAACTTTCTTTCGAATCCGAGCCATGGAACCTCGTATTGCTGGCTGGCAACTGGTTTGCCGCCAGAGGCGTCTTCCCCATGACCGCAGGGAAACCGCCGATAGAGAAGTGGTGGGCAGATTGATTGGACTACCACTCGTGCGTACGTTCAAATTACCAACGTTCATTCATGCACAAGTTACTTGGGCCATGCCTCATAAGAACGGCATACGGAGTCTGACAGTTCCACGCCACGCTTCGAGGCCTGCATCGTCACTTAAGAAAATCGAACAGATTCAACTGCGAGATCTTGCCGATGGCAGCAAGAGTGGCGTTGGTCGCGGCCTGGGAGTTCACCAACCGGCTGGCTGCTGCCTCGATATCGGCGGAAGCGAGGGTGTTTTCCTGCTGACTGAGTTGCACCTTCGTGTTGCCCAGGTTGGTGGTTTGTGCCTGCGCCTGGTTGAGGACGTTGCCGTAGAAAACGCGTTGGCTGGAAATGTAGTCGAAGGAATCGCGCAGCGAACTGAGGGCTGCATCGAACCCGCCATTCGACTGCACGGCTGTTATCAGACCAGTTATCGCCTGGAAGACATCGTGTCCGGGGGCGGCGAAAAGTTGTGAGCCGGGCTTGTTGGCGGCGACCTGATAACCGTCGCCGATCTGGATGCTATTGACGACGTTATTTCCGTCGTAGCGGACGCCGGAAGGAGAAGTGTTGTCCTTTACGAAGGGGGGCGAACTGGTTTGGGTCCCGGCAAACAAGGGAGTCCCCCGGAATGAGGTGTTGGCGAGCGAGACCAGTTGATCCTGGATACCCTGCAGTTCGCTGGCAATTGCCGCGCGATCGGCGTCCGAGAGGGTACCGTTCGCGCCCTGCACACCAAGTGTGATGGCGCGCTGCAGCGACAGGATCACGGAACTGAGCGCGGAATCGGCCGTCTGAAATTGACTCTGGATCGAACCGAGGCTTTGCAGATAACGGGTCGTGAAGACGGTTTGGTCGTGGTTCTGGACCAGAATAGCGGAAGCTGCGGGATCGTCGGAAGGCTGATTCACTCTGCGACCGTTGGCTAATTGGAGCAAGGCCTCTTGAGTAGTTTGCCGGGTCCGCTCGAGGGCGGCCAGCAAATCGGGCGTGAGGTTAGGATTGACGCGCATAAATGTTAGACCTTTCCGAGATTGACCGCGAGATCCAACAGCGTGCTGACTGTAGTGACCACCCGGGCAGCGGCTTGGTAAGCGGCTTGATAACGCATGATGTTGGAGGCCTCTTCATCGAGTGAAACGCCGGAAACGGCAGAGCGTTGGTCTTGAAGCTGCCGAAGGATGAGTTGCGAGGCGTTGCTATCGGCAAGGCCATTGGCAGTGTCGCTGCCGATCCCGAAGACGAGGCTGGAGTAAAAATCGAGCGGCTTTCGGCCCGCGACGACGGCCTGGCCACGAACCGCAGAGAGGATGGCAAGGTTTCCATTGCTGCCGGGCGTGCCGTCTGAACTGGCGGCCACCAATGCGGGATCGGTGATAGCGACGCTGAGAGAAGCTGCGGCGCCAACGCCACCAACGGGCGGAGGAACAAAAAGGTCGGTGCCAGCGACGCCTTTCAAGTCGAAACCGGTGCGGTTGGCGGTGTTCAGGGCGGTGGCCAGGCCGGCAGCCAGTTGGTCGAGACTGGTTTGCAGGGCGGGGATACGTTTGTCGCGCACGTCCAGAAGGCCACCGAGTTTTCCGGATGTGACCAGGCCAGTAATGTCGACGGTCCCTGCCAGGACTTCGTGGATGCCGCCGGCGGCGACCTGGGTGGTTAGTTGGAAGCTTCGATCCTGGGCCACCAGGGGCGTACCGTTGGAAGTGGTGAGCGTAATTCCGCCGTCGGTCTGAATGACGGACACGTCGACCAGGCTGGAAAGTTGGCGGATCGCTTGCTGGCGCTGATCCACAAATGTACTCGCGTTCTCGTGTACGTTTTCGAGGTTTGCGATCTGCTTATTCAGGGCAGCGATCTGCGTGGTGAGACTGTTGATCTGGGCCACGGTTTGGACCACGTTCAAGTCGAGATTGGTGCTCTGTGCTTGCAAATTATGCGACGCGGTGTTGAAGTTGGTCGCGAGGTTGCC